>Ga0196977_1000683_pt1 | contig 16258 bp, 10 predicted proteins | sample S3v_1013CmetaG_FD_148634 | JGI IMG/M metagenome (GOLD analysis project Ga0196977, IMG submission 148634) | Soil microbial communities from Anza Borrego desert, Southern California, United States - S3+v_10-13C | ecosystem: Environmental > Terrestrial > Soil > Desert | place: USA: California...
ATCTCCGTAGTAAGCCGTCAGGCGCACATCGGTCGGATAACGATCGGTGTCGAAGCGGATTGTGTAGCCACCTTTGCGGGCGATGGCCTCAATCACTCGCGCGACGCTGTCGTTATCGTCGCTGTGTGTGATGATCAGAATAGACATAAGTGAGCGGCCAGTAGAAAAGTTTTCGTTAGTTGTCTTCGAGTAGCGCGTCCGCGATGGTCTCCGATATCGGAAGGCTGAGGTCACGTTCGAGCATGCCCCATTCGCCGCCGGGGTTGACTTCCAGGAAGACGTATTCGCCCGATGGAGTGCAGATCAAATCGATCGCGCCGAAGACGAGGCCGAGTTCTGACATCAATGATTGAAGACTAGTTGTGACTTCGGTAGGCAGTTGGGCCTTTCGCCAGTGACACTCCTCGCGTGCAACGCGCCGCCAGTCCACCTGCCCACGCGCCGTACCGCTCGCGTCGATCGCACCTGCGAAGCATTGACCCGCGACGAAAGCGACGCGCAGTTCGTATGTTTTCGGAATCAACTCCTGAAAGACCATTGGGCAATGGCGGAGTGCGTCGGCGCAGGCCAGGTCTTCTTCGCGGACGCGGTTCGTGTAGACGAAAGACTCCTTGGCGTCCATGCTGACGGCGACCGGACGGAGGAGCTTGGCAACCATTTGGCCTTCAGTCTCTGCGAAGAACAGTCGAGCTGCGGCGGGGTCGTTGGTAATGAGCGTCCGCGGGACCCGCAGGCCGGCATGCGTGGCCAATCGGAGTTGTCGCTGCTTGTTTTCCGCTTCGCGTTGGCGCTGAAGATTATTTACCCAGTGCGCGTCGTGAAGCGCATCGAGAAAACCTTCGAGTGCGGCGGCAGACTCGCCGATGCACATCGAGCGATAACGCTCGTCAAGATCATCAGACATGCGGGGCGACCAGAGTTTGCGCGCCCAAACAGCGCGCACCTCTTCGACAGCGAGCCGCTCTCCTGCTTCCGTAGAGAGTTGTGTTTTGCGTTCGTCACCCGCACGAGCCGAAAGCTTGACTGATGACGGAAAGAGGTCTGTGTTGAAGCGAATGGGACGGGCACCCCTGCGCGCGAGCGCCTCTGAGACGAGATCGACGGTATAGAAGTCGCCGCTGTGTGTCAGCAGTAGAACGGCGTTGCGTCGTGCTGGCGGCATGCGTCTGAGGTGAGTAGTTCAAAGTGCGGCCCACGTTCGGTAGCATTGCAACCTGAACAACTATCGCAACGAATGCTTCGAACGAGGGCCGTACCTGTTTGTTGGAAAGCCGGCGCACTCGAGATGAAAGTGGCTCAAGCCTCGACCGCTTTCCCGCGACCGTTCCCCACGGTCTGATTATTTACTGCGTTCGTTGTTACCGGACGTGTACTCAACTCGTTGATCGATCTCGTCGCGGTCGGACGGATACTTGAGCGTCATGAACGAATTCTTTGACGAGTCCTGGCCTTCGAGAAAACGAGCGAAGAACGGCAGGCTATGTTCGGAAGTTTCAGGGGCGGGTGATTCTGTCTTATCTCGCATTGTGTGGATCTCCTTTAGGGTCGAACTGAGTTATTGCGAGGTACGAAAAACTTTACGAACGGCACCTATGATGCGACTAAGCACGCTGGAGATACCTCGATTGCTCGTATTAAATTCTCAAGACCACCGCGCACAAAACCCTGAACGACGCAACCAAATTTCTGCAAGATATTGCTGACTAGCTCCCTCCTTCACTACGCAGAACCCCACTTCATTGGTTTCACGGCGGCGCCTGTCTGCCGGTGCCGCCTTCCAATCCTGTCTTAATCCTCGTTGCTTGACTGAACGCCAAACGCTAGGTAGTCTGCATCCGTTATTTACCAGCATTCACCGCGAATTGGGACCGTAGCTCAGCTGGGAGCGCATGACTGGCAGTCCTCAGCTACCGTTTGCTAATCATTAACAATTGAAGAGGTTGCAGCCAGCGAGTATTTGGGCCACGCTTCGCTCGGCTGCGGTATTTACCGCGGCGACCATAACGCAGGATTCGCTGACGTCCGAGCAGTGCAAGACTTACGATACTTGGTTACGCCAAGCCGGTAATGACAAACTTTTTTGTATCTCGCAGCCGACTTGAGGAGAATGCGGTATGAAATGCACACCTTCCCGTTACTTTTCGGTATCCCTCGGCATCATTGGCGTGCTTGCGCTGAGCGCGGCATCTGCGTCCGCGCAATTTGATGGCTTGGGCGGTCTCGGCGACAAACTAAAAAAGAAAACTCCTAATCTGCTTGGCAGCAAACCACCTATCACGACAAGTTTACCGGATGCGAAATGGGAAGATGTTTCTAAGGATGGCTTTACTCCGCGTGAAGCCCCTCGTTCGCTAATGACTTTACAGCGGACGCCAAACGGGGGCTTCGTCCTCCAGCCAGGCTCCTACACTTTGCAAACCCAAAGCTATTGCTTGAAAGCCGGCACACACGGACCAGGCGGTGGTGATGGCTACCTGTATGCACCACCAAAAGGACCGGCGGAAGATGCGGTGATGACCATTGTTCGTAACTCAGTACAGCATCCGGAAATTGAACAACACGATATTCAATCTCTGTTGTGGGCGATCATTGCTCGGGCTAAGTTTGAAGATCTGCAACCGCAGTTGAAAGCCACGGCTTCGAGGCTGTTGACGCCGCGACAACTCGCTGGCCTTAACCGCAGCGCGCTGGACGTGCTCTCTGGCAATGCGTTAACAGACGCGCTCGGTGGTGTTCCGGAACCCTTACGACAAATCGCTCAAGCCGAAGCACAACTGCGGCAGATGGTGACTACGCCCGGCGCGTCGTTCGCTGAGATGGAGCGTGTTGCAGTTCTGTCCGGCGCGGCTCCGCTTGGTGAAGGCAGTAGGGACGTGCCGTCGGGTCGCTGGTCTTTGCATCCGGACGGTTACTACGTTCGCTACCTGCCTTCAGGTTATAGCTCGACGCGAGTTGAGATTTGGGTGCCGCAGGGCAGTCCTGCTGTGGGCAAGGAATACGATCCAGCAACGCACATCGCGGTGCCTGGAAATACTGCCCGACAACGACTCATTCAGTCCGGTCGTGCACAGCAACAGCAGTAGCTTAGGCGCGGCGCTCGAAAGCTGGTCTAATAATGGACGGTTTGCAACCAATTGAAGCCAAGTATTTATAACGGACGCCGCACCGTCCAGGCTCGCGTCAGAAGTCATCCCGTGCTACGGGAAAAAACAAGGAGTCAGGGATTTGCAATACATACCTCGCCGTACGGTCGCGTTGTGCGCCGTTGTTTTTTCTTTCGCACTCTCTTTCGCTCCCGTCACTGGGGCACAGTCCTCCATCGAACATATCAACAGCCGAGAATCATTCAACGCCGTGTCGACCAATCTATCGACGATCGACTTCGGCTCTGTCGCTCCTCGTCGCGGCTTCGGCATGTACCGGCGGCCGGCAGGTTTGACTACAAGTGGTGTCACCTTCCGCACAGCGGGTGGGGCAAGGTTCGGGTCGGGCATCATCTACGTGCCCAGTCTTCATTACATGGGAACTACCAACCCCCTCTATCAAACTGGGACCGGTGAAATGATCAGTTGGAGCGTGCCTAATCAGCCGGGCAACGCATCACTCGATGTGACGCTGCCTTCGGGAGTCACGGCAGTCGGCGCAGATCTCTGGACGCAACAACCTTACGTCTCGACGGTCGAAGTTACAGCGACGACTGAGGACGGGCAGGTCCAAACCGTCGTCGTCAACACTCGGCACCGCCCCGACTCTGCTTTTGTCGGTTTCATATCAGACAAATCCATCGTCTCAATTAGTTTTCGTCCACCGAAAGGCCAGTCGGGATTACTCCTTGATAACTTCACTTACGGTCGCAGGGCCGAGGGACGTAATGTGCAAGCGTCCGCGAAACCGGCGGCGCCAAGTGATGTAAGTCAAACAAAATCTCCCACTCCGACAGCAATCGCTCGGCCGCCAGTTACCTCCCGCGTTGAAACTTCTAAAAAGGGCGAGGCAGCCGAACGACCTGCTCCCGCTGTGGCCTCCGCCCCTCCGTCAGGCCGTGGTTCATCAACAACATCCGGCGCGGGAACCATCGCTTACATTAAAGGTGGCACTGAGATCCGCCTGATTGAATCCGACGGCACCAACGATCGACGGCTATGGACACATGAGTATGCCAAAGAGGGATCTGGCATACACGATTTGTCGTGGCGGCCAGACGGCAATGAACTTGCGTTCTCCAGCAGCCATTTAAATGTAGCCTCGCTTTACGATGCGGACATTTATGCCATCGGACCGGATGGCAAAGGCTACCGTAAGATCACGAACTCTCCCGATCATGGCGACCTCGCCCGCTATCCGAAAGGAGTGGTCACTGTGACAGTCCGCAATGAACAACCGCTGTGGAAGCAGTCGCAGGCGAGCAGCGGAGTCTTTTTCGTGTACGTCGTCGGTGCGGACGAACCACAAGCCGTGACACTTCCGCCCGGCACTTCCAAGACGCTGGTTTTTAAATCAGTGGCGGACTACGGCTCTCATGGGCAGGGCGTGGTCGCGATGTACGGCAACTATCGTTGGTTTATACCTGGCGTGGACGTGCGCGCCGGCCAAACGACAAAGGCGCCTGACTTTAGTATCACAGGTGACGGCATCGAGCTCTTCGGAGCGTTTCACCCAACCTGGCGCGCCGACGGCAGTCGCTTAAGTTACCGTTCAGGGCTTTGTGTCACCAGTAGCATTCCAGCACAACCGACGGCAGGCGAGTTTGTGTTCAAGCCTCTGTTCTCCGGTGAGCATCCGTCTGGCGCCTGCACATGGGACTGGGGACCGACACCCACGCTTGCCGATCAGATTCTTTATACCGAAAACACTGGGGGCTCCAGCATCTATCGCATCAAGGAAGGCGGCACACACCCCGGAACTAAAGTTCATACTTTCAGCGAACTGGATCACCAGATTCTTCTGGACCTACAGTGGTTACCGGACGGTTTCGGTTTCCTTTACTCCTTTCCGGACCTCGCGTACGAGTTTGGCAACATCTTTCGTTACGACTTTGCCACCAGGCGTGTGACTCAATTGACCGACTTCAAGGACACATACGCACGCGCTTTCGACGTCTCGCCCGACGGCGGATGGATCGTTTTCGAGCGGGCGCGGAAGTGGGACGACGACCAGGAAGTTGATCTTTGGATTATGCGGATTGACGGCAGTAATGCGCGCTTGCTCGTTCGTGGTGGTCTGGCTCCATCATGGCGTAATCATTGATACAGATGCTTCGATTACGCAGTTCATGTGAGTGTAAGCGGGGCGGATTTATCTTTACGAAGATTCCAAAACCGCGGCTTGCAGTGGCCCTTTCATTTTCTGGCGATCAACTTCGCTCATCTGCACGAGCTTGTCGAACCTCTGATGCGGAATACGTGCTTGCTCAACCATGTCGTAAATGGTTCGGCAGAAGAGTAATGGCACGCCGGCTGCTTGACTGAATCTAAAACGCTAGGCTAGGCTGCATCAGTTATTTACCAGCATTCACCGCGCAAATTGGGGCCGTAGCTCAGCTGGGAGAGCGCATGACTGGCAGTCATGAGGTCAGGGGTTCGATCCCCCTCGGCTCCACCAAAACATCATAGTTTAGGGCCACCCCGTTGAGTGGCCCTTCTTAATTTGTGTGCCTATAGTGTGCCAGTCTGTGAAAACGACCTAGAAGATCATGCAAATAGTGTCGCCGCTCAACGCCTTCTGATAGAGCGAACTTTCAACGCATCGACGGCCTTTTCGTGCGCCTCATCCCACAGCGACGCAAAGTTGAGATCCACCTCTCGACCAGCGATACACGGTATTGCGCGAGATTCCGGCAGCTTGGGCAGCATGGGACACTGTGCCTTGAGCCGCAAGCGTCTTGATAAACCGCTTTTTCTTAGGGTCACGTCTGTCACGCATTTCGGTAGCTATCGCGCCCTCAGCTGCAAGCCTTTGTTATGCGGCGTCTCGACTTCGACGGACCATTAGCTTAGTTGGGCCATCTTGTACCGTCAGCGTAGTGAATTTCTGAGACGAAAACAACTGCAGTGTATTTATTTGCTGTTAGGAATTTAATGTCATCAACACTTATGAATGCGCGGTCAACAAATACCGTCTTATCGGCTGAGCTCGGGACTGGCAAAGGAGCGATGGCGATATGGCTAGTCTCTTTAGGGCCTAGTGCTTCTAACTGGATGAGCGGAGTAGTTCCGCTCAAGAAGACTTCGGCTGATGGGGCAGGAGCAGCGCAGGAAGAAATGCTAATTCTCATTCCTTCCTTGTCACCATAAACTCGCCACCCCAATTTTACAGCCGCAATTACCTTGTCAGAACGATTCTCGATCGTAACCTGGGCCAAGATTGCTTCTTTGGGCTGATGCCCCGTTGAGACAAACTTTACCTCAGCCGGCTCGCAACGACGATATGCCGGAACAACACTGAAACGCTGCCGAACTGATAAGGAAGACTCCTGACCCTTCGCCTTCTGTGGATTACCTGAGCACAAGGCCAATGTGCAAAGCACTAAAGTTAGAAACCAAGTCCTGCGATTGATGTTTGTCATGAGTAAGCTCCAGCTTCTTGTATTTGCAAGTTACGAGGTGGAGGGAGTCTATTTGCCTTTTCGCTTCGACTCAAGGATTTTCGCTAACTCGATTACAAGAGCGGCCCACTGCTTAAGCCGCTACCTTTTCCCGCCATCTAAAGAAAAGCCTTTTTGTTTTTTATTCGCGGATCGGACGGGCTGCCCGAACCTCTCAGAGCAGAAGATCGAACTCCCGGCATGGGGGTCTGCGTTGTTACTTTCTTGTGTGCCTTTTAGTGTGCCAACACAAAGAATTAGTGTGCCAACACAAAGAAACAGCCTGATAGTGTGCGGTACGGAGAGAGTTAGTAAGCAGTGGAAAGGTTAACGAATCCGCACAGGAAAGTATTGATACCAACTGAGGAAAAATGGCTAGCTAAGACTGGCAGTCATGAGGTCAGGGGTTCGATCCCCTCGGCTCCACCAAAACCCAAAGATTAACAGTCCTGAAACGATCAACCGGACGTCCTACCCGCCGCTTTCCCCGAAAATGGGATCGTGCGATCTCACTTCTGAAATCAAAAACGCTCCTCCAACCACGCTTTCCTCGATTTCGCCCACAAACCATAGCTGGCACGACGGCTGCATCGTTCCGCAGCGCGTGCTCCGCAACTGGTACGAAATCTCGTACCGAAGCTGATTAATTTCAAACAGTGGTGAACTCCCGTGATATCCCTACACGCTACATCCGCCCCCGTTCCCCCAATCCAGAACCCCCACGCTCCGCGCACGCTGATCGCGGATGACGACGCAGATATCCTCACTGCTCTGCGCCTCTTGCTCGCAAACGACGGTTACGAGCTGGAAACAGTGTCGTCGCCAGCGGCGTTGCTCGAGGCGATCGAGCGTTCGCAATTCGACGTCGTCCTGATGGATCTCAACTACGCGCGCGACACCACCAGCGGACGCGAAGGCATAGATCTCATCTCGCGAGTTCACGCCATCGATCCGTCTCTTCCGATCGTGGTTATGACAGGTTGGGCGACGGTCGACCTGGCGGTGGAAGCGATGCGTCGCGGCGTTCGTGATTTTGTGCAGAAGCCGTGGGAGAACTCACGCCTCCTGCAAACGATGCACAAGCAAGTCAGGCACGCACGCGCGCGCAGAAACATCCAGCATCGCCTCGCGCAGACACGAAAAACAGACGCGCAGTTCAAACGCGAGTTGATCGAAGCGCGCGAACTTCAGGAGAACTTGCTCGCAAACACAACGTCGGAAATCGCAGGCTTCCAAGTCGCCGCTCAATGGCAACCAGCCACCACCGTCGGTGGCGATTACATCGCCGCTTTCCACATCGACGACGAACATGCAGCGTTGTGCGTGGCGGATGTTGTCGGCAAGGGATTGCCCGCGGCGTTGTTGATGGCGAATTTCCAGGCGGCGCTGAAGTCTCTGGCTGCGGACCATCTCTCACCTGCGGACGTGAGCACTCGTATCAACGATCTGCTCTACGCAAACATTCCGCTGCACAAGTTCGTCACGGCGTTCTACGCAGTCGTAAATATTCCTAATCGTTCGCTAACCTTCACTAACGCCGGCCATAATCCGCCGCTTTTGGTCCACAAGAATGGCGAGTGTGTGCGACTCGAAGCAGGCGGAAGCGTCCTCGGCGCGTTTCCAAATGCCTCTTTCGCGGAAGAGCAGGTTCAACTGCAACGCGGAGATCGCTTGTTACTCTTCACTGACGGCCTAACCGAAGCAGTCGATCAATACGGCGAGCAGTTTGGCGAGCAAAGCTTGATCGACTTGCTGCGCGATCATAGTCACGAAAACGCTGAGGATCTGAAAGATATTCTTTTCAAGGCAGTAGGACAATTTTGCGGCAACACATTCCGCGACGATGCTGCGTTGATGGTTATCGGTATTGATTAAGGAGCCAATCGATGGATGCGATGTGGAAAAACCTTACTTACTCGCTGCGAATGCTCGTAAAGCGACCGAGCCTGACGATCGTCGCCATCGTCGCCATCGCACTCGGCATTGGCGCCAACACTGCCATCTTCTCCGTCGTCAACACGGTCCTGCTGCAGCCGCTTCCTTACGAACAGCCAGAACAACTGGTGATGTTAGCCACCGAGACGCGCAGTCAAACACTCGACGGGCGCGGCACCTTCTCGGTACCGGACTTTCTCGACATTCAGCAGCATTCGAAGACACTCGAGTACGTCGCCATGTACCAACGCACCGGCACGATCGTCACGGAAGGCGGCGAGCCGGAACGTTTGATCGGGACGGCGGTGAATGCCGACTACTTTCCGCTTCTGCGTGTGAAGCCGGTGCTCGGGAGACTCTTCACGCGTGACGAAGATAAACCGGGCGCATCCCCGGTTATCGTTCTCAGTTATGGACTGTGGCAGCGGCGTTTCGGCGGCGACCCGAACATTGTCGGTCGCGAGGTAAATCTCGGTGGCAAAACCACGGTAGTCGGCGTCTTGCCGGCAGGTTTTAAGTTTCCAATCAGCGATGACCCGCAAGAATATTGGGAGCCGATCTTCTCCGCGGGGTTCGTGACGAAGGAGGCTCGAGAAGAACGCGCCAGCCGTTTTCTTTCCGCGATAGGCCGGATGAAACCCGGCGTGACTGTTGAAGAAGTCAAAGCCGATCTCGATCTGCTTTCCCGACAAATCGAACAGCAGTATCCGCAGTCCAACACAAAGGTGATGTTCAACGCCGTGTCCATGCACGAAGACATCACCCGCGACTATCGCGGCGCGCTGCTGGTCATGCTCGGCGCGGTGGGCCTGGTCCTGCTGATTGCGTGTGCAAACGTCGCCAACCTTCTGCTCGCCCGCGCTGCGGCGCGACAAAAAGAGGTGGCAATCCGGATGGCGCTCGGAGCGAGTCGGGCACGGATTGCCGCGCAACTGCTTACCGAGAGTCTGCTGCTGTCGCTGGCCGGCGGCGTAGTCGGTTTGTTGCTTGCAAGCTGGGGAATAGATCTGCTGATCGCCTATGGACCAAGCGACGTGCCCCGTTTACACACTGTTAGCCTTGACCGTTACGTATTGTTTTTTACGTTTGTCATCTCGATGCTGACGGGCGTGTTGTTCGGACTTGTTCCGGCACTCCAGGCTTCAAAACCCGACCCTGGCAACACACTCAAACAGGACGGCCGTGGTCTGTCACACGGCGGACGCAACCGGATGCGCAGTGCGTTGATAGTGTCAGAGGTTGCTTTGTCGTTAATGTTGCTCACCGGCGCAGGACTCTTGATTAATAGTTTTTGGCGATTATTGCGAACAGACGCGGGCTTTGAATTGCAAGGCGTACTCGCGTTGGATATTCCATTGAGCACAACGAAGTATCCCAAGCCCGAGCAGCGGGCGGCAGCGTTTGAGAGCCTGATCGCAAGAATGAAGAGCCTGCCCGGCGTGCGCGATGCCTCCGTCGTCAGTAATGTTCCGCTTACGGATTTCGATTACGAGTTGAGTTTTCAGATCGAGGGCCGGCCACCGTACAAACCGGGTGAAGAAGCGACTACCGATTACACCGTCATCGGAAATGATTATTTTCGCACCATGAATATCCCGTTACTGCGCGGCCGTGGTTTTACTAATCACGACGTGGCGGGCTCGCCTGAAGTGATCGTAGTCAGCGACGCATTCGTGAAGCGCTACTTTCCAGGTGAAGATCCGATCGGAAGACGAATCGTTTTCGATGGTCCCAAGAAGACGCCACTTGAAATCGTCGGTGTAGTTGCCGACATCAAACGCAACGGTCTCGACGTGGCTGCGGAGCCCGAACTTTATGTTTCACACGTGCAGCGGCCCGAGCGGCGCCTGAACCTCGTAGTTCGAACCGACGCTCTCGATGCGTCCCAACTGACGCAGGCCGCACGCGCAGAAGTGAAAGCTTTCGATTCAAACCAGATCATCTGGCGCACACAAACACTTGAAGATCTATTGGGCACGTCGGTCGCGCCGCGACGGTTCAACATGTTGCTGCTCGGAATCTTCGCGAGTGTCGCACTCGTGCTTGCGGCTGTCGGGCTTTACGGCGTGATGAGTTATTCAGTCAGTTGGCGGACTCACGAGATCGGTATTCGCATGGCGCTCGGCGCGAAACGAGCCGACGTCCTGCGGCTGGTCATCCGGCAGGGAATGACGATGACGTTGATTGGTTTGGCGCTCGGCTTGATTGGGGCGTTTGCGTTGTCGCGCGTGATCGCCGGTTTGCTTTACGGAGTTTCACCTAAAGACCCGCTTACCTTCGCAGGCGTTTCGATTGTGTTGCTGGCCGTGGCGTTGCTGGCGTGCCTTCTCCCGGCACGCCGAGCAACCCGCGTCAATCCGATCGTTGCGCTCAGAAGTGAATAGGGCCACGGATTAAACACGGATGACACGGACAAGGCCTATCAAAGCAAACGCTAAGTCCGTGGTTGTCCGCGTTAGTCTGTGGCCCAGATCGGTCCTACTCCTGCGTCGTACAGTTTTTTGTTCAGCGCCGGCAGGTCGCGGTTCAGAATCTCGTCGTGGCGAGCTTTCAACGTGGCCCACTGCACGTTTAGCTCGCGCATGCGATCCAGCGAAGGCTGGTTCACTCGCGGTATGTCGCTCTCCGTCGCATTGATCATGAACAGGTAGTTCGCGGTGAACTTGTTCGGGTAATTTTCCACGTCGTCGTAAGCCTTCGACTTGCGTTGGACCATGTCTTCGTCCCACGCCTTCATTTTCTTCAACAGTGCTTCGCCATCTTTCTTGATCGCCGCGTATTTCTCGCCCGCCGGAAGCGAACTCAGCAGCGTCTGCAACTGTTTCTGCTTTTCAAACAAGCTGTTCACGAGCCGGTGCATGTTCGACAACTCCGCTTCCATGCTCGACATCGTGCGGTGATATTCGGTGTATGTTGCGGCATCGATGGGATAGAGCGGGTTCGCGAGGATTTCGCTTTCGGTTGATAGCGTCTGGCTTGGCGTTTTCACAGTGATCGTATACTTGCCCGGGATCGCTTTGTGACCGTTAAAACCCCCTTCGATCCGCACGTGCGGAACACCCACCATCGATGCATAACGCATGTCCCACACGAACCGGTTCAGTCCTTTCGCTTTCGGCAGGGTCGGGTTGGGACGTGGACCAGCCTCGTAGCGAATAAACTTCTCGTCCGCTTTCGACGTGAAGCTACGCACGAGGTTGCCGGCGGAATCTTTGATCTCCATCGTGATCTCGTCCTCTTTTTTGAGCTCAGGAAGCTGGTAGTAGATAACGACGCCCGTCGAGGGATTCACACCTCGAAACGGGTTCGCACCCGTGAACTCGTCACTCGTCTGGTCCAACTCGCTGCCGCCGTTTACGAGGTAAGCGTTGTCAGGCCGGTAGAGCGTAAACGAGTTGACCTTGCCTTTGTACTGACGAATCAAACTCAAGTCGTCGAGTATCCAGAACGATCTTCCCGACGTAGCGGCAATCAGGTTTCCCTTGTGCACACGTAAGTCGGTGATCGGTGTGATCGGCAGGTTCAACTGAAACGGCGACCAATCCTTGCCGCCATTCCACGAGATAAAAAGACCGAGCTCGGTTCCGGCGAACAACAGCTCCCGGCGCGCATCGTCCTCACGCACCACGCGCGTGAAAGCATTGCGCGGGATGCCGTTGTCGATCCGCGTCCAGGAGTTTCCGTAATCCGTGCTCTTGTAGAGACCGGGAGTGTGGTCGTTGAACTTGTAACGCGTGGTCGCGATGTAAACGGTCGCTTTATCGTGCGGTGAAACTTCGATCGCATTGACCAAACACTCGGCGAGGCCTTTCGGCGTCACGTTTTTCCAGGTAGCACCACCATCACGCGTCACATAAACGAGTCCATCATCACTGCCCGTGTAAATAACGCCTTTTTCCAGCGGCGACTCCATGACGTAAGCCAGCGTGCCGTAGTTTTCCGCGCCCACGGCCTCGTTCGTGTATGGACCACCGCCTTTGCCCTGCTTCTCTTTTTCATTCCGCGTGAGGTCAGGTGAAACTTCTTTCCACGTGCGGCCCATGTCCGTCGTCTTCAAGAGGTATTGTGCGCCGTGATAGAAAGCATTCGGCTCGTGCTTGCTCCAGATGATCGGCGCGTTCCAGTTGAAACGATATTTGATGTCCTTCGCATCCATGCCGAGGTATTGAATCGGCGCCGCCATTACCTGCGTGCTCGCGCTCGCTTTCACATCCACGACTTCGATCGTTCCTTGATAACTACCGCCCATCACGTACTTCGGGTCGTCCGGATTGAAAGCGAGGAACGCGCTCTCGCCGCCCGCCGAAGGCGTCCAGCTCGAATTGCCGATTCCGCCACTTCCCAACTCGCGGCTCGCAATCGAAACAGACGTGTTGTCCTGCTGGCCGGCATAAATCCGATACGGAAACTGGTTATCGACATTGATCCGGTAAAACTGCGCAGTCGGCATATTGCTTTGCGTGCTCCAGATCTTTCCGCCGTTGAAAGTGATCGCCGCGCCGCCGTCGTTGGAGATGATCATGTTGGCGGGATTGTCCGGATTGATCCAAAGGTCGTGAAAGTCGCCGTGCGTGCCGGAGAGTGTTTCCCACGTCTTGCCGCCGTCGGCCGAACGCATCGCCGAAGCGCTCAAGACGTAGATCGTGTTTTCGTCTTTCGGATCGACGAAGAGTTCGATGTAATACCACGCGCGTTGGACCAGCCGGTGATCGTTTGTGATGCGGCTCCAGTTCTTGCCTGCATTCATCGAAACAAACAGACCACCGGCTTCTTTCTCAGAATCACTCTCGATTAGGGCGTAAACTTTTTCCGGATTCGAACGGCTCACGGCGATCGACATCTTGCCCATCTCTTCCGGCAATCCGTCTTTCAATCTTTGCCATGTGTCGCCGCTGTCAATTGACTTGTAAAGACCGCTGCCCGGTCCGCCGCTGATCACTTTCCACGGTAGCCGGCCGTGTTCCCACATCGCGGCGTACAGAATTCGCGGGTTTGTCATGTCCATCGAGAGTTCCGACGCGCCCGTCTTGTCATCAACAAACAAAACGTTTTTCCATGTCGCGCCGCCATCTATAGACTTGAAAACGCCGCGTTGCGTCGACTTGCTGTACAGAGCGCCCTGCGCCGCTACCCACACGATGTTCGGATCTTTCGGATGAACGATGATGCGCGAGATGTGCTGCGATAGTTCCAGTCCGACTCGCTTCCAGGTTTTTCCGGCATCGGTTGACTTGTAGACGCCATCGCCGTGGTGCGTCATCACGCCGCGCACCGCGTGCTCGCCCATGCCGACATAAACCACGTTCGGATCGCTTTCAGCGACAGCGATCGCGCCGACAGACCCCGTTTTGAAATAGCCGTCGGAGATATTGCGCCAGCTCATTCCCATGTCGTCAGTTTTCCAAAGACCTCCTCCGGTCGTGCCCATGTAATAGGTCTTCGGATCGCCCACAACACCGGTTCCGGCGACAGAACGTCCGCCGCGAAACGGGCCAATCAGGCGCCACTTCACTGGTTTGAAAATAGCGTTGTAATCATCCGCGCTTTGCGTTGATTGCGCGGCAATAGGGTTGGCGAATAGACACAGAAGCAAACACAGAACAAGCACTGCGAGCAGGTTTTTCGACATGCAAATGGGTCCTCGTCTGATTAAAGTCGAGTCAAAGAATTTGACGCAGATGATACAACATCAGCGCGCGCGTGCCGCGCGAAATTACTGCGGGCGGGATTCTGTTTTTACTGGCTGGTAAACGCGAACGTAATCGATCTCCATGCGCTGCGGCCAAACCGCCGGATCCACACCCTGCTGGCCGCCCCACATACCGCCGACGGCGATGTTCAGCAGCAGATGAAAAGGCTGGTCAAACGGCCACTGTTTGAAATCCGCGGAACGATTCGTAAGACGTTCGTTTTTGAAAGTGAAATACTCACGACCGTTGACGTAGCCGCGAATTTCTTCGGGTGTCCATTCAACCGCGTACACATTGAATCCGGTCGTTGCATTGGGAACGCCGGTCTTCGCTGTTTTGTGCGTGTTGATGGAGTGGTGATACGACTTGGTGTGCACTGAGGCATGGATCATCTGCGGGTCAAACCCGACCTGTTCCATGATGTCGATCTCGCCGCTGTTGGGCCATTCACCATAGTTTCGAGCAGTCGGCAGCATCCAGATCGCTGACCAGGCGCCTTTGCCGGTTGGCAGTTTGGCACGTGCTTCGAAACGGCCGTACGTCCAATCGCCTTTTGCTTTCGAAACGAGTCGAGCGGAAGTGTATTCGTGATCTTGCCAGTTGTCTTTGCGGGCTTCGATTATCAGCGAGCCGTTTTCGACGCGAGCGTTCTCTTTCCGCCCGTCGGTATAAAACTGTAGCTCGTCGTTTCCCCAACCATCGCCGCCGACGTCGTACGACCATTTCTCCCGATCGGGCAAACCCTGGTCGTTGAATTCATCAGCCCAAACGAGCCGCCACTTTTCGGAGCCAGGCTCGGTTGAAGTCGACTGTGAATAGCAAACACACTGCGTTACAGCCAGGAGTAACAGCAGGGGCAGCAGTCTCATAGACGTGAGGCTACCGCCTAAGAAGATACTTTGCAATCAGTGTTTTACCTGCGTTTCGATCTCGTCGATGAAAAACTTCGACATCAAGCCGTTCGCGACGAGCTTGATCCCGTGTTCGTGCATTTGAACGAGCAGTTGTTTGGCGTTGGCGTCGATGAAACTCACGTTGGTGAGGTCAACCAGCGAAGGCAGCGGTAGTTCACCCGCGACCGCGCGGCGCCAGCACTTCTCCAGCTCGTCGACACACGGGCCCGCGAGTTTTCCTTCGATAAATAAGCCGACGTTTCCGGCGATTTCGCGTGTAGTAATGCGTAACACGGTATGTTCCCGAGGCCGCATGTGCAACTGCTCTGCCAGACGTCTAGAGGAACTAATCAAGCGCAAATCCCGTTAGGTTTGAGCAAGAACGTGACAGCAAACCGCCAAATGGCGGTATATCGTCAGACATTTATGAACGGTGGTTGCTCGGCGTTACCTGGTCAAGTATCCTTTCGGTAAAAGGCGCGCACGCGCGGCAGCAATAGGAAGTAAGACGTGAACACATCTCCCGGTCAGGTCGCAGTCATCGACGATGTTGAAGTCGCAGTCGGCGACGAACAAACGAAAAAGTATTTAACCCTCCTCGAACTCTCGAAAGCCATCGCGTTACATCGGGATCTTTCAGGGCTCTTTCACGACCTCGCGTGCCGGCTGCAAAGCCTCGTCGATTTTTCGCACCTGGGCGTGCTGCTCTACGACGCGAAACGCGACGTGATGCGGTTTCATCTGTTGGAAACGTGTCAGCCGGCCGAGTGGCAAGCAGCGTTGGAAGTGCCGATGGAAGGTTCGATGGCGGGCTGGGTTTGGGAGCATCAGGAAGCGGTGATCATCCGCGATCTGGAGACCGACGATCGTTTTCCTTACGCGAAGCGTTTGCTCGAACGCCCGGTGAAATCGATTTGCAGCGTGCCTTTGACCACGGCGCACCAGCGTCTCGGCGTCGTGAATTTCTGGACTGATAAGACAGGCGCTTACGATCAGCTCGATATCGAATTCGTCAAACTCGTCGCCGCGCAGATCGCCGTCGCCGTCGAAGCGCAGTGTTACCAGCACAAACTCGCGCGCGAACGCGATCGTTCGCAATTGCTGCTGGAAATCAACAACACGCTGATCGCGAATCTCAATCTCAACGAGTTACTGGC
>Ga0196977_1000684_pt1 | contig 16210 bp, 14 predicted proteins | sample S3v_1013CmetaG_FD_148634 | JGI IMG/M metagenome (GOLD analysis project Ga0196977, IMG submission 148634) | Soil microbial communities from Anza Borrego desert, Southern California, United States - S3+v_10-13C | ecosystem: Environmental > Terrestrial > Soil > Desert | place: USA: California...
TTGCGAATTTTTGTTCACGTAATACTTGTCCATGCGACTCGTTTTTTAGGATGTTGCTTACTCTATCCGGTTTTCAGCTTCCCCGTACGCTTGCACGAATGAAGTACGTCTGGCGCATATCCGCTTCATCGGTTTTCCCGGAGCAGGTTTTTTCTTTCCGGGCAGGGGGCTGCAGGGGGGGCGGTGAGGCGAATTTTTTTCCGCCTTTTTGCTGAGAAAAAGAAAACTTTCTACATTTGCAGGCCTAATTCAATTTTTGGCCCGTTCGTCTAGGGGTTAGGACATCAGATTTTCATTCTGGTAACAGGGGTTCGATTCCCCTACGGGCTACCCTAGGGGATTGAAAGGTTTGAAAACCATTCGATCCCCTTTTTATTCCCCGTAACTCTTTGTCTCCCAAACACATAAGCTCCACTGCTTCGTTCAGTTTAGGGGTTCGATATTGGTTATTTTCAAAAATCAGCTTTTCAGAAAATATCGAACCAACAAGTAGTTGCTTCGCAGTGATGTCCGCTACTTCGCAGCACTCAACGAGGTTCTTCAGTAACGTGCGTGCGAAATCAAGGTACGCTTCGAAATCATCATCCACGAACTCCAGGTTATTCTTCTCGCGGTTCAGCCGATTCATCTCTTCTTCGTTGCGCTTCTTGATCTCACGGTAATCGCTCGCGTCGATACCTCCGTCGAGCATCAACTCCTGGGCTTTCGCTTGGCGCGCCTGAATTTTCTGAAACTCATCGCTTACGCGTTTGATCTCTTTCGTTTTGTCCGTTCCGTTCTTTTTGAAAATGTCTCTCATGACCTCGTAGTACAGGTCGATGATCTCCTCGTTGGACTGTAGCCTTTTCAGCTCATCAACGAGCGCATTGTTTAGCACTTCAGCTTTGTGCCGTGCAGCACAGTGCGGCTGGCAGTGATAATAAAAATAGCGCTTCCCATGTCTGCCACGAGAAGCGCTACCCGTCATTGGTTGTCCGCACTTAGCGCATAAGAGGAACCCACGAAGCGGAAGCTCGTCACGCTTCGTATTCTTCTCGGGTTTCTTCGGCTTACGGCCAGCGATGACCTCTTGAACTTTCCAGAAGGTCTCCACGCTGATCAGCGGCTGATGAATGCCCTTTACGATCTGCTCCTCTTCATCCTTGAAGGAGCGCACTTTGATCAGCCCACAATACACGGGGTTTCGGAGCAGCACGTTGAAATTGTTCCTGCTGCACTTGAATCCCTTATCATATAACTGCTTGCGCACTTCCTCCTGCGTGTAAATTCCCTTCGCCAGTTCTTCGAACGCTTCGATGATAAATTTTACGTTTTCGTCAGGCACAATGATTTTCATGTGTTGCTCGTTGATCGTGTTTCTGTAACCTTTGACGGCAGCGCCCATCCATCTCCATTCGCGCATGGCTCTGCGCATGCCCGCCCTCGTATTCATCGCACGTCGGTCGTTTTCAACCTCGGGCGTGGCAAGGTAAACGGCAAGCATAATTTTGCTTTCAGGAATAGCCATGTTCAGGGCTGCTCGATGGATTGAGGATCGACACCGAGTCGGTTGAGCAGCGCGATCATTTGGTAAGTGTGGAGCAGCACTTTGAAAGCTATTTGACGCGAAATGAATACCGCATCACGCATGTCCTTGTGCGCCGTGATATAAAAATCCCCGACCTTCATTTGTTTTGTGAAAAGCTTCGCAAGTTGAAAATCGAAGTGGTGCTGGTGCCTAGCAACTACGAGCCGCAAATGGATGATCTGACACCTTCACAACAGCAGAAGCTGCTATTGCATTATATCTGGAGAGGTTTTATTAAGTAATTGTAGCTCGTCGGACAAATGGATAATAATAGCGCCATGCGTCCCTATAGGCGTCTGTGGTAAATATTACTTGTAAGGAGTTGCTCTCTGACTCCTGAAGAAAAAGTCGTGTTTTTGGGCTGCATTTTATATATATTGGGGCTGATGGAAACACTGATTTATCTGGATAATAATGCTACTACCAGAATTGATCCTAGAGTACTAGAATCAATGATGCCATTCTTGACAGAAACCTATTCCAATGCTTCAAGCACACATCAGTTCGGAGGTAAAGCATTCGAAGCTGTAAAGCAAGCCCGCAAAGAAATTTCAGAATTAATCGGGGCTGAGAGTCATGAAATTATTTTTACTTCCGGCGCAACTGAAGCAATTAACCTAGCTATAAAAGGCATTGCGGAACATTCCTCCAAAAAAGGGAATCATATAATTACATCACTCGCTGAGCATAGTGCTGTTCTGGATACATGCAGATACCTTGAAAAAAAAGGATACAATGTTACTTACTTACCTGTTGGCGCCGACGGATTAATCGATCCTGATTGGCTTCAATCAGAAATGCGCTCCGATACAATCTTGGTTTCGATTATGATGGCTAACAACGAAACTGGAGTAATACAATCTATAAAAATGCTATCTGATGTAACACATCAGCATGGCGCATTTTTTATGACAGATGCTACACAAGCTGTTGGAAAGCTGCCTATAAAGGTTGATGATCTAGGAATTGATTTGCTCGCGTTTTCTGGACATAAGTTTTATGCCCCAAAAGGTGTCGGTGGTTTATTTGTAAGATCGCGTAGACCTAATAGAGTTATTCTAGATACACTTATTCATGGTGGAGGGCACGAGAGAGGTATGAGGAGCGGTACGTTAAATGTTCCTGGCCTCGTGGGCCTTGGCAAAGCTGCTCGTATCTCAATGGATCAAATGGCTGAGGAAGGTAAAAAGATCAGGCTTCTGAGGGATGAACTTGAGATGAAACTACTTGAAATAGACAATACAGTAATAAACGGAGAAAGAGTTCAAAGACTATATAATACAAGCAATATTTGTTTTAAAGGTGCTGATGCTGACGCAATGATTATTGGTTTGAAGAATATCGCTGTTTCGAATGGTTCAGCTTGCACTTCGGCGTCTATAGAGCCGTCGCATGTATTAAAAGCTATGGGACTAAGCGATGAGGATGCCTTTTCATCTCTTAGATTTAGCCTTGGTAGGTTTAATAATATGAAAGAAGTGCTGAGTGTCGTAAACTCCGTTAAAGAGGTCGTCACCAGTTTAAGAGCGATGAATCAGGTCAAGCGCTGATCTCATCAAGTTTCGCATTGAACGGAGTTAAATATGATGTCTTAAAATCTCTTTCAAACTCCTGAATATCCATAGGATTATTTAAGTAGGTAAGTTTAGTCAGGATGTCATTCTTTATTTTGTTGACATTCCCTGCACTACCAGTTTTACCATATGGGCCGCCTGTGCTAAAGTCCACATTCTCTAACCCTTCCAGATACCTGACATAATCATTCATTTGAATTCTATCGACTTCTGCCCATTGTCCATTGAGCTCATCAATCAAGATTTTAGGGAATAGAAAATTTAGTACTTTGAGCAATGCTGTAACACCCATACCCTTAGAAAGAACGCTATTCTCCGGTGTTTCCCAATCTGGCTTTAATGTTCGCACAGCGTTAAAGTATCGAGCTATTATCCTTATGATGTGTATGTGATCATCTGCGTTCCTGTAATATTTCAAGAAAATTGGAGGGTATAGTGTTCCCTGAGCCTTAACTGATATATATCGAATCATCGAGTCAATAAGAAAGGCCTGCGAAATTGAAAGCTTACGTCTTTGCTCAGCTGAATAATTCCTAGGAGTTTTACCTAGCATTTTTACCCGACCATAAAAAGGGCTCTCTTGTAGTTCATTAAGGAGCTTTACTACGTTGTGCATAAACGACAGCTCATTAATTTCCCTAGTAAATTCCCCTGTTAATTGGTAAAGGAGGGATTTATTTACAGGCTTCTGCTCGTAGTTAATCGTATAAAATTGCTTAGCAATTACTGATCTATCATAACCGACAATAAAAGAAATTACTAGGTCAAAGTTATTCTGGATCTCCTCTGGTGATTCTTTTATCCCTATTAACCGATGCTGTCCATCGATAACTAGGACGGAGTTTGCTTTATATGGAATGTAAAGAGTGTAGTTATGTTCGGTCTTTTTTAGAAAGCTGATAAACTCTGGGCGTTGGTCCAAGCCCAGGAAGTCACCTTCCGAACTCTCTTCATTCAATGCGTATTCTTTCCAATCATTAATAAGCTCGCAGTTTGCAATAATCGTGTTCGGAAAGAAAGCGTACTCTTCATCTCTTAAAAATTTAACAATCTTGGAGATTCGATCATCACTTGGGTCTCTTTGGAAGTCTTTGTGCTTCAAGTTTGCTTTATCCTCATTTAGCAAATGGTTGAAGTAATCTTTTTCATCAGGGAATGAGCTTGCAAGAGAAGTATGTTTCTCTAAGTCATACTGTGCAGGACGTACTGTATATATTTTGAGAAAATCAGAAGCCTTGATTTTGGTTAGATAAAATGATCGATCTTTTTGGTTTATCTGCACCAAATCCACTTTAAGGTAATCTTGGCCATTGTTTGATCTTACGATTTCCGTTTTCATACTATAACCCCATTTTTTTTATTTCTCCTTCTAGCTTATCAAAGTCTGTTTTTTGATTTTTAACCACTCTAAAAAGTAATCGAACCACTTCTTCATTATCGAAATAATTGGTCTCTAACAAATAAATAAATCTCCCAGCCAGAATCGATAAAGCGGTTACAACAGTAATGACAAGAACGAAATAGAAAATTGCTTCATGATCTCCATTGATAAGCTGAATAGCCTGAATCAGAAAAAGGAAGGCGCCAAGCACAGTCAATAAAAATACCCAGCTTTTTAGAGTGCCTTTAATTGCAGAGATTTCGCTTTTTAAATTGTCCAGGCTTCCAGCATATTCGAGAGGTACTTTACTCTCGTCAAGCTTTTCTGCTATATAAGTTGAAGCACTACGGAGAACATTAATTCCTACTAATGACAGACTTCCTGTTATTGTCAGCTCTAATAGCGATTTATCAAATGATAACGTGCCGAATTTTCTATGGATTATGCTTGCGATGTATGGTGCATAGATGATTAATACAGGAAAAAAAAGGTTGTTAAAGAACCACACCTTGGCATTTCTCTTCTTGCTGAAAGAGATGATTTTAATAGTCGCATATTCTTTAGACGAGAAGCCAACTAGCCAAAAAATATGCTCTACAATTGATTTCTGCAGAATCCGTCTCCAGATAACTGCAAAAAAACTTCCTATCCTACTGAAGAACTTTGATATCATCTTTTAAGTCAATTAATAAATCCATAAGCTTATCCATGCTGCCTTTTGAGTAATCCCCACCGAGTCGAGTATTCAGAATTGAGAATCCTAGATCTGCATAATTTTGAAGAATGTCGCGAAATCGATCATAGTTTTTGGTAACCGGATCAGGGCTGAGAATATTAAAGCTGCCTGCAGCCTTAACACATATCATTTTTAAAATTGGCTTCTGAATGTCATCATCAAATACTGCCCAATAAAAGGCTCCTTCCTTTCCTGAGATATCTGGAGGTATTTCGTCAGGGGAATGTTTGTAGCCCAATACGACGCACCAGAAAAACATATCCGTGTACTGAACAAACAGCTTTCCATCCATACAGTTTTCTTTGTATGTCTTATAAGCTTGCTTACTGAGGTTTAATCTGAGGTTGCCTTCCATTACTGTTCGATGATCTTTGAGTGCTGTTTCTTTTTATCAAATTCGATCCAATAGCGTTTCCCAACTTTCTTTTTTATTTGGTTAAGTATCGCCTGGTTGACCGTGCCATCTTTCAAAATCACAATTGTTTGATTGAACACCTGGCCGAAGCCTAATAATGCGGTTGGTATAGCACTATCACCAATTTCAGATAGCGGAGCATCCATTACTAGCGGAAACTCTTCTTCCCAGACATCTTTAGCAATTTTTATTAACGCTGAAATAAATGATAAGACTAGCAGAATCTGATGTCCTGTATTCATAATGGCTCGGCTCGGGTGGCCGTTACGATCTAATACCTCGAAGTACATCGATTCCCTATCAAGGATTACCTTTTCATAATAAAGTTTGTCATACACTAACAGCTCCCAGTTTTCCTGAGTGTGCTTTTCAAGGTCTTTATAGATTGAATCTTCAAACTTCTTTTTTAATTCTCTCGTTGCAGCTAATGCCTTTTCAGCTAACTCAACCCGAATTGCAGGTAGGTTGCTCTTATCGAGCTTGTCCTCTAATTTTTGAAATTCTGTTTCAAAATTTTCTATCTCTTTCTTCTTTATGTCGATCCAGTCTTTTAACTCTTTTATCTTTTCTCGAGTTTTGATATACTCATCATTTGCCTCATCCTGTTTTTTCTGAAGCTCTTCAAGTGAAAAATCCAGATCACCTATTTTGCTTTTGTATCCATTTATGATGAGCTGTTTTGCACGTACTTCGGATAGTAATTGACGTTTATTCTCATCAATATCTTTGATCTGCTGTGGAAACTCTACAATAAGCCTTTCGCCACGTTCTATTTCGTTTATTAGTTTTTCCACTTCATGAAGAAGCCCAGTGTCGATGGTTCCTAATTCACGCAGCTTCTGTATTTTTTCTAAAGCCTTTTTGTCATTACGAAGATGGGTTCCGCAGATACAGATAAGGTCATCAAGAATTTTATCGACCAATGTTTGACTAATATCTGGTGGGTAATGTCCGGATTTTACGGCTTCTTGATATTTTACTTTTACTTCACTAAATAAAGGGAATACGCCCATCGCAACCCACTTTTTTGTCAATTCACGCTGCCTATTGCTTTCCCAGGACTGTATCTGCTTTTGGAGATCTTGAACCTGTCGTTCTTCATTCTCCATCTTCAATTTTAACTCCAGAGCTATTTGATTTTCCTTGATTTTATTACCGTAATACTCGTATTCATCCTTCTTTTGATTTTCAATTGTTACTAGCTTAGCAACTTCGCCTTCAAATTCTTTTTTCGAGCTCTCTGCAGATTTTTTATTCTCCAGCAACTCTTGCATTTGCTTTTTTATCTCTGCTGATGCCTGAGCGGCGAGTTCAGTTCTTAAATCATCTAAAACGGAAGAAAGGTGATTTTCAGTTCGTGTGAATACTTCAAGCTTGGATAACTCTCGCAATGCAAGTTGGAATTCCTTGCGACCCTGGAGCTTCACTAGTTGTGCTCTATTCTCACCTCTGAATAAAAAGTAGTTAGACAATGAACGTGGAAAAAACTTTTGAACTTCTCCAATAGCCTCTTCTGGTGCGTACTTGGTGTATTCACCATTTCTTGCGTCAATTTTCTCTAGGGAAATTTTGGAGCTATTTTCAAACTTCCACAATTTGTTTATATAAGTGCTCTTCTGAGTTCTTCTAAGAGTAAACTTACTTTTCTCATCATCATAGAACTCTATTTCTACAAACAATTCCAGAATGGTGCCGTCCTCAGTATTGTCCTGCAACGCACCTTTGTTAAATAGACTGACTTCAGCCGGATTCGGATCATCAATGAGTATAGATTTGTCACTGTCCCAATACTGGCCGAATAAGCACCAATAAAATGCATTCAACAGATTTGATTTTCCATGTCCCATCTGCCCCTCAAAAATTGTGATATATTTCTCATCAATCCCAAATGGAATTTTTTGTACCTCACGATAGGATTTGAAATTTTGGAGACTTAGGGATGCGATTTTCATTTCCTTTTCCGTTTGGTTTTAAGCTGTGCTTCGCGATCGATAATAGATCGAATTTCTTGTTTAATTCCCCACGCCTTTCCGTTATCAAGTTTGCTCATTTCTGAGTTGATGATATCCTTAACCATACGCCGTACCTCCTCATCAACTTTTGAGTTAGTATAGAACCTTGTGAGAAGCTGGGTTAGGGTTTTGTCGTATTTATCCATTAGAAGTCTATGTTATAGTCTTTACAAATCTCTTTGACTGGAGAAATGGCTTCAACATAATTCAATGCATCCTCCGCAAATTCCTTATACCGTCTGAACTCCTGAGATAGGATTACTTTATCAATTTCCTTTGCTTTCTCGTCATCCAGCTCTATTTTCGGAGGCACAGCAATAATATCATGAAGGAAGGCTATCGGCTTATCAGGATGTACCCTTAATACCCTTCCGCGTCGCTGTATATATTGACGTGGATTTGTTGAGCTCGAAACAAAAATCGCTGTTTCAGTTCGTCGGACGTCGACACCTTCATCCAGGCATTTCATTGCCAGTAAGCATTGGATTTTTCCTTCATCAAACTCCTTTAGAAGCTGAGCTCGCTTCTCAGGTGGTGTATTTCCTGTAAATGGTGCGATACGAATGCCTTTTTCGAAAGCTAGATATTTACCCAAATCATCAATAATGCGATTGTCTTCTGATTCATCGTTTCCTTCCGGGCAATAGATTAAAGTGTGATGAATTTCGCCTTGCTTCTTCATAGCATCAATTATATCTCCCACAATTTCTTTCTTACTTGATGCTTTATTGAGCAACTTTCGACGTTCTTGAAGCATTCGTTCTAGATGGACATCCGTGTCTACAAATTTGTTTTTATTGATGTGTGCACGTTGCGATATTTTTTTTGTCAGAGCATAGTAATGCATATACTCTTCCTCTGTAAGCTCAGCGAAATGTGGCTTCAGCCTATATTGACATAAAAAGCGGCTAGCAATAGCCTGCTTCATGGGAAACTCATACGTTGATCTAATGGAAGCATTGAAAAACTCTAAGAATTTCTGTGTTCCAGAATCATCAAAATGACGATGAGGAGTAGCTGAAAGAGCTAATCTATATTGGATGTTGTATGGAAGTTTATTTAAAATTTCTGGGGCACCCATCGAGTGAGCTTCATCAGCCAGAAGCATCGTATGCGCAGGGAATTTAGCGTGAAATTCTTGAAACCGTTTTGATTTATAGGAGTCGTACGTCGAAATGACAACGAGATGATTTATTGTCTTTAATTTAAACGAGTTTAGACCGCCTTGTAAAGCTAAATCCCATGAAGGATTAGTGGACGAAACCAGTATACTTTCAACAAAACCAAACTTAGTAACCTCCTCAATCCATTGCTCCGCTAACGATATTGTAGGTACCAGAACAACTACTACTAAGCTCTCGAGATCTTCGAATAACTTAACTGAAGCCCTTAAACCGGTAATTGTTTTACCAGTACCGGTGGCCATTTCAAAAAGCCCTTTGTAGCTATTCTCAATCCATTGCCGTATTGCTATTGATTGATATTCGCGCTCATCACTTCCTGCAGGGAAGCTGGGCCGATTAGCTTTTCCCTTAGTAAGCTTTCTCTTTAACTTGCCAACTTTAGAAATAAGCGAGGAGGGGATACTAGTTTCTGCAATAACATCACTGAGCAGCTCGGCCTCCTCATCAAGCAGCGAATCAAGACTTTCAGCCTTAAATTGATCGCGGATTATTATTTTAACTTTCTCTAATGGAACTATTCGTGCAGATTCATGCTTACCGTCCCAGACCTTGTTAAATAAACTTTCATAATACTGAACCCGCTCAGCATCGCTTCCTGCAGTGATCCAGGATTTATAGCAACTGATTGCTTCGATGTTGTTAAATAGAGCAGTACTGGAGAAATTTATTGACCCGCTAAAAGCAACCTTGTTATTGTTTTCATCTTTAAAAACGCCAAACTTTTGATGGGCAATGCCGACCCTTCTTTGTATAGGGGCAATGGCGATGAATTCCAGTTTTTTAGTGGCTATGAGCCAGGATAGGCAATTAAAAAAGTGGCGATTGTGACCAGATAAGGTTTCACTCAGTTTCAATACATCACTGATTACCTTGTCTTCTATCAGTTTTTCTGGAGAGGTGTTTAATCCTTTTTCGAGTGCTTCTTTGTCGTCTCTTGTTAGGACGTCATTGAATATGATCCGCATTCTACCACCTTTACTAATGAAGTATGCGAAGCCTAATGCTAGCGCCCGGAAACCACTTGAACTAAAAAAACCAAGGCCAAGATCAAAACTATTACTCTCTAGCAGCGCATCAAAGAAAAACTCTGCAGGCTCATCTTCGCCTGTAGAGTATACAACTTTGAAATCTGCGCTGGTTAGCATAAAAAAATAAAAATGGGTTTACTCAATATATTTCAGCCCGCCCTCGATTTTGCTTACTAAAAAATCAAATCCTGTGAGGTTTGGACTTTGCTTCATCTCATGATTGATCAGTTCAAGCCCGTGATCAATATGCATTTTTATATACTTGGGAATGTCCTTATCAGTTTTATATAAATCGTAATGGGTACAAACCATTGCAATATAGAACGGAAGATTATTACCGAAAAGAACGTTCTTGCTGTATTCTTTCCCTTTGGAATCCTTAATGTTATTAAGATCAAGTCTCTTGCTTTTTGAAATAGAATAAGCAAATGCGATCCTAGCAATTACATTCTCAGGCCCCAAACTCAGCTTTCGCGTAAGGTCGGTTACTACAGCCTTATTATCTGCGCTTGTCTTAATGTGAGTGAACATGCTGGTTTAGTTGCTTGTATTGATTGAATAAGTTTTGCGGCTCAACTTCAACAAACGTAGACTGATCCTCATCCACATTTTGGATAAGGAAGACTTTGTTTATTTTAGGGAGTAAGGACTTGTATTCAGATTCTGATAATTCCTTTTCGAGTAGAGGAAAAAGGACAACCTGTTCTGAGATTTTAGGATAGAAGCCACATATAATATTGTTCGAATGCATTTTATCGAATTTTTGAAGAGGGCTATCGATAAAGACGGAGAATTTAATGTTTGACTCATCTACCAATGTCTTTAATAATGCAGTAGCGTAAAGCTGCTGCTCACCTTTCGAAAGGGCATCCTTAATAATCAACTCACCTCGTCTGTTGAATAAGTTGATATCAATAATATCATCTGCTATCTCGACATCAACTCTACTAATGAAGGATGACTTATGCATTAAATTATTGAGCTCTTCTTTGAGACGTTGCTCAAGAGCTTGCTTTTTCTCGTTCTTCAGCTTCGTAATAAACTTTGAAAGCTTATCAATTAACCGCTTTGCTGTTTCATCTTTCGCTAAATCTGTAGCCTCAAGATTTATTTTCTTTGCTAACTCCGAAACAAGCTTGGATTTATTCGAGATTTCCCGTTGCAAGCCTCCGATTTCTTGGTTTAGCTCTTGAAGCTTCCGATCAATTTCCTCGATTCTGCTATCGAGCAATTCTTTTTGAGCTCTAATCTCTTTAATCAAGAGATCATTCTCTTTTGACTCTGCATTACTTAGCTTGCGAACGATCTTATTGAAATAGATGCGGTTATTTTTATATTCATTTGCAAGTTGCCGAGCAGTAAAGCTGAATGCATTTCTAAGATTAGAAAATATGGCATCGAACTCATTCTTTTCTGCATCTGAGAAATTTAATAAGACTTGAAAGTCTTTCTGGTTCCGCCCTCGCGAGCTAAAATGCTCTACAATGTACTTTGATATAGTGTCTGCAATTTTTCTTGCCTGCTTTCCGTTTAAGTCTAACTGCTTTGCGTTCTCAATGATTTGCTCTCTTACTAAGCCAGCCTTTTTCTTAATCAATGCAGGATTCATTGTATTCTGAGCGTGCTCGATCTCATCTGTAACCTGGTTCTTAACTTCCATAAACCGATTACCGGCAATTGCGAAAGGAGCCAACTCTAGTAAGTCTTTAAGCTTGGCTTTTATTGCTTCACACTCATCTGACAGTCGATTTTTCATTCGCTTCAAATCGTGAAGCTCTGAAACCGACATTGAGTTTCCTTCGCGGATTAGCTTTTCCTGATATTGTTCCGACGCCTGCTTTTTGGAAGTTTTTTCTTCGTGAAGAATCTGGATTTGTTGTTCATACTCTTCAATCAGCTTTTTGTCCTGCCGTATCTCTTTCTGTAACTCCTCAAACCTGGTCTTCTCCTTATCGGAAGCAGAGTTTCTCCTAAAACGAATTCGTAGATCTTCTAGATGATTTCTTAAATCTTCATACTTCTTTATTCCTAAAACCTCTGAGTAAGCTTTGCTTAGACTTCTCTTTTCTTCGATTGACTTGATTTCAGCAAGGGATACGATTTTCTCAGCGTCGAAGAAGAAAAACTTTGCCACCTCTTTAGGTAGCACAAAGTCATTAATAAAGATTTCATGCCCTACCTCACGTGTAAGTTCATTCTCAGTATCGTCAATGAAAATCTCTATGCTTTCCTCTGACTCAACGGTGTTAAATTTTCTATAGATTGTCACCTCTTTACAGGGAAGAGACGGAATGAAAATATCTCCTAATACTACCCGGACACTATATTCAGTTACACCGTTTGCTTTGGCTAGTCGGTTAAGATTGTTTGCAGCAAATTTCTTATACCCCCCAGATTCATATATTTCCTTTCTGAACTTATCATCAACATCCACCATTAGCTTTCCATACAAACACCAAACTAAAGAAGTTAACAAGGTTGTTTTCCCGAAACCATTGTTCCCAGAAATAACAGACACTGTTTTTCCATTGATCTTTGGAAAATCAAGTCCGTTTTGGCCATGATAAATGCGATAGTTTTCTAAAACAATTTTTTTGATGTACATGGCTTATTTCTTTACGTATTGCTCGAGACGATTCTCAATATCATTCTGCAAACCCCGATTATTCATCAGAATTATCTTTGACTTTTGAATCGTCAGCAACTCGTTTATGAGTTCAAAATCTTCAGGGTCTTCCTTACAGACCTTTTTTAGCAGCTCTTGTTCCTTGATCAATTTCTCATCGCTGCTCTGGAGTGTTATGTTAGTTCCATAAATCTTGTTGTAGATATCAGCGACATTATGTTTAAAGAACCCATCTCTGAACCACGAAACCTGGATTGCAACCATTTCCTGGTAAGTGATCAAATTCATATCTCCGTGCTTCTTTTGTATCTCCTTTTGAGCCTCAAACAGCTTTTCGAGAAAATGCGCACGGAACCATTCTTTATATGGGCCTAATGCACCTTCTTTTTCAGTCCCATCTCTTCTTCTCTTCTCACGATACTCTTCGCTATCACGAGATACTGCTAATAAATCCCTCAGTTCAATAAGTGGTTCCATCCATTCTTCACCATTCTCGACCAACGCTTCCATTGACTTATCCCGCTTTACAACTGTGCATACCCAGCATCCGAAACGGCTGTTACCACATGAAGGAGTTGACTCGTCAATTACTAAAGGACAATCCCCACTGTTAGCATTTTTGTATAGAGTAATAAGCTCTTTATTTATTGCACCCCACGGAGAGGATACTTGATTGAGGTATTTCCAAAGATCATCTGTCGATACATCACTAATTGGAGCATATACAAACGCTTTCGATAATTGAGTGTGCTTTCTAAGACGATCACCTTTGCGTATCTCGTGCTTCTTTATACTTTTCGCTCTACTTGCACTTTCATCAGATCGAGTACCTAGTAAAATAATAGCCTCACCTTCTTGGCTAATTCTTTCAAGAATGAATTGGGTGGTGGGGTTAATTTTTAATCTTTCAGTGCACCAACGAAAAATACTATTGGGCGCTGGATAGCCCTTTCCTAATAAGTTTACCCAAAAAGTTTCCTCGAGCTTCGGCGTTGTGTGATGAACGATAACAGGCATACTTTGCTCTGCTGCAGCCCGTTTGATTAGTTCAAGCACTCTTGAGGTATATTCAATAATTTTGGGGTTCTCTACCAAAGTATTGTTACAGACTACATAAATCTTTCTGCTTCTAAGACCATCTGGAAGTTCTCTTATAGCATACCAGACCAACTGCAAAAGCATTGTTGAGTCTTTTCCGCCGCTAAAACCAACAATCCAAGGTCTTTTGTCGTCCTCAGTTAAATACTGATCTTGAATCTCCTCTTGGATAATCCTGGGATTGAAATCCATAAAATATTTTAAGGTTGTGGTGCTGTAAATATAGAAAAACCGTATCCCTTTTTCTAACAAAGGTTATCCACAAACACCTGATAATAAAGCTCTAATTAGATTGTTTTGTAGACTAAACTGTGAATTTAACTTTGTTTTCCTACTCGCAGGAGTCCTTAAATCGCTCGGAAACCCCAGTTAATCTTCCGGAAACTTTTCTACCCCTCCGGAAAGTCGCTCGGTCCTTCAGAAAGATAGCGTCCTATCTTCGAAGCCCCCATCCCTATCCCAGCGCAAAGCCTGCCCGCCTTGCAACTCGCAGCGCAGATTCCAGGATTCTGGTAAGCGCACCCGCAAATTGCAGCGAAGCCCCGCGGTGAGTGGCGGCCATCCCGGGGATAGCGGCCTGTTCCCGGGAATGGTGACGACGTTCTTATGAATTGTGCCGGCGATCCCGCGCCTTACAATGCTGTCCCCGCGGATGATGGCAGCGTTCCAGCGGATTGTGCGGCGGTTCCCGAGAATTGTGTTAACGCTCCCGTGAATTGTGCGGCAATTTCCACGGATGGCATCAACGTTCCCGCGAATTGTGCGACCGTTCCCGCGGATTGCATCAACTTTCCCGCGAATTGTGCGACCGTTCCCGCGGATGGCATCGACGTTCCCGAAAATTGTGCGACCGTTCCCGCGAATTGCGTCGACGTTCCCGAGAATTGTGCCAGCGCTCCCGCGAATTCCGCGGCCGTTCCCGCGGATGGCATCAACGCTCCCGTGAATTGTGCGACCGTTCCCGCGAATTGCATCAACGTTCCCGAGAATTGTGTCAGCGCTCCCGCGAATTCCGCGACCGTTCCCGCGAATTGCATCGATGCTCCCGAGAATTGTGCAGCCGTTCCCGAGAATTGTGTCAACGCTCCCGCGAATTCCGCGACTGTTCCCCGGAATTGCGCGGCCGTTCCCGCGGGAAGCACCGCTGAAGACTTGAACGCGATGAACCACCCCGCGCGCGTTGGCAAATTTTTTCTGCAAATGCCCATTTTCCCAAGGAAAATGCCCATTTCCCCCGCGGCACAAAAAAAATAATGTTAAGCGCGTATCTATTCGTTGATACCATCGTTCTAGCATGAAAAATAAGATGAAGAAAGCGATACTGCGAGATGGTTCTTCTGTCCTGGGGCAGAAAAAATAACTCAAGCTTTTCCCGGGTTCAGCTGCCCGTGCGTTTCTCCGGCCGGGAAGCGCACATCCAGGCCCCTGCCTTTGTACCGGCAGGGGCGGTACGACTGGCCGCAGCGTGCAGCTGCGGACGCAGCTTATGCCCGGCCTCCGCGGGAGGGTTCCCGTGAACTGATTTATTAATCCCAAATCTGATCAACTTATGAGTGTCTCTTATTTGCCGGCGACCGACGCGGACCGCGTGGTCTGGCTGAGCAACTTCAGCAACCGGCTGGGCCAGTACCGTGTGGCCCTGGGCCTGACACAGGCCGAAACCAACAGCGTCGTGGCCGACGCGGACATGTTCGCCTACATCGTGCAATTGCAGGGTGCGGCGCAGCATTACGCGCAGGCCATTTCCAACACCAAGCGCCAGCTGCGCAATGCCGCCCAGCAGGTGGCGATGCCCGCGCTTCCCAACCTGCCGAGCATCGGGACTGCCCCGGCAGCGGTGAGCAGCGGCATCTTCAACCGTCTCGCTTTGCTCGTGACGCGCATCAAGCAATCCGGCGCGTACACAGGAGCGATGGGACAAGACCTGGGCGTGATCGCGCCCGTGCACGTGATCGATCCGAACACGATGATGCCGAACCTGAGCATCCGCCTGGAATCGGGCTTCCCGCTGCTGAAGTGGAAGAAGGGTGATTCGGATTCGATCAACATCTACGTCGACCGCCGCGACGGGAACGGCTTCGTGCTGCTGGCGCACACGGTGAAGAACAGCTTCATCGATACGCAGGCCCTGCCGCCGAATACGTTCACCGTTTCCTGGGATTACAAAGGGCGCTACCTCATCGGCGACGATGAGGTGGGGCAGTTCTCGCAGGTGCTGTCGATCAATGTGCTGCGGGTGAGCTGAGTGATTTGCTTTCATTTGAACAGCCTTCCTGTCTGCAGCGGGGAGGCTGTTTTTTGCAGCACAGGGTCAAGAATATATCGAGGTAGATTTTCTGGAAATAGTAATAAGAAACATTCTAGGCTTCATCCCTAATCGAAATGCGCCTTAATTCCAAAACCCCGATCTTCACTTCATGAACCTCACCTCCTTCACCACCACCCTCCTCCAATCCGGCCAAGTCACCATCCCCAAAGAATTCTCCCCCCTCGACCCCGCCGATCTGACAGCAACCACAAAGACCCTCTCCCGCTTCCACGAAACCGACAAGCTCCACCTCCCCACACCCGCCCCCGCCTTTGATCCCA
>Ga0196977_1000685_pt1 | contig 16197 bp, 14 predicted proteins | sample S3v_1013CmetaG_FD_148634 | JGI IMG/M metagenome (GOLD analysis project Ga0196977, IMG submission 148634) | Soil microbial communities from Anza Borrego desert, Southern California, United States - S3+v_10-13C | ecosystem: Environmental > Terrestrial > Soil > Desert | place: USA: California...
TGATGTCTTCGGCTTCAAAGACATTAAAGTTGAACTCTCAGTCCGCGGTACGGATTCCGACAAGCACTATCTCGGAACGGATGAGGATTGGGAACGAGCGGAAGCGGCCCTGAGCGCTGCGTTACGATCACGGGAGATTCCCTTCGAACGAATGGAAGGCGAAGCCGTTTTCTATGGTCCGAAGATCGACATTCGCGTTGGCGATGCAATCGGCCGAACGTGGCAGTTGACGACGGTACAGTTTGATTTCAACTTCCCCGAACGGTTCAAACTGGAGTACATCGGAGAAGACAACAAGCCACACCGCCCGTTGATGATCCATCGCGCGCTGTTTGGTTCGATGGAAAGGTTCTTCGGTGTGTTAATCGAACATTACGGCGGTGCGTTTCCGTTCTGGCTGGCTCCCGTTCAGGTCGCGGTTTTACCGATCACGGACCGGATCAACGAATACGCCGAAGAAGTGGCGCGCGATCTTCGCACTTCAGGCTTCCGAGTAGAATCGAACTTGCGAAGCGAAAAAATAGGCGCGAAGATTCGCGGAGCGCAGTTGCAGAAAGTGCCGTTCATGCTCGTGCTCGGCGATCGTGAGATGGAGCAGCGGGCACTGGCAGTTCGCGAACGTGCGCAGGGCGACATCGGCGTGATGTCGATCCAGGAATTCAAGGAGATGGCGCGCAAGCTAGTTGAAACGCGCGCGTTGACCAATAACAGTCAAACCCAGGAGGTGCAGCAATAGCTACAGGCTTTCGCGGTCGCGGTCAGCGTCCTGATAACCGGCGTCTACCCCCGGTTCGCATCAATGAAAGAATTCGCGTACCTGAAGTACGCGTGATTGGCGAGGAAGGAGAACAACTGGGCGTCATGGATGTGCGCGATGCCATTCGTGCTGCCCGCGAGAAAGGCTTGGACCTCGTGGAAGTTGCTGCCAACGCCGATCCCCCTGTTTGCCGGATCATCGACTTCGGCAAATACCAGTACGAAGCGAAGAAGAAGGCGAACGAGGCAAAGAAAAAGCAGGTCACGATCACCGTCCACGAAGTGAAGTTTCGCCCCGGTACGGACGATCACGATTACGAGTACCGGATGAAACGTGCGCGCGAGTGGCTGGCGGGCGGCGACAAAGTGAAGGCCACGATCTGGTTTCGCGGCCGCGAGATGTCGCACCGTGAATTAGGTGCCCGCATCCTCGAGAAACTCGAGCAGGCCCTGGCGGACGTGGGCGAAGTTGAGAACCGGCCAAAGATGGAAGGCAACCAGATGTTCATCATCCTGGGACCGAAGAGACACAAGGGCGGGGGAGCCGGTGGACCAAAAGAAACGCCGCCTCCTCCTCCGGCGCATTAGAACAACGAATAAAGGAAGCGAATCATGCCTAAACTGAAAACACACAAAGGTGCTGCGAAGCGCTTTCGGCTGACGGCGACCGGCAAGGTCAAGCGCGGCCACTCGCATGCGCGACACATATTGACCAAGAAGACCAACAAGCGAAAGCGTCTGCTGGATATCGACGCGCTCGTTTCCAAGTCGGACCATGAACGAGTGATGAATATGCTGCCGTACGGCCGCGACTGAAGTCATTGCCGATTGCCAGTTTCCAATTGCCGATTTGTGAAGGCCGTTGGGCCATAGTTCCAAAAAAATCGGCAATCGGCAATCGGAAATCGAAAATGTTTATACTGGAGGTAATCATATGCCCAGAGCAAAACGTGGCAATAAGCGTCTCGAGCGGCGCAAGAAGATACTGAAGTTAGCCAAAGGTTATCGCGGCACAAAGTCGAAGCTTTATCGATCGGCGAAGGAGTCGGTCGAGCGCGGGTTGAATTTCGCATACACCGGACGGAAGTTGAAGAAGCGTGATTTCCGGAGTTTGTGGATCGTGCGCATCGGCGCGGCGGCTCGTTTGAATGGTTTGAACTATTCGCAACTGATGCATGGTTTGAAACTGGCCAGCATCGAGCTCGACCGAAAAGTGCTTGCCGACCTCGCGGTGCATCAGCCGGAGTCGTTTGCCGAAGTCGTGGCTCAGGCTAAGAATGCGCTCGAGAACGAGCAGCGCAACAAAGCGGCGTAGTTTTAGAAAGGACCAGACAGTGAAATACATCACGCTACTACTCACCTTCTTGCTGGCCACCGTCGCTTTCGCCCAGGATCCTCCTGCTCCCGCAGCGGTCCAGCCGGGAGATAAGCTGTCCGGAAATTATGAAGGGACAGTAAAGGGACAGACTGAAAAGGTATCGCTTCACCTAACCGTGAAAAGCCCTAAACTGAGCGGTCGAGTACAGGTCGGTGACAAGTCGTATGACCTAACGCACGGCGGGGTCACTGACAAAACGGTGACGGTTTTTTTCAAGGAAGGGGCGCTGGACGGCGAAGTGAATGGTGATACGCTGACAGGCTTTGTGCAGGTGGGTAATGAGAAAAGACCCATCGAGCTGAAACGTGTGCCGGCGGTGCCTGCGGTACCGGCCACGCCCGCTACGCCTGAGGCCAAGTTTGTCCCGAACGGCCAGTGGGAAGCCGTGGCCGATGCGAATGGTCAGCCGTTTCCGTTCTTGCTGACGTTAAAAGTTGAAGGCGAGACCGTGACCGGCAACAGCAGTTCACAACTCGGCGAGGCCGCAGTCAAAGACGGTTCCTGGAAAGACGGCAAGCTCGCGTTTGTCCTCGAGGGCTCGAACGGCAATATCTCGATGGTTGCGACCGTCGTCGATGGAAAACTTTCCGGCGAGTTTGACTACGCCGGACAGTTGCAGGGTAAGTGGGTAGCCGTGAGGAAAAACTAGTTAGTGATGTCAGAAAACCTAACGGACTTATCACCTGCACAGCAGGTTGAAGGAGCCAGCAAAGCGTTCGAGCAAGAGTTCGAACGCTTTGCCCGCTTTACATCGGATTTAAATGCTTTGTCGAGCTTGCCGTTGGACGAGGCGCTTGCCGAGGAGCGCGCGCTGTCGGAACTACGCACCCGTCACCTGGGTAAGAAAAGCGCGTTGGCGGCAGCGAAGAAGCTGATCGGCCGCGTGACCCCCGAGGAGCGCCCCGCGTTCGGCCAGTTGATCAGGGATTTTGAAGAAAAACTCGTAAGCAGGCTCGATGCTGCCGAGCTAAATCTTAAAAACCATATTGAAGCAGTACGCACGGCGCGTGAGAGCATCGACGTGACGTTGCCCGGCCGGCGTCCGCCTTACGGTCATCGACACCCGATCACGATCCTGCGCGAGCGCATCGAAGACATCTTCGTCGCACTCGGTTATGTGATCGAAGATGGCCGCGAGATCGAGACCGACTTCTACAACTTCACTGCTTTGAACATCCCGGATAACCATCCGGCGCGCGGTGAAGCCGACACGTTCTACACAACGGACGGATTCGCGCTGCGGTCGCAAACTTCCACGGTGCAGATCCACGCGATGCAACGTCGCGGCGTTCCCATCCGCATGATTGCGCCCGGCCGCGTCTTCCGGCGTGACACGCCCGACCCGACGCACAATCCGATGTTCTATCAGGTGGAGGGCTTGTGCGTGGACCGCGGGATCACGATGGCCCACTTGAAGGGAACCGTTTCGGAGTTTTTGCGGCGCATGTTTGGTCCGGAAACCGTAACGCGTTTTCGGCCGTCGTACTTCCCGTTCACGGAGCCGAGCGCGGAGTTTGATTTCAGTTGTTTCAAGTGCAAAGGCGCTGGTTGCCGGATTTGCAAGAACTCCGGCTGGATCGAGCTTGGTGGTTCGGGAATGGTCCATCCCGACGTACTGCGCATGGTCGGCGTTGACCCGCAGGTGTATTCGGGTTTTGCGTTTGGACTCGGCATCGATCGGATGTGCGCGCTGATGTACGAGCTCGACGACATACGATTGTTGTTCGAGAACGACGTCAGATTCCTGGAACAGTTTGAATAGAGTTCGAGCAACTAATGTTAATCAGTTACGAGTGGCTTAAAGACTACGTAGATACAGAACTCAGGCCGCAGGAACTGCGCGACCGGCTGACGAATGTCGGCCTCGCGATCGACGCGGTCGAAGAGCACGATTCCGACTCTGTCCTGGACGTGGAGGTTCCGTCCAACAGACCTGATTGCCTGAGTCACGTGGGAGTTGCGCGCGAAGTCGCGGTAATTGAACGTAAAGAGCTGCGCCTGCCGAGCCATGAATCTTTCAAAACTGAAGGCCGCGCGGAAGATCTCACCTCGGTCGAGATCAAGGACCCCGAGCTCTGTCCGCGGTACGCTGCCCGGCTCGTTCGCGGTGTGAAGATCGCCCCGTCTCCAGAGTGGCTGGTTAAGCGCCTGGAAACAATCGGACAGCGGCCCATAAACAACGTCGCCGACATCACCAATTACGTGCTGCACGAGTTGGGCCAACCACTGCACGCGTTCGACTTTCAGAAACTCGCGGGACCACGGATCGTCGTGCGCCGTGGTGCAGCAGGCGAGAAACTCAAGACGCTCGACGGCATCGAACGCACGCTTACGAACGACATGCTCGTCATCGCGGACGCAGAACGCCCGGTCGCTCTGGCAGGCGTTATGGGTGGTGAAGAGTCAGAGATCTCTTCGACGACAACGGACGTGCTGATCGAGAGTGCTTATTTCGATCCCGACTCAGTGCGGCGCACGGCGCGAGCTCTCGGCATGGACACCGAAGCTTCTCGCCGCTTTGAACGTGGCGCCGATATCGAGGGAGTCCTGCGCGCACAGGAGCGGTGTATCCAACTAATCTGCGAGCTTGCAGGCGGCGTTGCAAGTGAGGATTGGATCGATTCTTATCCCCGCCCCTTTGTCTCTCGCATTGTGAGTTTTCATCCACAGCGAGTTCCTGCACTCACGTCGGTTTCCGTAGAGACGAAGGAGATCATTCGTATCCTGACTGGTCTCGGGTTCGAACCCGTTGATGAAGCTTTCAAAGTTCCTTCCTGGCGAATCGACGTCAAGCAGGAAGAGGATCTCGTCGAGGAAGTCGCACGTCACACCGGCTACGACAAGATTGGTTCGGAACTTCCACCGTCGAGCGCGTCCGGCGAGTATCAGCCGACTGAGATGAAGCAACGTCTCTTGCGACGTGCCCTAAATGCTTTCGGCTTCGACGAAGCCATCAACTTTAGCTTCGCGCCAAAACAAACAGAGGATCAGCCCGAGCTCAAGAACCCGATCATCGAAGACGCCGCCTTTATGCGCCGCGAACTTCTGCCGGGCCTACTCAGCTCAGTGCGGCACAACCTCAATCACGGCATTCGCGATGTCCGTTTGTTTGAAATTGGGCGTGTTTTTGGGCCTGTTTCGCCTGGAGAACTGCCTGACGAACGGCTCGGGCTCGCGCTCGTCGCAACCGGCGGCGCGGCCGAAGCCAACAAGGCCCAGGCCGATCGCGAACTCGACTTCTTCGATGTGAAAGGCGCTTTGGAAACCGCTGTCGAATGGATGAGTTTAGAGCCACTCACTTTCACTCAAGTCGCTGCGACGCATCTGCGTGAGGGGCAATCCGCCGCGATCAAACTTGCAGACGGCACAGAGATCGGCATGATTGGGCGACTTGCAGAGAGTGTTGCTACAAACTACAAGTTTCGTTATCCGGTTTATGTAATGGAACTCGATCTGGAAGCATTACTTAATGGACCGGCAAGAATTGTCCAGTACGCGTCGCTCCCGCGCTACCCTTCAGTCGTACGCGACATCTCTCTCTTGCTTGATCGACGTATCGTGCTTGACGATCTGCTGAACGCGGTGAAAGAAAAGCACGTTGCCGATTTCCACGGCGCGAAGCTCGTCGGCACTTTCGAAGGCGGAAGCATTCCGTTGTCGAAACGATCGGTGACGCTGCGTTTGGAGTATCGTTCTGACGAACGCACATTACGCGACGAAGAAGTTGAAGAACGTCACGCGCAATTGACATCTTCGTTGCTTAAGACATTCTCAGCACAACAACGCTAAGAATCAGGAACAGTCGAAATAAATCTCGGCGGATTGCAGAATGAGTCTTGCGCTTGCAGGCGTGAAGTCGGATAATCGCGTCGCATTTCACTTTAGCCAAACTCGGGAGACAAATTGATGGTTGGTCTGTCAGGCCTCGAAAAGTTTTCGCATCTCGAAGATAAGATCTATCGAACCATCGAACTCACCAAGACGCTGCGTCAGGAAAAAGAGAACCTGGAAAAAGAACTCTCGCTCATTCATCGTGATATGGGCAACGTGCTGAATGAAAAAGAGCGACTCGAAACTCAGATCGAGAAGCTACTCGCCGAACGCGAGACGATCCGCATGAAAGTCGAAGCTATGCTCGACGCCATCGCTGCTCTCGATCCCGAAATGGCAGAGGAACTCAGATGAGTTCCGGTATCGGACGCATGATCAATAAAGGCAGTATGGAAGGTAGTACCAGCAGTCCGACGATCCGCGTCGAGATCTACAACCAGACCTATAACATCCGGTCCGACGGTGACACCGAATACATAATTCAACTCGCGGAATTTGTCGACAGCCGAATGAGAGAGATCTCGTCCGGCACACTTACGGTCGACTCGTTGAAGGTCGCCATCCTCGCCGCACTGCACATCGCGGACGAACTTCATCGTCTCAAGAACATGCACGAACAGGCCGACGCGCAACTCGCCGCGCGCAGCGCCGAGTGTGCCGAAATGCTCGACCGCCTGCTGAAAGTTCGCACCAGCCTTGAGAACGAGCAGGGCGGCGCCGGTAAGCTCTCCCTCGGCTAATTAATCACTGATAAAGTCCATAGTACAAAGGACAAACGCAGCGCCGTTATGTTACTATTCGCGCGGCGGAGGGAAACGTTCTGCGGTGATCGTCACCGAGTTACGATGATTGAGCCAACGCCGTTGATTCGGGAGACCGAGGTCGTCTAGCCAGTGCATTTCTTCATCGTTAAGAACTGCCAGAGGCTACGTCATTAAGAGGTCACCCACCTGTCATTGCAGGTTCAATTACGGCTTCGGAACGACAGATGCGGATCTCCCTCCCGCCAAGCAAAACCGCCAGTCTCGACAGAGATTTGCGGTCTTTTTTGTCTTATCCTCCAATTAAGCTATGAAGGTTTTAATGATCGGAGATGTGGTTGCGAAGCCCGGGCGCGTGGCGGTGCTCGAGCGCATCCAGGATCTGCGCGAGCAACACCAGATCGACCTCGCCATCATGAACGCCGAGAACCTCGCGGGCGGTTTCTCCGTCACGCCATCGCTTTGCGAAGAACTGTTTGCCAACGGCATCGATGTCATGACCTCCGGCAATCACATTTTCGACAAGAAAGAAGCCATCGACTACATCCGCAAACAGCCACGCCTCGTTCGCCCGGCAAACTATCCACCAAACACTCCGGGCAGCGGCTTCTGGACCGGGGAAATCAACGGCATTCAGGTCGCCGTCATCAATGTGATGGGCCGCGTTTTTATGCCGCCGTCGGACGATCCGTTTCGCATCGTTGATGAGATCGTTGGCTCATTGCCCGAGCGAGCGACGGTTCGCCTCGTCGATATGCACGCTGAAGCGACGTCGGAAAAGGTGGCGATGGGTTGGCATCTGGACGGTCGTGTTTCAGCGGTCGTCGGCACCCACACGCACGTACAAACTGCTGACGATCGAATCCTACCGCAGGGCACGGCTTACTTGACTGATTTGGGAATGACGGGAAGCTACGCGGGCGTAATCGGCATGGACAAGTCAGACGTGATTGCCCGGTTTACTTCAGCCACTGCGCGCCGGGCCGAACATGCAAGCGGGCAAGTACGCATCTGTGGCGCCGTGATCGATGTCGACGAGACAACTGGACGTGCGCGAGGTATTGAGCGCGTCAACCTCGCGCACAATCAGTAAGCAACTAATGTTTGCCCGTTTTTCGCAGGTAACGCGCGAGCTCGATCTTCTCCGCCACCTGCGCCTTTAGTTCCGGCTTCATCTTCAAACACTGATCGAAATCAACCTGCGCTTCCGCTTCGTTTCCGAGATATACCTTGGCTAGTCCGCGGTTGAGATAGGCCCACACGATCTCGGGATTTAGCTCCACCGCGCGATTGAAATCGTTGATCGCCTTTTGCATCTCGCCTTTCTTCATCAATACAGTGCCGCGGCCAAGATAGGACCAGGCCATCTTCGGCGACAATTCGACCGCCCGATCGAAGTCCTTCAATGAAGCGTCCAGATTGCTTATCGCGAGATGAGCGTAACCACGAAGGTAATACGTGTCGCCGACGTTGTCCTTCAACTCAATCGCACGATTCAGGTCTGACAGCGCTTCCTGGTCGTGGCCGAGATCGTGGTGCAGACTGCCGCGATTGTTATAGGCCTGAAAGAAATCTTTGTTGAGCTTGATTGCGCGATCGAGGTCCTGCAAGGCGCTTTGCATATCGCCGGTGGCGCGGAACGCCGCTGAACGATTCAAGTAAGCAGCGGCCATCGCTGGCTTGATGCGCAGTGCTGCGTTGAAGTCTTCAATGGCTGGGAGGAAATCGCGTTGTTGGTAACGCAGTAGTCCGCGATTGTTGTACGCGTGCGCGGTAAAGGGATCGATAACTCGGATGTCGTCACTCGAGAGATCCAAAGTTTCATCTGCGCGGTTGAAAGAGTTGAGCGAAAGACGCGGCGCATCGTTTTTGCGAACGTCTAACCGTGAGCTGATCGCGATGGCTTTCGAGTATTCCTCGATGGCCCGATCGATTTCACCACGATCGCTCAGCTTGAGGGCGTTTTTGAAGTGCTTGAGGGCCTCGTCTGGTGTCTGGGCCTTAATAGAGGCAAAGGTGGAGATTACGAGAGCAAGTACGGCAAAAGAAAACACATAGCGGCGCATGGTAGACCTCCCCGAGGTTGAAGCTCGTAAACCATGTGCGTTAAGATGCCGTTGCCGACGATGCATCTTCGTTCGCTGCAAGGTTAACGAACTTGTGTTGTCATCAGGGCCTCGTTGTTATCGCAAGTAGCAACGGGGCTTTTATCTTCCGTGATCCGAGCGGCGACTCTGAAGTTAAAACGACCGAATCAAGAAAAAGTTACAAAGATTCGCTGGAAGCGTTGCGCTTACTTTTGAAACACCATGGCTTTGTGAATTGTGGCAGGAAGGGTTACGAAAGAACCTGTAAGTTTTTACAGCCAGCTATTCGGGCGCGGTTTCGGTTGGCACTACTGAGCCCGCGTGAGACTTGATGATCGGTGGTGATAACAATCGTTGCGCATACCCGTCAGGCAATGATCGTACGCGTCCACTTCCGTCAGTGACGACATGACCGGTTTCGCCTTCGGCAACGACCTGGCCCGTCGCGGCGCGCACGATCTCGTAACCGAAGCGAAGTGAACGTTTCCGCAATTCTGTGATGTGTGTACGAATGATTAGTTCGTCGTCGTAATAAGCAGGTGCCTTGTAACGGCAATAAGCCTCGGCGACGACCAGAAACGCGTCTTCACTCTCTTCGAAGTCGCGATAAGAAAATCCGCGCGCACGGCAATAGTCGGTGCGCCCGATTTCGAACCAGACGAGATAGTTGGCATAATAAACGATGCCCATCTTGTCGGTTTCGGCATAACGCACGCGTAGCAACGTTTCGTGCCAAACGCCAAATACATCGTCAGGAGCGGGGCTTGTCATCTGAACAAAACCTTCAACTCTTTCAGAGCGCACGAAGGGACTTAATCTCCGGTCGAACCAGATTGTGAACGTTTAGCGGACTATAAGAGTGAACCATCAATATGTCAAAGCAAATTAATCGCGGGCTGGCGCTTCTGATCCTGTTTTGTCTCTGTGCCGCCAGTCTGACCACACTTGGCCATGCGCAGGCGGGAGCGGCTGCCACGGCCCAAAATGCCGCAATTGTTTCGACTACCGGCGCCGTACTTAAGGAGACCAGCGAACTCCGCGAACTGTCGATCCTTCGGGACGTAAAGAGTGGCGCCCAATCGCGCTCGGAAATCGAGCGGATGATCATCAAAAACCTCGACACCGACACCACTCCCGCTGAAATGCATGCCGCGGAAGTGCTCCTGCGCGTGTTTGGCCTGGCGCCGAACGACTTCCAGTACCGTTCGTTTCTGATCAAATTACTCACCGAACAGGTCGCCGGCTACTACGATCCAAAGGCGCAGCAGTTTTATCTGGCTGACTGGATCGAGTTGGAAGGCCAGAAACCCGTTATGGCCCACGAGCTGACTCACGCGCTACAAGATCAGCACTTCGATCTCAAACGATTCGAGAAGTGGCCGAAAGGCGACTCGGATGCCGAACTCGCTGCCCACGCCTTAATCGAAGGCGATGCGACACTCGCGATGACGCTGTACATGGCGAAGAATCCGATGGTGGCGCTGGCTTTTATCAAGAGCCTGGGAACACAGGAAAATTCTTCGCAGCAGTTTAAGCAGGCGCCCCGTGCATTGCGCGAGTCGTTGTTGTTTCCGTACGAAGCGGGATCAAACTGGGCCACGCAAGTCTACCGCCGTGGCGGTTGGGACCTGGTCTCGAAGGCTTTCAAGCAGTTGCCGCAATCTAGCGAACAGATCATTCACTCGGACAAGTATTTCTCGTATGAAGCTCCGATCAAAGTCACGTTGCCGGAGCTGAAGCCACTACTTGGACCAACGTGGAAGCGGATCGATACTGACGTGAACGGCGAGTGGGGCCTTTACCTCGTCCTCGACGAATATCTCAACAACTCGGCAGCGTCCAAAAAAGCATCGGACGGCTGGGGTGGGGATCGCTACGCACTTTACGAAGGTGTAAATCCGGACGACGTGTTCATTGCTCAGTTCACCACCTGGGACACCGCGGTGGATGCGCGCGACTTCTTTGGCGCTTACCTGGAACGAACGTGGAAGCGTAATCCTGATGCGAAGAATACTGACACCGTATCGACGACTGAACGTGGCGAACGTCACGAATGGAAAACTGCCGGCGGCCGCGGCGTGGTCGAGTTGCGCGGCGCGCGCGTGCTGATTCTCGAAGGCATACCGGCAAAAGCAAACACGACGGCGTTGCTCAACCGTATCTGGCAACAGGGTTAACAAACCGACAACATGAAAAAATCTGACGCTGCTACTCGCCAAACTTCATCTCGTTTACGCGAACTTACCGATCAACTCCAGCAACTCGAAAACCGGCTGCGGCTCGGCGGCGGACCGGACAAGATCGATCGCCAGCACCAGCAAGGCAAACTGACCGCGCGCGAGCGTCTTGAAAAACTGCTCGATCAGGGCGCGTACGTTCAGGAGGTTGGTCTGCTCGTCGCTTACGACCAGTACGACGGCAACGCGCCCGCCGCGGGCGTGGTGACTGTTGTGGGGCGTGTCGAGGGCAGGGAAGTCGTTGTGGTGGCAAACGACGCAACAGTGAAAGCCGGATCGTGGTGGCCCGAGACGATCAAGAAGATCCTGCGCGCGCAGGAGATCGCGATGCGCAATCGCGTGCCGATCATTTATCTGGTTGACTCGGCGGGCGTCAATCTTCCTTATCAGGGCGGCGTGTTTCCGGGACAGTACGGAGCATCGCGCATCTTCTATTACAACTCGATCATGCGCCACTATCTTAAAGTGCCGCAGATCTCCGCGGTGATGGGTCCGTGCATCGCGGGGGGCGCATATCTGCCGGCACTGTCAGACATCATCATCATGGTTGAGGGCACGTCGTTCATGGGTCTTGGCGGCGCCAACCTCGTCAAAGGCGCGACAGGTCAAACGATCGACAACGAAACGCTCGGCGGCGCACGCACTCACAACGAACTCTCCGGTGTGGCCCATTACCGCGTAGCCGATGACGATGCTTGTATTCAAAAGATTCGCGAGTTTATTTCTGAACTGCCAAAACCGGTGTGCGAAATCGTACCCGGTCCTCCGGGTGAGTCGCTTCGTTCTGGTGACGAACTCTACGAGATCATTCCGGAAGATCACCGGCAACCGTACGATGCGCGCAAGCTGCTCGAGTGTCTGCTTGATGATGGCCGCCTCGACGAGTTTCAAGCTGATTACGCGAAGGAAATGATCACGGGCCACGCCCGTATTCGTGGCATTCAGGTTGGCGTGATCGCGAATCATCGCGGCATGGTGCGCCTGCCGGGCGGCAAGCCGCCGCGGTTTGGAGGAATCGTCTACACGGATTCGGCCGAGAAGGTCGCTTACTTCATCGAGACCTGCAATCGTCACAAGACGCCGCTGTTGTTCGTGCAGGACGTTTCCGGCTTCATGATTGGACCAGATGCTGAACACTCGGGAATCATTCGCGCCGGTGCGAAGTTTGTGGAAGCGATGGCCACGGCGCTCGTTCCGAAGCTCGTGTTGACCGTGAATCACGCATCCGGCGCCGGCTACTACGCGATGGCGGGACAAGGATTCGATCCCGATTTCATCTACAGTTGGCCCACCGGCCGGATGGGCGTAATGGAAGGCGACTCGGCGGTCCAGGCTGTGTTCGGCAGTCAACTCGAGAAGTTAAAGAAGAACGGTCAAACCCCCGACGCCGCTTTAATGGCCGAAATGAACAAAGTCCGCGAGACCTACGATCAGGAACTGGACGCAAAATACGCAGCGGCCCGCGGCTTCGTCGACGCCGTAATCACCCCCGAATTCACACGCGACGCCCTCGAACTCTCGCTACGCACGAGCATGAACTACTCCGGCCCGCACTTGGGGCAGTTTGTTTTACCTACGCACCTTGGTTAGCCGGACGGCAAAAAACTTGTAGCCTTGGCCGTTGCCGTTTAGTGCGCATGGTAGAACCAATGATTTGGACTTTGTTAGATGGAACAGTTGGAGTCGGAGTCGGGGGAGGTGTCTCAGGGTTAAGTGAAAACAAGTCATATTGAGCAGTTTCTCTAAACCCACCGTCAATTGCTATGACTCGATTTGCCTCTATCGTTCGCCTCTCAACGAGGTACTGCCTAGCCTTGTCGGCCATTTCTTTCCCCTCTCCGCGCCGGGATTTCTTCCCAGCGTAAGCGACGATATATCCGCGAGTTCGCGTATTCGTTGACAATTCAAACGCAAGGTTATCCAAAACTGGATGGAGGTCCGCATCAATTCCAGTGATGATCGTTGCGAAAGGAGTAGGTGGTGGAACGCCATCCCAAGCCGGGAATCCTTCGCACCGTTTCCGATTCTCACTGCTCGGCGGATAACGCGTTACGCTGATCACGCGTGAATCTTGGACGGTAAATAGAATGCCCTTTTCCACGTTGGTGCGGTATGTTGTCGTTCGATCTTCGGGACTGTAGCGTGTAACAAATCCAGTGAGGTCCAACTTTATTTCCGAAAGCCAAGGAGCAACGTGCGGTGTAACTTTAAAGGACAACACCGTATCCTTCGGGACATTCCACCCGTATATAGCTCCTGCGCAAGGAGAGGTAGAAAATGCAACTTCAAGGGTCTCTGTCGTTGTTCGAAAAACACAACGGCACGGGTCATTGGAGACTCCATAAAGACGTTCAACATCGGCCCGAGTTGACTGTAGAGGTGCAATGCCAAAGGCATCTTGATTTAAAGGTTGAGTTCTTGCGCCCACGGGAATCGCTGTCAGAATGCATACGAGAGCTATTACAAGCATATTTTCACCAACTCCTCAGGATCCGCACTTTTCACACAAACTATTTCAGCCTACTTCTGGGGATGCCAATACCTCTCTGGAATACAATGCTCGAGCACATACTGGTCAAAACTAGTTGAGCCTAACCTTTTGGCGGCACTGTCCATCTCACTATGCTCGTACTGACGTCCAGCCTGACTAGAATCGTTTGGGGCATTATGGGTAAGCTCATGGATCAAGACCAACAGTGAATCATAAGGTATTCGCTGGAATGCCATGGGTTGGCTGTCTGAATATGCTCCTCTGAGAAACACTACGCTCCAACGTTGCCTGGTACGCCAGTTTGTGGGATCCGCGTAGTAAAAACCCGACAGGCCGCCACCGCCTGCTGGCTCCTGTTGGCGTGGGGATTCGTCTGGGATGACCTCATTGATTTCAGTGTGCGGCACGTCAACAAAGATCCCTCCACCACCTTTCTGTCCTCTCAACGCAACAAATAGATCGAGCATGTCGGTATTACTCGGAGCAAAATTAGTATCCGATCCAATCTGGGCTAATACTTTCTGCAAGGCCACCCTGCAATCTCGGTACTTCAAGGCCTCTTCAAGCCACATCTGCATTCTGTCCAGTCCGCCTATAGGAGCCATGACGATTTCCCAGTACCCCGCTTGGCTATTGTTGGTTTCAATGACGGGAATGTCACCGCTGTAATCTACTGTCATCGGTGAGTTACCTGACTTTGCTGGATGCCAGACTCGAGCTATACCCAACACTATGTCGTATGAAAGCCGGTGGATTGTCCCGTCTCGGTGGCGGCGTTCAACCTGGAGGCCACCACCGTTCTGAAGACGCCGACCGAACTCACATGGTGATAGAACACCATCCAGCATAAGAGTACAACCTATTGAGGGCATGCTGATGTCGCCCACCCCGGGAACCACTGGACCTCCTTCTCCACGACCGCCGCTAAACTGCGGATCGCCAACGTAGGGGTCAAACGCAAAGACCTCAGCACCCCAGGGATCGAGTTCTAACTTACTAACTAAAAAAGACGCTGACGGAGCACTTGAGCGTACGCTTACTCCGGCGGGTTCTCCATGTCGCATCAAAACATTGCCAGTGCCCATCTGGGATCCAATCATTTTGTTACCTACATACACGAACCCCTTCTGCCTGGAACCGGAACTATCCAACTCCTCGATAATCTGCCCGTTCAGAACGGTGGAGCGCAGGTAATATGTTACGAGGTTTGGCTGGGTAACCTTTACGCGCTGAGCTTCACCGTCGTAAAACTCGTTGAAATAACCGCCTGAGGTCCAGGTAGTGGTGATAGTTCTACCCGCGGCATCGTAGGTGTGTCGACGTCCCTGCCCACCAAGCCAATTACCTTCGGCATCATAATCCCAACCGACCCGCCGGTTATTCGAGTATGTGTCAAAGGACCCGAAGCCTAATGTTCTGCTCCAGTGCAGCGATGAGCGTGTTTTTAGGTGCCCAAACTCGTCATACGTAGCGGTCTCTTTGTAAGGTCGATTTGTGGTCGCCGGTTCACCCCGTGCCTCGGCTCCGGTAAGCGCCCTCGTAAGACGAGCTGCGTGATTGTATTCATAACTGCGATCGAAGCGGTTATCGTTCGCGTCATCAAAAAACCTCAACATACCATCCTTGAAGTATTGGTAATCGATTGACCGAACAGAACTGCCGTTAAGCGAAATCTCATAATGACTGGGTGCAAGCCTCGGATTGTAAGTGAGAGTCTCGATTGGACCGTAGCCGTAAACGATCTCACGTGGAGTGCCCCACGCACGGTACGCAACGCTGTTGATGAATTGGCCGTTGGTGTAGTTCGTACCATTCACGTTATTCAGCCGTGCAGCATTGTCATACGTATAGTTAACGCGCTGTTGGGTGTGGTCTGTCAGGCTCTTTAACTGATCGGCGTAATTGTAGGTGTACGCAAGAGTGTAAGTGCCGCCCAAGCCGGCGAAAGTTCGCGTTTCAGAGGTTAATCGTGACAATTGGTCGTATTGATAGGACGTACCGCCGGAGGTATCCGACATCGAAGTACGATTGCCTGCCGCGTCGTAAGTGAAAGACTCATTGATGGTGCTACTACCGGCTAGGGTGTGAGTGATGCTGGTAGCCAGGTGTCGACTGTTATAGGTAATTGCCGTCGTGGCGCCGCGGGCGTCGGTGATAGTGTTGATGGTGTCGTCGGCGTTGTAGGTCCACACGGTGTTTGTGCCGGCGTTTTGTTCGGGCACGTGTTTGGTCTTGAGGCGACCATAACCGTCGTAGGTCATGGTCGTGTCCTGATAGGTGCCGCTGCCTTCGGTGCCGGCGTACTGGCGCACCTGCGTTACCTGATCGCGCACGTTGTAGGTATTAACTGTGGTGGAGTAAACACTGCCGCCCTGCCAGTTGAGAATCTCGGTCTTCACTGTCCGCCCAAGGACATCGGAGTAGATCTTCTGCTGGCGTCGTTTGCTCACGCCGCCGTCGATCGTGCCTTCGTCAGTGAGGGTAACGACTTCACCACCGGCACAACCACAACCTGCATAGGAAGCGGTCTTGGTGGTCAGATCGGTATTGGTCGTGACTAGCGGGCGGCTTTTCCAGTCGTAAGTCTGTTGCGTGTAGTACATGCCAACAGCATCGTCGCCGATTGGTGTCCACGAACTATTCACTTCCGTCGGGT
>Ga0196977_1000686_pt1 | contig 16178 bp, 16 predicted proteins | sample S3v_1013CmetaG_FD_148634 | JGI IMG/M metagenome (GOLD analysis project Ga0196977, IMG submission 148634) | Soil microbial communities from Anza Borrego desert, Southern California, United States - S3+v_10-13C | ecosystem: Environmental > Terrestrial > Soil > Desert | place: USA: California...
GCCGTACACGACCGAACACGACGGAGCAGTCGATTGGCTCGAAGCGCTCGGGACCGGGCTCGACGGCGTGATGGCGAAGCGTCTTGACCTCCCGTATCAATCGGGTGAACGCACCGGCATGCAGAAGGTGAAGCGTATGCGCACGGCCGACTGCGTCGTCGGCGGCTTCCGCTACGGCGCGAAAGAGCGGGTTGTCGGCTCGTTGCTGCTCGGGCTCTACAACCGCGCGGGTCAGCTCGATCACGTCGGCTTCAGCGCGAACATCAAAGCCGCGGAGAAGCCGGCACTGACGAAAAAGCTCGAAGCACTCGTCAAAGCGCCGGGATTCACCGGCAATGCACCCGGCGGCCCGAGTCGCTGGAGCACCGAGCGCAGCGGTGAGTGGCAGCCGCTCGAGCCGAAGCTGGTCGTCGAAGTGCAGTACGACCATTTCAGCGGCGGGCGCTTCCGTCACGGCACGAAATTCCTGCGCTGGCGGCCGGACAAGGCGCCGCGGCAATGCACGATGGAGCAGGTGGAGCAGGAGGCGGGGGCGACCGTTATGCGCCTGCTTGCCGGGAACACGTAGGGTGCGCTGGTAGCGCACCGCGGCGCGTTATAAACGCACCCTACCGCGTGAGGCCGGCCTTTTTTCGCTTCTGCTTGCGGTCCGCCATGATCTTCGCGTAGCAATCCGCGCAGACTTCCCGACGGTGCGTTCCTCCAGGCAGCGCCTTGAACTGCTCGCGCGGTCTGTAGTGCTGCCCGTGGTAACAGAACTTGAGCGGGGTCGATACGGTCATGTGCGGCTCTCTGACTGGGCGTTACGTTCTCGCGAGGCTAGAACTTGCGCGTCTCGGCGCGGCGCGCGGTCTGCCGGACCGGGCCCGCGGCCGGGGCGTCGTGTATGTCGTAGGACCTGAACACCGATTTAAGCGGTGCGGTATCCGGCAGCACGTACACGATGCCGCCTTTGCGGATGAAATGCTTGCGCACCACCTGATCATAGAACGCGCCGGGCACGTTGATGCAGCCGTAGGTGATGCGATGGTCCGCCGGATTGTCCGATTTCATGCGTTCCGGCCGGCGTTGCGCGGTGTTCTTCGTGGGCATCCTGTGAATGGCGATCGCGTTGTCGTAGTCGACCCACAGCACGCTCTGACCTTTGAGGTCTCTGCCTTCCTCGGCGAGGTAGCGGCCGGCGGGCGTGATGCGCTGCCAGGGCTGCGTCTGACCCATGTCCATCGAGGTGACGCCCGGCGCGAACGTATCGCCGATGCCCATTCCCAGCAGCACCGGCGTCGTCTTCAACAGTCGGCCTTTCGCGTCGAACGCGAAGGCTTTCGCATTGACCTTGTCGACGATGATGAACGGGAGGCGGCCGTTGTCGCCGGAATGCACCGCCCAGTCTGCGATGTGCCGGGTTTCACGGGAGATCGTCTCGCCACGGAAGTCGGCGCGTTTTGCGGCGGCCGGCGCCGCACCGGCGGTTCCAGAGGCCGCGGCCGCGGCGGCGCCGCTACACAGCAGCGCGATTGCGGCGGCGGTAACTGCGAAGCGCGTGATCGAAAGTCTTGTCTGCATCTAGGTTCGACGAAACCGCCAGCCGGCAGGGCTGATGCACGTTCCGTACCCCAAATATACCCAATTCCCGCCGGCCGGTGGGCCGGGCGACTCGATCGGTCGCCGTATACTGTGGCCGTCGCTCACGTACGGGACCCGCCATGCTGTTCTACGAACGCGCGATCGCGCTGAATCGCGAGCGCCACCAGAAGCTCAAGCTGGAACCGGCGCAGAACCATTTTGCGTTCGCGTCGCAGACCAATGCCATGCTGCTCGCGAGCACCGAGCTTGCGGAAGCCGCCCGCGATTATCCGATCGTCTTCGTAGGCGCGGAGGGCGGCCCTTTCACGCTGGCCGCGCTCGTCGGGCTCCGCAATTCGGAGAACCTGCTGGTGGACGCGAGCGGCAGGTGGGAGGCGAACACCTACGTTCCGGCGTTCGCGCGCCGTTATCCCTTCGTGCTCGCGGAAGGCGAGGACAAGTCCATCCTCACGGTATGCGTGGACGAGACCTATCCGGGTTTGAACGAGGAGCGCGGCGAGGCGCTGTTCGACGGCGACGGCAAGGAAACGGCGTATCTGCAGCGGGTGCTCGAGTTCCTCCGCGCCTTTCACACCGACATGACTCAGACGCGCGATTTCGCAGCGCGGTTGAATGCGCTCGGACTGCTCGTGAGCAAGGTGATCACGATCGAGCAGCAGCGCACGGGGGAGCCGCAGCGGCAGGTGCTCGAAGGCTTGTGGATCGTGGACGAGGAAAAGCTGCGGGCAATCGATGATGCGCGGATCGTCGAGCTATTCCGCAACGGCTACATGGGCTGGATCTACGCGCACCTGCTGTCGCTCGGCAACGTGCGCCGGCTGGCCGCGCGGCTCGATCGTGCGAGCCGTCTGGCCGACGATAGTACCCTCGGAAAATAAAAAGCCAGGGGCGTCGCCGCCCCTGGTTTGTTCAGCTGAGCCGTGCCTGGATCGCTAGCGATTCAGCCCCGGCGCTCTGTCGTGGCCTTTGGCGTGACCCTTGCCTTTGCCTTTGCGCCGATCGTGGTCGTCTGCCCGCTCCGTCGTGCCGACGTTGCCGCTGACCGTGCCTCCGCTGGTCGCGGAGGTACCGCCCGCCGAAGCAGCCGCGCCGCCGGTGGCCGATCCGCTGACCGATCCGCCGGTGCCGGAGGTCGTGCCCGTCGTCTGGTTCGCCGACGTGCTCTGATTGGTGGTCCCGCTCGGGCTGATCGTCACGTTGCTGTGTGGCATCGCCTTGAACTGCGCGTCGGTATTCACCGTGGTGCTGGCGCTCGGGCTCACGGCCTGACCCGCGGTCGTGCTGGTCGTGCCGCTGCCGGTCCCGCCGCTCGTGGTGCCGGTCGTCTGGTTCGCCGCGGTCGACTGATTCGTCGTGCCGCTCGGGCTGATCGTGACGTTGCTGTGCGGCATCGCTTTGAACCGCGCGTTGGTGTTGACGTTTGTCTCGGCGCTCGGGCTCACGGCCTGGCCGGCGGTAGTGCTCGTGTTGCTGCTCGACTGTGCGGCAACCGCAACGCCGCTCATCGCGGCAAGCACGGCCGCCGCGATGAATGTGAACTGTTTCCGGATCATTTTTGAATCTCCTCGTCGAAATTGACCCTGTGCCCAGTGCAGGTTGTATGCCCATGGGATGGGTAATGCTCCGGCGCATGACCGGACAACGGACGCGTGCAAACGCAATACCCGCCGCAGCCGATGCCTGACGCCATGCGGCGACACTGTAGAATCGAACCCGCCGCTCACCGATCCCCCAAAGGAGGCAGACATGAATGCGCCGCTCACGCTGAAAACCACGCCCACGATCGACTGCTCGCCCGAGGAGTGGGAGGCTCGCGTCGATCTCGCCTGCCTCTATCGCATCGTGTCGCACCTCGGTTGGCACAAGAGCATCATCTACAACCACATCTCGATGCGCGTGCCAGGTCCGGACGTGCATTTCCTCCTGAATCCACTGGGGCTGATGTACACCGAGATCACCGCCTCGAACCTGCTCAAGGTCGATCTCAAAGGCCGCAAGGTGAATCCCTCGCCGCACCCCGTGCACACCGCGGGTTTCGTCGTGCACAGCTCCGTGCACCGCGTGCGCGAGGACGTGAAATGCGTCATCCATACCCATTCGAATGCCGGTGTCGCGGTCTCGTGTCAGAAGCAGGGCCTGCTGCCGATCAATCTGGGCTCGATGGGTCTTTACGACAAGATCGCGTATTACGATTGCGAAGGCGTCACCAACGAAGCCGACGAATGCGAGCGCATCGCAGCCGCGCTGGGCGACAAGAACGTGCTGATCCTGCGCAACCACGGGCTGCTTACGTGCGGGAAGAACGCGGCGGAAGCGTTCAACCTCATGCGCCGGCTCGAGACCGCATGCGAGACCCAGATCATGGCGCAGGCCGGCGGCGCCGAGCTCATCATGCCGCCGATGAACGTCGTCAGTAAGACCGGCGGCCAGACCACCATGACGATGGACCAGAACGCCGAGGCGAAGGGCGAGCAGGCCGACGGCCCGTCGATGTTGTGGGCGGCGGTGCGCCGCTGGATGGCGCAGGTCGATCCGAGCTATATGAGCTAGAAGCGGTTCAGACGGTCCGGGCGGTTTGCGCGCGGCCGCCCGCCTGTTGCTGCACGCGAGCCGAAACGCCAGAATGTCTCCACACACAATTAAACGGAGGAGTGGAGCATGCCCCGCACCGTACGTGTCGTTTCGATCCTGCTCGCCTGCCTTTGCGTCGCGGCTCCGGCACTCGCGCAGAAATATCCCACCCGGGCCATACGTATCATCGTCCCGCAGGCGCCGGGCGACCCGTGCGACACGTTTGCGCGCATGCTTGCCGAGCGTATGCCTCAGCGCATCGGGCAGGTCATCGTCATCGACAATCGTCCGGGCGCCGGCGGCACGATCGGTCTCGCGCTCGCCGCGACCGCGACGCCGGACGGCTACACGATCGCCTGCGGGCAGGGCGGCAACATGTCTGTCGCGCCGCATACCCTGAAGAGCGTCGCGTACAAGCCGCTCGAGGATTTTCAGGGTGTGTCGCTCGTCGCCACCAACTATCTCGCGCTCGTGGTCGCGCGCGATCGGCCGTACTCGAACGTTGCCGAATTCGTGAAATACCTGAAGGCGAATCCCGGAAAGGTCGCTTTCGCAACGAACGGCGAAGGCGCGTTCATGCACATGGCGACCGAGCTCTTCCGTTCGCACGTGGGCTTCCAGTACCTGCACGTGCCGTACAAGGGCGTCGCCCCGGCGGCTCAGGAACTCGTCGCCGGCCGCGTCGATGCCGCGCTCGGCTCCTTCACCGGCTTCTATCCGTTCGTGAAGTCAGGGCAGCTTCGGCTGCTCGGTGTCGCGAGGGCGACGCGCGCGCCGAACTATCCCGATATCCCAACGGTGGCCGAGACGGTACCCGGCTTTTCCTCGGGCGGCTGGTATGGCTTCGTCGCGCCGGCGAAGGTGCCGAAGGACATCGTCGCGCTGCTCAACCGCGAGATGAACGCGGTCTGGAAGCTGCCGGACATGCGCGCCAAGCTCGAAGTGCTGGGGCTCGAGGTCGCGAACGAGTCGCCCGAATCCTTCAACAAGCTGCTGAAGAGCGAGTACGACAAGTACGGCAAGGTCGCGAAAGACATCGGGCTCGTGCCGAAGTAGCGCCTCGCGGCTCAGAACGGCACGCAGCCGCGGAGCGTCGTACGCTCCATGCGCCGCCGCAAGGGCAGGGCGTAATCGAAGACGGCCTTGTGCTGGGTCAGGCAGTTGTCCCACAGCAGAAGGTCGCCGACCTGCCACTGATGCCGGTACTGAAACTCGGGCTTCGCGAGATGCGAGAAGAGGAATTGCAGCGTCTCTTCGCTTTGCTCGGCTGACATACCGACGATACGCGTCGTGTAGCCCTCGTTCACGAACAGACACTTGCGGCCGGTGAACGGGTGCGTGCGCACGACCGGATGCTCGATGTCCGGCGGCGCTTCGCGATTTTCCGCTTTCAGCGGCGTGCGATCGAATTCCTGCACCTTGCGTTCGTACGTATAGCTGTAGCTGTTCACGGCTTTGCAGCCCGCCAGGCGCTGTTTCATCTGCGGGGTGAGGGCGTCGTGCGCAGCGGCGACATTGGCGAACAGCGTGTCGCCGAGCGCGCGACCGTCATCCTGCCGCGGCACTTCGAGCGCGTACAGGAGCGAGCACCGGCTCGGCTCCTTCAGGTAGCAGTGATCGGTGTGCCAGTAGCGGCCGGCATCGGTGACGCCGATGGGCTGACCATTCTCGATGATGTTCGAGACCACGAATATCTCGGGATGGCCCGGCTTGTTGAAGCGCGATCGCACGTTCACATCGAGCTCGCCGAAACGGCGGCTGAACGCGATCTGCTGTTCGGGTGTGAGCTTCTGATCCCGGAACACAATGACCGCGTGCTCGTGGAAGGCCGCCAGGATTTCCTCGAACGTGGCGTCATCGAGCGCACGGGAGACATCGATGTCGCATATTTCGGCGCCCAGCGTATCGCCGAGCTTTTCAAAACGAAACAGTTCAGACACTTGCGCTCCTTTAGGCACGTTTAGCCCGTCAGGTCAGTGCCGTCTGTCCGACGTCGGCAAAAAGCGCGTCCACCGGGAGCGGCTCGTGGATGATCCCGTGCTCGGTCATGTACTGCATGAAGGTTTCGAAATTGTGCCGCCCGGCCTCCAGACCGTACTTGAACGGATCTCCGCCAAAGACCTTTTCGATCTCATCGAGGTCGTCGTGCATCCAGGGCAGCATGTAGCGCGGTATCGCTATGTAGTGCATCTTGCGTATGGCGACGGCCTTGGCTTCACAGAACGCCTTGTACAGACTCGCCGCCACGAACGGGTGCTCTTCGTAGAGGCTTCTCCTGATCACGATGCAATGCATGATCGGGAAATGCTTCGTGCGCTGATAGTATTCGGCCTCGCGTTGCCGAAAATCCGGAAAAAGCCGGACGACGTCCGGATTGTGTCGGCGGCACTCCGGCAATGACGTGCCGATGATCGCGTCGAGTCGACGATCGTCGATCAGCTCGCTCAGTGATTTGCCCGTCCGGTTGACCGTGATATTCGCCGGTCGCGCGAGGGGCATCACACCCGGTTCGCCATGCAGGCCGCTGTCGTTGATCTGGCCTTCCACCCATTCCACGCCTGAAAGATCCACGCCGTACTCGTGTTGCAGAATGCCGCGGATCCAGACCGTTGCCGTCATGGTATAGCGCGGAAGGCCGATGCGGCGGCCTTCGAGGTCCTTCGGCGCCTTGATGCCGTTGCGCTGGTTGATCGTGATGTAGCCATGCCTGAAGCAGCGGGCCGGATAGACCGGCAATGCGATGAAGGGGGTTTTCTCTTTTTGTATACTCAGGCGGGCGATGTAATCAGAACACGACATCTCTGACACATCGAATTCCTGGCGCGCCGATGTGCGATTGAAGATGTCCCGCGGGTTCTCGTTGACGACAAACTCAAGCTCGATTCCCTCCGGCTGCACCTGCTTCGTGTACAGCGCTTGCATACGGTCGTAGAGGCCGCTTGCAAACGTCAATTTCATCGATTTCTCCCGGTTGTTCTGTATGAAGCTGCCGCAGTTCGAATACGCAGCGCCCCCGACACTCGAAGAAGCCATTGCGCTGCTTGCAGGGTCCGCAGGCGAAGCCAGGCCGATCGCCGGCGGGCAAAGTCTGATGCCTATGCTGGCGTTTCGCGTCGCGAGTCCCGCGTTGCTGGTGGACCTTCGCAGGATACCGAATCTAGCAAACATCTCGATCTCCGAGGCAGGCACACGGCTCGGCGCGAAGGTTCGCTGGTGCGATATCGACGCTCATCCGCAATTGCGCGTTGCGCACCCACTGCTCGCCGCGGCCGTCGCCTGCGTCGGGCATTACCAGATCCGCAACAAGGGCACGGTCGGCGGCAGCCTGGCGCATGCCGACCCGGCGGCGGAGCTTCCCGCGATCGCTGTGACTTGCGATGCGCAGATCGTCGTGGCCGGCTCCTCCGGGTCGCGCACGATCGAGGCGGCGCACTTTTTCGTCGGTCCGATGATGACGGCGCTTGCGCCGGATGAGCTCATCGTGGAGCTGCGTCTGCCGCCATGGCCCGCGCGGCGGCGCTGGGCCTTCGAGGAATACGCGAGGCAGCGGGGTGCGTTCGCGCTCGCCGGCATCGCGCTCTATTACGACGAGCTGGACGGTCAGGCACACGATACCCACATCGGCGTGCTGGGCGCCAGCTTGCGGCTGCACCGGATCGGCGAGGCGGAGGCCGTTCTCAACGGTCGCATCGTCGATGCGCGTGCGATCGGCGCCGCGGTCGAGGCCGCGATGGCTGCAGTGGATCCGGTCGACGAGCTCGACGTGAGCGCGGATTACCGGCGCGCGCTCGTCGGAACGTTGCTCGCGCGCGGCCTGAAGGCGTCCTTGTCTAGATCTTCGAACGAATCGGATTGAGCAGCGCGATGCGGATCACATTCAGCGTCAACGGGCAGCGCACGGAAATCGAGGTCGAGTCGCGCCTCACGCTTGCGGATTGCCTGAGACATCGACTGGGTCTGACCGGTACGCACGTGGGCTGCGAGCACGGCGTGTGCGGCGCCTGCACCGTGATCGTCGATGGCAAGGCGGTTCGCGCCTGCTTGCTGCTGGCCGTGCAGGTGGACGGAGCCGAGGTCCGGACCGTCGAGGGCCTGGCTGAAGGAGAGGCGCTCGGCCCGCTTCAGAGGGCGTTCAGAAAGCATCACGCGCTGCAGTGCGGGTTCTGTACGCCGGGCATGCTCATGACGGCTCATGCGCTGCTGCAGGACGAGCCCGACGCCGATGAAGCGCGTATCCGCGAAGTGATTGCGGGCAACCTCTGCCGCTGCACCGGCTACCTCGGCATCGTACGGGCGGTCAGCGAGGCGCGCGAGGCTTATCGCAAGCGCGACGGCGAGGCGCCGCGATGAAGCGAGCGGCGGCCTATGTCGGCAGGCCCGTCGAGCGCCTGGAGGACCTGCGCCTGCTCGCAGGACGCGGGCAGTATGTCGACGACCTTGCGCCGGCCGGGCTGTTGCACGCGGCGATCCTGCGCAGCTCGGTCGCACACGGTCGCATAAGATCGATGGATACGCGCGCGGCGCGCGCCGTGCCCGGCGTCTACGCCGTGATCACCGCGGCCGACCTGGGCGAGCACGTTCCAAGGATACCGCTGCGCATGGAGGGCAATGCCGCGCTCTCGCGCTTCGTCCAGCCGGTGCTCGCGCAAGTCAAAGTGCGCTATGTCGGCGAGCCGCTTGCCCTCGTCGTCGCCTCGACCGCGGCCATCGCGGAAGACGCCGTGGGTGAAATTCAGGTCGATATCGATGCACTGCCCGCGGTGACGGAGCACACGGTCTCCGCAAGCGGGGAGGTCCTGCTCTTCGAGGAGCATGAGACCAACCACGCCATGGCGCTCACGGGTGCGCGCGGCGACGTGGATGCGGCCATTGCCTCGGCCGATTACGTCCGGCGCGAGCGCTTTCGCATTCAGCGCGTCGCGGCGATGCCCATGGAAACACGGGGCCTGCTCGCCGAATGGGATGCGCAACGCGAGCGGATGAAGCTCTCGGGGGCGATGAAAGTGCCGTTCTCGACACGCGCGCTCCTGGCGCGGCTCTTGGAGCTCCCTGAAGAGGCGGTCGAGGTGGTGGAATGCGATGTCGGGGGCGGCTTCGGCGTGCGCGGCGAGTTCTACCCGGAGGACTTTCTCATCCCGTACGCATCGCGGCTCCTGAACCGCCCGGTGAAGTGGATCGAGGACCGGCGCGAGCACCTCCTTGCGACCAATCACGCGCGCGGCGTGGAATGCGAGCTCGAGATCGCGTGCCGGCGCGACGGCACCATCGTCGGGTTGCGTGGCGAGGCGTGGTCCGATTCGGGCGCTTACATCAGGCCGAACGCGGTCACCGCGCCCCGCAATATCGCCCAGATGGTAGCGGGCCCGTACCGCATCGCAAACATGCGGATGAAGGTCTCGATGCTGCTCACGAACAAAACGCCGGTGGCGAGCTACCGCGGGCCGGGGCGTTTCGAAACCGATTTCTGCCGGGAAAGATTGATCGATCTGGCAGCGCAGGACCTCGGCATCGATCGCGTCGAATTGCGGCGACGCAATCTGCTGACGGACGCGGACATGCCCTATCCGCTGCCGACCGTGCTGCCGTACGGCAGTAGCGGCGAGACCGACAGCGGCGACTACCGCGTGACGTTCGATCGCTGCCTTGAGGAATTCGGTTGGGCCGAAAAAGCGCGGCTCGCCGGGAAGCTCGTGAACGGCGTCTATCACGGCCTCGGAATCGGCTGCTACATCGAAGGCGGCGCGACAGGACCCCGGGAAAACGCCCGGCTGCTCTTCGAACCGGACGGCTCGATAGCCGTATACGTCGGCTCGTCCGCCATAGGGCAGGGGCTGGAGACGATTTGCGCGCAGATCGCCGCCGACGCCCTCGGCGTGCCCATGGAGCGCATCAGCGGCGTGTACCACGGCTCGACCGGCGTGGTCCGGGAAGGCCTCGGCTCGTGGGGCTCGCGCGCCACCGTGATGGGCGGCTCGGCGATCATCGATGCCGCGGCGAACCTGAAGAAGGCGATCGTTGAAAAAGCTGCAGAGCAGTTCGGCTGCACGCCTGCGGAAGTCGCGCTCTCGGAGGACATGCGGACCGTGTCCGCAGGCGCCAGAACACGCACGCTGACGGAGCTTTGTCCCGAAGGCGTCGCTGCGGAAGGAACCTTCAACAACAGCAAACGGACCTACAGCTACGGCACGCATGCCGCGCACGTTACGGTCGATCCGGAGACGGGCGATCTGCGCGTGCTCGAGTACGTCGCCGTGGAAGATGTCGGGCGCATCATCAATCCGATGACGCTGCACAACCAGACGCTGGGCGCGATCGTGCAGGGGCTGGGCAGCAGCATCCTCGAAAACGTCGTGTACGACGACGAAGGACAGCTTCTGAGCGGATCCTTGGCAAGCTACCTGATGCCGTCGGCAGAAGATTTCCCGAACGTCAAAACGATCGCGCTCGAGCTCTTTCCGTCGCCGACCAACCCGCTCGGCGCGAAAGGGGCAGGCGAGGGCGGTATTATTCCGGTCGGCGGCGTGATCGCGAACGCAGTGGCCTCCGCGCTCGCGACACTGACCGTGCAGCCTTTCGAGCTGCCTCTGACGCCGCCGCGGATCTGGAGCCTGGTGCGACACGCGCGAGCGACCGCAGAAAAGCAAGCGGGCGCCTGAGGGCTACTTTCGCCGCGGCGGGTGGACGAGCATAAATTCGAGGAGAAGGCGATGAAAACATCCGTGCGGATCATGATCGGGATGCTGGCCTGCTCGGCGGCATGGCTCGCGCACGCCCAGCGCTATCCGTCCAAACCGGTGAGGCTCATCGCCTCCTATGCCCCCGGCGGCGCCACCGACGTGCTGGGGCGCCTCGTCGCCACCGATCTGTCGAAGGCGCTGTCCAGCAGCGTCGTCGTCGAAAATCGCCCCGGAGCCGGCGGAAGAATCGGCACGCGGGTCTGCAAAAGCGCGCCGAACGACGGCTATACGCTGTGCCTGATGTCGCCGGCACAGGCGATTGCGCCGACCTTGTTCAAGGATGCAGGCTACGACCTCGGCGACTTCACGTACATCACGCAGCTCGCGAAGGTGCCCAATCTGCTGCTGGTTCATCCCTCACTGCCGGTGAAGTCCGTGTCGGAGCTGATCGCGCTCGCGCGGAAAAATCCGGGGCAGCTCAATTACGCCTCCAGCGGCGGCGGATCGAGCGCTCAGCTCGCGATGGAGCTCCTCAAGCAGCAGGCGAACATCGACATCGTGCTCATCACGTACAAAGGCACCGGCGCCGCGATCGCCGATCAGGTCGCCGGACGCGTCGAGGTTGCGTTCAATGCAGCGGTCGGCGTGGTGCCGTTCGTGAACGACGGAAAGCTGCGTTTGATCGCGGTGTCGACCCTCGAGCGCTTCCCGATGTTCCCGAAAGTGCCGACGCTGCACGAATCCGGTGTGAAAGGCTTCGAGGGCAGCTCGTGGCAGGGCATCGCAGCGCCCGCCGGTGTTCCGGGTGAGATCGTGACGCGCCTGAACCGCGAGATCGTGGCGATCCTCAAGACCCCGACCATGCGCGAGAAGGTTCTCGAGCTGGGCGGCGTCGTAGTGGGCAGCAGCCCCGCGGCCTTCGACGCGTTTTTCAAGGCGGAAGCCAAGAAGTGGTCGGCCGTCGCGGCGAAGGCGGGGCTCCTCACGAATTGAGATTGGCTGACTCGCGTCGGGTGTGCTCGCCCGGCGGAATCGCGCGCTTCACCGAAGAGGAGGTTTGGACATGAGAACGACAGGAGTAACTCGTCATGGGTTGTGGCTCGGCGCGGCCTTTGCGCTGGGGCTTGCCGTCTCCACATCCGCCACCCACGCCGCGGAGCAAACGAAGGTGCTGCGCTTCGCGCACATCTACAGCCAGGAATTCTCCGTGCACAAGGCGGCCGAGATGATTGCGCAAGGTGTCAAGAAGCGCACCGGCGGCTCGGTCGAGATCCGCATCCTGCCGAGCGGCCAGCTCGGCAGCGAACGCCAGATCATGGAACAGCTCATGGTCGGCACCGTCGATATGGGCAACTGCACGGCCAACGTGTGCCAGTCTTTCGAGCCTTCCGCGGGGCTCACCGCGCTGCCGTATCTCGTGCGCGATTTCGATCACGCGTTCAGGATCGAAGACGGGGCCGTGGGCAAGGAAATCGAGAAACGCCTGCTGTCGAAGACCGGCGCGCGCGTGATCGGCTACAGCACGACCGGCATCCGAGTGGTCGCGACGGCAAGCAAGCCCATCGCGACGATCGCGGACTTCAAAGGCCTCAAGATTCGCGTGCCGGAGTCGCCGGTGATGATCTCGACGTTCAGATCGCTCGGTGCGAACCCGACGCCGATTCCCTGGGGCGAGCTCTATACCGCGCTCCAGACGCGTGTGGTGGACGCGGGTGAGGCGCCGCCCGCGGCACTGAACGACATCAAGCTCTTCGAGATCGCAAAGGTGATGTCGCTCACGAATCACATGTATACCGGTCAGTTCATGCTGATCAGCGACAAGGCCTGGCAGCGGCTGAACGAGAAGGAACGCGCGGCGCTGCTCGAGGCCGGTCGCGAAGCCACTGCATGGCAGCGCGCGTATACGGCCAAGGCGCAGCAGCAGATGATCGAATCGCTGCAGAAGACCGGCGTGAAAGTGCAGAAGGTCGAGACCGGTCCGATGCAGAAGGCCGTCATGCCGGTCTATCAGGAGTACTCGAAGACGATCGGCGGCATGCAGTTGATCGAAGCGGCCGGCAAGCTGTAGCTCTGCCGCAGGGGTTGCAAGCCGCGGCCTGCGCAGGCCGCGGCTCTTTCACGGCCATAAGAACACGAAACCCGATGCCCATCGCAGAAGGCCTCGTTCGGCGCATCAACCTGCTCGTGCAATACGTCGTGATCGCGCAGTTCTCCGTTCTCGTGACGGTCGTCGCGGCGGCTGTTTTCTGGCGCTACGTGTTGAACGATTCGATCGTGTGGGCCGAGGAGCTCTCGCGGTATCTCTTCGTCTGGATCTCTTTTCTGGGCGGCGGTCTGGGCGTCGGGACCAATATCCACGTGGGCGTCGATTCGATCGTCGAGCTCCTGCCCGAGCGGCCAAAGCTCGTCGTCCAGATCGCCGTCGAGCTCCTGATTGTGGCGTTCACGACGGTTCTGATCTGGGTTGGCTGGCAGTTCATGATGTTCGGCATGCGCTCCGACGCCTTGCTGCTTCCGATCAAGATGGGGCACGTGTACATGGCGGTTCCGGCGGGTGGCGTGGTCATGCTCCTGAACGTGCTGCTCAACGTCGCGCGGCACGTGCGCACGCTCGTCGAACGCAAGCCCGTCTGATGCTGCTGACGATCGCAATCGTCAGCTTCGTCGTTTTCCTGCTCGTGGGCATGCCGGTGCTGTTTGCGCTCGCCGGCTCCAGCATTCTCGCGATCGCGTTCGCGAGCGATCTGCCGCTCATGCTCGTCGCGCAGCGCATGGTCGCGCAGGTCGACAGCTTCACGCTGCTGGCCGTGCCGCTTTTCATCTTCGCCGGCACGATCATGGAGCTCGGCGGCATTTCCGCCCGGCTCGTAGCGTTCGCAAACTGCCTCGTCGGCCATTACCGCGGGGGACTGGCGATGGCCTGCGTGCTGAGCAGCATGATCATCTCGGGTGTGTCGGGCGCCTCGGCGGCGGATGCGTCGGCCATCGGCTCGATCCTGATTCCGGCGATGATCGCCCGGGGCTACGGCAAGCCGTTCGCGGCATCGATACAGGCGGCGGCCGCGACCATGGGGCCGATGATTCCGCCGAGCAACCTCGCGATCATCTACGCGGTCATCGCCAACGTTTCCATCGGGAAGCTCTTCGTCGGCGGGATCGTGCCGGGCGTGATGATCGGCATTTCGCTCATCATCATGTCGCATTTCTACGCGATCAAGTACGGCTTTCCCGTCGAGAAGAAAGCGACGCTCCGGGAGACCTGGATCGCAGTGCGCGAGGCCTCCTGGGCGCTGATGGCGCCGGTGATCATCCTCGGCGGCATCATCAGCGGGGTTTTCACGGCGACGGAGTCCGGCGCCATCGCGATCGTGTACGCGCTCATCGTGTCGATGTTCATCTACCGCGAGCTTTCCTGGCGGCAGCTTGGCAAGGCGCTGCTCGATTCCGCGCTAACGACCGCAATGGTCATGCTGGTCATCGCCGCGGCCGGCGTCTTCAGTTGGCTCCTGGCGAACGAAAACGTCCCGCAGCTCACACGCGAGTTCCTGCTCGGGGTCAGCGAGAACCCGCACGTGATCCTGTTCCTGATCCTCGCGCTCATGCTCGTGATCGGCTGCGTGATGGAGATCGTCGCCGCCGGCATCATCATGATTCCCGTGCTGTACCCGATCGCGAGTCATTTCGGCTTCGATTCCACGTACTTCGCCGTGCTGGTCATGATGACGATGGCGATCGGCGCAGTGACCCCGCCGATCGGCGTGACGCTCTACGTGACGCTGGGCATCGCGCAGACTTCGCTCTCGTCGGTGAATCGCTTCATCTGGCCCATGGTCGGGATGCTCCTGCTCGTCCTCGTGATCTGCGCGCTCTTTCCGCCGCTGATCACCTTCCTGCCCGATTACTTTTTTGGGGCGGAAACGCCGAAGACGGTTTCGAAATGAGCGCTGCGACACGCGGCCCCATCGCGAGCAGTGTGCGATCGGCGTTTCGGTCCTGCGGCGGTTATAATTCGCACCGTCATTGGGGAGTAGTCGCTCTTCGGTAACGAAGAGGCCTGCGTCAACACACTTGGCCGTTCGGCCATGGCGCAGGCGGCTCCTGGCTTGGCAAGACCTTTGACCACATTTGCTCGCGCGGCTGGGGCGGCGGTGTGGTCATCGCGTCGAATCCCGGCCGTGGAGTCCAGATGGAAAGCTTCCTCGTCTCGGCCGGTCTGGTCGCCCTCGCAGAAATGGGCGATAAAACGCAGCTACTTGCCTTGGTTCTCGCCGCGCGGTTTCGTAAGCCGCTCCCGATCGTCCTCGGAATTCTTGCGGCTACGCTCGCCAACCATGGCATCGCCGGCGTACTGGGCGCATGGATCACGTCCGTCATTGCGCCCGACGTGCTGCGTTGGATGCTTGGCATATCGTTCGTTGCGATGGCCGCATGGACGCTGGTTCCGGACAGGTTCGAGCAAGATTCGAACAACGCGACCCATTTCGGCGTGTTCTGTGCGACGCTGATCGCGTTCTTCATCGTGGAGATTGGAGACAAGACGCAGCTTGCTACGATCGCACTCGCCGCTCAATACCACGCCGTCCCCGAGGTGGTTACAGGGACGACTCTGGGAATGATGATCGCCAATGTTCCTGCCGTCTTGCTCGGCGAGCGTCTGACACAGCGGTTCCCGATTCGCGGCTTGCAGATCTGCGCCTCGCTCACGTTCTTTGCGCTCGGAATCGCGATCCTGCTCGGCGCGGACGAGCGATTCGACGTATGAGCTCGCTGCCTCCTCTGGAGACGTGATCGAACCGCGGGTTACACTCCGGCAATAATCAGACGTCTCTCAGCATGAACGCCGCGGCACCGCTCGACCTCGAACCGCTGTTGAATCCGCGCTCGATCGCAGTGATCGGCGCCTCCGCGCAGGGCGGCCGCGCGACCGGAGCGGTCATCAATCTGCAGACGCTCGGCTTTACCGGCGCGATCTATCCGGTGAACCCGAAGTACGAGGAGGTCCGCGGTCTCAAGTGCTACCCCAACCTCGAAGCGATCCCCGGGCCGGTCGATCTCGTCTGCATCGGCATCCCGAGCGAGCACGTCCTGTCGGTGCTCGATGAAGGCCTCCGCAAAGGTGTGCGCGCCGCGGTGATCTTCGCCAGCGGCTACGGCGAGGCCGGCGATACCGGCCGGGCGCGTCAACGCGAGCTCGAGGAATTTGCGGCGCACGCCGGCATTGCGATCTGCGGTCCGAACTGCCTCGGCGTGCTCAACTTCACTGCGCGTAGCTGCGGCTACAGCAGCACATCGCCGGCCGGCGTCAGGGCAGGCGACGTGGCGCTCGTCTCCCAGAGCGGCACGATC
>Ga0196977_1000687_pt1 | contig 16160 bp, 14 predicted proteins | sample S3v_1013CmetaG_FD_148634 | JGI IMG/M metagenome (GOLD analysis project Ga0196977, IMG submission 148634) | Soil microbial communities from Anza Borrego desert, Southern California, United States - S3+v_10-13C | ecosystem: Environmental > Terrestrial > Soil > Desert | place: USA: California...
TGGCGCCAAGTAGGCGTTGTGGCCGCCAAGTAGGCGTTGCGGCGCCAAGTAATCGTGGTAGGCGTTGTGGCGCCGAGTAATCGTGGTGGCTGCTAAGTAATCGTTATCGGAAACGGCCAGAAGCAGAGGATGAAGACCACGAGCGTTAGGATCGCGATCAGGATGCGCTTGCCGCCGAGTGGTTCCATTACTGCGGGAGCGGGGTGCGGGACGCGCAGCATGATGGCTAAGAGAACTGTGTAGAGAAAGCCGCTCGGGCTGTGGTGCCAGTAGAAGCCGAGGATTGCGAGTGTGGCGGTTGATATGAAAGCGACTTGAGCTATCAGACGGTGCGCGCGTGATCCAAAGAGCGCAAATGTTCCGTGACCACCATCGAGTTGGCCCACCGGCATAAGATTCAAACTCGTCACCAGCAAACCGATCCACGCGGCCATGTAGTACGGGTTCGGTAACGCGTTCGCATCGAGTGGCACACCCAGTAGTTTCGCCACCAAACGAAACAGCAGCGGATCGTTGAAGAAGATCGCGCCCTCCGCGGGTGGCGGCTGCAGTGGTCCCATTGTCAACACGCCGATGACCGACAACGGCACCGCCACGACAAACCCGGCCAGCGGCCCAGCAAGTCCAATATCAAACAACGCCCGCCGTGAAGGAATCGGTGAACGAATCTTGATAAACGCGCCGAACGTTCCCGCCAAAAAGATCGGCGGCGCGGGAATGAAAAACGGCAGCGTCGCGTTTACTTTGTAGTAACGACACGCCAGGTAGTGTCCCATTTCGTGCGAGAACAGAATCGCCAGCAACGACGCGGAAAACGTGGCGCCCTGCGCGAACACGCGAGGTTCCGCCAAACCCAACTTGATCACGTCGAGGATCGTGTGAGCGTAACCGAGCGGAATATAGAGTAAATAGTCGAGCGGGCTCGACAACGGCGGTTCGTAAGCTGGTAATTCAGACGCCGCGACCAACAACATCCCAGCGAACATAGTGCTCAAAATCGTGAGCAGAAAAAGCACTCCGTGGACTCGCCACTCGCGCGCGGAGATCGACAACCAGCCGGCACTCCTCGGCAATTCAAACCCCTGCGGCACTGCTCGAAACGACTCAGCCATTAACGTACTCTTCGAGACCTTCAACCGTCATGCGTCACAAAGAGGCACAAGAAGCACAAGAAGCACAAGAGTTTCCGAACACCTTTTACCTCTTTGTGGCTTTAGAAGCTTAAAGGCTAGAGTCTGGATGCTCTCGCGTTTCCAGCTCTAGCCTCTGAAATATCCCGTTATGCAACTACAATTCTAAAACTCGTCGTCGTCACCCGCGTCGTCATCAATCCCGGTTTCACCATCGTCGTGAGCCTGAAGCTCTTTGCCGGGCTTGAAGCGAATCGTCTTACCTGACGGAATCGCGACCTCCTCGCCGGTACGCGGGTTCCGGCCAACACCACGCTTGCGCGGTTTCACCACGAAAACGCCAAAGCCGCGCAGCTCGATGCGCTCGCCTCGGGTCAGCGCCTCCTTCATCGAATGAAAGAGCGCCTCAACGGCTTGTTCGGCCTTCATCTTCGGCACGCCCGTTTTGTCGGCTACGCGATTGATGATATCGAGCTTGATCACCTGAAGCCTCTCTTCTGGTCCGACGCCTCTCCTGTAATCTGACTCGGGCCGGATGTCTGGGCTGCAAAATGCAGGCGAGGATGATAGAGAGCGCAAGTAAAACCTGTCAAGGAAACCTTTTCCGCGAGGATTAGCTTGAAAATACTAGTTTGACAAGCGCGATAGCGAAAGCTAAGTTTTGCATGGCATATGTTCGGAATCAGCAAACGCCGTCCGCCACCCTTCGGTGGCGTGCACGTAGACGACGACAAAGACATCCAGGTGCAGAAGCCGGAACAGGCGCAGCGCAACGACCTGTGGTCGGAAGCGCGTCTGCTGTTGCGCGACCTGATCTTCGCGCTGATGATCGCGGCGCTGGTGGTCGTGTTCATTGTGCAACCAGTGAAAGTGGAAGGCACCTCGATGCTTCCCCGCCTGCACGACGGCGAACGCATCTTTGTCAACAAGCTGATTTACTATGACGAGTTTCGCTGGGCGCCGAAGGTCGATCGCGGCGACATCGTCGTTTTCTGGTATCCCGAAGATCCTTCAAAGAGTTACATCAAACGCGTGATCGGTTTGCCGGGAGACACGATTGAGGTGCACGAAGGCGTGGTGCGCGTCAACGGGCGCGATGTCGAGGAACGTTATCTCGATCAGCGTCTCAACGTCTCACATCGCAGTCTGGCGCCAACTTACGTCAAACCAAATTACTACTTCGTGATGGGCGACAATCGCGATAATTCGAGCGACTCGCGCTTTTGGGGCCTGGTGCCCAAGAAATACATTTACGGCAAAGCGCTCTTTCGCTACTGGCCGCTGAACGCTGCGAGCGTGATTCACCACGAGGATCTCGCTCCAATGGGTCCGACGGTAGCGCCGGGCTACACACCGGAGTTTCAGGACGCGCCGCCGGGCGAAGAAAGCCCGCAACGGCCCTGAACATCATTTTGATATGACTAACTGGCTGCGGCTCCTGCTCATGATCTTTTACTCCCCTGTGCGCGGGATGCGCGAGATCCGCGACCACTCGCTCGCGCCAGTCGCTTTCCTCGCGTTTCTCGGTCAGGCAGCTTACAGCTACGTTACCGACAGGTTTTCCGGTGTTGGTTCCGGCGGCAGGATCGTTTCCGAACTTTTCAGTTCGGCCATCATCGTGGTGTTGATAGCAGTCGTGCTCGTGCCGATACTCACGCTAGTGGCGAACACGTTCGAGCGGCGCGGTAGTTTTCGAGTGGTGATCACGCAGGAGTATGCGCCTGTTGCTGCCACGATGTTCTACGTATTGACTGTCGCAAACGTCATTTCAATTCTGATCGCCATCGCTCTCCACTACTCAGGCCTCCAGGATCAACAAGTGGCGGCAATGATTCAGAACTCGGATCAAACGTACAACATGCTACGGCGGTTGTTTGGCGACACGGCAGAGGTTGCGCGGAGAGGTGAGCTACTAAAGAATCCCACGTTTGTCGCGCAGAGTCTGTTCGTAACGCCGAAGGTCTTGTTGTTCTCGATTGGCACGGTGTTCGGAGTGAGAGACGTTTTCCGCACCTCGTTCGTCCGGGCTTTCGGCATCTGTGTTATCTCCGCTATCGCAGCGACGGTCGTAGCTCCTCTTGCAGCGCGACTGTTCTCCGGTGTGCTCGGTTCGCCGTTTCTGTTGTTCCTGGTCTTTATGTTGTTGCGTGGCTACTTCAGCGACATCATGGGCACGCACCGCGCGAAGGCCGCATTCAAACAGAACCTCGAATCGGCGACACTCAACCCGGCAGACGCTTCAGCCCATTACAACCTCGGGCTGATTCATCAGAGCCGTGGCGAACTCGACCCGGCGCGCGAACGTTTCGAACGCGCACTTCAGATCGACGAAGGCGAGATCGACGCGAGTTACCAGTTGGGCCGCATCGCGCGACAGCAGAAGCGTTACGCCGACGCGATTCAAAACTTCGAGCACGTCGTTACGCGCGATCCGGCACATTCGCAGTACGAGATCTGGCGCGAAGTCGCGGCAACTTATATCGCGGCGGGCCAGTTTGAAGATGCGCGAAACGCGTTGGAGCAGTTTCTGGAACATCGTCCATCAGATCCCGAAGGGTTATACTTGATGGGTCGCGCCCACGCCGGTCTGGGTCACAAACGCGAAGCGACAAACCTCATGCAAGCCTGTATCGAGGCCGTAAAAACCGCTCCGGCGTACAAGTATCGCGCTAGTAAACGTTGGCTTAACGAAGCACAGCAATTCATCAAAGGCAGTCAGTAAACTCACATGTCAAGCAAAAATCCAGCCCTCTTAGCGCTCGAAGATGGACGTACGTTTCGCGGCACCTCGTGGGGCGCCGAAGGTGAAGCGTGCGGCGAAATCGTTTTCAACACGTCGATGACGGGTTACCAGGAAGTGCTGACCGATCCGTCCTACGCCGGACAGATCGTCTGCATGACGTATCCCCTCATCGGTAACTACGGCGTCAACGAAGCGGACGCTGAATCGTCGCGCCCGTGGGTCGAGGGTTTCGTGGTGCGTGAAGCAAGCCGCATCACTTCCAACTGGCGCGCTGAAGAGAGTCTCGCTTCGTATCTGAAACGCTGGAACATCGTCGCGATCGAGGGCCTCGACACGCGAGCGCTCGTGCGTCACATTCGCGACAAGGGCGCGATGCGCGCGTGTCTTTCAACGACCGATCTCGACGAAGCGAGGGTGGTGGAAAAAGCACGGCAGTCGCCGCGCATGGAGAATCGCGAGCTGGCGAGTGTGGTCACAACAAAGGAACGCTACGAGTTTCCGGCCAACGGCGAAGAGCGCTTTCACGTGGTCTGTTACGACTTCGGCGTCAAACGCAATTCGCTGCGCGAACTTGCGGAACGTGGAGTCCGCACCACGGTCGTCCCCGCTTCGACTTCGGCCGCGGACGTGCTGGCGCTCAAGCCCGACGGGATTTTCCTGTCGAATGGACCCGGCGATCCCGCGTCGATGAACAAGGAAGTCGAAGAGATTCGCGAACTTTTGAGGGCGCAAGTGCCCATGTTCGGAATCTGTTTTGGACACCAGCTACTCGGACGCGCTTTTGGCGGCACCACTTTCAAGCTCGTGTTCGGACATCGCGGCGGTAATCAACCGGTGAAGGAAGTGTCGGGAAAGGGTGTGGAGATCACTTCACATAACCACGGATTTGCCGTGAACGCGGAAAGTCTTCCGCCGGATGTCGAAGTCACGCACATCAATCTCAACGATCAGTGCGTTGAGGGAATGCGACACCGCACGCTTCCGGTGATCTCAGTACAGTATCACCCCGAAGCCGCACCTGGCCCACACGATGCAGAACATCACTTTCAGCGGTTTGTGGAATTGATGGAAAAGCGAGACGCGGGCAAAGCCGCAAACGCGTAAGCGCTACTCTTCCAGCGGCATCTTCAGTTCACCAGTCGTGAGGTCTGGTCGAACACGCACCATCTGTTCGGGTGTAGTTTCGGCGTGCAGTTGTGCTTCAACGGGTTGGGTGGAAATCTCTGCCGTAGTCTCTATCGAAGCAACGACTGGCGCGGGTTCAAGCAGGTCGGCAAACCCTTCGTTTCCGTGATGCTCCAGCCAATGACGATAACTGACCGTTAGGATCGCGACCAACGGAATCGCCAGAAACACTCCCGGCACTCCGCCAATCTTCTCACCAGCGAGAATCGCGAAAATCACCGCCAGCGGATGCAGGTGAATGCCTTGTCCTATCAGTCGCGGATAGATCGCGTAGTCCTGCACGATTCGTAAAACCCCCAAAAATAGCAGCACCAGGAAGGCATTGAACGGACCGGCATGTAGCATCGCGAGGATCGCCGCCATGAGCGCGACTGTCACCGGCCCGACAAGCGGAACAAATTCAAAGACCCCGGCAATAACACCCATCACCAGTCCACCCGGCAATCCGAGCAGCGTGAAACCGAGAGCGCAAATCACGCCGATAAACAGACAGGCCGTGAGCTGCGCACGAATGTAGGCGGCGAGTGTGTTGTTGATGTCCTGGAAAAACTCATCGCCGCGCCAGCGCCAGCGTCCGCGCGGCAACATCAACAACGCCGAACGTCGAAAGCTGTCGGCGTCTTTGAGTAAGAAGAAGGCAAGAATCGGAATCAGGATCAACCACGGAATGTAAAGCACGACGTAAGCGAGTGTTGCGGTAGCAAACTCCGTGGCCACCGCGCTTACTTTATCGACTACTTTCGGGATGGCGTTGTTGATCTCTTCCACCACTCGCGGCGGCAGGCGGCCGGAACGTGAGTATTCGACCAGCGACTTAGTTCTCTCACCTAGCGAGGCCCAGTACTCCTTCGCTTGGTTCGCAAACTCAGGATACTGGTTAGTCAAACTCGGGAGGACGGCGTACACGGCGACAATGACCGTAGCGAGGATGATCAGGTAAGCCAGCAAAATAGCGAGCGACTTCGGTATCGCTACGGTTCGTTTCCCAATCTGCCTGGGCCGCCGCAGAAACTCAACCAGCGGCGCAACGAGATAAGCAAAAAAGATCGACAGCACTAAGAGCAGCAGAAGACCCGTCGTCTTGTAAAGAATCCACAAGACACCCGCGACAAAGAGCAGAATAAAAACGACCCGCAGGATAACGCGGGTCGGAGGACCGTATGCTTCGACGGCTGCCTTCGCCGCCACTGCAGCGGCTTCTTTGGTCGTCTCTTTCGTGTCTTTGCTCACCGTGAATCAGTTAATGACGCGCGTGCAGCCGTCCAATGAATTCTCCGACCGCTCTCTGATCGTGATTGGACAACCCACGAAACTCAACACCAAACGTATCCGCAGTTGCATGATGAACTACTTCTGCCGTCAGCGACAATGCATCCTCGCCATCGAGCAGCAACAACCCGAGCTGATCGCCTACCTTTACGTGCGGACACGCCGGCAGGTTCGTCACTCGCAAACCGCCGAGACTGATGTCCTGCGGCTCGCCGAGGCCAATCGACTCTTTCAGGCTTTCGTCTTCAATCGCGAGCGTCAGCCGCGACGCAACATAGTAACGCGGATAACGCCGGCGCTCGTGCGAATTTCCGTTTCCGTTGTTGGAGGTAAGGGTTGTCATATTGGTTGATTAGTGAGTAACGCGGTCCTCTTCTTCCGGTTCGCCTTCTTCGCTCGTTTCACTCTCTGCCGGCGGTGGGGGTGCTATGCGAGGAGCAGCAGGTTCCCAGACAAGACCTTTCCATTCATCGGTTTCACCAAGCAACTGCAACGCTGCCAGCGGATGACCCGGATGGCGCTCGATACGCAGCACCTCGGCGATGACCTGAAGCTTCTCGCCAGTTTCGCCGGAAACTTCCAGCCTCACGCGACTGCCGACCTGTGGCAGATGCCGCGGCAGATGGACCAGCGTTCCTTCAGGCCCGACGTTTTCCGTAGTCCCTTCGGCGACGACGTGCGTGCCGCTCGGCTCGTCCCACTCGGCCCTGATCTCGAGACTGGCGAGATAACGTGGTCCCGAACGGTTTTCAGATTCGACTTGTCGAGGCATTGGCTATTCCTCCTCCGTTCTGAGTTTCTCGAGCACGGAAAAATCTTCGAGGGTGGTTACGTCGCCGGCGACTGTTCCGCTGGTGGCAATCTCGCGTAACAAGCGCCGCATAATCTTGCCGGATCGGGTTTTTGGTAGCGCGTCGGTGAAGCGAATCTCGTCGGGACGCGCGAGCGCGCCGATTTCCTTCACCACGTGGCCGCGGAGTTCCTCGTTCAATGCTTCCGAGGGACTCTGCGATCCTTCCAACGTCACAAAAGCCACAATTGCGGATCCCTTCAACTCATCGGGCCGAGCCACGACAGCTGCTTCAGCCACCGCACTGTGAGAAACCAGGGCACTTTCGATTTCCGCTGTTCCCAATCTGTGTCCGCTCACATTGATTACATCGTCGATACGCCCCATGATCCAGAAATATCCGTCCGCGTCGCGTCTCGCGCCGTCTCCGGCAAAGTAAATTCCGTCGATTTGCGACCAATACTGCTGCCGGTAGCGCTCGTCGTCGCCCCAGATCGTCCGCAACATCGACGGCCAGGGCCGCTTGATCACGAGATATCCGCCCTGTTTCGGACCAACTGACTGGCCGTCGCGCGTCATGATGTCGGCGTCGATGCCGGGAAAAGGTTTTGTTCCCGAACCGGGTTTGGTGGGCGTGGCGCCGGGAAACGGCGTGATCATGATGGAGCCGGTTTCGGTTTGCCACCACGTGTCCACAATCGGACAGCGTTCTTTGCCGATGGTTTTGTGATACCACATCCACGCCTCGGGATTGATCGGTTCACCGACCGTGCCCAGTAGGCGCAGGCTGGACAGGTCGTGTTTCAACGGCCATTGTTCGCCCCATCTGATAAACGAACGGATAGCAGTCGGCGCGGTGTAGAAGATATTCACGCGATGCTTTTCGATCAGGGTCCAGAAACGATCGGGTTCGGGGAAGTTCGGCGCGCCTTCATACATCAGCACGCTTGCGCCGTTTGAAAGCGGACCGTAGACGACGTAGCTGTGACCGGTGACCCAACCGATGTCGGCAGTGCACCAGTAAAGATCCTCGTCTTTAAGATCGAAGACCCACTTGGTCGTGAGATGTGCCTGGAGCAGGTAGCCCGCGGTCGTGTGCAGAATGCCTTTCGGTTTACCAGTCGTACCTGACGTGTAGAGGATGTAGAGTGGATGTTCGCTGTCCAACTCTTCTGCCGCACACTCGGTTTCGACAGTTTCCATCAAATCGTGCCACCAGAAGTCACGACCTTCCTGTATCTGTTGCGGCGTGCCCGTGCGACGCACGACGATGCACGCGGTGACTGAGGGCGTTTCTTTCAACGCTTCGTCAACCGCAGGTTTGAGTTGAACTTCCTTGCCGCGACGCCAACCGCCGTCCGCTGTCACGACCAGCTTGCAACTCGCATCGTTGATACGATCGATCAATGCCGAACTCGAGAAGCCGCCGAACACGACGGAGTGAGTCGCGCCGATGCGGGCGCAGGCCAGCATCGAGATCGCGAGCTCGGGAATCAACGGCATGTACAACGCCACCCGATCGCCGCGTTGAATGCCGGCGTGTTTGAGCACATTTGCAAACTTGCAGACTTCGGTGTGGAGTTGTTGATACGTGTAGGTGCGAGTTTCGCCGGTTTCCCCTTCCCAAATCAGCGCGGCTTTGTTGCGCCGCCATGTGGTCAGGTGCCGATCGAGACAGTTGTAAGAGATGTTGATCTTACCCCCGCCAAACCACTCTGCGTGCGGCGGATCCCACTTGAGCACCGTGTCCCACTTCTTAAACCAGTGAAGCTCCTCGGCCATGCGCGCCCAGAAAGCCTCCGGGTTGGCGTCCGCCTCGGCGCGCAGGCTCTCGAGCTCGGCTTCGGATTTAATATGCGCTTTCGCGGAAAACTCAGGCGGCGGCGGGAAGATCCGTTCTTCCTGAAGCACTGATTCGATGTTTGTCGTAACAGTCGACACGGTACCTCACTTACTTTGTTGATTAGGTTTTTGACCTTGCTTTGCCTGCCTGTGTACCACAGAATTGCTCGACCCACAACTGGAAGAGCACTGACGATGAAGCTTTACGCGGGTACGAGCGGCTACAGCTACAAAGAATGGAAAGGCAGCTTCTACCCGGAAAAGATTCCGGCCGCGGAGATGCTCTCTTACTACGCCGCGCGCTTGCCTGCCGTGGAGTTGAACAACACGTACTATCGCCTGCCGCAACCGAGCACGGTAGAAAACTGGCGGACGCAGGTCCCCGAAAACTTTCGATTCTCGGTAAAGGCGCCGCAATCGATCACACTTTATCGAAGGTTGAACGACGTGGATGCGCAAACGAAGCAGTTGCTGGACGTCGTATCTGTGCTCGAAGATCGTCTGGGTGTAGTGTTTTTTCGACTGCCGGAGGACATGAAAAAAGATCTAAAGCGTTTGGAGAGTTTTCTTAAGAAACTACCGGCGAACACACCTGCGGCTTTCGACTTTCGGCACCCAACGTGGTTTGACGACGACGTTCGCGAGTTGTTGCGAAGCCAGAACCGGGTCCTGGTTGTTTCCGATACGGACGAATTACCAGCCAGCCACATCGACAAAACTGCGGACTGGGGTTACGTGCGCTTACGACGCGCGCGGTATTCGAAAGCGGAACTCGCCGAATGGGTGAAACGAATTCGCGCTCAGAGATGGAAGGCGGCTTTTGTGTTCTTCAAACACGAAGACGAAGGAACAGGACCAAAGCTGGCCGCACAGTTCATCAACCTGAGCAAATGATCTGCTTAGAAGTTTCCCGAACAAGCCTCGTGCCCGCAGTCACAATCGATTTCGATCGTCTGGCCTGAGCCCTCGCAGGATGCACTGCAATACTTGCCACCGGGTTGCGGTGGGCAGCTACACGCTGGGTTCTTACACTTATTTCCGTTATCGTCGGCCATCTTGGTCCTCCTGATGAATTTGTGGAGGACCTAGATTACTACTGTTTCTGCGGTGCTTCAAATTCGATCGCGCCGTGAGCCTTCAGCAACCTGACAACAGCCTTATGATCTTCCTCGAGTGCGTACATCAACGCCGATTTACCTTGCTTGTCACGTGCATTGACGTCCGCACCGGCAAGAATTAACGCGCGAACGTTGTGCACGAGGTCGCTTTTCGCTGCGACTATCAGCGCGGTCTCGCCGTCGTTATCTGTCTCATTCACTTTCGCACCTGCGTCTAGCAGGACCTTCAGCGCCTCGACATTGTCTACTTCGGCTGCACTGATGAGCGCCGTATCGCCCTCGTTATCGCGGAGGTTGATCTTGGCGCCGGCATTGATTAAGTCCCAAACGATCTCGCTGGAAGTGTCTTCTCCAATCATCATCAGTGCTGTCTGACCGTCGTTGTCTCTGGCGTTTACATCTGCTTTGGCCCAGAGAAGCACCTGCAAAATCTCGCGATTTCCGTTGGAGACCGCACGCTCGAGTGCGCTGTCGTGCGTGGCTTTATCCCGCGCATTCACGTTTGCCCGACTCAAGAGAGCTAGTTGGACGGCTTGCAAATCATCCTCCATCACTGCTTTCACGAGTGGATCGCTCGGTAGCTCGAGAGCGATAACGCCACTCGTGCTGACGTTCGTAATCGTCACTTCCGCCTCGATCGGTGCAATGCTGAGTGTTTGATCGATGCGGTTGTTGTCGCCTACTCGAACCGCGAGATTCGGAACGTCGCTCGTTTCGAAACCACTGGAACTTACTTTCAGCCGGTACGTCCCCGGCGTAACTCCTTCAATCCGGTACTGACCGTCGCCGTCAGTGTAGGCATTGAACGTTTCGTTCGTTTCGGTGTTTGTTAATACCACCGTTGCTCCAGGAATTACGGCACCGTTAGGATCAAAAACAAAGCCGTACAATCTCGCGACAGCTCCGGACATCGAAACTGAAGTAGCTACGCGCACTGCAAACGCAGTTTCTTTCGGAAGCCCCGTCTGCTTCGTATTAACGCCAGCAACTGCGCTGGAAACGCTGAGAGTCGCCGAGAATGCAGTGGCGGCAATTACAGAAGCGCGCCGGCCAATCGTGTACAGGATCGGGGTGGGAAGTTTTTCCGGAGGGGGTTGTCGGTAATTCACGCAAAGACGACCGTTGGACCGCGCGATGAGCCGTTTGATCTGTTTCTGACTGGCGCGGTCGACGTTATGGACCGTTAACTGGCAATGCTCGCAGAAACGCACGCGATCGTTTCCGATCATTGAGTCCCAATCCACGTTACACGGCGAAGCAATACGAAGCTGAGGGGCAGAATCCCTGGCAGACATAGGCCGACTCCTTTCACGTTCGAGTTGATTGAAGAGCCTGGGGAGAGCCGCTCTATTTACTTCTATTTGGACGTCACTGGTCCGACTTGGTTCCGCAAAATTACAGATCGAGAGGGTGGCGAGAAGTTTTGTTTCTCACCTCGTGTAAACGCAGAACTTTGTTTTTTGCTCGTGAGCCCAGGGAGGTGCTCACTTGACTAGGCCGTGAGATGCGGTTGCCGGTGTGAATGGTTGTTGTTCGCCTGCAAAAAAATGTATGACGAAGCGTGGTCTAATTGTTCGTTAGAGCTTTTGCAATCTCAGCGGCGACGCGCGCGTTGTTTTCAAGTAGTGCGACATTTGCGCGTAGTGTCGCCCCTTCGCTGCGCTGGGCCATTTGGTTCAAGAGAAAAGGTGTCAGTTCGCGGCCGGCGATGTTGTTGCGTTCGGCTTCGGCCAAAGCATCGTCGAGAACAGTTTTCAATTTCTCAGCGGGCACTTCAAACTCTTCCGGCACTGGCACACACACCAGCAACGCCGACACAATCTTGAGCTCTTGCTGCGTCCGAAAAATCTCCGCGACCTCTTGTGGTGATTCGGCGCGCACATCAACCGGCAAACCGCTCGTTCGTGAATAGAATGCCGGAAGTTCGTCGCATTGATAACCAATGACCGTCACGCCGTATGTCTCTAGCCATTCGCGAGTCGCAGGCAAGTCGAGGACGATCTTTGCGCCTGAGCAGACAGTTATCATGGGTGTGCGCGCGAGTTCCGGTAGATCAGCCGATACATCCGGCAACGATCCGCGATGAACACCGCCAATGCCGCCGGTTGCAAACACTTTGATTCCCGCGCGGTTAGCGATCCAGAGCGTGGCCGAAACGGTTGTGCCGCCGGTCCACTTGCGCGCGACTGCGATCGGAATGTCGCGTTTGCTGATCTTTTTAACGCCGATGTCGTTTGCCAGCGAGCTGAGTTGCTCGTCAGTCAAACCGGCACACAACTCACCGTTGACGATGGCGATAGTTGAAGGTTGCGCTCCGACGTCGCGCACAATGCTTTCCAAACGCCGCGCCGTCTCCAAATTAACGGGCCGCGGCAAACCATGAGCGATCACCGTCGACTCAAGCGCTACTACCGGCCGTTCCATCAGGTTTGCGACCTCGCCCTGTCTTGTGCTTTTTGTGCCTCTTTGTGGCTCTGACATCAACGTGACGGCGCGCCTGAACGCGCAGCTTTTCTGTTAAGCGTGAACACTGTTCCGCCGGCCTCGCGCGGTTGCCACGCGATGTGCGCGTCGATCAAGCCCGCACGCGCACGCATGTTCGCGAGACCGCGTCCTTCCGAATTTGTCGGTTGCGATTCAAAAGAGCAGCCATTGTCTTCGATTCGCAGTGAGAAATCACCTTCGGGCGAACTGTTCACAAACATCTTCACCTCGGTCGCGCCGGCGTGCCGCCAGATATTGTTCACCGCTTCCTGCACGATGCGATAGATTTGCATCTGCACGCTTGGCGGCAACTCGCTTCGTTCTTCGATCGCTTCATCGCAGTGAAACTCGTATTCGAATCGCTTCTCTGCGGGCGCATCTTGAACGGCGTGTGACAGGGCAAACTCGAGCGCCGCAGCAAAGCCGACGTTTTGCAGTACCGACGGGCTCAAGTCTTCGCAAATGCGACGCACTTCCTGTGAGATCACTTCAATCTCGCCACGCAGGGCCGCGGTCTGTTTGCCCGGCGGTTCGCCGTTGCTTTTGATCTGATCGGTCAAGAGTGCGAGGTGACGAAGATCGGCGAGTGTTTGATCGTGCAGGTCGCGCGCGATGCGCCGGCGTTCGCGTTCTGCTTCATTCGCGAGATTAAGCCGCGCATCGGCAAGTTCACGATTCGCGTCGACGAGGGCGGCGCTCGTAGCAACGATGCGGCGACGTTCGAGAATGGCCCATAAAAGTGCCAGCAGCGCGAGTGCTAAGAGGATCGCGAGCGCCGTGGAGGTCCACGGAAACGGCGCCTTCGCGACGGTAAACGAAAAAGTGAGCGGTTCGGAAGGCGTCAGATCTTTTGTGAAGGCGCGCGCGGTGACCGTGTACTTTCCGGGCTTCAGTCCTTCCATGGTGAACTGCGAGTCGCGCGCGAGTTTCTGTTTGACCGGTTGACCGCTGCTATCCCCGAGCGTAAACGCGTATTGAAACTGCTCCGGAAACGTGCGGCTGCTGATCGCCGTCACGTCGACTAACAAACTGTTCTGCGGGTATTCAAGATTTAAGCCGGCTTGCAGTTCGGCGGGCGCGTGCACGCGTTTGCTGAGAATGCGCGTCACGTAAAGCGTTGGCACAGAGCGTCCGGGTTCGTAACGAGCGATACCGCGGTTGGTCCCGATCAACAACACGTCCGTGCCATCGGCTTTGCGCTGCGGCAAGACCGCAAAAACACTCTGCGACGGCAAACCCTGTTCGGAATCGAGTTCCGACACCACTGGTCCAACTACCGGATCCAGCAGGATCCGCACCAACCCATTGCCGCGCGTGCCGCACCAGATCTCGTTTGTCTCGCCCGATTGTCCGGCGAGCACGAAACGCGCATCGACGTTCTGCAGCGCCAGCGTGCAGCCACCCTCGGTGCGACAAAGATAAACGCCCGCGGAAGTGCCAAACCACAGCGAGCCATCGGCGGTGCGCGCCATCGAACGCACCGCCGGACCTTTCAAAATCGCGAACGCCGGCTCTTCGCGAACCGTCTTTCCATCCGACACCAGCACGCCGTCTTTCGCAGTGCCGATCAGAAGCCGTGCGTCGCCATCAGCCAACAAACTCAAAACTTCACGCGAACCGGGCGTGCCGTTGGACCACGTCAAACTCGCGCGTCCACCATCGATTCGCTCAACACCACGACCGAAGATCGCGTAATACGCCGCGCCGTTGAACTGCGCAATCGAGCGAACACTGCCGACGCCGTCCGCGGTAACTGAGCCTGATTCCAGTCGCGCGAATTGTTGCTCCTCAAGCGGCACCGATTGTTTCGGCGACACGTAGAAACCGCTTACCGACGCTGCGAGCAAACGTTGCGAACGATCTTCGGCGACGGCATAGATGATGTTCTGGCCCAATCCCGGCACGAGCTTCCAGCCGGCCGTCTTCTCGTCGTAAACAAACAATCCGCGATTTGTGCCTGCGATGGTTTTGCCGTTGCTGGATTGATAAAGCGCGCGTACGAAGTTGCTGTCGCTGTTGTCACCGACCGGCTCGACGCGCGGCGCGTGCGGATCGTAACGGCAGACACCACGATCCGTGCCAAACCAAATCACGCCTTCGCGATCCGCGAAGATTGCATAGACGTGATCCGAACGCAGGCCGCCCGCTGTGCCATCGAAAGTGAACCGCTGGGTTTTGGACTTCGAAACGCGAAACACGCCGCGCCCGTCCGTGCCGATCCACAGTTCGTCGCCGATCGACTTCAACGCGACAACCGGACCAGTCGCGGCTTCGGCGCGCTTCAGGTTCGACGGCTCTGTGCCAGTGAACACGCCGGGCTCCTCTTTTCGCGCGCGTGCGCCGGCCCACAGCTTACCGTCTGTGTCGTGCTCGAGTGCGTTAACAAAAAAGACCACCGGTCGTGCGGGAGGTTCTTTTACAGCGCCGTTTTCGATTTCGAGTACGCCGCGGCTCAACGTGCCGATGAACAAGCGGTTGTCGGATCTGGCAATGCTCGTGATCGTCAGTGGCCCAGGCCGCTCGCGATCCGGGCTGCGCAAGGGCTCGCTCAACACCGGGTGTGTCTCCAGTGTCGCGCCGGCACGCACACGACACTCAAATACGTAGCCCTGTTCGGTTGACATAAACGTGGTGCCGTCGCCAGTCGTGACGATCGCTGAGACCGCTTGTGTCGAAGTCTCTTTTATCCGTTCGAACGTGCCGCCACTGAAGCGCGCGGCGCCCGATTCAGTTCCGACCCACATCGCGCCGTCCTGATCGATTTGCAGCGCTAGCACGCGTCCGGCAGGCAACGCCGGATCGTTGATGGTTTGTGTTCTCCGTCCATCGAATTTGGCGAGGCCGGCTTCAGTTCCAAACCACATCGCGCCGTCGCTCGTCTGCGCAATCGCGCGCACGCGATCCGAAGGCAGTCCGTGAAACAACGTGACCGCGCCCCACTGATGCAGGCCGGTGATCGGTGTCGGCGATGGCGAAGGAGACGGCGATGGCGACGGTGAAGGCGAGGCTTGCGGCAGCGGCTCGCCGGTTTGTGCCAAGGGTCTTTCAGCGAAAGTGAAAAGCAGTGCCGCAAAGAAGCACAAAAGGCACGGAAGAGTTAGCAAGCTCAGTCTGTGCCTCTTGTGCTTCTTTGTGGCAGTCATGCTTCGCGGGCAAAGCGGAACTCATCTATTCTTCTTCGACACAGCTTCGCGTTTTTGTTCCTCGGCAAAACGTTTCTGATCCTTTTGCAACCAGCCTTCGAGATCGTTCGCTGCTTTCTCGAGTTCGTCGCTGTTGAGTAGCCCCCGGCGTAGGGCTTCGAAAAACGCGCGTGTGCGGATGTTATAGGCGAGCTTTTCGTACGTTTCCTGGTCCGTGCCTTCGGCGACACTCACGAAGAGTTTCTCGTAAAGCGTCGCCAGCCGGCTTTCGACGCCACGCAAACTCAGCGAACACTTGCGCGCGATGGCCCAGTTCGAAAGCCCGAGCGCGAGATAGTAGAGCGCTTCTGCTTCAAACTCGGTCAGCAACGGGCGCTTGAACGAGTCTTTGAACGCGGGATCGATCATGTCCGCGCCGTCTTCAAGCACCGCAGCGACGAAACGCAGAAAACGCGA
>Ga0196977_1000688_pt1 | contig 16153 bp, 14 predicted proteins | sample S3v_1013CmetaG_FD_148634 | JGI IMG/M metagenome (GOLD analysis project Ga0196977, IMG submission 148634) | Soil microbial communities from Anza Borrego desert, Southern California, United States - S3+v_10-13C | ecosystem: Environmental > Terrestrial > Soil > Desert | place: USA: California...
CGCGAGTGAGCCGCCATCGCCTTCGCCGCCTGTAGTTGCGGCTGTCGAATAAAGCAGGTGACTGCCCTCGCGCTGTCCGAAGTAGGTGTAAGTGGCTGATGAGCCGGGGTCGACCAGGCTGCTCTGGTTCTGTCCGACGTTCGAACCGTCAGACTGAATCGTGCCGACGAGTTGCAGCCCCATGATGTGCGTTGAGGCGGTGCGTGTAGCCGGAGCGTTGTTGGCCGCAAATGAATTAACGTCCGCCGGATCTGGAGCTAAAAGGTTTGTAAAGAGTATTTGGAGACAGTCTCCAACGTTCATGCGCAAGGCGATCGGACGGGGGCGTTTGCCGGGACGCAGTTGAACGTTGCCGGCAACCATCCCCTTCGACGGATCGATAGCGACCACATCGCGCTTCAGTGCATAGATCATACCCGCCGGATTGATTACGCCGAGACGGTTATAGATTAAGGGTTGGTCCAACGCGACCACTTCAGCCTTAACCGTTCGCTCGCACGTATCCGGCGGCGGCGATGTTTGGGCCTGCGCGACCGACGCGGCGACCAGCACTGCTACTGCGGCGCAGCAGAGCGATTGCCACTGACGCAAAGCATTTCTAATGTTCATAAACTTTCCCTCGATTGAATGGTGAGGATCGGGCCTTGCGGCCCAGACCCTCGATAAGCGGAAGCTTCTTTTTGTCTTGAGTTGTGTTGCCAGCGCGGACCTAGCAAAGCTGGTGGCGAGGCTTCATCGGATTTTCATCTGCAGTCGCACCATGGTGCTCTCCTGGTGCGAAGGAAAAGGAGTTGAAGCCTTCGTGGAGCAAACGTTGTGCCGATGGAACGGCTGCGCCGAAGAAGTGTTCAGGTTGAACTGGGTCCTGGTTCAGTTTGAATACGCCGAAGGCGTTGGCTAATTTCAGCCCAATGGTTCGAGTGTGCGAGAACCTTGGGAACAGAAGTTCAAGAGAGGTATCAACCCTGAAAGGGTTCGCCGCGAGAGAAACCCTTTCAGGGTTGGTCTCCCTTATATCTCTGTATTCCCAAGGTTGAAGCAACCATTGGGCTGAAATTAGCCAACGCCTTCGGCGTATTCAAACTGAACCAGTACCTTGAGCTGATGTGAGGTGATGCTTTCGCGTCGCCAGATCGCTTTTCAGGCCGCCAGTTGTGCAGTCCGCTTTCAGCCGCTAGATGTGCGGTCACGATTAGATAAGTCTATGCAACACGGCTTCGCCGACGGATGTGAGGCGAGGCTACGCCTCGCCGGTCAATGGAGTGAAAAGAATGGGCTACGCGCCCGGTATGGCCTTTGGCCCAAAAACTGGGGGCAGAGCCCGAACCGGGGGCACAGCCCATTGATTCGGTTAAGGTTCAACGGCGAGGCGTAGCCTCGCCTCACATCCGGCGGCGAAGCCGTACCGGGAGATTTTCAGGAACGCGCGAACCGCTATCCGGGGGTCGGATCGATGTGAGGTGACGAGTGTTCCACGGTAGATCTTCTGCGGTGGCAATGTTCCACCACGGAACACACAACGCGAAACGTAGTGGAGCGGAGGCGAAGCTCGGTCAGCGATGCGAAGGTCGGTCAGCGACGCGAAGGTCAGGCAACGACGCGAAAGTCAGGCAGTGACGCGAAGGTTAGTCAGAGGCTGCGCTCTTTCCGAGCGACTCTTTTTCGTCCTCGGTGTCGGGGCCGCCGCGAAGGCCAAAGCTTTTCATCTTTCGATAGAGCCGCGGCCGGTGGTACTTGAGAATCTCGGCGGTCCTTTTAACGTTTCCGCCGGTTCGTTCGAGCGTCTGCGCGATGGCTTCGCGTTCGATCTCTTCCATCGTGAAGTACGGCGGAATCACGCAGCGAAACTCAGCGGAATGCGAATTGTGTAGTTCTTCCGGTAACGACTCGGGTGTCAACTTATCTTCGGTCGCAAAGAGCACTGCATGCTCTATGACGCTTTCGAGTTCGCGGACGTTACCGGGCCAGTCGTAGTGCATTAGCAGTGCAAACGCTGAAGTGGAAATCTCGCGAATGCGCTTCTGATACTTCTCCGCGTATTGCTCGAGAAACCGATTGGCGAGCAGTGGAACATCGTCGAGTCGATCTCGCAAGGGAGGTGATTTGACTTTAATCGTGCTGATGCGGAAATAGAGATCTTTGCGAAGCGCGCCCTCGCGAATCATCTGTGCTGTGTCGCGATTGGTCGCCGAGACTAACCGGAAATCCACGCTGATTTCCTGTTCGTCGCCGAGGCGGCGGAGTTTTCGTTCCTGTAGCACGCGCAGTAACTTCGTTTGCAGGTGAAGGGGCATCTCGGCGATCTCGTCCAGCAACAACGTACCGCCGGCGGTCGCTTCGATCAATCCGCGTCTGTCGCGATCGGCGCCGGTGAACGCGCCTTTCCGGTAGCCAAACAACTCGGATTCGATCAGTTCGTGAGGGATGGCCGCGCAGTTGATGCGAGTGAAGGGTAATTCCGCGCGCGGACTCTGAAAATGAAACGCAGCCGCGATCAACTCTTTGCCCGTTCCTGATTCGCCTTCGATCAGGACCGACGCATCAGACGGCGCGGCAGTGCGGATGATGGCGTGAATCTGGCGCATCTTCTGGTCACGTCCGATGATGCCGAAATCTTCGCCCTCTCGCACCACCGCATTCTTCAGGCTGCGGTTCTCGCGCTTGATGGCCTCGAACTGTAACGCGCGTTCGATCAGCGTTGTCACCTGATGAGGCGTGAAAGGTTTTTCAACGTAATAGAAGGCGCCGAGTTTGATGGCTTCAATCGTAACGTCGAGCGAACCGTGCGCGGTCATCACGATGACCTGCGTGTCAGGCGTATCGCCTTTGATAAGCGCGAGCAAGTCGATACCGCTGGCGTCCGGTAGTCGCACGTCGATGAAGACGAGATCGTATGGCGAGCCTTTAAGCAGTTCCTTTGCTTCGTTACCGGTTCTGGCCGAATCTACGTGATGGCCCAACTCAGTCAGGACCAATCGCAACGCATCCGTAACGCTGGGTTCGTCGTCGATCACGAGGATGCGGCTACGAGGCATGGTTAACCTCCTCCGGCCTGCTGGGTAGCGTCACAACGATGGTTGTGCCTTCTCCGAGGCGGCTAGTAAGGGAAACTGTACCGCCATGCTGGTCGATCAGTTTTTTTGCGTACGGCATACCGAGGCCGAGTCCCTGCTCTTTCGTTGTATAGAAAGGTTCGAAGATTTTCTTTGCTACGTCGTCGCCAATGCCGCGGCCAGTATCTGTGATTTCAATGCGCAGTGCTTGATCGGTCTGTTCGGCAGCGACGCCGAGCGTGCCGCCGTGTGGCATAGCCTCGATCGCATTCAGCATGATATTCATCAAAGCCCCGCGCACGGAGGATTCATCGATGATCGCGTACACCGGCTGCTGGCCCAACGACAGACGCGCCTCGACGTTGTTTGCCGTTAGCTGGGGCCGAAGCAGGTCGAGCACGTCATCAATAATCCGGTTTAAATTTTCAGAACGCACGTTGAGAGTAACGGGCCGCGCAAACCCGAGGATCTGCTCGACCCTGCTGTTGAGGTGATTGATGGTGTCGACAATCTTATCAACGAGATAGATTTCGCGTTCCGAAAAGTTCTCGGCCTTACTTTTAAGATGGAGGGAGTAGAGCAGCAACCCGGCCATAGGATTCTTCACTTCGTGGGCTACTTGCGCGGCCGCACGTCCGAGAGCGGCGATGCGTTCCTGCATCACGAGCCGTCTGTGAGTTTCCACGAGTTCCGCAGTGCGCTCGGCGACCCGCATCTCGAGTTCCTCAGCGTAACGTTTGATCTCCAGTTCGAGCCGGCGCTTCTCATCCGTCAAACGCTTCTTCTCCGCTGCCCGGCCGACGACACCGAGCAGCATGTCTTTCGTGATCGGTTTAGCGATGAAGTCGTAGGCGCCAGCGCGTACGATCTCCGGTAGTACTGATAGGTTTGGTTCGCCCGTAATCATAATGACGGGTATGTATGTTTCGGCGCTGCCTAGTTTCTGCAACAACTGGACGCCGTTCTTGCCGGGCAAGTTGATGTCGATCACGGCAACGTCTAAGTCTTCCGGTTCGTGGACCAGGGCGCTGTCATAATCCGCGGCTGTTAACACCGAGTAGCCGGCCCGTTTCAAAAACTCTCCCATCGTGAGACGAATGCTCGGTTCGTCGTCGACCACCAGGACCTTAGGCATATTGGGGCTCCAACGCCTCGACAGCGGAGAGTTCAATAATGAAGCGGGTGAACTTTCCTTCTTCGCTCTCGACGTCGATCGTGCCGCCGAAGTCGCGAATGATGCCGAAGCTGATGCTCAGGCCGAGGCCGGTCCCGCCTGTTTCTCGTCGGGTTGTGAAGAAGGGATCGAATACTTTGTTTAAGAGCTCGCGTTTGATCCCGATGCCGTTGTCATAAAACTCCACGCGGACAAGTTCTCCGTTCTTGCCGGCACGGCGCGCGGTGATGCTGAACAGTTTCGGTTCTACGGGATCGGCCGGCTTTGCTTTGAGCGCGTGATGCGCATTACTGATCAAGTTGACCACGACCTGTCTGAGGCGGGAGTCATCGGCGCGCACTAACGGCAGATCCGGATCCAGATCAATTTTTACGGTAATGCCGTCTTTTTCGAACTGTCGTCCAAAAAGAGCGATGGAAGTCTTAATGCAATCTGCGAAGGGCACCTGTCTCAGCCCGTCTGTATTTGCGGACGCAAATGTTAGCAGGCCTCGGACGATCCGGGCGATTCGTTCACCCTCGTCGATGATGCCGTCGATCATCTGTTGCTCGAATTCAGAGCGCGGGCGCTCTTCATCTTTCAGGAGTTGAGCGAAGTTGATGATGCCGTTGAGCGGATTGTTGATTTCGTGCGCGACGCCGGCGGAGAGTTCGCCGACCGAGGCTAGCTTTGAAGACTGGTATAGCTGGCGCTGCATCTCTTCGCGTTCGGCTTCGAGTTTCTTGCGAACGGAGAGATCGCGGAGAGACATGATCATCATCTCCTCGCCACTGGTCGATATCGGAGTAAGAGAAACTGCGACCGGCAGCGGTTTGCCGTGTGCGGTTTGAATCGTCAGTTCGCTTTCGCCTGAAGTATGACCATTGGGCGCGAGCGTTAGGTCCGATTGAGCGTTTGGAGTTTGCGCGGGGAAAAGGCCGCGGATATCTCGATTGACGCAGTCTTGTTGTTGCAGACCTAAGATTTCGCAGGCCCGGTTGTTGGCTTCGATCAAGTGGTAGTCAGAAAGACGGACGAGGCCGATGCCGTCCCTCGCCTGTTCGAAGAGGGCGCGATAACGCTCTTCACTTTCGCGTAACTGACGCTGTTGCCGGTGCACCAGGCGGAGCAGCATCGTTACCACGAGTGCATCGACGGTTAACGAGATCAGGAGGTGTTCGACCCGCTGTTTTATGTTCCAGCGCAGTTCATTGTTTGCGTCGCCGGGATAGGCGGTGTCGACCCAGGCAAAAAAGAGCGGGCGCAGTGTGACTTCCCAGGAGGCAATCACGCCGATGGTTAGCAATACCGTGAGGACAATGACCTTTATATCAAATCTTCTATTCATCACGACCTCGCGTCCCGTGGCAAACTCCGGCACCGCACTGCCCGGGGGAGCGCACTTAACCTCGCGCGGCAAATCTTGGTGGGAGTCAGCAGTATATCTTTCTGAGAGGAGTAACGCGGAATTATGCCACACTTTGCGGCGTCAGCAAGTTGCCGCGGGTTTGTTAAAAAGTTGAGATTTCGTTAGGTTGCGGCAAATTCTCGGAAATTTAAGGAGGCACGTGACTCTTTCAGCGAAGCAGCAAAGTGAAGCATCGGACCGCCGTGAGCGGCTGATTGAGATCTGCACGCAGCTACCTGAAGTCGCTTACGAAGTGGTCGGGCACGGTCATATAGCCTTTCGCATCCGCAAGAAGAATTTCGCTTACTACCTCTTTGATCATCACGGCGACGGGCGGATCGCCTTCTGTTGTAAGTCGAGCCTGAGCGAGCAGCGGCGCCTGATCAGAGACGATGCGGAGACCTTTTTCGTACCGGCTTATGTCGGTGTGCGGGGTTGGGTCGGGATGCGCCTCGATTTGGCGGAGGTCGACTGGGAAACTCTGACCGACCTCGCGCGGCAAGCCTATCAATCCACCGCACCCCGAAAATTAGCCGCGCTCATCGAGTAGATCCGCCTGTACTGAATTCTCAGCGGCTATGCCGATGCAAAACTCACAGGGCTTGGTGGAATAGGCAGTGGGTTTCTGCGTTCAGTATTGTGACGACACCCATTGGCAGTACTCCTCGTTACCGATTAGCAACGTCCTCATCACTACCGGATCGGAGCGTAACGAATAACGGCTCGACTGTACGCATTGATGCTGCTAAACGTTTCTATGAGAAGTTCGGCTTTGAGACATCACCAATTGATGCCTACCATCTATTTCTGAGGCTCGCGGATATTCTTTCGAGTCTCCGATAGCATACTGATCTACAAGACTGTCGCTGCCGGAACGTTAGCAACAATCGAGGCGACAACCTTTCACTTCACGCACCGGGAAAGCAGAACCGGTATCGCAAGGCTAGGGCTGTCGCCTCGAGTGCCTCAACCCGACCGACTACTTCATCTTCTTCGCCGTTTGCTTTGCCGCTTTAACTTGCACGGGCGAGGCGCCCATCCACGATCTCTCCGCAATCGAACCGGTTTCTTCAAGCCGTCGCTGACGCTTCGACTTCACCACCTGATTGCCCGACTCGTCTCCTTTTAGAAACACTTGCGAAAGAAAATACGTGTTGCCGATCCTGTCGAATACCACTTCACTCTCTCGCTTTTCGCGCTCAAAGTTGACTGGTTCGGTGTCGAAAAGAACGTTCGTCTTTCCGTTACCACTGCGAATTTCCAGCACGTTCAGGTTGCTGTAATCGTCCGCCACCTTGATGGTGTAGGTGCCCGGCGGCAGCGTTGTGTTATTCACCACGAATGAATGCGGAATGTTCACCCTGATTGTCGCGTCACTTTCAATTTGAGCACTGCTCGTAAACACACCCCCGAGACCAACCACCAGACAAACTAACAAGAACCCTCTAGCAATAACTTTCATCGATCTTCCTCCATACTTCCTGATTGTTAAGCGCCGCCGAGATATCTCACATGCACGTAGCGGCCGAGCCGCACGTTGTAGGCCAGATACCACCCATCGTGATCGGGATCGTCGTAAATAACGATGTCGTCACTGTCCCACAGCCAGTCAGAGCACAGGTCATACTCAAATGGCGCGACGCTGAAAAAGAACCCACCAAACCCGAAGCGGGATGGACCTCCTCCACCCAAACGATAAATGTGGCTAGGCCCAAAGTGCCCGGGAAACCGTCCATACACCCACGGATGGTCCAAGTGAAACCGGCGATCGTGTCGACCCCAGTCATGGCCGATCCATCGACCGTCCCAGTGAACGTGTGGCGCGTTTGGATGGCCATCACGATCGGCGAAGTTCGGTCGCCCCTCGGGAAAACTATTTCTGAAACCACCGTGAGTGCCACGTGGTCCACCGTGTGGTATGTATCCACCGCCGAATCTCGTTCCATCGCCACGTGCTCCACTGCCAAAGCCGCCGCGCCCTCCACCGCCACCAAAGCCCCCGCGCCCGCCGCCGAAACCTCCGCGGTGCTGAGCATAAGCAACGACCGAAACGATCGAGAACAGGACCAGCAAAACCACAAACACTCTCGTGGTCCTTTTTCTGATTGCAACCATTTGTGAATGTGTAACCACCTCCTCTCCTTTACTACTTCCAGAAACTCACGCCTTGCGGTCCCTCTATCTATGCCGCCAGTGGCGACGACGATGGCGATGGTTTCGGTGCCGTTGGATCAGATATCCGCTTCCGGCACCGGCGCCCGCGCCGATCAACGCTCCCTTGCCTCCACCAAGTAACGCGCCTCCAATCAAACCCGCGGCGCCTCCGATCAATGCTCCCTTGCGCGTGCTGTGTTTCGAATGTCTCCGATGGAAATTACGCCGCTGCGCACTCACGCTGCCTAACGTACTTACCAGCATCACAAACATCAGCACTAGAGCCCCAAACCGTTTACTTCGAATAACTCCCGTCATGAATTCCCCCTTACACCTGCAAAACTTTACTCATCTCAACTACCAAAAATATCGGCACACCATTAAGGGGTCTTATTCAGAGTTGCTGGAAACTGCCCGGTTTTGCTCGGGCGCAACTTCTATCGTTCGAAACCCTCCGCCTCACGCAAACGAGCGCAACGAAAGGCAACGGTGCGCAAGAAGAGCCATTGCACTCCACGTATCTTCAATCCGACTAAATACCGATTGAGGTTTGCCTATATGAAACGCCGCAGCCTGATACTGTGTCTCAACTGCTTGTTACTTGGCTTGACGGCCTTAGCCCAAACCCCAGGCACAAACCGCGAACCCGACGCTCTTCACCAGTTCAATACCGCGGTACAGAGACTCGTGAAGCAAGTGACGCCGAGCGTGGTCCAAATACAGGCGAGTGGTTATGGTCCGGTGGAGAGTAATAGTGGCAGCACCAGTCTAACGCTCGGCATGCAGCAAAGAATCGGTTCCGGTGTGATCGTTGATCCGGCCGGTTACATCGTTACGAATTCACACGTAGTTCGTGGGGCACAACACGTCAGCGTAGGCGTGCCCGCCGTCATCAGCAGCAACTCAGCCGAAGAACCTACTATCACCAGAACACGCACACTTGAGGCTCGCGTCCTCGGAACTGACGACGAGACCGATCTCGCTGTGGTGAAAGTCGAAGCTACAGATCTACCGGCGATGCGGTTTAGCGACTACAACAAACTTCGGCAAGGCGACGTGGTGTTTGCATTCGGCAGTCCGCAAGGCTTGCAGGATTCGGTGACGATGGGTGTCGTGAGTGCTGTCGCGCGGCAACTCGACACTGATAGTCCGCTCGTCTTCGTGCAGAGTGATGCGCCAACAAATCCCGGCAATAGCGGCGGACCGCTGGTGAATGTCGATGGCGAACTCGTCGGCATTAACACTTTCATTCTTTCGCAAGGCGGCGGCAACGAGGGCCTGGGCTTCGCGATTCCAAGTGCGATCGTGGCTTACGCCTACCCGCAACTGCGCAAGTACGGGCATCTCCATCGCGGCACGACCGGCATCGGCGTTCAGTCGATCACACCGGAATTAGCTGCTGGTCTAAAACTCAATAGGGATGCCGGAGTGATCATTTCTGATGTCGAACCTGGAAGTCCCGCCGATGTTGCTGGGCTAAAAGTCGCAGACATCATCACAAGCATCGACGGTTTCGCGGTTAACAGTTTGCCGGCGCTTGGCACTCGTTTGTTTATGCGTAGTGGCGGCGAGCAGATAAAACTTGCGGTGCGTCGAGGTTCGGACCGAATCGTGTTTTCAGTTTCATTGATCGAATCGTCAGACGATCTCGATATGGTGGCCGCGCTCACGCAGTCGGAAAAAAGCCGTATCGGTCAACTGGGTATCATCGCAATGAATATAGAGCCGGAAGTTGCGCAGAAATTGGCGGGACTACGGATCGCGTCCGGCGTGCTGGTCGTCGCCCGGCAGGTTGATTCAACGGCGGGTGTTTCGCTCGAGGCGGGAGATATTATTCACACGATGAACGGTGCGTTGATAAAGAGCATTGAAGAACTTCGTTCCGCACTCAATCGTGCCGCGCCAAACACACCCGTAGTCCTGCAAATCGAGCGTTCTGGTAAGCTGATGTTTGTGGCGTTCAAACTCTCCGGGCCGGAATAGGAAACTATGTTCAAGACCGTCGTCTTACTGATCATCTCCAACATCTTCATGACTCTCGCGTGGTACGGACACCTGAAATACAAAACCAAACCGCTGGTCGTAGTGATCGTCGTTAGCTGGCTGATCGCCTTCTTCGAGTACATCTTTCAAGTTCCGGCGAACCGCATCGGGAGCCAGACCTTTAGTGTGACGCAGTTGAAGATCCTGCAAGAGTGCATCACGATCGTGGTCTTCACGTCGATCGCTTTTCTTCTGTTTGGAGAGACGATGAAGTGGAACAACGTCGTCTCGTATCTGCTTATCGTGGGCGCGGTTTATTTCACGTTTGCTTACTAGACATTAAGAAACCCACCAGTTTGTTGGTGGGTTTCTAATCCCGAACAAGTGAGTTGAGCGGGGTTCTAGTTTTGGTTTTTCGCCGCCTTCTTCGTGTCCTTCAGGTAACGCTTAACCAAATCTTTGGCCGCGTTGTTGGCTTCCTTCTCTGACTGACCAATTCCATTGACCCGGTCCTGTACCATGCCGCGCCAGACGAGTTCGTTAGTCTTGGCATCAATGATGTCGGCCATCACACAGCCCTCCGTGTAGGTGGTCGTCCAGATGTCTGGTCCATAACCCCAACGCCAGCGCCCGCGAAACGGAACTCTGTAACCCCAACCAAATCCCGGTCCAAAACCAAACGAAGGGACACTTTGAACTTCCGTCCGCTGTTGCGTGCGTGAGTAGAAAGCGACGATGAAGTCCGGGTTGTCAGCACTTTGCGTGAATCCATTGGCCGAGAGTTGCGCCGCAAGAGCATTCTGAATTCTTTCGGCTTGAATGTTGTTTGTGGCGAGCGGATCGTTGGCGGCGCGTTCAGTCTTGAACGTGAACGTATGCAACTGCCCAAAGTCGAAGTCCTTCTGGTAGTCAGACTTCACCGAAGCACCGAACGCCGCCGGCACCACCGCGATAAGAAACAAGACACTCAGGAATACTTTCACTTCAATTCTCCTTCTCAAACTTAATAGGTGAAAGTTTAGCCAGGCGAGCGATGACGATCTTTCATCTGCTTGTCGCGGCTTGCTCTGGCTTGCGCATGTCTCGAAAGAATGGACCAGCCACAACTACCGCAAGACTCGATTGAAGCAAGCAAATTCGCGAAATAATCTCTCGTTCGCAAGAGCTACCATGCCTCCATTGAAAAACGGTGAGCTCAACGAACTCTTAACAGGAGGTTCCGGGCGCGGTGCACGGTGCAAAGGGAACGGCATCGTGTCGGGCGGGTGGCTTGGCGTAGGGGCACCAGGTTCACCCGCTCATCCGTTTTTGCAGAGTGAAGGCACATTTCGGGTGGTTTTTGATCATGGGATTGCGAATCTTTGACGGCGTTATTTTCGAAATTTCAAAAGTACTTGAGTCATTGTTTGATCGATTGGAATATCGTGCGGCCAAACGCGCCGCGAGACGAAAACAAGAGTCACGCGAACAGACCGAACCCATCGCCGATCCACTTCGATATCTCTACCCCACTCACCTAACGAAGTAAGTAGCGGTGAGCCGGGCACCGGCATTTGCGGACTTTAGGCTACAATCTGCCGAAAGCAATCATGAGTAAGCCAGTACTGTTAACCATCGACGACGATGCGGAAGTTTTACGTGCAATCGAGCGGGACCTGCGACGTAAGTACGCGAGCGACTATCGTGTGCTCAGGTCCGAATCGGGCACGGCCGCGATGGAGATCGTTCGTGAGTTGAAACTCCGCAATAACACCGTTGCGCTTTTTCTTGTAGATCAACGAATGCCGGGCTTGTCAGGCGTACAGTTTCTCGAACAGGCCATCGAGATCTTTCCCGACGCGAAGCGTGTTCTATTGACAGCTTACGCAGACACCGAGGCAGCGATCGCGGCCATCAACGAAGCGGGTATCAATCACTATTTACTCAAGCCGTGGGACCCACCCGAAGAGAATCTCTACCCGGTGCTCGACGACCTACTCGACGATTGGCAGGCGAATGTTCCCGCCCCGTTCGAAGGGATTCGCGTGTTGGGAAATCGCTGGTCGCCGGAATCGCACAACGTTAAAGACTTCCTCGCTCGCAATCACGTCCCTTATCAATGGCTCGACATTGAAACCGCAAACACCAACCCGGAAGTGCAAGCGCTAATCGACCTGCTCAGCGACGAAGAGAAACATGCGTTGCCGTTGATAATCTTTCCCAACGGCGTGCGCCTGCAACGGCCGTCGCTGACTGAGATTGCCGAGAACGTCGGGCTCAGAACTCGCGCCGCCGAAGCGTTCTACGATTTTGCGATTGTCGGCGGTGGCCCGGCGGGACTGGCTGCGGCCGTTTATGGCGCCAGCGAAGGTCTACGAACAGTGATGGTTGAGCGCGAAGCGCCTGGTGGACAGGCAGGCATGTCCAGCCGGATCGAAAATTATCTCGGCTTTCCGAGTGGACTAAGCGGCGGCGATCTCGCGCGGCGCGCCGTCGTCCAGGCGAAACGCTTTGGTGTCGAGATACTTTCCGCCGAAGCTACCGCTGTGAAGCTCGATGGACAATATCGTCTGTTGCAATTAGCTGACGGCGAGCAGCTTAGCTGTCACGCGTTGCTGGTAGCGACTGGTGTTCAGTGGCGTAAACTGAACGCGCCGGGTATCGAACGCCTCACCGGAGCGGGCATCTACTACGGTGCGGCCATGACCGAAGCATTCAACTGCAAAGACGAAGATGTTTTCGTAGTCGGAGGCGCGAATAGCGCCGGACAGGCAGCGATGTACTTCTCGAAGTACGCGCGGCGGGTCGTAATGCTCGTGCGAGGCTCGTCGCTCTCGGCTTCAATGTCGCAGTATTTGATCGACCAGCTAAAGAAGACTCCCAATGTCCAGATCGAATTCAACACGACACTGGTAGAAGCACACGGCAAAGAACACCTCGAAGCAGTTTCAATCCAATGCACTACGACCAACGAAACGAACCAGGTGCCGGCAAACGCACTCTTCATTATGATCGGCGCTGCGCCAAACACTGCGTGGCTCGCAGACCTCGTCGAGCGTGATGAGCGTGGGTTTATACTTTCCGGCGCGGATCTCATGCGCGATGGAAAACGTCCCAAGGGGTGGCAGTTGGATCGCGATCCGGGACTGCTGGAGACAAGTGTGCCGGGCATTTTTGTAGTGGGCGACGTTCGACATGGCTCAGTGAAGCGAGTGGCTTCCGGTGTCGGCGAGGGATCAGTCGCAGTTTCGTTTGTGCATCAGTACCTCAGCAGAGTGATCTGACGATGGAAAACACAAAACCAGAAGGTGTCGGCGTGCCGGTTCCGGAAGCAGCCGTCGTTGAGCGGGACGCCGCCACGAGCAGTTCACCGGAGGATCGGGTTGAAGCGCTTCGGCGGGTGCACGTGTTTGCCGATCTGCCTGAGGATCAATTGCAGTGGTTTGCCAGTAATACCGAAGACGTGCGTCTTTCAACCGGGGACCTCATATTCCGGAAGGGTGCGCCGGCTGACACTATGGCCGTTTACCTCGAGGGTGAGGTACGCGCGTATCGCGACGATCAGGCACACGATGGCTACGTTTACATCGCGCGAGCCGGCGAGCCGAATACGGAAGTAAGTGGAAAGCTTCCCTTTTCGCGGATGACGGTATGGAACGCCACCGGACGCGCGGTGACGCCGATGCGTATGTTGAGGTTTCCGGTACGTCTGTTTCCCGAGTTGTTTCAGCGGATGCCGGTACTCGTGGAACGTCTCGTGGGAATCATGAGCGATCGCGTGCGCGACGTTACCACGGCGGACCAGCAACGCGACAAGTTGATGGCTCTAGGCAAACTCTCTGCGGGACTTGCTCACGAGCTTAACAACCCGGCCGCGGGAGCAACGCGTGCAGCAAACGATCTGATAACAGTCCTTGCCGAACTGCGCGACGCGGATCTACGATTTTGCGAACATGATCTAACTCCCGAACAATATGCCGCTGTTCGTGATTTCGAAAACAACGCCATCGAGCACACTGCCAACGCGCCTCAACTAAACTCACTCGAACAGAGCGATCTCGAAGATGCACTAACTACCTGGCTCGAAGAGCATGGCGTCGACGATCCGTGGAAACTCTCGAACAACTTCGTCGAAGCCGGGGTTGATGCGTCCGCCCTCGACAAGCTGCTTCAGCAAACAGGGTCGACCGCCATTGTCGACGTGCTCGTTCGCGTCAGTGCGCAACTCGCCGCAGCAAAACTGGCGCGTGAAATCAAAACGGGGACCGCGCGCATCTCCGAACTCGTCGCGGCTATCAAAGAATACAGCTACATGGATCAGGCCTCCCTCCAGAAAGTGGATATTCATAAAGGACTGGAAAACACTCTCCTCATCCTGAAGTACAAGCTGAAAAAGAAGAACATTGTCTTGACGCGCGAGTATGCGGAAGACCTGCCGTTAATCAAGGCCTACGGCAGCGAACTCAATCAGGTGTGGACCAATCTGATCGTGAATGCAGTGGAAGCGATGCAGGACGGCGGTACGCTAAAGGTGCGGACCAGAAAAGAGCCGACTGACATCATGGTGGAGATTCGTGACAACGGTTCGGGCATTCCAGATTCTGCGAAGACGCACATCTTCGAGCCGTTCTATACGACGAAAGCAGTCGGTGAAGGAACAGGTTTGGGATTAGATACTGTCGCCCGCATCGTTCGCCGGCACCGCGGGAATGTTCGTTTCGAATCGAAGCCAGGCGATACGTGTTTTCAGGTTCGACTGCCGTTTTGATGGCCCACCTGTTTGTCGCTCAGTTCATTGGCTTGTTCTATGAGTTTGCGCCGTCGATCCACAGCAGTCTTCAAAAAAGAGTCACCAGACGTACGAGTGAGCGATTCCTCATATTTTTCTTTCAGGGACTCGTAGTTCTTCTCGAACACGTTCTTCAACGCTGAGTCGTCCACACCATCAGCTTTGTTTATCCACCTCAATTGCTGAACCACATAATCGTGTGCTTGAGCCTGAACTTCCTTTTCGCAGAAGGCTTCTTCTTTGCGAAGCGCCTCTTCTTTGCGGATCGCCTCGATTGCGACGCGTCCGGTCGCATAACCACAAAGCGTCAACTCCCACCACATACGATAAAGCCAGCGAAATCGATTTGAGTGAGATGGGTCCGGTTTTGCGGAGAGCGGCGCGTAAAGATCGAGCGCCGATACAAGTGTCTGGTATGCACGTCGCAGTCTTAAGAGCGCTTCGCGTGCATTCTCTTCGAAGGAGTGCTCGGTCGCGTCGTCTGGCGACTGGTCTGGGGGCGTGAGTGCCTTGTTCTGCAGCTTTGCGTAGCGCAGGAGTAACCTATCCGAGTGATATTGCGTGGCGATTCGAAAGAACAACTTTCGCCACATCAGATGGCGATGACCCGCAAGCAACGATTCCCGGGCTCGTCGCAGCGCGCCGCGCGCGGAATCGTATAACTGCTGCGCCTCCTGGAATTCTTTTCCTGTTCTGACAGTAAAAAGGACCGACCGCCCTCGAGCCAATAAAGCTTCGGTCCAATAGATCTCTATCAAGGCGGAAAGCAAAGAACTGTCGTTATCCAATCCTCCTCTGGCCGTCTCAAATGAACGTAGGGTTTTTTGCAAACCACCCGCTGTGTTCTCCGGGTCCAGCAACCACTCCGTTCGCCCTTTGAACATCCAGAAAACAGATCGGTATTGAAGATAGAGAGCCGCGTCCGTCGTGGGGTGCAGGATTACGCTTCGAGGAGCCGCTCGAGTGTGGACATCGCGGCCGCCTATCTCTTCCAATCCGTGAGCGATCGTTATCACTGCACCATCTACATCGATAGCTCGTGGTTGCCAGTGTTCCGGATCACCTGTAAAGCCGTCATGGGAAAAGACGGAGACATGTCCGAGCTGAGCTTCGGCCTGGAGATGAAGGAGCCGCAGCACCGCTTCATTGTACTCGTTCGTTTCCGGTGATGGCCCAGCGTCAGGATCTGGGGTTAAAACTTGCAGTTGTTTCTCTATGTTTCCCAGGAGCACCAGGACATTTGCTGTTGCGGCTTTCAGCCCGTCTTCATCACAAGTCGATTCCTGGTGCAATTTGAGGTTGCAGTTCGCGATGTTGAGCAACTGGTGGAGCTGACGGATCTCGCATTTTTCAATGAGATACTCGCGATTCTCGATCTCCTCGTCTATTGGAACGTTATCTGGAAACTGCCAGAAACTGTTGTCGATCGCTCTTAACTCGCCTTTTTTCTTATCGCTGAGACTGTGCCAGAGATGTTTTCGGCGGTGACGAATACAAATCTCATAGTCCGAACGTTCAATCCAAAGCTTGACCTGAAGATCTTGCAGAAGCCGCCTAAACTCCTTGAGATCTCCGCCTTCTTCTTCGAGTTTTGGATCGATCAAGTAATTCGGTTCGGATTCCGTCCCGAGGTT
>Ga0196977_1000689_pt1 | contig 16137 bp, 18 predicted proteins | sample S3v_1013CmetaG_FD_148634 | JGI IMG/M metagenome (GOLD analysis project Ga0196977, IMG submission 148634) | Soil microbial communities from Anza Borrego desert, Southern California, United States - S3+v_10-13C | ecosystem: Environmental > Terrestrial > Soil > Desert | place: USA: California...
AGGCGGACGCAGCGGCCGTCCTTCAGATCAATCGCGGGGATGATGAGCACTCAGTGCTCGATCGGGTCTCGGTAACGCGTCAAGGACGCCAGCGCACGAAGTTGGACAGCAGTTGCAAGCCGGCGGACTGGCTTTTTTCCGGGTGGAACTGGACGGCGAAAATATTATCCCTCGCCACGGCGCAGGTAAAGGGCGCGCCGTACATGCACGTCGCAGCAACCAGCGATCGCTCGGTCGGCGCGGGGAAGTAGCTGTGCACGAAATAGAAGCGGCCGCGGTCCTGGATCCCGGCCCAGAGCGGGTGCGGGCCGGCCTGCATGACCTCGTTCCAGCCCATGTGTGGAACCTTCAACCCCGGCGGCACCCTGATGCGGGGCACCGCGCCCGGCAGGATGCCGAGCCCCGGCGTGTCGCCCTCCTCGCCGCGCTCGAACAGCATCTGCAGCCCGATGCACAGGCCGAGAAAGGGCTTGTCGCGAGCGGCGTCGATGACCGCTGCGCGTAAGCCCCGCGCGTCCATCTCGCGCATGCAGTCGCGCATCGCGCCCTGACCGGGGAACACGACGCGCTCGGCGCGGCGAACGACGTCGGGATCACCCGTCACCGTGACGACACCGTCGGGGGCGACGTGCTCGAGCGCCTTTGCGACCGAGCGCAGGTTGCCCATGCCGTAATCGACGACGGCGATCTCACGCATGCGGAATCAACGCGTGACGGCGCGGCGGAAGGAAAGGAGGTTACGGAGGGAACCATGGGTTTCCCTCTGTTCATAGAGCGAGGCCCGAGCTGAAGGCGAGCGCCGCACCTAAAGGCTGCCCTTGGTCGATGGGACGCTGGCCACGCGGGGGTCCGCCTCGACGGCCATGCGCAGCGCGCGGCCGAACGCCTTGAACACCGTCTCCGCCTGGTGGTGCGCGTTCGCGCCGCGCAGGTTCTCCACGTGTAGCGTGACGTGCGCGTGATTGACGAACCCCTGGAAGAATTCGTGCACGAGATCGACGTCGAACTCGCCGATGCGCGCCCGCACGAAATCGACGTGGAATTCCAGCCCCGGCCGGCCCGAGAGATCGATGACCACGCGCGAGAGCGCCTCGTCGAGCGGCACGTACGCGTGGCCGTAACGGCGCACGCCTTTTTTGTCCCCCGCGGCGCGCGCGAAGGCTTGTCCGATCGTGATACCGATGTCTTCGACCGTGTGATGCGCATCGATGTGCAGGTCGCCTTTCGCCCGCACGTCCAGATCCAGCACGCCGTGACGCGCCACCTGATCGAGCATGTGATCGAGGAACGGCACCTGCGTGGCGAGGGTCGCGCGGCCGCTGCCGTCGAGATCGAGCTTCACGCTGATCTGGGTCTCCAGCGTGTTGCGGGTGATCTGCGCTTCGCGTTTGGCCATGACGTTCAGCCGGCCGCCTGTCGCAGCGCAGCCAGGAAACGATCGTTTTCTTCGCGCGTGCCGACCGTCACGCGCAGGCAGTTCTCGAGCGACGGATGCGCGCCATGCATGTTCTTGATGAGGACCCCGCGCTGTCTGAGCGCGTCGAATGCGCGACCGGCCGCGGCCACTCTGAACAGGATGAAGTTCGCATCACTCGGATAAGGCGTGGTGTCGGGGATTCGGGCCAGCTCCGTGACAAGCCGTGCGCGCTCGGCGCGAATCGCGGCCGCCTGCTCTTCGAGCAGCGTCTCGTGCGCGAGCACCTCGGCGGCGACGAGCTGGGTCAGCACGTTGACATTATAGGGGAGGCGCACCTTGTCCACGTGCCGCAGCCACTCGGCGCGGCCTGCGATGAGACCGAGTCGCAGCCCCGCGAGACCCGACTTCGACAGCGTGCGCATGACGAGCAGGTTGCGATTTGCGGCGATGCGGTCCATGTACGTGCGCCCGGCGAATGCGTGGTACGCCTCGTCGATCACAACGAGTCCGCTGGCGGCGCCGATCACGGCGTCGACAGCGGTTTCCTCGAACAGATTGCCGGTGGGATTGTTGGGATAAGCAATGAAGGTGAGCGCAGGTTCGTGCTCCTTCATCGCCGCGATGACGCGCGCGGCATCGAGCGAGAAGTCGGGACCGAGCGCAACACCGACGTACTTCAGGCCGCAGAACGTCGCGATCATCCGGAACATGACGAACGAAGGTTCGAGCCCCAGCACGGTCGCGCCCGGCCGCGCCGCCGCCAGCATCAGCATCTGAATGATCTCGTCGGAGCCGTTGCCCAGCACGAGCTCCACGTCCGCGGGTACGGCGAGCGTCGACTTGAGTACCTCTTTGAGCCGCGTCGCCGCCGCGTCCGGATAGCGGTTCACCTCCGCGTTCGATACTGCCGCGGCGATGCGCGCACGAACCTCCGCCGGCAGCGTGTACGGGTTCTCCATCGCATCGAGCTTCACCATGCCGGCGGAGGACGGCACGTGGTAGGCAGCGAGCGCCCGGATCTCGTCGCGAATCAGGTCTTCGGGATTCTTCACGGCTTCATCCGCAGCTCGGCCGACCGCGCATGGGCGGTAAGGCCTTCGCCGTGCGCGAGCTCCGCGGCGATCTTGCCGAGGCTCGCCGCGCCCTCGCGCGAGATGCGGATCACGCTGGAGCGCTTCTGAAAGTCGTAGACGCCGAGCGGAGACGAAAAACGCGCGGTGCGCGAGGTCGGCAGCACGTGGTTGGGTCCGGCGCAATAGTCGCCTAGCGCTTCCGAGGCATACCGGCCGAGGAATATCGCGCCGGCGTGGCGGATCTTCGGCAGCAGCGCATCGGCGTCTTCGACCGAGAGCTCCAGATGCTCCGGTGCGATGCGGTTCACGAGCGCGCACGCCTCATCGAGATCCGGCACTGCGATCAGCGCGCCGCGGCGCTCGAGCGAGGCTTCGATCACCACCTTTCGCGGCATCGCCGGCAGCGCGCGCGCGATGCTCGCTTCGACGGCGTCGATGAGCTTCGAATCCGGCGAGATCAGCATCGCCTGCGCGAGCTCGTCGTGCTCCGCTTGCGAGAAGAGGTCCATCGCGATCCAGTCGGGGTTGGCGTTGCCGTCCGCCACCACCAGGATTTCCGAGGGTCCCGCGACCATGTCGATGCCGACGACGCCGAACACCCGACGTTTCGCGGCCGCCACGTACTGATTGCCGGGACCGACGATCTTGTCGACCGCGGGCACGCTGTCGGTACCGTAGGCGAGCGCGGCGACCGCCTGCGCGCCGCCGATCGCGAACACGCGATCCACGCCGCACAGCGCCGCGGCGGCGAGCACCAGCGGATTGCGCTCCCCGCCCGGCGTGGGCACGACCATGATCACTTCACGCACGCCGGCGACTTTCGCGGGCAGCACGTTCATGATCACCGATGACGGGTACGCGGCCTTGCCGCCGGGGACATACACGCCCACGCGCTCGAGCGGCGTCACCTGCTGCCCGAGCTCGTTGCCATAGCCGTCGGTGAAGCTCCAGGACTCGGCGCGCTGCCGCTCGTGATAGGCCCGCACGCGATCGGCGGCAATGGTGAGCGCCTCGCGGCGTGACCCCGGAAGCGCCGCGAGCGCCTGCCTGCATTCATCGAGGCCGATTTCGAGCTCCGCCGCACGCGCCACTTCGACGCGGTCCAGGCGCCGCGTATGCTCGACGAGCGCTGCATCTCCGCGCGCTTTCACGTCGGCCAGGATGGACGCCGCGATCTGATCCACCTGCGGGTCCTGCGCGGCTTCGAACGCGAGCAGCTCCGCGAGCCGCACGTCGAAGTCGGCCTGGCTGCTGGAGAGCCTGCGCATCACGTCACCGCGCGCGCGAACGCGTCGAGCAGCGGCTGCACCGCGGCGCGTTTGAGCTTGAGCGACGCCTGGTTGACGATGAGGCGCGCCGAGACCGGCGCGATGTCCTCGACGGCGCGCAGCCCGTTGGCCTTCAGCGTGTTGCCGGTGGAGACGAGGTCGACGATCGCGTCCGCCAGCCCCACGAGCGGCGCGAGCTCCATCGATCCGTACAGCTTGATGAGGTCGACGTGCATGCCTTTAGCGGCGAAATGCTCGCGCGCGGTCTGCACGTACTTCGTCGCGACGCGCAGCCGCGCGCCGCGGCGCACGGCCTGCTGGTAGTCGTAGTCCTCTTTCACCGCGACGACCAGGCGGCAGCGCGCGATGCCGAGGTCCACCGGCTGGTACACGCCGTGCCCGCCGTGCTCGTCGAGCACGTCCTTGCCGGCGACGCCAATGTCCGCGCCGCCGTATTGAACGTACGTCGGCACGTCGGCAGCGCGCACGATGATCACGCGCACGTCATCGCGGTTGGTGGTGAGGATCAGCTTGCGCGAGGTCTCCGGGTCTTCGCGCGTGGCGACGCCGGCCGCCGCGAGCAGCGGCACCGTCTCGTCGAAAATGCGGCCCTTGGAAAGGGCGATCGTGACCATCGGAGAGCGCGGAAAAGCGAGGCGAAAGGATTGAATTCTAACGCAAAAGCGCCGATCGACCTCTGCTACACTCGCGGCTCTTTCGCCAGCCTCGAAGCCTCTTCACTTGAGCACCGAATCCATCGTCGAAATCAGCGGCCTCGGCTTCTCGTACGGCGGGCGCGAGATCTTCAGAGATCTCACCCTCACGATACCGCGCGAACGCGTGGTCGGCATCATGGGCGCGAGCGGCTCGGGCAAGACGACGCTCATGCGATTGATCGGCGGGCAGTTGCGGCCGCAGCGCGGTGTCGTGAAGGTGCTCGGCGAAAACGTGCATGCGCTCTCGCGCGGCGAGCTCTTCGAGTTGCGGCGCAGGATGGGCATGCAGTTCCAGCAAGGGGGACTCTTCACGGACCTTTCGGTGTTCGAGAACATCGCGTTCCAGATGCGCGAGAAGACGAACCTGCCGGAAGACATGATCAACGATCTCGTGCTGATGAAGCTCAACGCCGTCGGTTTACGGGGCGCCGCTTCGCTCATGCCCGCGGAGCTCTCCGGTGGCATGTCGCGTCGCGTCGGCCTCGCGCGCGCGATCGCGCTCGATCCCGCGCTGATCATGTACGACGAGCCGTTCTCCGGCCTCGATCCGATCTCGTGCAACGTGATCGGCAATCTCATCAGGCGCCTGAACGACACGCTGGGGCTCACGTCCATCGTGGTGTCGTACGACGCGCAGGAAGCGCTGAAGGTGATCGACTACGTGTACTTCATCGCCGACGGCGCGGTCGTCGCGCAGGGCACGATCCAGGAAGTAAAAACCTCGACCGATCCGTTCGTGAGCCAGTTCATCCGTGCGCTGCCCGACGGCCCGGTGCCCTTCCACTATCCCCGCGATTCGTACGCGAAGGACCTGGAGCTGCCAGTTACGAAGTGACGCGATGACGCAGTGACGCGGTGACGTGAGCAACCAAGGCCGTCACTGCGTCACTTCATCACTCCGTCAGCGGTAATTCATCAGCGCACGCGCTCGATGCGCGCGCCGAGCCTCGAGAGCTTCTCCTCGATCCGCTCGTAGCCGCGATCGAGGTGATAGACGCGCTCGATGCGCGTCTTGCCACGCGCAATGAGACCCCCGATGACGAGGCTCGCCGAGGCGCGCAGGTCGGTCGCCATCACGGTCGCGCCATCGAGGTTCGGCACGCCGTTCACAATTGCCGTGTTGCCTTCGAACTCGATGTCCGCACCGAGCCGCTTCAACTCCTGCACGTGCATGAAGCGGTTCTCGAAAATCGTTTCGGTGATCGTCGCGGTGCCGGAGGCGACCGCGTTCATCGCCATGAACTGCGCCTGCATGTCCGTCGGAAATGCCGGGTAGGGTTCGGTGCACACGCTGACCGCGTCGAGCTTTCCGTTCATCGAGAGCTCGATCCAGTCCGCTCCGGTAGCGACGCTCGCGCCGCAGGCGCGCAGCTTCTCGAGCACGGTCTCGAGGATGTCCGGCCGCGTCTGAGTGAGCCGCACGCGTCCCCGCGTCGCGGCGGCGGCCACGAGAAACGTTCCGGTCTCGATACGATCGGGCATGACGCGATGGCGGGCGCCGTGCAGCCGCTCGACGCCTTCGACGCGGATCACGTCGCTGCCGGCGCCCTGGATTTTTGCGCCCATCGCCTCCAGACACCCCGCCAGATCCGCGACCTCGGGCTCGCGCGCGGCGTTTTCGATCACCGTGACGCCGTCGGCGAGCGTCGCCGCCATCATCAAGTTCTCGGTGCCGGTGACCGTTACGAGATCGGTGCGCACGCGTGCGCCGCGGAGCCGGCTCGCGCGCGCGACCATGTCGCCGCGCTCCATCGTGATGGTGGCGCCCATCGCCTGCAGGCCCTTGATGTGCTGGTCCACGGGCCGCAGCCCGATCGCGCAACCGCCGGGAAGCGAGACGCGGGCTTCGCCGCAGCGCGCGAGCAGCGGCCCGAGCGTGAGCACCGATGCGCGCATCGTCTTCACGAGCTCGTACGGGGCGGTCGGCCTCGTGATGTTCGCCGCGCAGAGCTCCACGCCGAGCTTCTCGTCCACCGAGATCGAAACGCCGGTCTGGCCGAGCAGGTTCAGCATCGTGGTGACATCGCGCAGGTGCGGCACGTTTTCAACGTGCAGCGGCTCGGCGGTGAGCAGCGCGGCGCAGAGTATCGGCAGCGTCGCGTTCTTCGCGCCCGAGATCGCGACCTCGCCGCCGAGTGCGACGCCGCCTTCGATGATGAGCTTGTCCAACGCGTCAGGCCTTGGAGCCGTGCCACTCTTCGGGCGTGAGCGTCTTCATCGACAGCGCGTGTATCTCCTCACGCATGCGATCGCCCAGCGCGGCGTAGACGAGCTGGTGCTGGCGCACGCGCGACAGCCCGCGAAAGCGCGCGCTGACGATGACGGCTTCGAAGTGATGGCCATCGCCGGCGACCTGCACGTGATCGCACTCGAGGCCCTGCTCGATGCACTGCCGGATGAAATCAGGATCCATTGCGGAGGGAGTTCAATGCCGGAGCCTGTACCCCGACCGGATTAGAAAAAGCGTGAGCAATGATAAGGCGAAAAAACTGATGCCTACAAACGCGAGCGAAAGCCACGGCGAGACGTCGGCGTGCCCGAAGAAGCCGTAGCGGAAGCCGTCGATCATGTAGAAGATCGGGTTCGCGCGGGACAGCGTCTGCCAGAACGGCGGCAGCGAGTGGATCGAATAGAACACCCCCGACAGAAACGTGAGCGGCAGGATGATGAAATTCTGGAACGCCGCGAGCTGATCGACCTTGTCCGAGTAGATGCCGGCGATCACACCGAGCGTGCCCATGACACCGCTCGCCAGAATTGCGTGCGCGAGCACCCATACCGGATGCTCGAAGGGCATCTCGACGAACCAGATAGCCGCGGCGAACACGCCCAGCCCCACGACGAGGCCGCGAGCCATCGCCGCGCCTGCCGCAACTCCACGTCGACACCCGCCGTCGGCTCGTCGAGGACGATCACCGGCGGCTTGTGCACGAGTTCCTGGGGCACCACGCCCAGCGAACGCCGCGCTTCGCGGTACTGCGTGACGACGTCGTAGCCGATCACGCGCGCCAAGCCCGACGTCGCGCGATTCAGACCCGCGATGATGCTGATGAGCGATGTCTTGCCCGCGCCGTTGGGGCCGAGCAGCCCGAAGAACTCTCCCTGCTCGATCTCGACCGAGACGCCGCCCAGCGCTTCCAACGCGCCGTAGCGCTTGACCACGCGATCGACTTCGATCGCCGGGATGTGCCTAGGCAACGAGATCGGAGACGCCGTAGAGCTCCGCGAGGGTTCTCAGGTTCGGGGGCACGTTCTCGAATTCGACGCGGCGGCCGGCCCGCGCGGCCTCGCGCCGCCACTCGAGGAGCAGGCTGACCGCGGACGAATCGACGTCCGTGACCCCGGAGAGATCGACGACCACGTGCGGGCCGGTGATCTTGACCGCGCTCTCCGCCAGCACCGCGGTCACGTTGCGCATCGTGACCGGACCGCTCACGCGGCAGCGGCCGTTCTCGCACTCGATCGGCACGGCTGCAGCCTCTTCAGCTCCGCGCGGCCGCCTGTGCCGCCAGCGTACGGTTTTTTTCCTTCAGCGAGCGGATGAGCCCGTCGACACCGCCGCGCTGCACTTCGGAGTTGAACGTGCCGCGGTAGTTCTCCACGAGACTGATACCTTCGATGCGCACGTCGTACACCTTCCAGCCGCTGGCGTTCTTTTCCATGCTGTAATCGATGGCGATCGGCTGTCCTGCCGGCTGCCGGATGACCGACTTCACGACCACGTCCGTGTCGGTCGGCGCCATGCGCACCGGACGGTAATCCACGGTCTGATTTCGATACTGTGTGAACGCGGTGGTGTACGTGCGTACGAGCAGCGTCTTGAACTCGTCGATCAGCACCTTCTGCTGCTCGGGGGACGTCTGCCGCCAGTGCCGGCCCATCGCGAGCTGGGTCATGCGGCCGAAGTTGAAGTGCGGCAAGACTTTCGATTCGACGAGCTGCGCGACCCGCTGAGGGTGTCCGGCCTGAAGGTCCTTGTCGGCGCGTACGATGGCGAGCACTTCGTCGGTCACGCTGCGCGCGAGCGCGTCGGGTGCGATATCGGCAGCCGTTGCCGCCGCGGCGCACAATGCCAGCGCCGCCGCCGTGATCGTTCTCATGAGCATGTATTCATCCCCCTTCCCTATTTCTTTTCGGCACCGGGCACGGCGGCCGCCGGTGCGGGCGCATGCGGCGCCGGCACCGGCGCTACGGCTGCATTCGGCGCCGGCGCTTGCGGCGCATCGCCGCCTTCCGCGGCCTTGCTGTACAGGAATTGGCTGATGAGCTTCTCCAGCACGACAGCGGACTGGGTGAGCTTGAGCGTCTCGCCGTCCGCGAGGTCGTTCGAGTCGCCACCGGCTTCCAGGCCGATGTACTGCTCGCCGAGCAGGCCCGACGTGAGAATGGAAGCGCCGGTGTCTTTCGGGAACTTGTACTTGGTCTCGATCGTGAGCGCGACGCGTGCATTGAATTTGTTGTTATCGAACGCGATGCTGGCGACGCGGCCGACCACCACGCCGGCGCTCTTCACCGGCGCGCGCGGCTTGAGTCCCCCGATGTTGTCGAAGTTCGCGTAGATCGTGTAGCTGTCCTGGCCGATCCCGATGCTGGCCATGTTGCCGACCTTCATGGCCAGTATCAGCAACGCGCCGATGCCGGCGCACACGAACAGACCGACCCACAGGTCTAGGGTGGAACGCTCCATCAGACCCCCTGGAACATGAATGAGGTGAGCAGGAAATCGAGACCGAGTATCGCGAGCGACGAGGTGACGACCGTGCGTGTCGTCGCGCCCGAGACGCCTTCGGCGGTCGGCGGCGCGTCGTAGCCTTCGAACAGCGCGATCCACGTCACCGCGACGCCGAATACGAAGCTCTTGATGACGCCGTTCATGATGTCTTCCTGAAAATCGACCGCGGCCTGCATCTGTGACCAGAACGAACCCTCGTCGACGCCGATCAGCACGACGCCGACGAGATAACCGCCGAAGATGCCCATCGCGCTGAACATCGCAGCGAGCAGCGGCATCGAGATGACGCCCGCCCAGAAGCGCGGCGCCACCACGCGCGAGATCGGATCGACCGCCATCATTTCCATCGCCGCGAGCTGCTCCGTCGCCTTCATGAGGCCGATCTCCGCGGTCATCGCGGAGCCCGCGCGGCTCGCGAAGAGCAGCGCAGAGACGACTGGACCCAGCTCGCGCACGAGCGAGAGCGCGACTAGCACGCCGAGCGCGGACTCCGAGCCGTACGTCTGCAGCGTGTGATAACCCTGGAGGCCCAGCACCATTCCGACGAACAGGCCGGACACGAGGATGATGATGAGGGAGAGCACGCCGGTGAAATAAAGCTCGCGCACGATCAGCCGGAACCGGCGGAAGCTCGTTCCCGAGCTCGCGAGCGTGAGCGCGAAAAACCGGCTCGCGTAACCGAGGCGCCACACACCGTCGACGGTGTGATGTCCGATGCCACGGACGCTCAGGATTGCCGAACGATTAAACATTCACGCAAGGAGCGGCGGTAGCCGCATAGGCCCTCTTGGCGGACGAGTCAGGACGCGTCGTAGGTTTCACTGCAGACGCAGGTCCCGCGCGAACTCGCGGCTCGGGTACTGGAACGGCACCGGACCGTCGGGCTCGCCGTATACGAACTGCCTGACGAGCGGATCGGTCGACGCGCGCATGTCATCGGGCGTGCCGTGCGCGACGATCACGCCTTCCGAGACGTAATACACGTAATCGACGAGGTCGAGCGCTTCCTGCACGTCGTGCGTGACCACGATGGAGGTCGCGCCGAGCGCGTCGTTCAGACGCCGTATGAGATTGCTGATCACGCCGAGCGATATCGGATCGAGGCCGGTGAAAGGCTCGTCGTACATGATGAGCATCGGGTCGAGCGCGATCGCCCGAGCGAGCGCCACGCGCCGCGCCATGCCGCCGGAAAGCTCCGCGGGCATGAGCCGGTGGGCGCCTCGAAGACCGACGGCATCGAGCTTCATCAGCACGAGATCGCGCACCATGCGCTCCGGCAACTGCGTGTGCTCGCGGATCTGGAAGGCGACGTTGTCGAACACGGAGAGATCGGTGAAGAGCGCGCCGAACTGGAACAGCATGCCCATGCGCCGGCGCATTTCGTAAATCGCCTGTTGATCGAGCGACTGAACCAGCGCACCGTCCACCCGGACTTCTCCGCGCGAAGCCTTCACCACCCCGGATATGAGTCTAAGCAGCGTCGTCTTGCCCGAGCCGCTCACGCCCATGATCGCGACGACTTTGCCGCGCGGGACCACCATGTCGACGCCGGTCAGGATCGGACGGCGATCGTAGGCGAAGCTCACGTCGCGGATTTCGATGAGGTTCTGTTGCGGCACCGGACGGTGAGCGCTCGAAAACTGCGCATTCTAAACCAGTTCCCCGGAGAGCTAATATGGGGCGGATGAACGTTCTGGTGACGCATGCCGGCGGCTCGTTCGCGCAAGCGCTTCTGCCGGCGCTATGCGCGCGCGCAGGCGTCGAGCGCGTGACTGCCGTGGACATTCGTCCCGTCCGCGTCGAGCACCCGAAGTTGGTCGTCATCAGCAGCGATCCGCTTCGTGCCGACGCAGCATCACTCTTCGCGGGACACGATGCCCTCGTGCACCTTCCGCCCGCCACGGGCGTACGCGCCGCGGCAGAGGACGTCGAAGCGGCCGTGCGGCCGGCGCACCGGCTGTTTCATGCCGCTCATGCCGCCGGCCTCACGCGTCTCGTACAACTCTCCACCGCAGCGGTATACGGGCCGGCCATTCACGCTCACGAGCAGTCGCCGCTGCGGCCTTTTGCGAATTCGCGGTATGCACGCGAGCAGGCGCACCTCGAGCAGCTCCTCACGATCGACTTTCCGCAGTGCGTGCGGCTGCGGCCGCATCTCATCGCGGGACCGCACGCCGACCGGCGCCTGAAACGCGTCCTGAGGCAGCCTTTCTATCCGGGCCTGCCCGACCCGCAGCCGCTCTACCAGTGCGTGCACGAAGACGATCTCGCGGCCGCGGTGTTGCGCGTGCTGGAAAGCGACGCGCGCGGCCCGTACAACATTGCCGCGGAAGACAGCTTCAGCCTGAAAGACGCGATTCGCCGGCGACACCTTCTTGCCTTCGCGCTGAGTCGCGATCGCGCCCGGTCGGCGCTCGCATTCGCATCGCGGCATCTGCGCTGGGAGCTCGACCCGATATGGCTCGATATCGCCGGCGAGACGCTGCTCGTGAATTGCCGGCGCGCCGTGACCGAGCTCGGCTGGCGCTGCCGGTACACAGGGCTCGAAGCGCTCGCCGCGACCTGACGCTTACGTTCGTAATGGCCGTGCGCTAACTTACGCCGATGACCGAAGGCGACATCGCTCCTGCGCTTGCGTTCGATGGCCTCGCGAAGACGTTCGGCGGCACTCTCGCGCTCGAGGGCTTCTCGCTCGAAGTGCCGCGCGGCGGCATTTTCGGCCTCGTCGGCGGCAATGGCGCGGGCAAGACGACGCTGATCAAGTGCCTGCTCGATTTCACGCAGCCCGACCGCGGTGAAGTACGCATTTTCGGCGTGTCAAACCGGATGACGGCCGCACGCCGCGACCTCGCGTTCCTGCCGGAGCGGTTCAATCCGCCGTTCTATCTCACCGGGCGCGATTTCCTGAAGTACATGGCGCAGCTCCACCGCGTGCCGTACGACGAAGCCGGCGTGGCCGAGATCTTCGAGCGCCTCGATCTCGCCCCCGCGGCGCTGACGCGCCCGGCGCGCACATACTCCAAAGGCATGACACAGAAGCTTGGTCTCGCCGCGTGCCTCCTCTCGGGGAAATCGCTGCAGGTACTGGACGAGCCGACGAGCGGGCTCGACCCCAAGGCGCGCGCGCTGCTCAAGCGCGAGCTCAAACGCCTGCGCGAATCGGGGCGCACGATTTTCTTCACGTCTCACGCGCTCGCAGACGTCGACGAGATTTGCGACCGCATGGCCGTCCTGCACGCCGGGCGGCTGCGTTTCGCCGGGACCCCTGCGGAGCTCACGCTGAAGTACGGCAGCGCCACGCTCGAGGATGCGTTTCTCGACTGCATTTCGGAGGCGGCCGCGGCGTAGGCGGGGGATTAAGCAGTTGTACATGGCGGGCGATCTGGCACAATAGCTCTCGTTTGCTTCGGCCACCGGGGAACAGGTTGCCCGATCAGAAACCGGACCTGCTCATCGTTGACGACGATCCGCTGATCGCGGACACGCTGAACTACGTTCTCGCAAACGATTTCAACGTCTACGTCGCCGATTCGCGCGCGAGAGCCAAGAGCCTGCTTCGCCAGCTCGATCACGCGCCGCAGCTCGCGCTGATCGATCTCGGCTTGCCGCCGACCCCGCACCGGCCCGACGAAGGCTTCCGGCTCGTGACCGAGCTGATCGCGCATTCGCCCGGCATGAAGATCGTCGTGCTCTCCGGCCAGAGCGACGAGACGAATGCGCGTCACGCCCGCACGCTCGGCGCCGTCGATTTCGTCAACAAGCCATGCGAGCCGGACGCGCTCAAGGCCCTGCTCACGCGCGCGCTCGAGCTGCAGGATGCCGAAATCGGCGGCACCGCCGAAGTGCGCCTGCTCGGCGCGAGCGTGCTCATCGAGAAGCTGCGGCAGCAGATCGGGCAGTTCGCCAATGCCCCGTTCCCGGTGCTGATCGAAGGCGAATCCGGCAGCGGCAAGGAGCTGGTCGCGCAGGCGCTCCATGCGATGAGTAGCCGCGCGCCGCGTCCGTTCCTCGCGCTCAACTGCGCTGCCATTTCGCCGACGCTGGTCGAGCCGACGCTGTTCGGCTATGCCAAAGGCGCTTTTACGGGGGCGACCACGTCGCGCGCCGGCTACTTCGAGGACGCGCAGGATTCCACTCTGTTCCTCGACGAGATCGGAGAGCTTCCGCTGGAGCTCCAGGCGAAGCTGCTGCGTGTGCTGGAAAACGGCGAGTTCCAGCGCGTCGGCGAAACCCAGAGCCGTGTTTCCAACGCGCGCGTGATCGCTGCCACCAACCGTGACATGCGCCAGGAGATCCGCAGCGGCCGTTTTCGCGCCGATCTTTACCACCGGTTGTCCGTTTTCACGCTGAACGTGCCGCCGCTGCGCGAGCTCGGCGACGACAAGCTCGTGCTGCTCGAGCATTTCGGCGATTTCTACGCGCGCCAGGCCGGCGTTGCGGGTTTCAGGCTCGACCCCCGCGCCACCGCGTTGTGGATGGAGTACAGCTTCCCGGGGAATGTCCGCGAGTTGCGCAATATCGTGATTCGCCTCACGACCAAATACAGCGGCCAGACCATCACGGTGGACCAGCTTCGGGGCGAGCTCGACATGGAAGCCGTCGACGTCGAGATCCCGGGCCACGCGCCACCGCAGGACTTCCACGCGCTGCTCGAAGCGGCCAAGCGCCAGCTCCAGCTGAGCCGATCGTTCAACCTCGATGAAACACTGCAGCAATGGGAGCGCGGCTACGTCGAGGCCGCGCTCATGATCACGCAGGGCAATCTCACGCGCGCAGCGAAGCTTCTCGGGATCCACCGCACCACGCTGTACAGCCGCATGCAAAACTACGAAGATACCGGGGAGAAGACCGACTTGGACCTGAGAAGGAGGATGGGCGGAGGATAGTCGTCCCGAGCCCGCACCCATGTATTACGAACACTTCGGACTCACCCAGGCACCCTTCAAGATCACCCCCAACACCGAGTTCTTCTTCAGCGGAGGCAACCGCGGCCCCGTGCTCGAGGCGCTGATCTACGCGATCACGCGGGGCGAAGGCATCGTCAAAGTAACCGGCGAAGTCGGCAGCGGCAAGACGATGCTTTGCAACATGCTGCAAAGCCGCCTGCCGGAACTGGTCGAAAGCGTTTATCTCGCGAATCCCAGCGTCTCTCCCGAAGACGTGCTGCACGCGATCGCCTTCGAGCTCCAGCTCGGCCTCGACCGCCGCGCCGACCGGCTGGAAGTGCTGCACGCGCTCCAGGACTATCTCGTCAAGCGCCACGCCGAAGGCAAGCGCGTCGTGGTCTTCATCGAGGAGTCGCAGAGCATGCCGCTCGCGACGCTCGAAGAGATCCGGCTCCTCTCGAACCTCGAGACGCGCAACGACAAGCTGCTGCAGATCGTGCTGTTCGGACAACCCGAGCTCGACACGAACCTGCGACGACCCGACATCAGACAGCTTCGCGACCGCATCGCGCACAGCTTCAGGCTGCAGCCGCTGACAGACGAAGACGTGCGCGAGTACCTCATGTTCCGCATGCGCGCCGCGGGTTATCGGGGACCCGAGATTTTTTCTCCGCAGGTCGTGAAGCAGATCGCCCGGGCTTCGAGCGGGCTCACGCGGCGCATCAACCTGATCGCCGACAAGGCGCTGCTCGCGGCGTTCGCCGAGGACACACATACGATCCAGCCCAGGCACGTGCGCGCCGCGCTGCGCGACAGCGAATTCGGACAGGAGCGGCCGCGGTGGCGGTTTTCTCCGGCGTGGGGATGGGCGGCCGCGACCCTCGTGATCGGCACCGCCCTCGGCGCGGTGCTGCACGCGACTTTCGAGCGCTCCGCCAATGCGGCGCCTGCCGCGAGCCTGCAAGCCGCACCCCCTGCCGCCGCGCAGGAGGCGGCCGCCGCGCGTACCGCGCTTGAACCGGCCCAGGGTAATCTCGAAGTGCGGCCGGTCAGCGGACCGGCTGTCGCCACAGTGGTCGCCCGAAGCGCCGGGTCGGAAGGACCCGGTGCTGCGCCGGCCGCCGCCACAGGTGTGGCTCGCGTTACAGTTCCGGCCGCTTCGGGCCCGTCGCCCGGCTCGTCCCCTGCGCCGGCACAAACGACTCCCGCGACAGTAGCAGTCGCCGCACCGGCGGTCTCGCCGGCGGCGCAGTCGGGGAAGGCGGCCCGCGAAGTAGGCGCTCACCCTGCCCCCGTCGACTTCATCGAGGCCCGAATGGCAGCCACGGACCGGTGGCTCGCGTCGGCCGATCCGGCGGGCTACAGCATTCAGCTCATGGTCTCGGAGAACGAAAGACAGCTAAGGAAACACCTGAAAGGGCTGCCGAAATCCATTGAAACAAATGAGCTTTATATGTATCGTAGCGCGGTATACGGACGGCCTTCCGTGAACGTGCTGCTGGGGTCGTATCCGGATCGTGAAACCGCGCTGGACGTTATCTCAGGTCTGCCGGCCTCGCTCCGGTTCAATCGGCCCTATGTACGAACCTTGAGCGGCATTCGCACGGAGGTCGAGCAGCAGCGGCAGCGGTAGCGGCCTGCCCGCCAGCCGGCGGGGCGACAGGGGAGCTGAAGTTATGCGAACACGATACGCCGCGCTTGAGGGCGGAGGCAGCGCGGCGGCAAGCCGTATACCGGCAGCCTTGATCGCTGCTGCGGTGCTCGTCGCAGGCGGTTGTGCCCAGACCCGGCCATACGTTCCGCCCTCCGAGGGTCACATCGTCCAGAAGCCCCGGCCCGCGGTCGAGCCCGTGATCCCGCCACCGGCGCGCATCAGCAGCTTCGTGCCGCCGCCGCGACCGACGGTGAAGCCGCAAACCTACAGCGTCGTGGTGAACGAGGTTCCCGTCAAAGAGCTGCTGAACGCGCTCGCCCGCGACACGCGCCAGAACATCGACATCCATCCGAGCATCCAAGGGCTGGTCAGCCTGAACGCGATCGACGAG
>Ga0196977_1000690_pt1 | contig 16135 bp, 12 predicted proteins | sample S3v_1013CmetaG_FD_148634 | JGI IMG/M metagenome (GOLD analysis project Ga0196977, IMG submission 148634) | Soil microbial communities from Anza Borrego desert, Southern California, United States - S3+v_10-13C | ecosystem: Environmental > Terrestrial > Soil > Desert | place: USA: California...
CCGACGTGGTGGCGCGCTACCGGGTGGTGACGGCCGGCGGCTCGGGCGCGGTGGAGCGCGCGATGCTCACCTCGCAGGGGCGGCTGGAGGAGGCGAGCGGGGCGCGCGGCGAGCTCTTCGAGCGGCTGATCGAGCCGGCGCTGGAGGGCGCGGAGGAGGGGGAGATCGAGTACTGGTTCGAGACGGAGGACGACCGCACGGAGGCGCGGCGGATCCGCCTGGCGGCGCGCCCGCGGGTCACGAGCGTGTCGGCGTCGGTGACGCCGCCCGCCTACGCCGCGGCGCTGCCGGGGAGCTTCCTGCGCGAGGAACGCCTCGACGTGTCGCCGGACGGCCAGGGCATCGCGGTGATCGGCCCGATCCTGTCGGGCTCGCGGGTGGAGGTCCGGCTGGGTCTGAACAAGGCGGCGCGGCGCGAGGGCGACGGCGCCGGCTGGACGCAGCCGGACGCGCAGACGCTGCGGTTCGAGACGACCGCCTCGGAGCGCGGGCGCGCGGACGTCGTGCTGAGCGACTCCTGGGGGCTCGCGAGCGCGGAGCCGCTGGCGATCGTGCTCGATGTGGTGGAGGACGCGCCGGCGGGCGTGACGGTGGTCGAGCCGGCGTACGACGAATCGGTGCTGGCGACCGCCGTGCTCGCCGTGGCCGCGGAAGGGCGGGACGACCTCGGGATGGACTGGCTCGCGATCGAGCGGCAGATCGCCCGCCCGCCCGCGGCGTCAGAGGGCGCACCGCACGAGCCGGTCGCGCCCGCGGAGCAGGAGGCGAGAACGACCGACGCCGCGGGCGGGACCGTGCGCGAGCTGCGCGTGACGGCGTCGCTCGACCTGGCCGTTCTCGGGGCGAGGGCGGGCGACGAGGTGTGGCTGACGGCGGCCGGGCGTGACGCGTACCTCGCCGCGCCGGATGGGCCGGCGGACGAGCGCGTGGTGCGCTCGCCGGTCCGCAAGCTGCGGATCATCGACGAGCTGACGTTCATGGAGCAGATCCGGGGCGAGCTGGCCGGGGTGCGCAAGGCGGCGATCGAGATCGACCAGGCGCAGAAAGCGCTGCGAGAGCCCGGGGGCGAGCGGTTCGACGCGGCGGGCGCGGCGGACAGGCAGAACACGGTCACGGCACGGCTCGACGCGCAGCGGACCACGCTTGGGAGGCTGGAGCAGCGGATCGATCGCAACAGTCTCACCGACGAAACGCTGCAGGGCCTGGTGCGCGACGCGGAGGGGCTGCTCGGCGAGGCGACGCGGGCCTCCGCGGAGGCGACAGACGCGCTGGAGGAGCTTCCGCCCGACGCGGAGGAGCCCTCGCCCCGCGCCGGCGAGGCGCAGGAGCGGGTGCGCGAGAACCTGGAGAGCCTGATCTCCATGCTCGACCAGGGGCAGGACAGCTGGGTCGCGCGCCGTTCCATTGAGAGCTTGCTGGCCGAGCAGCGCGCACTGGAGCGCGAGACGACCGCCCTCGGCGACCGGACGATGGGCCAATCGCTCGCGCAATTGACGCCGGAGGATCTCACGGAGCTGGAGCGGATCGCGGCGCGTCAACGCGACGCCGCGGAGCGGGCGCGTCAGGCCCTTGAGAGCTTGTCCGACCGCGCGGAGATGCTGCGCAAGCTGGATCCGGGCCAGGCGGAGGCGATGTCGCAGGCGGCCGAGCGCGGGCGGCAGGAGCGGGTGAGCGAGCAGATGCAGCAGGCGGCGGCGCAGGTGGGGCAGAACCAGACGCGCGCGGCGGCCCAGGGCCAGGGCGCGGCGGCGGAGGCGCTCGAGCAGATGCTCGGGGACATGGACGAGGCCGAATCGGCGCGAGAGGAGGCGCTGCGCCGCGTGCTCGCGGACGCGATCGAATCGCTGGAGCGGCTGATCGGGGAGCAGGAGCGGCAGATCGACGCGCTGACGCTGGCGCGCGACGGGGCGGACCTGCCGCCGCTGGCCGATGGCATGGTGGCGCTGGCGACCAACACGCTGGGGGTGCTCGACGAGATCGGCCCGCAACGGGAGCTCGCCGCGGTGGTCCGGCTCGTCGGCCAGGCGGCCGACGCGCAGCAGCGGGCGGTCGTCTCGCTCCGGGCCTCGAGCGCGCAGAGCGCCGGGGAGGCGGAGGATGAGAGCCTGGCGCGCCTGCGCGAGGCCCGCGCCGAGGCCGAGCGGCTCGGGGCGGAGGCCTCGGCCCGCGAGACTGCGCGGCAGCGGTCCGAGCTGCGCCAGGCCTACCGCGCGATGCTCGAGCAGCAGGCGGCGGTGGCGGAGGAGACGGCCAAGCACGGGGGCGCCGAGCTCGACCGCAGGGCGCGAGCGGGCGTCCGCGCGCTCGGGCAGCGGCAGCAGGCGATCAGCGACGCCCTCGCCGAGCTACGCCGCAACTCGGAGGCGCTGGCCGACGCCGCGGTGTTCGAGCTCGCCCACGCGCGGATGGATCGGGCTTCGGGCGCGGCGGCGGAGTCGCTGCTCGCCGGCGAGGCCGGCGAACCGGTCGAGCGGCGCCAGGCCACCGTCACCGGGCTGCTCGCGGCGCTCATCGAGGCGCTGGCCGAGCAGCGGCAGAGGCCCGACCGGTTCAGCGAGGGGGCCGGCGCGGGTGGAGGCGGGGGCGGCGCGGGCGGCGGGGAGGGGCCGATCATCCCCGAGCTCGCCGAGCTGAAGCTGCTCCGGGCGATGCAGGCCGAGGCCATGGAGTGGACGCGGAACATCGACGAATCCGGCGGCGCGGCGGCCGAGGCGGAGCTGCGCGAGTTAGCGGAGCTCCAGGGAGAGCTCGCCGCCCGCGGCGAGCTGCTGGTCGAGAAGCTGACGCAGCAACCCGGGGAATCAGAGCCCGGGGAAGGGCAGGTGCCGGAATGAGGCGAACGCTTCGGCTCGCGGCGATCGTCGCATGCGTCCACGCGTGCGGCGCGGCGGCCCAGACCGAGAAGGATGGCGACGGCTCGAAGGAATCCGACGCGCCGACGCTGCCGACGCTCGACGAGCTGCTCGGCATCGGGCGCGGAGCCTCGGAGACGGAGCAAGGGGCCTCGCTCCCCGGCGGGGAGGCCGGCGAGGAACTCGACCGCCTGCTCTCGGGAGGCGAGATCGCCGACGAGTTCCGGGCCGCGGTGGACTTGATGGGGAGGTCGGCGGCCCGGCTGGACACCGCCGGCGACACCGGCGTGCGCACGCAGCGCATGCAGGAGGACGTGCTGCGGAAGCTGGACAAGCTCATCGCGGACGCGGAGAGCCGCGCGCAGCAGTCGTCGAGCAGCTCCTCATCCAGCTCTCAGGCGCAGCAGCAGGCGCAGAACCAGCCGAACCAGCGGGGGCAGCAGCAGACCGGCACCGGGGACAACAGGGCGGAGATGGACCCGCCCGGCCTCCGCACCGGACCGATCCGGCCCGAGGACGCGGCCGACCTCGCGGCGTGGGGATCTCTGCCGGCGCGGGTGCGCGACGCGCTCGTGCAGGGCTCGGGCGACCAGTTCAGCGCGACCTACCGGAAGCTGACGGAGGCGTACTACCGCATGCTCGCCGAGGAGCCCAAGCAGTGACCATGTCTGCCGGGACGACCTTGCGGCTGCTTGCCGCCGTCGCGGCCTGCGCGATGTCGAGCCGGGGCGCGGCGCAGGACGCGGCCCCCCGGCCGGACGGCGGCGCCTCGGCGGAGAACAACGCGCTCGCGGGCGAGATCACCCCCGAGCTCGACGAGGCGGTGCGACGCGGCCTTACCTACTTGGCGGAGGAGCAGAACGAGGACGGCTCCTTCGGCTCGGGGAGGTACGCCAAGAACGTGGCGATCACCGCCCTGGCGGGCATCGCCTTCATGGCCGACGGCAACCTGCCGGGACGGGGCGAGTACGCGGCGCAGGTCGAGCGGGCGCTCGAATACATCCTGCAGAACTCGGCCGAGAACGGGCTCATCGCGGGCGAGGCCGCGAACGGACCCATGTACGGGCACGGCTTCGCCACACTCTTTCTGGGCGAGGTGTACGGGATGACGGCCGGCGGCGGGGACACGGCGCAGGCGGACCGGGTGTACGAGACGCTGTCGAGGGCGTGCCGGCTGATCGAGCGGACGCAGAACGACCAGGGCGGGTGGCGGTACAACCCGGTGCCGTACGACGCGGACGTGTCGGTGACGATCTGCCAGATCATGGCGCTGCGCTCGGCGCGAAACGCGGGGCTGGAGATCGACAAGAAGGTGATCGATCGGGCGGTGGAGTATGTGCGGCAGTGCCAGAACACCGACGGGGGCTTTAAGTATCAGCTCGAGAGCGGCACGAGCGCGTGGCCGCGGAGCGCGGCGGGCGTGGCGAGCCTGTACTACGCCGGGATCTACGAGGACAACGCGATCGACCGCGGGCTCGACTACCTGATGGAGACGGCCAAGCCGGGCGAGGAGGCGAACGCGGCCCACTATTTCTACGGCCACTACTACGCCGTGCAGACGATGTACCTCGCGGGCGGGGCGTACTGGGCCGAGTGGTGGCCGGCGATCCGCGGGGAGCTGGTCGCGTCGCAGCTCGAGGACGGCTCGTGGGAGGACCGCTCGATCGGGAGCGCCTACGGCACGTCGATGAGCCTGATCGTGCTCCAGATGCCCAAGCGGTACCTGCCGATCTTCCAGAAGTGATGGAGAGCGTGAGGCGAGCACCTGTCATCTCCTTCCTCGCGGCCGCGGGCGCGGCGCACGCGTCGCTCGCCCAGGGAGAATGGGTGCTGATCGACCGCGATTTGCGCGAGGAGCACGTGGAGCTGACGCAACTGAGCGAGGGCTCGGTGATGTTCAGCGACGAGGAGGGGCGCGCGAGGACGACGCCGGTCTCGGAGCTGCTGGCGGTGCTGCACGAGCGCCCGCCGGAGGAGCGGGCGGCGCGGGAGCTGCCGTGGCTCACGCAGCAGATGGAGATGTTCGGACCGGACGGGGAGCTCGGGCCGGAGGAGGCGGAGGCGGAGGAGTTCGTCGCCTCGCTCGGACTGGTGAACGGGGAGAGGTGGATCGGATCGTTCGCCGGCGCGTCGGGCGCGTCGCTCGCGTGGACGCTGGGCGGAACGGTCCGGCGCGAGGCCCCGCTCGAGCGGGTGCGCGCCGCGGCGATCCATGGGCCGGTGGAGGCGGAGGGCTGGGAGGGCATCGAGGATCGCGTCGTGCTCCAGAACGGCGACGTCGTGGAGGGCTTTGTCGCCTCGATCGATACTGCGGTGCGCATCGAGACGGCGACGGGGGAGGTCGAGGTGCCGCTCGACCGGGCGGCGGGCGTGCTCCTGGCCAACCCGCCCGTGGCGCCGGCGGGCATCCTTGTGTGGCTGGCGGACGGGTCGGTCGTCGAGGCGACGACGGTGGAGTTCGCGCTCACCGGGAGGGTCTCGCTGGGGCTCGGCTCCGACGCGCCCGAGGCCGTGCTGCCGGTCGGAGCGACCGACGTGCTGGCGTTGCTGTTCGATCCGGGGCTCATCACCGGCCTGGCGGTGCTGGAGCCGTCCTCGATCAGCTTCCCCCCGGAGCGGCTCTGGGGGAGGGCGCCCGTCGCGGGCGCGCCGGCGCGCCTCGGCATCGCCGACATCGACATGGCCGGACCGGTGAGCGTGGTGTGGGAGCTGCCGCGCCCGGCGGCGCGGCTCGCGGCGGTGGCGACGCTGCCCCCGGCGATGTGGGCGTGGGGGGACTGCGAGCTGGTGGTGCGCGCCGGCGACGGGACGGAGCTGCTCCGGGAGCGGCTGCGGGCGGATCGGCCGAGCGTCGAGATCAATGTGCCGCTGGGAGGGACACGCCGGCTCGGCATCGAGGTGGCGAGCGGCGGCGGCGGCCCGGTGCAGGATCGGGTGATCCTGGAGCGGCCGATGGTGCGGTGGCGATAGGGCGGGCGTGAGGGCGCGCGGGCGCGCGCCGCCCGGCGGGCGTCATCGCACCTTGAGGGAGGCCAGCCCGAGCACCAGGAGGATGACGCTGACGATCCACAGCCGGGCGACGACCTGCTGCTCGGTCCAGCCGCCGAGGTGCAGATGGTGGTGATAGGGGGCGCACCGGAAGATGCGCTTGCCCTTGGTGGCCTTGAAGTAGCCGACCTGGAGCACGACCGAGCCGATCTCGACCAGGAACACGCCGCTCATGAGCAGCACGACGAACTCCTGGCGCACGACCACGGCGACGTAGCCCATGAGCCCGCCGAGGCAGAGGGAGCCGGTGTCGCCCATGAAGACCTGCGCGGGCGAGCAGTTGAACCACAGGAAGCCGAGGCACGCTCCGGCGGTGGCGCCGGCGAGGACGGCCAGCTCCCCCGAGCCGGCCACGGAGGGCACGAGCAGCGTCTGCGCCCAGCCCTGCTGCCCGGCGACGAGCGTGAGCACGACGAGGCCGAGCGCGACGACGGCGCTGATGCCGGAGGCGAGGCCGTCCATGCCGTCGGTGATGTTCACGGCGTTGCTCATGCCGGCGATCATCAGGATGGAGACTGCGACGTAGGCGGCCATGGGGAGGACCACGACGCCGGGGCCGAGCTTGTCGGTGAGCGAAGACTCGTAGGTCTTCTGGAATGGCAGGTTGAGCACGTGGGCGCTGTCGATGCCCGCCCGGTAGCCGAAGTAGCCCACGATCGCGCCGATGCCGAGCTGGAAGACCAGCTTCTCCCACGCGTACAGGCCCTGGCGCGAGCCGCCGCGCCGGGCGGCGGTCATCTTGAGCCAATCGTCCGCGGCGCCGACGCCGGCCATCCACATCAGCACGATGAGCCCGAGCTGCACCCAGCGCTCGGCGAGGTCGCCGAGGAGAAACGTGGCAATGAAGATGGACCCGGCGATGAGCACCCCGCCCATGGTGGGCGTGTTCGCCTTGCTCTGCGAGATGCGCCGGAGCGATTCGGCGTCGGACAGGCCGGAGTCGCCGATCTTGAGGCGCATGAGCGTCGCGATCACGCGCCGGCCGAGCAGCAGCACGAGGACGAAGGCGAGGCCGGCGGCGGCGAGGGCCCGGAACTCGATCTGGTCGAGCAGCCCGAACGGGCCGCCGAGATCGCGCTCGTAGATCCACGACCGGAGGCTCTCGAAGATCAGGTAGAGCATCGTGCGTTCCGGGTTCAGGCGTTGGCCGGGGCGCGCTCGCGCAGCGCCCAGAGAAGCCGCTCGAGCCGCATCCCGCGCGAGCCCTTGAGGAGCACGCAGTCGCCCTCCCTGAGCAGACCGGCCGCGGCGGCGGCTCCGGGGGCGTCCAGGTCCGGCAGGCGCGCGACGTCGATCCCCGCGCTCGCGAGCGGCTCGGCGGCGAGAGCGGCGAGCGGCCCGACCAGGATGACGAGCGAGGCCGGCCGCGTCTGGGCGATCAATCGGCCGAGATCGCGGTGGGCGTCGGGCCCGGCGGCGCCCATCTCGAGCATGTCGCCCAGGACTGCGACGCGCCGGGCGGAGGCCGGGGCGGCGGCGCGCAGGGTGCGGAGCGCGGCGGCCATGGAGTCGGGGTTCGCGTTGTAGGCGTCGTTAATGATCTCGATCGAGCCGAGCCGCGTGCGGACCAGGCGCATCTCGGCCGGCTGGAAGCCGGCGAGAGCGGCGCGGACCGCCTCGTCGGCGAGCCCGAGCTCGCGGGCGACGGCGATCGCCGCGGCGGCGTTGGCGGCGTTGTGGGCGCCGAGCACGGGGAGCGAGAACTCCGAGCGGCCGTCGAGCACGAACGAGATTCCGTTCTCGCGCTCGGTGACGCCGGACACGCGGAGACCGGCGTCGCTCGCCGCCCCGAACGTGACCACGCGCCCGAAGCGCTCGCGCCAGGGTTGGAGCGCGGGGGCGTCGGCATTGAGGACGACGAGGCCCCCGGGCTCAAGGTGCGAGGCCAGCGCCGCCTTCTCGGCGGCGATCGCGCCGAGGGAGCCCATCGCCTCGAGGTGGGCGCGGCCGATGGAGGTGATGACGGCGACGTGCGGCCGGATGATCGCCGAGAGCGGCTCGATCTCGCCGGGGGCGTTCATGCCGACCTCGCAGATGACGTACTGGTCGTCGGGCCGGGCGGCGAGGATCGTGAGCGGCACGCCGAGGTCGTTGTTGAACGACTTGGCGGAGCAGCGGCCGCGCAGGCCGGTCCGCAGGCATGCGTCGATCATGCGCGTGGTGGTCGTCTTGCCGTTGGAGCCCGTGACGGCGATGAATCGTGCGGGGGAGAGGGCGCGGCGATATCGCGCGGCGAGCCGCCCGAGCGCGGCCCGCGCGTCGGGCACGCGTAGCACGGGGAGGCCGGGGGGCAGGTCGCCGGCCGCATCGGGAGAGTCGATCACGGCCGCTGCGGCGCCGGCCCCGAGGGCCTGGCCGAGGAAGCGGTGCCCGTCGGTGCGCTCGCCGCGCAGGGCGAAAAAGACCTGCCCCGGCTCGATCGCGCGGGTGTCGATCGCCGCGCCGCCTCCGATGGCGGGCGCGCGACCCGGGGGGGTCAGCCACGCGCCGCCGACGGCGTCGCGCACGCTCTCGGGGCGCCAGAATGCGTGTGCCGCGCTGGTCAAGCCGTGCCCCTCCGCGCCGCGCACGCGAGGGGGGCGTCCGCGCGGCGTTCGTCGAGAGCCGCGCGGGCGACGGCGTGATCGTCGAAGGGGATCCTGCGCGTCCCGCCGCGTCCGTCGGGCAGGATCTGCTCGCGCTCGTGACCCTTGCCGGCGATGACGACGACGTCGCCCGGGGCGGCGGCATGGAGCGCCTCGCGGATCGCCTCGCGCCTGTCGGCCTGGCGGCGCACGACTCCCGGCGGGGCGCCGGCGATCCCCCGGAAGACCTCGTCGATGATCGCTTCGGGGTCTTCCGTGCGCGGGTTGTCGCTGGTGACGATGACGCGGTCGGCGAGAGAGGCGGCGGCGGCGCCCATGCGCGGGCGCTTGGTGCGGTCCTTGTCCCCGCCGCAGCCGAAGACGGCCCAGAGCCGCGCACCCGCGGGGGTTGCGAGCCGTGCGGCCCGCAGGGCGCTGGCCAGCGCGTCGTCGCTGTGCGCGAAATCGACGAGCACGGCGACGTCGTCTCCGGGGCCGTGCACCGGCTCAAGGCGGCCCGTGGGGGCCCGCAGCTCGGGCACGATCGCGCCGAGCTGATCCCGGGGCACGCCCAGCCCTTCGGTGCACACGACGAGCGCCTGGAGCAGGTTCATGGCGTTGTGCGCGCCGATGAGCGCGGTTCGCGTCCGGAGGAGACCCCAAGGGCCGGCGAGCTCGATCGCCATCCCGGACGCGTCGGCCTCGTGGATGGTCGCGCGGGCCGCCGGGGCTCCGGCCTGCGGCCGGCCGAGGGAGCACCAGACGATCGGGGCGGCGCACGGGGCCGCCATCGCCGGGCTCCAGGGATCGTCGGCGTTGAGCACGGCGATCGCTTCGGGCTCGAGCTGCTCGAAGAGCCGCGACTTGGCGTGGGCGTAGCGCTCCATGTCGCCGTGATAATCGAGGTGGTCGCCGGTCAGGTTGGTGAAGATCGCCGCGGCGAAGCGCAATCCGGCGGCGCGGCGCTGGTCGAGCGAGTGGCTGGAAACCTCCATGGCCGCCGCGACGCAGCCGTTCGATCGCATCGCGGCCAGAAGCGGGCTGAGCCGCTCGGCGGGCGGGGTGGTGAAATCCGACGGGCGCGGGCCGGTCCCGTCGTCGATCTCGACCGTGCCGATGAGCCCGCAGGGAACGCCGGCGAGGCGCGAGATCTGGTAGACGAGGGTGGCGACGGTGGTCTTGCCGTTGGTGCCGGTGACGCCGACGACGCGGAGCGACCGGGAGGGCGAGCCGGCCAGGCGCTCGGCGAGCTGGGCCCCCGCGACGCTCGGATCGTGCGCGAGGAGCAGCGGCGAGGAGGCGGGCAGGCCCTCGGGCGGTTGATCGGTGATTACCGCGGCGGCGCCGGCACCGATCGCGGCGGCGATGAAGCGGCGTCCGTCGGACTGGAGCCCCGGGCGGGCGACAAACACCCAGCCGGGGGCGACACGCCGGGAATCCTCCGTCAGCCCCGCGATCGTCGCGCCGAGATCGATCGCGCCGTGCGCGCGGAGACCGAGATGCTGGATGAGTTCCCCGAGAATCATGCGCCTCCCTGCGGCGTATCGGCCACCGGCCCACGCCCGGAGCAGATTATGGCCGCCCGCTCCGGCCTCCACCCAATCATCGGAAAAACAGGGGCGCGCGGGCTCACAGGATCAGCATGGCGTCGCCAAAGCTGTAGAACCGGTATCCGCGCCCGACGGCCTCGGCGTAGATGCGCTTGAGGCGCGTGACTCCCGACGGCTCGCCCGGGACCTCGGGCGCTTCGTCGGGCTCTTGAAGGCGGGCCGCGACGAGCGCCATGAGCGTGGAGCGCGGGAGGTGGAAGTTGGTCAGGATCGCGTCCGTCCACGCGAAGCGGTATCCGGGCGTGATGAGCAGGCGCGTCGCGAACGCCGCGGGGGCCTCCCGGTCTCCGGCCGCCTGGGGGGCGTACGACTCGAGCGTCCGCGCCACGGTGGTGCCGACCGCGACCACGCGCCCGCCGCCGCCCCGAGTGTGCTCGATCTCGGCAATCGCCGCGCCGGACATGCTGCACCATTCCGCGTGGATCGGGTGCTCCTCCACCGCCTCGGTTTCGACCGGCTTGAACGTGCCGGCGCCCACGTGGAGCACCACGTCGGACCGGGCCACACCCGCGCGGGCGAGCGCGCCCAGGAGCGCGGGCGTGAAGTGCAGCCCGGCCGTGGGTGCGGCCACGGACGCCGCGACGGGCTCGGACGCGAAGACAGTCTGGTACTGCGCGCGGTCGGTGCGGTCGTCGGGGCGCTCGTGTGCGGCCTTTCTGGCGGCGAGGATGTACGGGGGCAAGGGGGTGAGGCCGACAGCATCGAGGACCTGCGGGGCCGGGGGCGCCTCCCCGACATCGGCATGCAGCCTCAGCCGCCACGCTCCGGGCGGATCGCCGGCGGGCTCCAGCATCTCGAGGACGTAGGGGCTCGGGCGATGCCCGGCGATGAGGCGCACGCGGGCCCCGGGTCTGTGGCGGCGGGACTTGATCAGGGCGACCCAGACCCCCGGCGGGCCCGCGCCGAGCGATTCCTCGTGGAGGTAGAGACCCTGCACGTGCCCGCCTGAATCCTCCCGACGGCCGACGAATCGTGCGGGGAGGACGCGGGTGGTGTTAAAGACCAGCCGGTCGCCGGGCCTGAGCAATCCGGGCAGGTCGCGGACGCACAGGTGCTCGGGCGCGTCGGGGCGCTCCCGCCGGACGAGGAGGAGGCGGGCGGCGTCGCGCGGCTCGGCCGGATGGGTAGCGATGAGGGCCGGCGGGAGGTCGTAGTCCAGAGCGTCGGTGCGGAGCACGGTGGGAATCCGGCAGCGTCGGGGCGTGGCGTGGACGCGACAGGCCGCACTCCCGGCCGGGGGCCGCGCGTGCGGCGGGGCGCGGCGGGCGAGTTTATGGGGCCCGGGGCGACGGCACCGAGTTCGTCGGCGCAAGCGGGCATGACCCGGGTCGGCGACCATCTCGGCTGCGCGCCTGGATGCGGGGTGAGGTGGGGCCGGGGGCCGGGCCCGTGGGTCTCACCACCCGCGGCGCCGGGGCGCGCCGGGCTGGACGAGCACCGGCTCGGGCAGCGCGCCCTGCCGTGCGACCTGCTGGAGCACCTGCCGGGCGACGTGCCGTACTCCACCCACCTCGCGATCGAGAACGCCCGGGCGCGGCTTGTGCATCGGGCGCTGAGCGATGCGCTCGGGGGGATGCGCGGCGGGGACGCCGGAGAGTCGGCGGTGGCGAAGGAGGATGCGCCGACGCGAGCGGCCTGCGACCGGGGCGCGGGGCCGGGGGCGCGGCTCGCCGCGGTGGAGCGGCCTGCGCGGAGCGGGCACGGGGAGGACGTCCGGGCCGTGCCGATCACCGAGCACGCGCAGCGCCGCACGCGCTGGCCTCTGGGCGGGCTCGTGGACTTGGTGGTGTAGCGGGCGCTCAGGTCCCGGCGGGCGCCGCGGGGCGCGCGGGGGCGAAGGCGACGAGCAGGGCCGCGGTCGCCGTGAAGACCGAGAGGATCGCGGCGGGGAAAGTCCACGACGCGGCGACGAGCGGGCTGTCGCCGGCGATGATGCGCGGGGCGCTGCCCTCGGGCATGAGCAGGTCCGCGGCCTGGAACTGCCACGAGCGGGAGTCGAGCTCGGGGATGCCGCCCTCGGATTCGCGGCGCTTCTGGGCGGCGGCGGCGGACCGGGCCGTGGGGTATGCGAAGCGGTCGTGCGTGATGGAGCCGTCGGGCATGAATTCGTAGAAATCGAAGATCCAGTCCTTGCGCCACACGCGCCCCCAGGTTTCGGGGTTCGCGCCGGGCCGGACCGAGCGGGTCACGAGGGCGAGACGGTCGCGCTCCTCTCCGGCGTGGATCGCCTGCTCGAGCTCTTCGAGCGTGCGCCCCGTGATAGGGGCGAAGCGGACGACCTTCATCCAGTCGCCGTAGCTGAGGAGCCCGGGCACCTGCTCGGCGTGGGGCCTGGGGGCGAGGGTCATGGGGAGCGAGAATGACTGATCGCCGTAGGCGACGTGGAGCGTGGGGTATTCGCCGGGCCGGGGGGCGGGGCGCTCGGTGATCGCGATCTCGCGCCCGGCGTAGGTGAACGTCGCGGGCTCGATCTCGCCGAAGACGTAGACCACGCGCGGCTCGGCCTTGTTGTACCTGGCGATGCGCACGGCCATGAGGGCGCAGAAGACGGGGATGGCGACGACCGCGAGGACGGCGACGGCGAGGGGGATAGGTCGTGGCCTGCGCATGCGTGAATGCTAGTGGCCGCCGCCGTGGTCGTCCGCGCTCTCCGGGGCGTACTCGGGGGGCATGTGCTCGATCGTGGGCTCGGAGAGGTCGAGCGCGCCGCTCAGGCCGGTGCGGCGGAGGGAGCGGTTGGCGCTCGAGAGCAGGTGCTCGTCGTGCTCGTGGATGTGGTTGGCCTCGGCCCAGCGGCGCCAGTACTCGTCCTCGGTGATGCCCGCCGCCTTGATGTAGGCGTCCTTGAGGTTCTGGGCGAGGGAGCCGGAGAAGCCGCCGAGCTTCATCTCGATCTTCTTGCCGTCGTAGTCGATGATCGTGCCGCCGGGGTGCTGCACGTTGACCCCTGTGCCGCCGAAGTTGATCGACTCCTGCTTCCAGGCGTAGACGCGGCCGCGGTTGTCGAGGTCCATGCCGGTCAGGCCGAGGAAGAGGGCGAACGCGAAGATGCAGAAGAGGAAGACGACGGTGTAGAGGGGGTTCTCGTACTTCAGGGCCATGAAGATGGCGATCACCAGCAGGGCCTTGACGGTGGCGATGCTCATGGCGATCGCGATGTTGACCCAGTTGGGGATGTGCCAGCCCATGTCGCTGATGAGATAGGTCTCGGCCTGCGCGGTGAAGACGGTGAGGCCGGTGAAAAACAGCAGGGCGAGCAGCACGCCGAGAAGCGTCTGCCAGGGGGTGATGTGGTGGCCGTGGTGCTCCCCGAGCTCGCTGAAGTTGTGCGGGTCCACGGGGTCGAAGCTGGAGGGGGCGGTGTGCGCGTGCATCGCGTGGTTCCTTGGTGGGCTTCGTGTGCGCGGCTCAGTGGATGAGGTAGAGCAGGGGGAAGAGGAAGATCCAGATCAGGTCGACGAGGTGCCAGTACAGGCCGGCGTTCTCGAGCATGGTGTAGTGGGTCGGGCCGTAGGCCTTGTGGCGGACGGAGCGGTAGAGGCACCAGCCCAGCAGGCTGGCGCCGATCAGGACGTGCAGGGCGTGGACGCCGGTGGCGCCGTAGTAGACGCTCCACCAGGTGGGCTCCTGGGGGTGCCCGGGGAAGGGGTTGGTGTAGAGCACGCCGGGGCGGATGCCGTGCGTCCACTTGGGGATGTACTCGAAGGCGAGCTTGATGAAGAAGAACGCGAAGGCACACAGGATCGTGATGACCAGGTTGATCCTGAGCCACTTCTGGTTGTCGAGCTGGGCGCAGCGGATGCTCATCGCGACCGTGAAGCTCGAGATGAGCAGCACGACGGTGTTGAGGCCGCCCCAGCGCACGTCGAGGTGGTGCGACCCGACGGCGAACGCCTCCGGGTAGAGCATCCGGAACATGGCGTAGGCGCAGAAGAGGCCGGCGAAGAGCAGCACCTCGGTCGCGAGGAACAGCCAGAAGCCGAGCTTGCAGGCGTCGAACTCGTCCTCGGCGGTGCGGAAGTGCGACGCCGGGACGTACCGCTTCCACCCCGGGAGGGCGGTGCCGGCGGGCTCGTGCGGCGTGCTTCGGTGGTCGATGGTGGTCATGGCGTGGTCCGTGCTGGCGTGGTCGGGCGGGTCAGTGGCCCCTGCTCCCGGCGGGGAGCGGCTCGGGGAAGGTGAAGTCGGCCGGATCGGTGTGGGGCGGGAGGACGTCCTCGTAGTCGTATGGCCCGTGCTTGAGCATCGGCTCGTGGTGGAAGTTGTGCTCGATCGGGGGGCTGTCGGCGTACCACTCGAGGGTGAGGCCGCCCCAGGGGTTCGGCGGCGCCTTGGGACCGGCGATCAGCGAGTGCAGGAAGTTGATGGCGTGCGTGAGCATGCCGGCGAGGAGGATGAACGACCCCACGGTCGAGACCTGGTGGAGCAACTGGAACTCGTCGATGTAGCTGGCGTAGCGGCGGGGCATGCCCTGGGTGCCGAGGAAGAACTGGGTGAAGAAGGTGACGTTGAAGCCGATGAAGACCAGGATGCACCCGACGCGCCCGGCCCACTCGTTGTACATCTTGCCGAAGATCTTCGGCCACCAGTGGTGCAGGCCCCCGATGAACGCGATGATCGTGCCGCCCATCATCACGTAGTGGAAGTGGGCGACCACGAAGTACGAGTCGTGCATGTGCATGTCGGTCGCGAGGGTGGCGAGGGGCAGGCCGGTGAGGCCGCCGATCGAGAAGAGGAAGAGGAAGGCGAGGGCGTACATCATCGGCGTGTTCCACGCGATGGAGCCCTTGTAGAGGCTGGCGATCCAGTTGAACACCTTGACGGCGGTGGGGACCGCGACGAAGAAGGTGAGCGCGCTGAAGATGGCGCTCGAGAGCTCGCCCATCGAGGCGAACATGTGGTGCCCCCACACCAGGAACGAAACCGCCGCAATCGCGAGAGAGGAGAAGGCGATCGCGCGGTAGCCGAAGATCGGCTTGCGCGAGTGCACCGCGATCAGCTCCGAGATGATCGCCATGCCCGGCAGGATCATCACGTACACGACGGGGTGCGAGTAGAACCAGAAGAAGTGCTGGAACATCACGGGGTCGCCGCCCATCGCCGGGTCGAAGATGCCCACGTGGAAGGTCCGCTCGAAGATCAGGAGCAGCAGCGTGATGCCGATCACCGGCGTCGCCAGCACCTGGATGATGCTCGTGGCGTAGATGCCCCAGGCGAACAGGGGCATGTCGAACCAGCCCATCCCCGGGCAGCGCAGCTTGTGGATCGTGACGATGAAGTTCAGGCCGGTCAGGATGGAGCTGAAGCCCAGGATGAACGCGGCCGTGGTCATGAGCACCACCGCCCCGTACTCGTTGTTGGCGTGCGTCGAGCTGTAGGGCGTGTAGAAGGTCCAGCCCGTGTCCACGCCGCCCTGGATGAGCGCGAGGATCGCGAAGGTCAGGCCGAACATGAAGATGTACCAGCTCAGGAGGTTCAGGCGCGGGAAGGCGACGTCCTTGGCCCCGAGCATGAGCGGGAGCAGGAAGTTGCCCAGGGTCGCCGGCACGCCGGGCACGATCACCATGAAGACCATCACCGCGCCGTGCAGCGTGAAGATCCGGTTGTAGATGCGGTACCCGTCCACCGCGGTCTCGCCGCTGAAGAGCTGCCCGGTCACGGTGCCGTCGGCGAGCACGCGCGTGGGCTCCCAGAGCTCGACGCGCACGGCCAGCGCCGCGATCCCGCCGACCAGGAACATCAGGAGGATGGCGCCCAGGTAGAGCACCCCCAGCTTCTTGTGGTCGATGGTCGTGACCCAGTGGATGATTGTCGAGAGCACGCCGCCGGGCGGCCGGGTCAGGTAGGACCCCTCGTCGTGGTGGCCGTGGGGGACGTCGTGCGGTCTATCGATGGTCGTCATGATCGGTTGCTCGCTGCGAGACCGTGTGGTGCTTCTGTGCCGCCGTCACTCCTGGGGCGGCTGCTCGTCGGGCGCGCCGCCCTGCTCTCCGGCCCCCGTCTCTTCGGCCGCGCCCTGGCCCGCGGCCCCGCCCTCCGCCGCGCCGGCGGCCGCGCCCTT
>Ga0196977_1000691_pt1 | contig 16130 bp, 13 predicted proteins | sample S3v_1013CmetaG_FD_148634 | JGI IMG/M metagenome (GOLD analysis project Ga0196977, IMG submission 148634) | Soil microbial communities from Anza Borrego desert, Southern California, United States - S3+v_10-13C | ecosystem: Environmental > Terrestrial > Soil > Desert | place: USA: California...
GTCTGGCCGATAAAGGTAACCAGTTTCCAAATCGAGTCTAAATGGCCCAAAAAGATAACTCTTGAGGGTTCTCTGATTCATTGGGCGCACAGAATAGACTAATTTCCGAGTTTCTTCCTCATTTCCTCCCAACTTCCTCGAAATTTCCGAGCGGTTTCGATACTCGAGTGGTCCTCGTTGCTAGCCTGGCGGTTCAAACTCAAAGGAGGTGTTATGCACTCGAACAACGAACAAACCGCCACAGCCAACACCGGCCACCCACCAGCTTTGCGAACCCTCTTCCTGACGGAGATGTGGGAACGCTTCTCGTTCTATGGTCTCAGACCGCTTTTGGTGCTTTTCATGTCAGCCGCACTTGCTGAAAGAGGCTTTGGTTTCGACCGCACCCAGGCTTCAGCAATCGTCGGCATCTACGCTGCGTCAGTCTACCTCTCGTCACTACCGGGAGGTTGGATTGCGGATCGGCTGTTGGGTTTACGACGAGCCATTCTTTATGGAGCCTTGCTAATTGCCGCGGGTCATATCTCGATTGGCTTCTCGTCTTTTGCGAATGGCAAGGTCCCGTTTTTCATCGGTCTCATTTTGATCGTCTTCGGCACGGGTCTACTGAAACCAAACATTTCTGCGATCGTCGGCGAGTTGTATCCGGAAGGTGGCTCGCGGCGCGACGCCGGTTTTTCGATCTTCTACATGGGCATAAACCTCGGCTCGTTTGCCGGTCAGCTAGTCACCGGGTTTTTAGGAGAGACGATTGGTTGGCACTGGGGTTTTGGTGCGGCGGGCGTGGGAATGTTTGTGGGCGTGCTGGTGTTCGCGACTCGCGCTAAGGCAGCGCTCGGTGACATCGGTGCGTATCCTTCCGTAGATCCGGATCCTGCCATCCGTCGCAAGCAACAAGCGCGAGCCAAAGCTCTCATAGCGGTGGGTCTGATGGTGCTTGCGCTCGTTGTAATTCTCGCGAGCACAGGTGTGATAACAATCGACCCGGAAGTAACTGGCCACTATCTGACCTATGTTCTTGTTTCGCTCGCGGTGGTCTACTTCTCTTACCTGTTCATCGCGGGCGGTCTCGATCGCAACGAAAAGAAGCGACTGTTAGTCATCGGAGTGTTGTTTGTGTTCGCGGCCGTGTTTTGGTCCGCCTTTGAACAAGCACCTACTTCGCTCAACTTATTCGCCAAAGATTTTACAAACCGTCAGCTCGGAAGTTTCGAGGTACCGGCGGTATGGTTTCAATCGGTGAACTCAGCCTTCATCATCATACTCGCGCCCGTATTCGCCTGGATTTGGACGCGCCTCGGCAAGAGTGGGCGAGATCTTTCAAGTCCGGCAAAGTTTTCACTGGGCCTGTTGTTAACGGGTATCGGATTCCTGGTGATGATTCCCGCAGCCGGGTTTGTGGTGAGCAGCGGCGGAGCCATCAAGGTCTCAGCGTTGTGGCTAGTAACGAGTTACCTGTTTCAGACACTCGGCGAGTTGTGTATCTCACCGGTGGGTCTGTCTTCAATGACAAAACTCTCGCCGCGCAGGTACGTCGGTCAAATGATGGGCATTTGGTTTCTCGCGGCCGCTCTGGGAAACCTGATTGCGGGACTGGTTGGCGGGCAAGTCGATCCCAAGAAGCTGGATCAGATGCCGCACCTCCTGAATGCCACGACAGCGTCGCTCGTGATCTCAGGCGTCGCGCTGGGACTACTGACCATTCCGATTCGTCGGCTGATGCAAGGTGTCGGCGAAGAACGCGAACGTCGCCCCGAAACTCAGGTGGAGATCGCAAACCTGGACCTGGCCGGGTGAAGTGTCAGTTATTACGAGGCGGTATCTCACTAAGAATTCCGGAGATTTCCGCTGGTACAGGAATCGAGTTTAGCTCGTAGAAATCCTTGACCTGGCGCAACACGAAAGGCGCATCCGCAGCATTTCGAAGTTTCTTGTCGTTGTTAATAGCCAACACAATACCGGGCAGGTTTGCTTCGGCCCGACTTTGCAGATCACGCTCTCTATTAGCCCGCAACTGTGAAGCAATAAAGACCTGCTCCCTGGCGGACCTCAAAACATGGTCGCGGTATTCGAGGACGTTCATCCGGCCCAGGATGATAAACGTCGCCACAGCACCGACAAGTAAACCACCGATGAATACTAATGTGAATTTGATTAGCTTGTTCATAGCGACCTCACTTCGCGCACGCCAGTTTTTCCAGCGCATTGAGTATAGACGATGTTTGGTTCCTCTCAATATCGCAAAGCAATGGTTTTGACAGATCGTAGCTGAACATTAGAGCCAAGACTGCTGAATTCAAAATGAATCGTTTGCCGTGCCTTAACGGTTGGCAGGCGGTGTGGCTTTGTCGAGTTCCGCCGAGATGAGGGTCAATTTGTGTTCGTAGTTTTTGCCCAGTTCGTTTCTGCGCTGCAGGTTGAGTAAATCTTCCTGCGCTTTTAGCAGGTGTGAACGCGCTTCTGCCAGTGCGGCGGAATCGTTGCGCGCGGAGGCGATGGCGAGTTGGGCCTCGCCGACTTTGCGGTTGGATTCGCTGCGTAGCACCGCGATCTGGGAGTTGTCGTTCAGCGTGGACATCTGCGCGACGTAAGCCATTCCCTTGCGGTAGTAAGCAAGCGCTTCTGTTAGCTTTCCCTGCCGCAGAAAGATGTCGCCCGTCTTGTTGTAGGTGAGGTGAGTCTGTTTGAGGAACTCGAAGTTAGACGGATCGTTGGTCGTGATCTCCTCGAGAATTCTGAGCGATTCCAGATTCGCCTTGACGGCCTCGCCGCTCTGGCCCATCGCGTCGCGGGCGAAGGCCATGTACTGCCACAACTCCGCCACGTCACGCTTGGCCTCATTGTTCTTCGAGTCCTGCTCGGAAATTGCGCGCAGGATTTCAAACGCGCGCATGATGTAAGGTATTCCCTCTTCTCCTTTGCCGACACGGGCCATCGCCGTGCCCAGGTTGATGCTGGTGGCCGCGACAAAGCGACGGTAGACCTCCGTCTGCGGGAACTCGCGCTGTAATCCTTCGCTCAGATCGAACGAACGACGATGCAGCGCTTCTGCTTCGAAGTAGAGAGGCGCGATCTGCGCGTCGGGCGTACCTACTTCACGCAGCGTCTCTGCACGGTATTCGAGTCGCGTCCCGAGACGCTGCAGGTTTGCCGCCATCACGCGGCGAATCGTCTCGCCCAAAGGATTCTTTGCGAGCGCCGCCTGAGCCTCTTCCGCAGAGAGGCGGTACCACTTGATGACCTCTTCGTCACCGCCCGCGAACTCGATTGTGTCGCCTTTGACCTGATAACTTCGCGCAAGGGTGTTGCGGTGGTCCAGATTGCCGGGGTCGAGAGAGACGAGCCGCCGGCTGATGTCCACCACCTTTTGGCCCATCTCCTCGGCCTCCTTCCACTGCTGAAGCCGCACGAGCAAGTAAGCTTTCTGCTGCGCGGCCAACCGCAGATTATTAAGGAGCGTAGGGTTCTTATCGTCCTTGCGAACCAGGCTTTCGAGGATCTCGACGCTCTTGCCGTAGCTCACGAGCGCACCCGCGGAGTCCCCGAGGTTCGCGCGATACGTCTCGCCCTGCACGTTCCCGATCTTGAGGTAGGTGAGGGCGAGTTCCTGCGCGAGGGCCGGATTGTCCTGCGCATCCTCCGACAGGTTGTCGAGATATTCGAGCGCGTCTTTGACCAGCATTTCGCGCGTGGCGGTCGCGCCAGGCAGATCCGCGATGGCATCGTGGTACTTGAAGACGACGTTGTTCGCCAGTTTGCGCACCTGCTCGAACCGCTTCTCAGCACGCTCGCGCTCACGTCGTGCGGCCCGCGCCTGATAAGTCGTCCCCACGATCGCCGCAATGAGCGCGAAGAAAACAAGCGACGCTGCCACGACAGCCACGCGGTTGCGCTTGAGGAACTTCGACGCTCGATACGAGAACGTGTCCGGGCGAGCCGAGACCGGCAACTCCGCCAGGTAACGCCGCACGTCCTCCGAAAACTGTTCGACCGACTCGTATCTCCGGTCCGGCTCCTTCTTGAGAGCTTTCAAAACGATGTTATCGAGATCGCCCTTCAACGCTTGTGGGTTGCGGATAGCGGACTGGGTAGCTTCCGTTTGAGAGTCGTCGTTGGTCTCGATGCGCTGGGTTCTGGCTTTTGAAAGCGCGAATCGCGAGCCACGATCCGCAATCGCGTGACTGGGACGCGGCGGCTCGGTCTCGCAGACGAGGCGCAGCATTTGATCGAGCCGCAGACCGTTCAGATTGTAGGGTAACTGGCCCGTAAGCAGCCGGTAGAGGACGACGCCGAGACTGTAAATATCCGTCGCGGTCGTCACTTGTTCGCCGCGGAACTGCTCGGGGCTAGCGTAAGCCGGAGTCATCAGGCCGAGCTGCGTGGCGGTGCCGCGCTCATCACCGCTTGTTTGCGAGACGACCTTGGCTATCCCGAAGTCGAGCAGCTTAACCTCGCCTGACGGAGTAACGAGGATGTTGGAAGGCTTGATATCGCGATGGACGATGAGTCGCCGGTGCGCGTAGGAGACGGCGGCGCAAACCTGCCGAAATAAGTCGAGCCGCGCATGGAGACTGAGGTCACGCGCGCGACAGTATTCGTCAATCGGCTCACCCTCAATGAACTCCATCACGTAAAAAGGCAAGCCGTCGTCGCTCATCCCGCCGTCCAGGAGACGTGCGATATTCGGGTGCTGAAGCGAAGCGAGTATCTGTCGTTCGTTGCGAAAGCGGCGGGCGATAGTGTCCGTGTTGAGGCCGCTGAGAATAACTTTCACGGCAACCTTCTGCTCGAAGTGACCGTCGTCGCGTACTGCAGCGAAGACCGCACCCATGCCGCCGCGCCCTACTTCGCCAACAATGCGATAGCGTCCAATACGCCGGCCTTCGAGGCGCGCGCCTTGAGCGAACGAGTGCGTCGCAAGCGGCGAGTGGTCGAGCACCGTTGCGTAGTCGGCAGCGAGCATCCGTTCGACCTCGCGCCGGGCGACAGCGTCGGGACAGGCCGAGTTGAGAAAAGCGACTTGCGCGGACGGTGCAAGATCAACTGCTGCGTCGAAGATTTCTTTGATCTTCTGCCAGGTTTCGGGGGACATTTCGGGGGACATCGTTTCGAGGAAACTGTTTTTAAGTTAACTGCGCAGCGAGCCAAGCCTTCGCACTGCGCCACTCACGCTTGACGGTTGATTCGGACGTTGAAAGAACTTCGGCCACTTCTTCATTCGAAAGGCCGGCGAAGAATTTCATTTCGACGATGCGCGCCTGGGCGGTATCGAGAGTGGCGAGACGCGTGAGGGCTTCGTCGAGCAGGATCAGATCAACCTCGCGCCGGTTGGAGAAACTGGTAGCTTCATCGAGCGGGCGCAGGGTCGCGCCGGCGCCGCGTTTTTCGGATCGACGGCTGACAGCGTGATTGACGAGGACACGACGCATCGTCTCGGCAGCGATCGAGAAGAAGTGCGCGCGGTTGCGCCAATCAACCGAGTGCTGATCGACAAGGCGCATGTACGCCTCGTTGACGAGGGCGGTGGGTTGCAGGGTGTGGTTGGGCCGCTCGCCCGCAAGCTGCCGCGCAGCAATCCCCTTCAGCTCGCGATAGACGAGCGGCAACAGCTCATCGAGCGCCGCGCGGTCGCCCGCTTGCGCCTGCCGGAGCAGTCCTGTCACGCCATCTATCAGTTCTTCACACTCCTGTTGGTAGTTCGCCTGAAAAAACTTTTTCGGCCGCTGACCCTTCCGGCACGAATTTTTTGCGATTGGTTATGAGGGCACATTTGCCGCCCCGCGGGGAATCCGCGGAGCGTGTTCGTGCCCATTATAAGTTCAAACCGTGCGTTGTGATCAACCCTGTTACGCGACGATTTTTCCTGGCCCATATCCAAAGACAAATTTAGGAGGTTTCCAAATGCCCGTCCCTCTCAAAACAAGCACGTCCCACATCCCCGTCCGCCGTATGAACGAACCGTGGTGGATTGGACTCGCTTACCTGCTTTCTGCAGTAGTGATCGGCGCTCTGCTGGCCGCTGTAACTCAAGCAGCGCCCCTGTGGACACATAAACCCGCAACCGATATCAAATGGTATCGTGTGACTGACGTCGGTTCGATACTTGTCGGATCGAAGGCGGGACTCTACACGCTCGACGGCCAAAGCGGTCAGACGATCTGGACGCGCAACGATCTGGCGGGAACCGAAGAGTTTGAAGTGGAGACGATCGCGGGAACGCCGCTTCTCCTTGTCTCCGACACGTCGGGAACTTTCAGCAAAGGCACCAAGCTCTTCGCGATCGATCTTCTCACCGGGCAAAACATCTGGGAGACCGACAAGTTGAAAGGCGCGACCGTCGCGGTTGAGCCTGTGTATGAAAAGGATCTCGTGCTGCTCGTCACTGTTCCCGACAATCGCGCGAACAAAGCAAAGCCAAAGATCAACGCCTTACGCTTGACCACTGGGGAGATGGTCTGGGAAGCCGACTATCCAGACAACGTCGATCTTTATGGAATTGAACGCGGCAGTAAGTATTTCCCGAAGTTTGATCTCTCCGGGGCGAATGAGCCCCTGCACGATAGCGACTCCGTTTACTTCACGTATGCCGGACTTCACCGCTACGCGCTTGAAGATGGCAAGCTCTCGTGGGGTGTGAAATACGACGTAACCGAGGGTTCGATCAAACGCGGTAATGCTCAGGCGTTGATTGACGGCGAAACCATTTACACCTCGGCCAAGGGTCAATTGCGGGCCATTGACAAACAGACCGGCGCCATCAAATGGACCAGCAAGGATTTCGGTGGTGCGGTTGCTGAGTTGAAACTCTTCGGCGATGTACTTTATGGCCGGCTCGGCGGAGCTTTTTACGACTTTGGCAAACGCGAGTATGTCAACAAGAAGCCGTTTGGTGTTGCCGCTGTTAACCGTGCGACAGGAGCCACACTCTGGTACTACGAGGGAGCAAAGGAGAGTGTGACAAACATGGTGGTGCTACCGAATGAAAACCTCGTCCTCCTGGCAGATGCCAAGAACGTCATCGCGCTCGACACCTCCAGCACCGGTAAAGCAAAAGAAGCCTACAAGATGAAGCTGGAGTTTAAGAATAATCTCGGCACTGCAGCCACGGTTGCGAAAGTGGCGAAGTTTGGTTTTGGCGGTCTTTCAGCGATTGGTTCAAAAGGTGGTGACACAACCGACGAACCAGTCGCTCTATACCGGCGCGAAAACGGCACAGTCGTCGTGCAAGGCAAACAACATCTACTCGCCTTCGATCCGCGTTCACGCAATATCGTCTGGTCGGTTAAGTATGAAGCTCCGGGCGTGCCGGGTTGGCAAAAGATCGCGATGGCGGGTTTGACTGCGCTCGCCTACACGTCCGCGACTGCGGCAGCGGCGAACAGTTATTACGGTACGACCCAAAACCGCTGGGCCAACAGTCAGCGAATCAACTCCCTCGCAGCTTACGAACAATTCGTCAGCAAGCGTTACAGCGCGACGCAGCGCACCGGCAACTATGTCTACGTCCTTACGACTGTTAAGGAAGGCAAAGAAAAGGGCGCGGGCCTGATTGGCGTTCACATGGAGACCGGCCGAGGTGATCGGCAGATCATGTTTAAGGACAAAGAGCCTGACTATCAGGTGGACGACGCTGAAGGCCGCGTTTTCAACCTGCGCAACTCTAAAGAGCTGTCGGCGTTCTCTGTAGACGCCGCGCCGCCGGTCGAGACCGCAAAGGACGAGAAGAAGAATTAACTGCGCGGGTTCGCATAATCCTCGGTCTGGCTGTGAATGACCCACGGTATAATCACCGTGGGTCATACGCCGTTTACGAAGGATAATTATGAAAACAAAAAAGGAGTTGTCACCCGACCAACGTGACGAACTACTCAGAACGCTGCAAACGCGTTTTGAGAAAAACATGAACCGCCATAAAGGTATTGAGTGGGCCAAAGTACAAGCAAAGCTGGAGGCTAATGCTGCGAAGTTGTGGTCACTAAATGAAATGGAAACGACAGGCGGTGAACCCGATGTTGTTGGTCAGGATAAGAAGACGGGCGAATACGTTTTTTATGATTGTTCGGTGGAGAGTCCTAAAGGCCGCAGAAGTGTTTGTTACGACCGCGAAGCACTGGATTCGAGGAAAGAACATAAACCCGCAAACAGCGCAATCGATATGGCGGCTGCTATGGGGATTGAACTTCTAAGCGAAGAACAATATCGAGAGTTGCAGAAGCTGGGAAGTTTCGACACGAAAACCTCGAGCTGGGTGCAAACACCTGCGGAGATCAGAAAACGCGGCGGCGCGCTCTTTTGCGATCGCCGCTACGACCAGGTCTTCCTCTATCACAACGGCGCCGAATCCTACTACGCCGCCCGCGGGTTCCGTGGTTCACTTAAAGTCTAAGTTGTTGAACTTATGACGAGAGCGTGTATCCAAATATGGATGTAGACTATTGATGACACTCAGAGTCTTCGGTTGTGTATAACGGAAGACAGGTTGGGCCACAGCAGAAGAGTCTTGATCGCTTTCCGATTGAAAAGGATGGTTTGCTCTCGACGGCCCTGAAGTTGCACCTAGAATGGTTAGACAGTTCGAACTTGGGCTGTAAATAGGCTGAGGCAGGTCGGTTCCTGAATCATCTCACGCCTCCCATCGCAGTGCCCCTCTCCGCTGCTCATTCCGTCCACAGCACGCCGACATTCGACGTAGGAGAATGAATCATGCCAAAGGTCAAAAATGCTCGTCTTATACTCAAAAGAACTGGCGCAAAAGTCGTAGTTAGCTTCATACACGACGCGGTTTTCAGCGAATTTGAACGCCATCTGGCCGGACTCGGATTGGTATTCCAGGAACGCCTTGAGTTAATCGGAGTGGACCCGCCCGGAAGCACTACGGGCTCCGTCTTCTTCTCCACGCTACGATCGATAACGGTCGCGGACGGTGCTGGGGAATTAAGTGTGCATCGAGAATTTATCTTGCCTTTCAACAGAACTTCCCTGGATGAGGACCCAACACCTTTTCTCGGTCCTGACTTTGATGTGGACGAGTACCGGGGCCGGATTCGGATATTGGCCATTGGCCTTCCACCTGCAACCACGCCGGACGCCTTTACTCCAGAGGCAAGGGTCGGCGAGAGCGTTACTCAGGCCGCTACTAACGCTTAAGCCCAATCGCCGGATTAACTGGAATACACGTCACACGGAAGTCTGGGTGAATGCGACCGAGGGGACACCGAGACGGCCACTGACGATGACATGACGCCGCGAAGCTGGGCGAAATTGAAGCCAGGTCTGGCCCGGCAACATGTCGCTCCCACGAGTGGCACAGCGAGAACTTTGAAAGATTTTGAACCACAGTGCGCGAACGGCGCGAACATTCGCTAAACGAATGTTCGCGCATTGTTCGCGCGCGTAACTCTTCCTGTTTCACTCACTCCTCACCAAGCTCCATGACGTTCTTACCGAGTCGTTCGGCCAGCGCGAGCATAATGCCCTCGGGACCGCGGAGGTAGCAGAGACGATACGTGTCCTCGTACTGTGTCACCTCGCCAATGAGTTCAGCCCCATGTTTCTGCAGGCGGGCAACGACGTCGTCGATGTCCGTGACAGCGAACATGATGCGACGAATGCCCAGCGTGTTCACCGGTGCGTTCTCTGGCTCAGCCCTGACGGCCTTGGGCGTGTGGAACTTGTCCAGCTCGAGCCGCCCGAGACCGTCCGGCGTCCGCATCATTGCGATGTCGCTTCGGACGCCGTCGAGTCCGACCATGCGGTCCACCGACTGTCCCTCGACGGTCGTCTGGCCTTCAAGCTCCAAACCGAGTTCGGTAAAGAACGCGATCGCAGCCTTGAGGTCCTCGACAACGAGGAGGACATTATCCATTCGTACCAATTTATTTTTTGTCATAAATCATTTAGCCTCGTAAGAAAGCTCGCAGCAACAAAAAACTCGCCGGCCAGCCCAGACTTTTGACCGTCTGCCCGGCTGATCTGTGAGTGTTTTTGGCTGTAAGTTGTTGAAATTATTGGTGGCCAGGGACGGAATCGAACCGCCGACGCCGGCCTTTTCAGGGCCGCGCTCTACCAACTGAGCTACCTGGCCAGATGGTGAAAAAGACCGCGTAGTATAGGAACGGAGTTGAATAACTGTCAACTTGAGCGGCTCTTAAGTGCATTTAAGAGGACTCGCCCGAGCCGCATTGAGACACTCTCGCGAGCGTAGTTATTGAAGTTGCCACAGCGTAGTTGTTGATTGTAAGGAATTTGTCGGATTAGTCACAAAAAGTCGTTGACTGAATCGGAGCGGGGTGTATAATTCAGGGCGTTGCGGGTGGAGCTGATGCCCAAACGTCAGCTAGTCGTAAAAGACGCCATCCAATTCAAAATTGATAGTGCCCGCCAGTGCCAGCTCGGCCGCCGATCGCGCCCCCCGCAGTCGCTACCTTCGAGCTGGCACAGCTCTTTTAAAGGCAAACCGCCCCAATCCCGAAGCAATCCGTCTTAATCCGCCGCTAAACCGGCTCGCGCGCGTAGCAATTCGCTTTGTGCATTCGCGTCAGCTAGTGTCGCCGCCTCGTCGATCGTCAGCAACGCCCGGTCGCCCATAACTACTCGCCCATCAATAATTACGCTTTGAACGTCACTCGCTTCGGCGGCATAAACCAGTCTGGAGACGACCTCCGCCTCGGGAGATGTGTGCAAGCGATCCAGATTGACCACCGCTATGTCGGCCCGTTTGCCGACTTCCAGACTCCCAATCTCAGCATCCAGTCCCAACGCCCGGGCGCCATCGATCGTGGCCATTCGCAACACTCGTCCGGCGGCCAGGACCTGCGGCCCATGCAACGCCTTCTGAAGCAATGCAGCAGTGCGCATCTCGGTAAACATGTCGAGCCGGTTATTGCACGCGGCTCCGTCCGCGCCTAGCGAAACGGAGATACCCTCTTCCAACAGCTTCGTGACAGGCGCGATGCCGGATCCAAGCTTGAGATTCGACGACGGGCAATGGACCACGTTGGTCCCAGTGGACTTTAGAATCCTGATCTCCTCGTTATTGAGGTGAACGCAATGGGCCAGCGCGACGTGGCGTCCGGTGACGCCGACGCTCTCGAGATAGTTGATGTTGCGTAAACCAGTTTCCTGTTCGACCAACGCACACTCGGTGCGATTCTCCGAGGAATGCGTGTGGATCATCACGCCGCGCTCGCGCGCCAACTCACCGACCTTCTCAAGCAACTCGCGCGTGCAACTGATCGCAAACCTCGGCGCGAAACAGTAACGAATGCGCCCATCAGCCTGGCCATGCCACTTCTCAAGCAACGCGAGCGACTCTGTAACCGAAACAGACGTCTGCTCTTGCAAAGGCTTCGGTACTTCATCGCCTTTGTCCATCATGCACTTGCCGACCGTGGCCCGAAATCCCGTCTCTTCGACAACTTCAAACACCTGCTCGGTGTAGTTAACAGTTTCCATCGTGAGCGCGCACGTCGTGCCGCCTTTGATGAGTTCCGCAATACCCAAACGCGCCGAAGCAGCGATCGACGCAGGCGTGTGCGCCGCTTCCATGGGCCAGACGCGTTTCTTGAGCCAGTCGATCAACGCGAGGTCGTCGGCGGCGCCGCGAAAGAGTGTTTGGCAAAGATGAATATGAGTTTGAATAAAGCCGGGGATCACGGCGCACTCGCTCGCGTCAATCACTACATCCGCAGTTCGTTCGGCGCCGCCAATCTCGGTGATGCGGCCGTGATCAATCAGAATGTCGCCGCGGATGATCCGGTTAGCGGGGTTCATCGTGACGAGCGTGCCGTTTTTTATGAGGATGGAAGACATAAGGCAACAAGGCCCAACGCAACACAAAGACGCTCGGCGAGCATAAAGCATCCTCGCCGAGCGCTCAATTGTTTAGTCCCGAAACTCTACTTCGACGCCGCCTTGGCGGTTGACGGCTCGGGCTCTTCACGAACCGGCATTCCGAGCTTCACTTTCACTTCTCGTTCGATTCGTTTGAGCATTTCCGTATTCTCTCTCAACGCTCCTTTGGAATTCTCGCGGCCCTGGCCCAGCCGTTCGCCTTTGTAAGAAAACCAGGCGCCACTCTTTTCCACGACGCGTTGGGCCACGGCGAGATCCAGCAGATCGCCTTCACGCGAAATACCTTCACCGTACATGATGTCGAATTCACACTCCCGGAACGGCGGTGCAACTTTATTCTTTGCGACCTTCACTTTCGTGCGGTTGCCAACCACGCGGTCGCCATCCTTGATGGCGCCAATGCGACGAATATCCAGTCGCAAAGAAGAGTAAAACTTGAGCGCGCGGCCGCCGGTAGTCGTTTCCGGATTGCCAAACATCACGCCGATCTTCTCACGAATCTGGTTGATGAAGATGAAACAGGTGTTTGACTGCGCAACGATCGCCGTGAGTTTGCGCAAGGCCTGCGACATCAACCGCGCTTGCAAACCCGGCAACGAATCACCCATCTCGCCATCGAGTTCAGCACGCGGAACCAGCGCTGCTACTGAGTCGATCACAATCACGTCAACGCCATTCGAACGAACCAGCGCTTCGGCGATTTCGAGCGCCTGCTCGCCGGAGTCGGGTTGTGAAATCAACAACTGGTCAATGTCAACGCCGAGCTTTCCAGCATAATCAGCATCCATCGCGTGTTCGGCGTCGATGTAAGCCGCTACTCCGCCGGCTTTCTGAGCTTCAGCGACAATGTGCAGAGCGAGCGTGGTTTTACCCGAACTCTCCGGTCCATAGATCTCCACGATACGCCCGCGCGGTACACCGCCAACACCAACCGCGGCATCGAGACTCAGTGAAGTGGTCGAGATTGCGGGAATGTCAGATATCTCGCGCTCGCCGAGACGCATGATCGACCCCTTGCCAAACTTCTTTTCAATATTTGCTAAAGCGGCTTCGACTGCCCTGCCGCGGTCTCCAGTCATCCGGTCATCAGCCATGGCATACATCTCTTTCTTCCGCTCCTCTTCTCGCAGTCGTATCGGCCAAAAGCTCGCCAGTGAACGGAGAGCATAGCACAAGGAGAGCGAGAATGGAACAGTGTTTCACGCTTGCAACAGTACTTTTTCCCAGAGGGTGAGGTTTCGGAAATACGCCTTCCCGCGCGCCGTCGCAGCCCTCTCTGCGTCTTTACTCTGTGAGGAAGCGCGCTCTTTAGACAAGCTCAAGACTCTCAAACTAATGGACCGTCATTGTTGTTCATCAATTCATCAAGACTCTTGCCTGTCCGCTGCTCGGCTTGCGCGCAAAGCGACATCACACCACCAACCGATTCGTCCTTTGCTACGCGTTCGACACGCCACATCGGAAAGAACATCGACCCCACACCGACGAAAGGCTCTTTGTGAATTACGGACCGAATCCACTCGTCAAACGAATTCAAGTCGAGACCGCGCAAGAATACTCCAGCGCCGTTGATTTCGTCGAGCAGGCCCCAATATTTTTCGCGCGGCGTGTGCAGCACGATTAGAACCCGTGTGCCTGGATTAATCACTTAACTCTCTTACAAACTCGCCAATCCTTTTCGCTAAGACCGGGGTCGCTCCTTGCAGTCGCTCTATTTCGGAAACAATAGCCGAACCAATCACAACCGCGTCGGCGTAGCGCTGCACATCTTTGACCTGTTCGGCCGTTGAAATACCAAATCCTACAGCCACCGGCAGCGATGAAAACTGGCGCATGCGGTTTACGAGTTTCTCGGCTTCCGCACTGACATTCGTGCGCGCACCCGTGACACCCGCACGAGAGACCGCATAGATGAAACCTCGCGCGTGTTGGGCGACAAGTTTCAAACGTTCGTCGGTGGAAGTGGGCGCTATGAGAAAAATCATATCGAGATCATTTGCGCGCAACTCACTCTCAAACTCGCCCCCTTCCTCCGGACTCAGGTCGGTAACCAAAACACCGTCAATGCCCGCGGCTTTCGCTTCCGCTGCGAGTCGCTTCAAATCAAACTGCAACAACGGGTTGAAGTAGCTGAAGAGAATTATCGGTGTTTCTATCTCGCGCCGTACGCTGGCGACAACCTGCAAAATATCCCCTAGCCCGAAGCCGTGCTTTAGCGCCCTCTCCGAGGCACGTTGGATCACCGGCCCATCAGCCATCGGATCGCTAAACGGCACACCTAACTCGATCACCGTCGCGCCCGACCGCGAGAACTCGATCAGCAGCTCTTCTGTAGCCGCAAGGTCCGGGTCTCCAGCAGTAATAAACGGAATGAACCCCTTCTTGCCTTGCCGCTTTAACTCGCTGAAAGCTGCTTCAATTCGTCCCAAGCGTTTACGACTCCAACTGTTCGCGCACTGAATTAACGTCTTTATCGCCGCGCCCGGAAAGATTTACGATCAGGATCTGATCGCGCCGCAGCTCGCCCGCGGCTTTGATCGCATGCGCCACCGCGTGCGCTGATTCAAGCGCCGGAATGATCCCTTCGAGCCGCGAAAGAAGTTGAAACGCTTCCAAAGCTTCGGCATCCGAAACGGAGCTGTACTCAACGCGCCCCGAGTCGTGCAGCCACGCGTGCTCCGGGCCAATCGACGGATAATCCAAACCGGCGGAAACGGAATGCGTCGCCGCAACCTGCCCATTCGCGTCCTGCAATACGTAACTCATCGTTCCCTGTAACACGCCCGGACGCCCACCACCGGCCGCGTTGAACCGCGCCGCATGTTGGCCCAACTCGTCACCACTCCCGCCCGCCTCAACACCAATCATTCGCACCGTTTCGTCATTCAAGAACGGATGAAACAGACCAATCGAATTCGAACCGCCACCAACACACGCAACAAGCACATCCGGCAAACGGCCCTCCACCTCGAGCATCTGCGCCCGCGCTTCGCGTCCAATCACACTTTGAAAGTCACGCACCATCAGCGGATACGGATGTGGTCCAAGCGCGCTGCCCAACAAGTAGTAAGTGTCCGTCACGTTTGTGACCCAGTCGCGCAGCGCTTCGTTGATCGCATCCTTTAACGTGCGCGAACCCGCATTCACCTCGCGCATTTCCGCGCCGAGCAACTGCATTCGAAACACATTCAACGCCTGGCGCCGCATGTCTTCCGCGCCCATGTAAACCACGCAATCCAAACCAAACAACGCACACACTGTCGCCGTCGCAACGCCGTGCTGACCCGCGCCCGTCTCGGCAACGATGCGTCGCTTGTTCATACGCCGCGCAAGCAACACCTGGCCTATCGTGTTGTTGATTTTGTGCGCGCCCGTGTGCAGCAGGTCTTCGCGTTTGAGATAGATCTTCGCGCCACCGCAATGTTCGGTGAGCCGGGCAGCGTGAAACAAAGGCGTCGGACGCCCGGCGTAATTCGCGAGTAGGTCCTGAAGCTCTGTTTGGAAGGATTCGTCGTCGCGGCTCGACAGATACGCGTCGGTCAGTTCTTCCAACGGCGCCATCAGCGTTTCGGGGACGAAACGTCCGCCGTACTTGCCCCAATGACCAAGTGAATCAGGTGTATTAGACACCCGGCAATTTCTCCTGTAGTGGAGGTGCAATCGATATACGATCGCGTCCTGCGTTCTTCGAAACGTAAAGCGCGCTGTCACTTGCGGAATAAAGCGTCCGTTCCGAAGTCGCATTCTCCGGACAACTCGCGACGCCGATGCTCACCGTCACCGTTCCCACTCCGTCGATGCGTCTGCCGCTAAGCACACTTCGCAGACGTTCCGCCGCTATCGCCGCCTTTGGTAATTCGATACCAGCCAGTAACAGCGCAAATTCTTCGCCGCCGACTCGCGCAGCCGTATCGTTGTCGCGCGAAACATCTCTCAACGTCTGCGCAATCTGTCGAATGACGGCATCGCCGGCGGGATGTCCAAACTGATCGTTGACCTGCTTCAAATGATCGATATCCAGCATCAACAGCGCGCACGGCACACGATAACGCCGCCACCGCTCAACCTCTCGCGCCAGCGCCACGCGAAAACGACGGCGATTAGCGAGACCGGTCAACGAATCCAAATCCGCATCCGATCGCAATTGATCGATTTTTTGCCGCAACGCGACGAGCTGCTCCGTTCGTTCGAGCAGTAGTTCAAACTCCAGCGGCAATTCGAAGTAGTCGAAAGCACCTTCGCGCAACGCTGCCTGTCGGATGTCGACTGTTGCCTGC
>Ga0196977_1000693_pt1 | contig 16052 bp, 11 predicted proteins | sample S3v_1013CmetaG_FD_148634 | JGI IMG/M metagenome (GOLD analysis project Ga0196977, IMG submission 148634) | Soil microbial communities from Anza Borrego desert, Southern California, United States - S3+v_10-13C | ecosystem: Environmental > Terrestrial > Soil > Desert | place: USA: California...
AGAGTTAGGTCGTATCGCCGGTCGTCGAGGCATCCGCTGTCTTTCGAAGACGTACATCAACTCAGACACAAAGTTACAATGGGAGTGTTCACTCGGCCATCAGTGGCTCGCACGCGCGGTAAATATTAAGCAAGGTTATGGCTGTCCGTTTTGCTCAGGCAGGAAAAAGAATTCAATCATGCGAATGCGGGAGTTTGCCGAAGCGCATGGCGGTAAATGCCTATCCAAACGGTACAAGAATATCGCTTCGCCACTATTGTGGGAATGCGTGAACGGCCATCGTTGGAAAACGGATTATTCCAATCTGTATCATGGGAAGCGTTGGTGTCAGCAGTGTAAGATCGACGCCATCTTTGATGCTGTTTGCGAAATTGCGAAGGATAAAGGAGGCCGTTGTCTATCCCCGCGATACATCAACGACGATACGAAACTTCTATGGGAGTGCGGGAAAGGCCACCAATGGATGACGCGGCCCAGGTTAATTAAAGACGGTGCTTGGTGTCCGGCATGCAACGACGACAGCTTGAGGTTGACGCTTGCGGATATCCGAGAGACGGCGAAAAAGCGAGGGTTTACTTCCCTGGCTACCGAATACATCAATAATGCGCAGAAACTACCCTGGAAGTGCTGGAAAGGCCACGTTTGGTTCGAATCAACAAATATGATCAGAAATCATAAAAGTAACTGCCCGCACTGTGGACGGGAAAGTCGCAAGGCATTATCAGAAAACAGAAGATCCCGAGGACGAGCTATCGGAATATCACTCAGAGCACCGAACTGAAGACTGGATAAACCAAAGGCTGTGTACAGCGCAAGATTGCAAGTTGCCGGTCAACTTTCGTTTCTGGCAACTTGCAATCTTGTCGAGGGACACCCTCGAGCGCCCGTAATAGAATGGCAATTCACCCATTCAATTTTGGTACATTGGGGCAGAAATTTATTGAAATGAAAATCCCATTTAAGGTATCAGCCCGAACCGCCAAACTTATTGGCCAGGAGAATTTCTCTAATCCTGAAGGTGCAGCTATTGAATTGGTTAAGAATTGTTATGATGCTGATGCTAAGGACTGTTTAGTGGTCTTTGATACTGTCTTTGATAATATTCCTGCAACTCTCTCTCTGGCGGAATTCAAAGCGTATTCATCCCGAAACAAGCAAATTGGTAAAAGCTATATCTTAAAAGGCAATAAATATCTTTTGCGCCACGATTTAAGCGACCGCACAAACAGGGAGTTACTAGCTTTTTTCTTTGAATACAATTCGCTTTATATTATTGACAATGGACACGGAATGAATAAAGAAACCATTCTGAATCATTGGATGGTAATTGGTACGGGAAATAAGGAGGCAAATCATACATCAGACGACGGTAGAGTTCGAACAGGTGCCAAAGGTATAGGAAGGTTTGCGCTAGACCGATTAGGTGTGTTCACTGAGATGTGGACAGTATCTAAGGATAAAAAAGCTAATGGTTTATATTGGAGTATGGATTGGCGGCAATTTGATTTGCCAGAGCAGTCGATTTCAGAAGTCGAAGCTCTATTGGAGGAAAAGCCAATTGACTTGGGAGCCTTTTTACAAGAATGCTTTTCAGAAACTCCCAGGATATTAGATCTGATTAGTCAAAAATCCTTTTCTACGGGTACAGTTTTAAAGATCTCAGGCTTAAAAGATAGCTGGGCAGAACCCAACCTTGCTCTTGTTTATAAGAGTTTGGAAGCCTTAATCCCTCCGAAGGAATTGGCGATTCCTTTTAGTGTAAGCTTTTTTCATCTTCAAAAACCAAAGCAATTTGGTGAAGTAGAAACAGCTTTTTTTAATGATTATGATTATCGAGTGTACGCGAAGTTCAACTCGAATGATTTGTCGATTGATCTGACGATCACGCGTGATGAATTGGACTTAAAAAAGGTTAAAAAAGAGTTTATACACATTTTCAAGAATGCTAAGAGGCCTTTTGATATCAAGACCTTGGAGAAAAAGGAGTTTAAAATAAAGAAAAGTGCGACTGATCTTTTAAGATGGGAGGATGATGAGTATAGCAAAAACGTATTGACCCGACTTGGCAGCCTTTCGTTTTTATTTTACTTCATTAAAACTATAGGTTCACAAAAGGAAGCCTATCCTTATAAGGCCATCAACTCAACAGAGAGAAGAGCTGTATTTGAAAGGTTCGGGGGAATAAAAATATACAGAGATTCCTTTCGTGTCAGACCATATGGTGAAATAGGTAATGATTGGCTAAAGCTCGGTGAAAGGGCAGGAATTAGCCCAGCAGGCGCGGGCCAACGAATTGGAGACTGGAGAGTTAAAACGCATCAAATCGCTGGGATAGTCAATATTTCACGGATCACAAATCCCCATTTGATTGATAAGTCAGACAGGGGGGCTCTTCAAGAAAATGAAACATTTGAGACATTGAAGCAGCTGTTGATAGCTGTAATATATGAGTTTGAGCTAGATCGTTCCAAGATTTTAAATCCCTTTTATGAGGCCTCGCAGGTTCAGAAAGAGCTTAATCGGAAGGCTGAAATAAGAGCTGAAGCGATCAAATTAGCTGATAGAATAATAGATCAAAGATCGCGTGTAGAAGAAAAAGTATATGGCACAAAGGCCGATCTATTTAAAAGCGTAAAAATTGCAGAGGAAAAAGCGGTCTACCAGAAAGAAATTGAGCGCAGCTTCGAGAAATTCGATAAGTCTGATGATGATGATGCTGAAGTGGCTCAGGTAAGAACGCTAGCGAGCTTAGGTCTTATCGTTTCCTCTTTTGCACATGAGTTGAAAGAGGCACGAAATAATTTCGATGATATTCAAGAGCTAGAAGACATCTTTCATAAAATTGTACCTGACGAGAAGAAGAAGGCGGTTGACTACAAGGATGGGGTGAACATAATTGAACTGCTGAAACGCGAAAACCAAAAAATTTCGCATTGGGTCGATTATGCTTTAACTGCGATAAAGAGAGATAAGCGAAAAAGAGGTGCGGTTAATTTCGACAAATACTTTACAGGGCTTAATAAGAGCTGGGAGATCGCTTTAAGCAACAGAAATATAAAACTTGAAATAAGGAATACAATTAAATCGCCCCCGAACTTTAAAGCTTTTGAAATGGACTTAAACACCATATTCAATAACCTAATATCCAACTCGATTGAAGCATTTAATAATCTACGAGAAATTCGCGATAGAAAAATAAGAATAGCCATAAGTTCATTTAAGGCTAATATCCAGATTGTGTACGCTGACAATGGCACAGGCCTGCCAAAGGTGTTTAAAAAGAATCCGGAAGAGATTTTTTTACCATTCACTACTTCTAAACGCGATCGAGAAGATAATGATATCGGTACTGGTCTAGGTATGTATCTAGTAAAGAGCGTAGTTTCGGACAATAATGGTTTGGTTTCGATTCAGGATTCTGATATTGGTTTTAAATTGCGTATCGAGTTTCCGACACAAAAAAAACGAAATAAATGAAATATAAAGTTGGGTATATTGATGAGGACCCCTCCCAATTCAAAAAGTACGAGCGTGAGCTTCGCGAGTATTTTGATGTAGTTGGCTATGACATCACCAGAGGTCTTACACTCGATGCATTGATCGATCAAGTATATAAATCTGATATAGATTTATTGATGGTTGATTATCTGATGGTTAATCAAGGTATCCTAACGTATAACGGTGATGAGGTTGCTCGAGCCTATGCTGAAATTAAACCGCGGTTTCCAGTTATAATTTTTACTAATGAGGAAGCTCAGGCCTTCCCTCACGTTGATGATCCAAATTCGATATATGACAAGGCCGAGGTAAAAGATAATCTAAAGCATTTTTCCGAAAAAGTTATAAAAACGATCCAGCACTATCAGAACTATGTCACAAAACGAAAGGATATAATCGGCACATTATTGGAAAAAGGCGAAAAGGAGGGGCTAAGCGCCGAAGAAACTCACAGTCTGATCGAAGCCCAACAAGAACTCAGCATGTTAGATAAGCGATCTAATGAAGTGCCGCTGCAGCTACTTGAGCAGAAAAAAATAGATGACCTATCTAGAACAACCAAAGAGGCCGAAGAGTTTCTTGAGTCACTCATCAAGAAGAAAAAAAATGATTCCCCTGAGAGACACAACCCCGACCAGGCGTAAAACGCCCACACATAGTCCTACGGATGATGACTGGACCAAGCACAAATCTGATCTAAAAGAGGACTTCAATAGCTACTGTGGATACTGCCATTCTTATGATGGGCACAGACACACGTATTTCGAGGTTGATCATTTTATACCTAAAAGCTTCTTTAAGGATTTGGGGAATATTAGTTTGACTGAGTACAGTAATCTGGTGTACTCATGTAAATTTTGCAATAACAAGAAGCTTAGTAAATGGCCGACAAAAAGTGAGACGATTCATAATGATGGCAAAATTGGCTTTATCGATCCATGTAATCCAGAGTTTGATACTCACTTCTATAGAACGCCGAATGGCGCGATCAGGTGGAAGACGGATTTAGGTAAGTGGATGTTTCAGGAAGCTTTCAGATTTGACGAAAGAGAAAGATCGATCATTGTTCTATGGAATATGGATCGGTTAAGAAAAATCATTGACGCTCTTATACTCTTGCTGGAGCCCCATGCTGAAACTTCTGATGAGTATAAAACAATCAAGGAAAAGCTAGGCACCTATACCTTGGAATATTATTTATTTCACCGAGAGCTAATCGCGTTTTATGCGTAATAAGAAGAATCTTGGCTCATACTATACGCCTAAAATTGTCGCTGACTTTTTAGTTGGTTATCTCTCGGATAAAATCACTAAGTCTAACTTATCCATCCTGGAGCCAAGTTGTGGTGATGGGGCATTTATTCGATCAATTTATGAGAATAAATCGCTTTCAGTCAGAATTAAGCAGGTGGTTGCAGTTGAGCGTCAGAAACGCGAGCTTCTGAAAGCCAAAGCAATAACTACTAGCATAACCTTAGTTGCACACCATGCGGACTTTTTGAAGTTTCAGCTAGATAATAAGGATAAGTTTGACGTAGTTATCGGGAATCCACCCTACATTAAGAAGAGCCTCCTGACCAAGAAGCAAATTTCACTCTGCGAGGAAATTCACAGACAATATCCACTATTATCTGGAAATAGCATCAAAAATATTTGGACCGCTTTCCTAGTTCGAAGCGTGCAATATGTCAGCGATACAGGAGTACTGGCACTAGTCTTACCGGCGGAACTACTGCAGGTAAAATATGCCGCTGAGCTTAGAGCTTTAGTTATAAGTCAATTCGAGCGCACTGAGGTATTCTCTTTTAATGAATTGTTGTTTAATGACAGCAAGGGGCAAGATACCGTCTTGCTAGTGTGCGAGAAAAAGGCGGCTGTAAAGGGTGTATACTATTGCAATGTCGAAAAGGTCACAGATCTAAATCAAAAGACTTTTTCATTCGCTCAAAATATCAGTGTTCAAAATTCAAAAAAATGGACACATTATCATCTCACTTCTGATGAGATGGAATTATTGGAGAAATTAAGAAAGCCGATTAAGACGGTAAAGAACTATTGTGCTTCCAAAGTTGGCATCGTAACCGCCGCGAACGATTATTTTATAGTTAATAAGGCTGTAGTAAATAAATTCTCTTTGCAAAGGTTTGTCAAGCCAATTGTTCTGAGGGGGGCATTTATGAATGGCAGCGTTATATTAACACCTGAGGAGTTCGAGTCTTTAGTTAGCCAATCAAAACAAACCTTCCTAATCGCAATTAATGAGACTGCTAAAATAAAAAGGAATACCAAACTCCACCATTATTTGCAACAGGGCATCAAGCGCAAACTATTCGAGGGGTCTAAAGCTTCACAACGTGCAAATTGGTATGCGATCCCCAATATTGAGGCCCCGCCAGAAGCCTTTTTCTTAAGAAGATGCGACGAGTATCCTAAGTTGATTAAAAATGAGGCGAATGTATTAGTGACCGATACCGCGTACCAGATTAAAATGAACCAAGAATTTGATTTAAATAGCTTGGTTCATTCCTTCTACAACTCGTTGACTTTAACTTTTGCCGAGCTTGATGGCCGTTTTTATGGTGGAGGAGTATTAGAGCTTACGCCGAATGAGTTTAAGGGATTGCCTATCCCATACGTGAAAATATCCACTAAGCAATTCGACGTCTTCGCAGAGCAGTTCAAGTCGAAGAATTCAATAAACGATGTGTGCAAAGCTAATGATCCCTTCATATTGAAATCAACCATGCCGGGAATAAGTGATGAAACAATAGATAGCTTATTAACAATCCGAAAAAAGCTGTACAACCGCAGAATCAAAAGTTCTCAGGCTATTGCCGATTAACGACTCCGCTCATTTCTCCTTTTGGACAAGGTAACCCGTCGCAATTCATCTTCACGTTGTTTCTGTGTAGACAAGTCAGCGAGTCCTAATCGCCCAAATCGATATTTCTTGCCACAATAGACAACGCCATAGACTTTTCGCCCGCGAATATAAGTCTGTAACCCAGATGCTCTCACCAGAGTATAGAAGTCATCTGTCGACTTGGACTTTTCATAACATCTATGCACCAGCGTTTGCACCGTCTCTCGGGCGCTCTGCTTCCCAGTCCGAAGCTTATACTGGTCAAAAACCGAAACAAAACTATGTGTTCTTGAGCTAGCGGCGGAGGCACGGCCATACCTAAGTATTTTTGAGAAACTTTTGGCGCTAGAATTGTCGCCTTTGTGTGGGCGACACGACAATTAGGGGCTGACTAAAGAGTGCTTTCTAGAAGTGCTGGTTTGTTCAACCCTGCGAGCACTTTTCGGAATAAAGCCGTCGTAAACACGGTGTTTCAAACGCGTCCGTCCAGATTGTGGTTCTGGGGGTCGCCGGTTCGAGCCCGGTCTTCTACCCGCTAAAGGCCTCACTTAACATGTGAGGTTTTTTCTTTTTCCCGCTTTTGCAAGTTATCCTCCCGCATCTGTAACGTCCCGCCGCTTCCCGCGCTGCAACTTTGTCCCAACAAAAACAACAGCGCATGCCCGCCGAAATTTTCAAAACCAACGTGCAGCACCCGGACGACGCGCGCTTCCTGCTTGGAAAGCTGGGGCTTCGTTTTCCTTCCTGCCGCTTCAACTTCGATTTGGAAGATGCCGATCGAATTTTGCGCGCGGAACGAACGGACGGCGAAATTCCCTGCGAAGCGATCCGCGAATGCCTGCTGCGCCTGCACTTTTATTGTGAAACCCTTAACTACTTAACGCATGAATTACCTTAGCGACATGAAGAAGATCAAAGCCATGTTCCAGGTGCATGGCTCGGGAAACATGACTACGCAGGAGCGCACGGTCAGCTCGTTCATCAAGCTGCACCTGCATTTCCACGGCAAGGCCACGATCGTGCAATCGGACGAAGAGAAAGTGGTGGTGGAATGCGACGACAACCTGCAGGAGCACGTCGGCACGATGAACTCGGGCCGCACGCTTTACGTGGTCGAAGAGAGCGGGATCAAAAAGCCTTTGTTCACGAAGCTGCACGTCACCATCTACGTGCGCAACATCGACACGCTGCGCAACAGCATGGCAGGCGAGGTCGAAACGCAAGGGCCGATCCGCAGCACCTCGCCTTTCGAGCTCGTCGTGGATGCGCTGGGCGAGAGCCGCATCGAGCTGGACGTGCCCGCGCTCAAATGCCTGCTGCGCTGCAACGGCGATACGCACCTTTCCGGCAAGAGCGGAACGACCCTGATCAAAAACCAGGCGAACGGAAACCTGTTCGCGCGGGAGCTGAACGCCGCCTCGCTGACGCTGAAGAACATGGCGAACGGCAACGTGGAAGTGCGCGCGGAAGAGCAGATCATCATCAAGCACATGGGCAACGGCTACGTGCATTATTACGGGCCGGCCGTGCTGAAGGACGTGAACATGATGGGCACGGACAATGTCAGACACATGAAAGATTAGCGCGATGACAGTGGTGATCAGGAACAGCGGCGGTGCGATCCTGCACAGCGCGGAGGAAGCGGAAACGCCTGCCCATGCGGAGTTCCGGGAAGACCTGCGCGAGCTCGCCTATCCGTTCGGCGCGGGCCGTTCGCTGCAGTGGAGCTTCGAAGGCATTCGCATCATGTACAGCGAGTGGACGTACACCGAGCCGGTGACGCTGGACTGGAAAAGCGAAACGGAAGAAGCGCGCCTGCTGTTCAATCTGAAAGGCCGGCTTTCATTGGAGCACGGACCTTTGCGGCGGATGTTTTCTTTTTCCGCGCTGCAGCACAATTTATTTTACAGCAAGCGCTTCGAAGCGGCTTTCCGCAATGAAGAATTGCTCTCCGCTGTTTTCATGATCGCGCTCAGCCCGGAAGCGTACGAGCGCCTGACGGGAAATTCCTGCGAGCGCCTGGCGCGTTTCGGGGAAAAGATCCATGCGGGCGAGGCGGCGATCTTGTCGGGGAGCAACGGGTGGATGGATCTCTCGATGCAGACCGCCATCGACGCCGTGATCCATTGCAATTACCGCAGCGATCTGAAAAAACTCTTCCTGCTTTCAAAATGCATGGAGCTGCTCGTGCTGCAGTCCGCTTCGTTCGACCGGCAGGAGGGAAGAAAATTCATTCACTGCAAAACGGATTACGACCGCGAACGGATTTTATTCGCGCGCGATTACCTGCTGCAGCACTACGACGTGCCGCCCACGCTGCCGGCCCTGGCGCGCATCGCGGGCATCAACGAGTTCAAGCTGAAAAAAGGATTTCGCGAATTGTTCAACACGACCGTGTTCGGCTACCTGAACGATTACAAAATGGAGCTGGCGAAAAACGAGCTGCGGCTCGGGCAGAAAACCGCCGGGCAGCTCGCCTTCGATCTCGGCTATTCGTCGCTGCAGCATTTCAGCAACGCGTTCCGGAAAAAGTTCGGGCATCCGCCCTCGGCGTTCGGGCGGTCGTGATCAGAGGCAATCTTCCAGGATCTCCAATCCCTTTCCCGCTTCCCGCTCCGAAATGTTCAGCGCGGGAAAAAGCACCAGCTTCGAATCGTTCGTATCGAGGATCAGGCCTTCGTCGAAACATTTTTCGCGCACTTCGCCGGCGTAATCCGGGTCGAGCAGGTCGGCGGAGATGGCCAGCCCCGCGGCGCAAACGGTGACGCCGTACTTGAAGCGCATGCGGCTGATGCGGTCGGTGAAGAGGCGGCTCATGCCGGCGATGTTGTCCAGCAATTCGTCTTCATGCCGCAGCCAGTAACGGATGTTCGCGATGGCGGCGGCGGTGCCGTGCGGATGCCAGCCGTAGGTGGAATAGAAGCTGAACTGGTCTTCGATCTTTTCCGCGATCTCCTCCGTCGTGATCGTTGCGCCTAAGGACGCGTAGCCGCCGGTGATCGCTTTGCCCATGCAGAGAATGTCGGGCTCGACGTCGAAGTGCTCGCTGGCGAAAAGTTTCCCGGTACGGCCGAAGCCGCAGGCCACCTCGTCGGCGACGAACAGCGTGCCGTATTTCCTGCAGAGCCCGTGCATCGCTTCCATGAATTCCGCGTCGGGCACCATCACGCCGAGGTTGCAGCTGATGGGCTCCATGATGAACGCGGCGATGTTGCGCGATCGCAGGCGCAGCTCGGCGCGCCTCAGCGCTTTCTCGTCGAGCGGCAGGCTGAGCTTGTGGCAGTGCGGCAGCAGGTTCCGGTACGCTTTCCGGTTGGAGGACGCGCCGATGCTCAGCGTGCCCAGCGTGTTGCCGTGGTAGCTGTCCTCCAGCGAAAGAAAGCCGGGGCGATCCGTATAGATCATCGCGATCTGCATCGCCGCTTCCACAGCTTCGGAGCCGCCGGTGGCGCGGTAGCTTTTCTGCAGCCTGCCCGGTGTAATTTCCGCGAGCAATTCGGCCAGCTCCGTCCAGGGCTTGTACAGCAGGTCGGGCTTCACGTACGTCGGGTGCCGCATGCGCGCGATCATGTCCTCGATCTCTTCGTTCGCCCAGCCGAAATTGCCCACGCACCAGCCGGAAGTAAAATCGAGGTATTTCCTGCCTTCCTCGTCGTAGAGGTAGCTGCCCCGCTCGCGCTGCAGCTCGAGCTCGGGCGATCCGTCGCGGCCGAAAAATTTCCGGTCCCTGTTTTTGGTTTTGGTATTCATAGGAAAGATGATTGGAGAACAGGGCGCGCAAATGATGTGCCGGGCAGCTGCGTTTTCCAGAACGCAGCAAGGGCAGGCGCTTCGTGAAAGGCAGGATTGGAAGGAAGAAAGAGCGCTGTGGAATTTGTTGCGCTCCCGGAGCAATCCTATAGGGACAAAAATAAAAAAGCCCCTTGCGGGGCTTTTCCAGAGACTTCAGTATAAACTAGGCCAAACGTACGTTGACTGCGTTCAAACCTTTTTTGCCGTTCTGTACATCGAAGGTAACCCGGTCGTTGTCGCGGATCTCGTCTTGAAGACCGCTGACGTGTACAAAGATTTCTTCGTTGGTGTCGTCCATTTTAATAAAACCAAATCCTTTGGTGTTATTAAAGAACTTTACTACTCCATTTTTCATTGTGATGATTTTGTTTTTGATGAATTGATCGGGGCAAAGATACGGCACAGGGTCCGAATTTGCTTGTTATTTTTTCGGAAATTATTGATTTCCCACCATTTTCAGGTACGCCACGTGCGAACGCAGGGCCCGGAGCAGGTTCGGATGCTCGATGTATTGCACGCCGTATTCCGCGCAAACCTCCTTCACGCGCAGGCTGAGGCCGGGGTAATGCACGTGGCTGATGCGGGGGAACAAATGGTGCTCCACCTGGAAGTTCAGCCCGCCGAGCAGCCAGGAGATCACCTTGCTGTTCGTGGAAAAGTTGGCCGTGGTCGCCAGCTGGTGGATCGTCCAGTCGCGGCCGATCCGCTGGGTTTCGTCGTCGGGCAGGGGGAAATCGGTCTCTTCCACCACGTGCGCCAGCTGGAATACCACGCCGAGCACGAAGCCGCAGACCATGGCCATGATGAGGTAGCCGAGCATCGCTTTCCAGAAGCCCAGCACCAGGGCGGGCAGCCCGATGAAAAGAAAAAGATACGCCAGCTTGCTGAACCAGAAAATGGTGTGCTCTTTCAGGTTCATCTTTTTGCTCTTCTGCGCGCCGATTTTGCAGGTGAAATATTCCCTGAAATTCTTCACGTAGACCAGCGAGATGTACGTGAGCGTGTAAAGCGGAAGCGAATAAAGATGCTGAAAGCGGTGGTACGAGCGTTTCGGCTGGCTCCTGTGCGTGCGCATGAACGGGATGGTGATGTCTTCGTCGTGCGACTCGATGTTCGTGAACGAATGGTGCATCAGGTTGTGCTTCTGCTTCCAGAGATACGAGTTGCCGCCCATCAGGTTGAGCGAATACGCCATGATCTCGTTGACCCAGCCTTTGCCCGAATAGCTGCCGTGCGCCCCGTCGTGCATCACGTTGAAGCCGATGACGGCCAGGCTGAGCCCCAGCAGCGCGAAGCAAAGCAGCGAGACCCAGGCGGCGGGATGCAGCAGCATCAGCACGTAGAACACAGTAGCGGAGCCGAGCAGGATGCCGGTCTTCCAATAGAGATGACGGTTGCCGGTGAGTTTGCGGTCGTGGGCGGCGAAATAACCGTCCACTTTCTTTTTTAAGGCAATGCTGAACGCAGGGTTCTTGTTGCCGAAGGATATCTTCATGAAAAAATAAACTGGTGAAATAACGAGGTTGATACGTGCCTTGCCAATGGGGAAAAGCCAGCAACGTGAGGGAAGAATATTGAACCTGGAAAAGAGGGGCTCTTTATAATTTCTGACGTGTAGCGAAGATACGCACAATTCGCGCTCGCCCGACCGCTGCGAGGCCCGCCGGCGCTTCATTTGGCGTTAATTGGGAGGAGCGCAAATGCAGGCGGCGGTAAAATCAAGGAAATGAAGAAGGAAGCAAATACAGGACCGACGCACATAAGTTAAGCGCCGGGTTCTTGTGTGCAGGTCACACCGCTAGTCATTTCCTTCCTTCCCGGTTTCCTTTTACTGATCAGCGCACGTCACCGTGGGTGAAGTAAAAAAGCAGGGCAGGATCTTCTCCCGCCCTGCGCCCGCCCGGCATCGGGTCAACGCCGGATCACCAGCTGTGATTCTCGCTCATCTTGCCGGGACAGGCCCATGAAAGAGCCGCGGGGAGGAGAGGCAAGTGCTGCGGAGGGTGCCGGTCGCCTGCTGCATTTTTATTTCTGCGTTTTCGTGTCGCGGAAGGTGTAGACGTTGCCCAGCCATTCCACTTTCAATTCATGTTCGCTGAGGGAGACGATCTTTTCTTTCCAGTTCACGTTCGTGGTGATGCTGAGCTCATCGCCGCTTTGCTCCCACTTGCCGGTCTCGTTGCCGGGAATGGCTGATGGAAAGTTCCTTGTTCACGTATGCGCAGTGACGAGTGGCGGGTGACCAGTGAAGAGCAGAATAGTTTTTGGCAATTATTTTTTTACTCGTCGCCGGTCACACGTCACAATTCCCTACTCCTGGACCACGATCTTTTTTATTTCACGGAACTCCGAAGAAGACAAGCTCATGAAATACACGCCTGCCGGCAATTTCAAATCCAGCGTCTCGCGCGTGCCGCCGTTCAGCGTAGCCGTGTGCACGCATCGGCCCCCGGCGTTGTGCAGCAGCAGCTGGACCGTCCCGCTGCCGGGCAGCTCCAGCGTAAATGTTCCATTGGAAGGATTCGGCGAAACGCGGATCGCATTTCCTGCGCTCGACGCTGCGCCGAGGCCGGTGATCACGGTTTCAGGCGATACGCTCGTGGGCGGATCGGGCACTTCGCCGCGGCGCACTTTCACGTATTGCACGGAGGCGGCGTCGCTGTTGCTGAAGGTGGAGAAGCAGAGCTGGAAGGCGGACATGTTGAAAGTCGAGAGCGTCCAGGGCGTCGTGTTGCTGTTCATGCTCACGAGATCGGTGAACTCCGTCAGCAGCAAATCGCCGCCGCTGGTCTCCGCGCGGAGGACCAGGTGGCGCTGCGTGTTGAAAGGCACGGAGAACCAGGGATAATCGTAGGTGCCGGGAAAATACGCGCCGTTGCTCGTCGTGTCGGTGAAGTGGATGATGCGCAGCGTGTCGTTGGGATTGCTCACCGCGCGGAAGCAGTAACGCTCGAGCGCGCTGTCGGCGCTGGAGAAACCGAAGAGCGCGTTGTTGAAATTCTGGTTCAGGCCCAGGTCGATGTACACCGGCGAGCTGAAGCTCATCGTGCTCTCGACGAATTTCCAGCGCGAGGCCGATGCGAAAGGCGTGCTCAGGTAATCCATCGAGCCGGCTGCTTCCGTCCAGCTGCTGTACGCGCCCACGTTCACCCACTTGTTCATGTCGATCGTCGCGTCCTCGAAATCGTCGAAGAAAATGAACGTGCTGTCGCCGTTCGCTGCGGAGCTTGCGCCCGTGTTGCCGTAATACATGTCGATCACCAGCGAGCCGTTGGCGGGCACCAGCGGCACTTTCACCCAGATCACGTTCTGCGTGCTGGTCGCGGCGCTATCCATGTAAAAATGCAGGGGCGTGCAATTCTGCTCGGAGAAGCGCAGGTCGGAGCCGTCGCTGTTCAGCTTCGATTGCGCGACGAGCGCGCCCGTGTTCAGCAAAATTTTTACCTGGTAGTCGACGAGCGCCGTGGAGTTCGTGCTGTTGTCGATCGTCACCGCGCAATGATAATTCCAGCCGGGGAAACAGCCTTGCGCGAAAAGCGCGCCGGCGGGAATGGCTGCGAGCGCGAGCAAAGAGAGTAGTGTTTTTTTCATGGTTGTTTTTTAGATGAGCGATGGCCAAAACTATTTTGGAGGGCCGGGCGGCGGAAAAAAGAATCGCCGGGGAATCAGGATGCGGAGAAATTCGGAATTGGATTAAATGACTGAAAATCAACCGGCTGAATCCGCTTTCAAATAAAATCCGGAACACGTAATTTCGGGCTGTTCGAGGACGCAGAAATCCGGAATCGGACACCGCAAATCCGGGATCCTTTGACCGAACCGTTACACGAGCTCATCCATTCTCTTTCCGCCGGGGAAAAAGGGTATTTCAAAAAGCACGCGCCCGCGGGCGAGAGCAATTACCTCGCGCTGTTCGATCTCATCAACCGCATGGACGAGCCGGACGAGGAAAAGCTCGCGAAGGAATTCCGGAAGAAAAAGCTGGGAAAAAACCTCGCGATGGCCCGGCAGTATTTGTACGAAGGCATTCTGCGCAGCCTGCGCAGTTACCACAAGGCGCGTTACTTCGAGGCGCAGACCGAGGAAATGATCTTCAACGCGAAGCTGCTCTTCGAAAAAGGACGCTACGACGATTGCGCGCGCCAGCTGAAAAAAACGAAAGAGCAGGCCTGGAAATACGAGCACCTCCCGCAGCTGCTCAGCCTGCTCGAGTTCGAAGACCGCTTCAACCAGTTCCGCCTCGCCGACAACCGCGAGACCTTAGAAGAAGAAAAACGCGTCCTCGAAATTCTCGGGACGAACAACCGCCTCAGCATCGCCTACAACGCCCTGCTGCAATTCCTCTTCCGCCACGACAAAGCGAAAACCGAGGCCGAACGCGCCGAAGCCGCCGCGCTGCTCAACGATCCCGCCCTGCAGCGCGATCCGCAAACGCTGAGCTTCCGCGGGAAAAATCTTTTTTACGGCATACACTTTTTTTACCGCTACGTCTGCGGCGACGACGTGCGCGCCACGCAGGAAAAAACGAAGCAGCTCGAAAATTACCTGCAGCACCCGCACATGATCGAAGCCAACGCGCGCCTGTTCCTGCTCGTGCTCGGCAACGTGCTCTCGATGTTGTATTACCTCGAAGACCGGGAGGCGTTCAACAAGTATTACGCGCAGATGCTCGAAAGCCACGCGGCGCTCAGCGGCCACGAGCACATCCGCCTGGAGCAAAGCCTCTCTTTCGGCGTGCTGTACTACAAGATCAACTGCCTCACGTCCGAAGGCATCCGCTTCATCGAAGCGCACGAAGAAACGATCAATGCGAACGCCCCGCGCTTCGGCCTCATCAAGCTGCTCGACATTTATTTCAACGCCTGCATCTTCTATTTCCGCGCCGGCGATTACAAGCGCGCGATCCACTGGCTGAACAAGGTGCTGAACAACGAAAAGGTGGAAGAGCGGCAGCACATCCATTGCTACTCGCGCATCCTGCAGCTCGTCATTCACTACGAATTGGGCAACGCCGAGCTGCTCGAGAGCCTGGCGAAATCCACGCACCGCTATTTGTACCGGCGGAACAAGATCTACGCGTTCGATCATTTGTTCCTGCAGTACATCAAGCACATCGCGCGGGATTACTACGATGAAGAGAAGAAGAAATTACACTTCACGAACCTGCGCGGGGAATTGCTGCGCTTGCAGGGCGACGCGATGCAGAAACATTCGATCGCGCATTTCGATTATGTGGGCTGGTTGGAGAAAAAAGCGGGGCAGAAGCTGTAGCATTCACTTTTTCCACAACAGCTCCATCCGATCACCCCAAACGGCAGCAGGGCCGGGATCGCCAGCATCCACGGATCTCCCGGGAACCAGCGCGTGTACGCATAAGTTTGGCCGTACGCTTTTTGTTACTTTTCAAATACAATTTTCCCTGTGGCCAGCGTTCTCCCGTATTTATCCGCGCACCTGCACAAATAAATTCCACCCGCCAGGCCGCCCCGCTCCACGCTGATCTGCGTCACACCCGGCTTTACTGTAATTACGCGCAGCATCTTCCCCGACAGATCGAGCAATTCGATCCGCTCGGCGGCCAGCGTTCCCAAATGCAGCGTGGCCCGGTCTGCGGCCGGGACGGGAAAAATGCCGAGGCTTGCTTCAGCCGGCTCCTGGATGCCGGTCACATCGGGTGACAGGCAAAGCTGCGGCGTCCAGGTCAATGCCGTGTCCGTAGTTTGCAGCAGCGGCGGCTGATCGACCCAGGGCGTGTTGAACGGATCGCCTGCGCTGACGATGCCGGTTTTGAATACGGGAGAGAAAAGCAGGCTGCTCCCGCCGCAGCCGAAATAACCTTGCGGCGTGGTCTTGATCAGCAGCGGGAATTCGGAATCTCCCCTGTATCCTGCAGCGTACA
>Ga0196977_1000694_pt1 | contig 16024 bp, 13 predicted proteins | sample S3v_1013CmetaG_FD_148634 | JGI IMG/M metagenome (GOLD analysis project Ga0196977, IMG submission 148634) | Soil microbial communities from Anza Borrego desert, Southern California, United States - S3+v_10-13C | ecosystem: Environmental > Terrestrial > Soil > Desert | place: USA: California...
ATGCCTCATCCACAGCGCGCCGATGCCGATGCCGATGCAGGTCGATTACGAAGCGCGCGAACTCGTCGCGCCGGCGGTCGCGGCCGTCAACGTCCCGGCCCTCCCGCCCGCGCCCCCGCCGGCGGCCCCCGCCGGCTACGACGCGGCCGGCTACGAAGCGCGCCGCCCCACGCGCGCCACGCGCGTCGAGGTCGGCCGCGACGGGCGTTCCAAACTCACGAACGACCTGACCGTGGCCGCGGCCGACGACGGGCAAAGGTGACGGCCGCGGCCCGCGAATCGTAAATCGAAAAGAGAAGCCGGGAGCCGCCGCGCCTCGAAACTTTCGGGCCGCGGCGGCTCTCAACACGTCTCGACGATTCACGATTTACGACTCACGCCTCACCCGTCTTCTCTTCGCTCGAAAATCACTTGCGCGACGGCGTGCTCTGAGGTGTGGGAAAGGGAGAGGTGCGCGCGGGTCGCGCCGAGCGAGTCGAAGAGTTCGCGGGCGCGCTCGTGGAGGACGAGGAGGGGCGCGCCCGAGTCTTCGTTGACGACCTCGACGTGCTGCCAGCCGAGGCCCCCGCTCCAGCCCGTGCCGAGCGCCTTGAAGGCGGCCTCCTTGGCGGCGAAGCGCGCGGCGTAGTGCTCGGCGCTCTTCGCCCCGCGCGAGTCGCAGTAGGCGCGCTCGCGCCCGGTGAAGACGCGCTCGCGGAAGCGCGGCGTGCGGGCGAGCACTTCACGCACGCGCGAGATTTCGGTAATGTCTATGCCGATGGAGACGATCACGGAGGTCACCGAACTGGAACGCGCCGGCTTCCTCTGGCGCGGGGGCGAGGCGGGCGTGCGCGCCCTCGTCTGCGGGCCGCTCGAAGACGAGGGCTTCGCCAACGCCTTCTCGACCCGCGCGGGCGGCGTCAGCCCCTTCCCCGCCGGCGCGCTCAACCTCGCCGGCTTCGATCAGGACGCGCGAGAGAACATCCTTGAGAACCGCCGCCGCTTCTTCGGCGCGCTCGGCGGCGAGTGGCGCTTCAGCGGCTGCTGGCAGGTTCACGGCGCGGGGGTGCGCGTCGTCGGCCCGCCGCCCGACGAAGAGTCCGAGCGCGAGCGCTGCGACGCGCTCGCCACGCGCGAGCCGGGCGTGCTCCTCGGCGTCAAGACCGCCGACTGCGTGCCCGTCCTTCTGGGCGACGCGCGGACGGGGGCGTGCGCGGCCGTCCACGCGGGCTGGCGCGGGACGCTGCAAGAGATCGTCCCTCGCGCGCTGTCAAAGATGGCGGAGGAGTTCGGCACGCGGGCCGCGGACGTGCGCGCGGCCATCGGCCCGGCGGCGCGCGCCTGCTGCTACGAGGTGGGCGCCGAGGTGATCGAAGCCTTCCGCGCGAAGTTCCCGCGCGCCGACTCGCTGTTCGCGCCGACGCGCGAGGGACACGCCCTCGTTGACCTCCACGCCGCGAACCGCGAGCAACTCGTCGCGGCCGGCGTCGCCGCCGCGCGCGTCCACGCCGCCCCGCTCTGCACCATCTGCCGCCCCGACCTCTTCTTCTCCTACCGACGCGACAGAAAACTCCACGGCCGCACGGGCCGGCTGCTCTCCGTCATCGGGAGGAAGGTTCCGAGCTCGAAGTTAAAGACGGGTGGCTTTTAACTTCGAACGTCCGCGCTTGAGACTACCTTCTTCTGCGCCCGCCGCCGCCGAAGTAGCGTTGGTTGATGCGGTTCATGGGCGTGTCGCGGTTGACGATGGCGATGGGGAGCACCAGCTCGCGGCGCGTCGGCGGGAAGCAGACCTCGTCGGAGCAGCTCTGGAACTGCACGTTGGCGCGGATGCGCGCCACGCCCAGCTCGTAGCCGGCCGGCACCGTAACGCTGAAGCGCATGATGGCGCGCCCCTCGTAGACGGCGAGTCGCTCGGACGCGGCCCCGCCGAAGCGGAAGGTGCGTACGGCGCCGCGCGGGTAGCTGACGGGCGTGATGCGCAGGCCGCGCGGCGCGTCGATCTTGACGCTGGTCGGCACGGCGTACTTGCCGAGCGGGCGGTTCGAGTTGACGTGCAGGCCCCGCGGTATCTCCATCACGATGGCCGCCTGAAAGGTCGTCCCCTGCTGCGCCGGGTCTACGGAGAAGAAGCCGTTGACGCCGATGTTCTCGCTCTGCGGCGGCGGCGCCGCGGGGGCCGCGGTCGTGAAAGCCGGCGGCGCGAGCAGGGCCGCGAGGAGCAGGGAAAGGGTCGCGAGTCGGGCGAAAGAAATAGTTCTCATGTCTGGTCTGGATTAGGGATCGAAATCTTCAGAGTTCGCGCCATTTTACACGGACGCGCGGGCGCGGGGAAACGCGCGGGAACTGAAGAGATGCCGCGGCGGCGGGCAGGGTTTACCGCGAAGGCTTATTTCACGCCGCGGGTTAAGAGGAAGTCCGCGGCCGCCGCCGTTCAGGACAGTTGGTAAAGGGCCGGGGCTCCGGGCGCGGCGGCGCGGCGCGCGGCCAACTGGCCGCAGGCGGCGTAGATGTCGCGGCCGCGGGGGCGGCGGACGAAGGCGTGGACGCCTTTGGCTTCGAGGGCGGACTTGAAGGCCTCGACGCGCTCCGGGGGCGAGGGGCGGTAGGGGAGCGGGTCGGCCGGGTTGTGCGGGATGAGGTTGACCTTCGCGCGCAGCCCGTGGCGGTTGAGGAGGTTGGCGAGCCGGCGCGCGTGCTCGTCCGAGTCGTTGACGCCGTCGAGCATCACGTACTCGAAGGTGAAGCGCTCGCCCGGCTTCAGCGAGCGCTCGAACTCCTTGCAGGCGGCGAGCAGTTCTTTGAGCGGCCAGCGCTTGTTGATCGGCATCAACTCGTCGCGCAGCTCGTCGGAGGGCGCGGCGAGCGAGATGGCGAGGTGGGGGCGGTCGGGCTCGCCGGCCAGCTCCCTGATCTTCGGCACGACCCCGGCCGTCGAAACCGTCACGCGGTTGGGCACGATGAAGAGGCCCTCGCGGTCGGCCATGACGCGCAGGGCCTTCATCAAAGAGTCGTAGGCGAGGAACGGCTCGCCCGCGCCCATCGCGACGAGGTTGGTGCCGCGCGGCGCCTCGACACCGACGCCGTAGGCGTCGTTCAAGGCGATGACGATCTGCTCGACGATCTCGCCCGCGGTGAGCGTGCGCAGCAGGCCGAGCTTCGCCGTCAGGCAGAAGCTGCACTGGAGCGGGCAGCCCGACTGCGACGAGAAGCAGATCGTGTCGCGCCGCTCCTCGGGGATGAAGACGGTCTCGACGGGCAGGCCGTCGTGCGTCTTCATCAGGTAGCGGCGCGTGCCGTCCGCGGCGACGTAGCGCGACTCGACCGTGAGCGTCGAGGCGGCGGCCCGCCCCGCCAACCGCCCGCGCAGGGCCTTCGGCAGGTCGGTCATTTCGTCGAACGAGCGCAGGCGCCGGCGCTGGAGCGAGGCGAAGAGCTGGCGGCCGCGGTAGGCCGGCTCGCCGAGGCTCCCGGCGAAGCGCTCAAGCTCGTCGCGCGTCTGTCCCGTCAGGTGCAAGAGGTTCTCCATTCGCGTCCGATTCTACACCCGCGCCGCGCGGGGGGCAGCCCGGCGTGGCGCGCGCCGCGGAAATCGTTTATAAATCCGAAAGTCTTCGTGAGGGCCGTGCGTTTGGCCTCCGTCTTAGATGCCTGCGGGGCGGGGTGGGATTGATGGCGGGTTTAAGAAAGTGTCTGCTGTTACTGGCGCTGGCGGCGGCCGGCTGCGGCGCGCCGGCGACCCGTTCGCAGACGGCGCGGCCCGCGCCGTCTGCGGCCGCGCCCGCCGCGACGCCGACGCCTCGGGCGCGCGTCTCCAGCGGCTCGCCCTTCCTCGACGCGCTGGCGGAGGCGGCCGTCGAGCGCACCGGCCACGAGGTGCGCTACGACCCGACCTACTTCCGCATCGGCTACCCCGGCGGCGACGTGCCGGCCGAGGTCGGCGTCTGCACCGACGAGGTCATCCGCTCCTACCGCAAGGTCGGCGTCGATCTGCAAAAGGAAGTTCACGAAGACATGAAGCCGAACTTCCACGCCTACCCGCGCAAGTGGGGGCTCAAGCGGACGGACACGAACATCGACCACCGCCGCGTGCCGAACCTGATGGTCTTCTTCGAGCGGCAGGGCGCGGCGCTGCCCGTCACGTCGAGCGCGCGCGACTACAAGCCGGGCGACGTGGTGACGTGGGATTTAGGCAACGGGCTGACGCACATCGGCCTCGTCGTCGGCGTCGCTTCGGAGGCCGACGCCGGGCGCCTGATGATCGTCCACAACATCGGCGCGGGGCCGCGGATGGAGGACGTGCTCTTCAACTGGAAGATCACCGGCCACTACCGCTACACGGGGCCGAAGCCTCCGGCGCGGGCGACGCGGCGAGAGGGGCGTTGAGCCGATGCCGGGCGCCGGATGGCGGTTGACAGCGCCCTCCGACCGGCACCCGACATCCGGCATCGTTTCCGGGGTTGAGAGTGAAGACAGAACTGGCAGAAGGCATCGAGGTGCGGCCGTCGCGGATCGACGGCCGCGGGTGTTTCGCGACCGCGCGCTTTCGCAAGGGGCGGAAGATCGCCGAACTGACGGGCGAGCGCGTCTCGCGCGTCGAGGCGGCGCGGCGGATGCGCGGCCGGCGGCGCCTGCGCATCTGCGCGATCGATTCTTACTGGGGCATCGACGGCAGCAGCGGCGGCAACGGCATGCAGTTCGTCAACCACTCGTGCACGCCCAACACCTTCCTCCGCATCATCCACGGCCACATCATCTTCTTCGCCCTGCGCGACATCGAGCCGGGCGAGGAGCTGACGCTCGACTACGTCGAGTCCTACCACCCGAACACCTACCGCTGCCGCTGCAAGTCCGAAGGCTGCCGCGGCACGATGAACCTCGTCAAAAAGAGGGCCGGGGCACGCCGCTGACGCCCGTATGGAAGAAGAAGGCAAGGTGCTGACGCTCGAAGACTACGGCTGGTCCGACTCGTTCGCCGGAGCGTTCGCGCCGCACGCCGCGCGCGGCTTCGAGGCCGGCCGCGTCTTCCTCCAGCACAACAAGGTCTACGTGCTCTACACCGCGGCGGGCGAGACCGAGGCGGAGGCGACGGGCCGCCTGCGCTTCCACGCGCGCGGGGCCGAGGACTTGCCGGCCGTCGGCGACTGGGTCGCGCTGCGCCGCCTGCCCGAGGACGCCTCGCGGGCGAAGATTCACGAAATCCTGCCGCGCCGAAGCAGGTTCGCGCGCAAGGCCGCGGGCCGGGAGACCGAGGAGCAGATCGTCGCCGCCAACGTGGACACGGTCTTCCTCGTCACGGGGCTCGACAACGACTACAACCCGCGCCGCGTCGAGCGCTACCTCATCATGGCGTGGGAGAGCGGGGCCGCGCCCGTCGTCGTGCTCAACAAGGCCGACGTGGTCGAGGACGCGGGGGAGAAGCGGGCCGAGGTCGAGCGGGTCGCGCCGGGCGTGCCCGTGCTCCTCCTGAGCGCGAAGCGCGGCGAGGGCGTCGAGCAACTTTTGCCGTACGTCGGCCGGGGCCGCACGGTGGCGCTGATGGGTTCGTCGGGCGTCGGCAAGTCGACCATCGTCAACCGCCTCGTCGGCTCCGAGGTGCAGCGCACGCAGGAGGTGCGCGTCTCGGACGCGCGCGGCCGCCACACCACCACGCACCGCGAGCTGTTCCTGCTCCCGCGCGGCGGCCTCGTCCTCGACACGCCGGGGATGCGCGAGCTGCAACTGCTGGTGAGCGAGCGCGGCCTGCGCGAGACCTTCGAGGACATCGAAGAAACGGCCGCCCGGTGCCACTTCACCGACTGCCGCCACGAGAACGAACCCGGCTGCGCCATCCGCGACGCGCTCGACGCGGGCGCGCTCGACCCCGAGCGCTACCAGAATTACCTGAAGATGCAGGCCGAGATGCGCCACACCGCCGCGCTCCTCGACCAGCGCAAGAGTCAGGAGCAGAAGGCGCGCGACAAAAGAATCGGCCGCGCGCTCAACCAGTTCTACAAGAGGCGGCGCGACGAAGGCGGGAAAGAGTAGGGGCCGGGCGTCTGACGAGACGGACGCGCGGGCGGCGGGGGCGGGCCTCTGAAACTTGAGGCCCGCCCCCGCCGCCCGCGCGTCCGTCTTCGCTTCTTACTGCCTCATCCCCCCGCTGCCGCCCTCCGCGGCGGGGCGGCCCTCGGCGTCGAGGAAGGTGATCGCGTCGCCGAGTTCTTCGACCGAGCGGAGGCCCGGCTCGATCTGGCGGCGGTCGCCGACGACGACCACGGCCAGACGGTCGGGCCGCAGGTGTTGGTTGGCGACGCGATTGATGTCTTCGAGCGTGACCGCCTGCACGCGCTCCATGTAGGTGTTGAAGTAGGTCTCCGGCAGGTCGTAGGTGACGACCGTCTCAAGGCGGTCGGCGATCTGCGTCGGCGTCTCGAAGGTGCGCGGGAAGCCGCGGATGATCGCCTGCTTGGCGTACTCGAGCTCGGCCGGCGTCACCGGCATCTCGCCGCGCACGCCCCGCAGCTCCTTCAACAACTCCACCACCGACTCCTTCGTCACGCCCGTGAAGACCGGCGCGGTGGCCGCGAACGGCCCGGCCCCGCGGCGGAAGTCGAACGACGAGCGCGCGCCGTAGGTGTAGCCCTTCTCCTCGCGCAGGTTCATGTTGATGCGCGAGGTGAACTGGCCGCCGAGCAGCGTGTTGAGGACGAGCAGCGGGAAGAAGTCGGGGTTCGAGCGCGGCACGCCGACGTGCCCGACCTGTATGACCGACTGCGCCGAGCCGGGCCGGTCGACGATGTAGAGCGTGGGCCGCTCGCGGCGGGCGGGCGCGGCCGTCACGTCCACCGCCGGCACGTGCCCCTTCTCCCACTTCCCGAAGGCGCGTTCGAGCTTCGGCACGACCTCGTCGGCCGTGGTGTCGCCGACGACGATGAGCGTCGCGTTGTTCGGGCGGTAGAACGCCTCGTAGAACTTGCGCGCGTCGGCCGCCGTCAGCCCCCTGACCGAAGCCTCGTCGCCCGTCAGCGGGTGGCCGTAAGGGTGCGCCTGCCCGTAGAGCAGGGAGGTGTAGACGATGTTGGCGATCTGCGCCGGGTCGTCGCGCCGCTGGCGGAACGAGGCGAGCCGCGTGTCGCGCAGCCGCGCGAACTCCTTTTCGGCGAAGGCCGGGTTGAGCAGCACGTCCGCGTAGATGTCGAGCGCGCGGTCGAGGTGGCGCTTGAGCGTGAGCAGGTTCGCCGTCGTCGAATCCCATCCGGCGTTGACGCTCAGGGACGAGCCGATGGCGCTGAGCTGGTCGGAGATGTCGAGCGCCGAGCGCGCGCGCGTCCCCTCGTCGAGCAGGTCGGCCGTCAGCGAGGCGAGGCCGCCCTGCCCCGCCGGGTCGCCGGCCGCGCCCATCTTGACGACCAAGTCCATCGCCACGATGGGCAGCTCGGGGTGGCGCACGACAAGGACGCCGAGTCCGTTCGAGAGCGTGCGCCGCTCGGCGGGCGGGAGCGTGAACGAAGGGTTCGGCCCCGGCTTCGGCAGCTTCGACGTATCGGGCGCGGCCTCCGGCTTGCGGCTCCGGCCCGCGGGCGTGGCGGCGCTCTGGCCCGGCCCGGCGGGCGCGGCCGAGGTCGGCGGCGCGGCCCCGGCGGGCTGCGTGGCGGCGGCCTCGGCGCGGTTGACGGGCTGCGCGCCGGCCGGGCGGTCGCCGGTCGTCGTCTCGCGCGCGCCCTGCGTGGCCGACTGCGGCGCGCCGGTCGAGGGCGTTTGCGCCGCGGCCGTGGCCGCGCCGGCCTGCTGCTGGCCCGCGGTCTGCGCGGCGGGCGGCGCGATGGCTTCGCGCGGCGAGGCGGGGGCCGGCCCCGCCGCCCCCGCGCCGCCGCCGCGCGGCACGACCGAGAGCACCAGACGCTTGTCGGTCAGGTAGGTGTCGGCGACGCGGCGCAGGTCCGCGAGCCGGACGGCGCGGTAGCGCGCGAGGTCTTGCTCGAAGTAGCCGGGGTTCTTGAGGTAGGTGGCGTAGGCGTTGAGCTGGTCGTCCTTGCCGCCGAAGCCGCCGACGGTTTGCAGGCCGTAGACGAAGCCGGCCTCGCGCGAGTTGTAGGAGCGCTCAAGCTCGGCGGCCGTGGGCGGCTCGGTCTTCAGGCGCGCCAGCTCGGCCCCGACGGCCGCTTCGAGTTGCGCCGGCGTCGTGCCCGGCTTGCCCGTGACGACGATCTGGAACTGGCCGGCGATCTCGCGCGCCCCGTTGAAGGCCGCGACCTGCTGCGCGATCTGCTTGTCGTAGACGAGCGACTTGTAGAGGCGCGAGGATTTGCCGCCGCCGAGGATTTCGGCCAGCGTGTCGAGCGCGGCCTCGTCCTTCGAGAAGGCCGGCGGCGCGTGCCAGACCATGTAGACGCGCGGCAACTGCACGCGGTCGTCCATCTCGATCCTCACCTCTTTGTCGAACGACGGCCGCGGGGCCGCCACGCGCGCCACCTCCGGCCCCTTCTTCACCGCGCCGAAATACTTCTCGACGAGGCGGCGGGCCTCGCGCGGGTCGAAGTCGCCGGCGACGACGAGGCTCGCGTTGTTCGGCACGTAGTAGCGCCGGAAGAAGTCCTGCACGTCCTCCATCGAGGCGGCCGTCAGGTCTTCGAGCGAGCCGATGGTGAGCCAGTGGTAGGGGTGCGAGGGCGGGTACATGGCCTCGGCGATGCGGGCCGAGACCTGCCCGTAGGGCTGGTTGTCGATGCGCTGCCGCTTCTCGTTCTTAACGACATCGCGCTGGTTGGCCAGCTTCTCCTCGGTCATCGCTTCGAGGAGCCCGCCCATGCGGTCGGCCTCCATGAAGAGGGCGAGTTCGAGGAAGTTCTTCGGCAAGACCTCCCAGTAGTTGGTGCGGTCGGGGTTGGTCGAGCCGTTGAGCACGGCCCCGGCCTCCTGCATCGGCTTGAAGAAGTCGTTGTTGTAGTTCTTCGACCCCTGAAACATCATGTGCTCGAAGAGGTGCGCGAAGCCGGTGCGGCCCGGCACCTCGTTCTTCGAGCCGACGTGATACCAGACGTTGACGGCGACGATGGGCGTCGAGTGATCCTCGTGCAGGATGACGCGCAGGCCGTTGGGCAGGAAGAACTGCTCGTACTTGATGGGCGGCAGCACGCGCCCCGCGGGCGTGTTCGCGGGCGCCGCGGCCCGCGCGCCGCCGCGGCGCTGCGTCCGGCGCTGCCCCAGCGCCGGGAGCGCCGGCGCGCACAGCAAGGCGGCGAGCGCGGCCGCCGATAGGCGTTTCCAGAACATGGTCGTCTCTCCCTCCGTAAGACGTGGCCGCGCGCGCGCGCGGGAGGGCGCGCGCGACGCTCCGGCGCACAGGGTCTGCTCGAATAGTTCAGGGGAACGGATTAAGGTGCGGTCAAATTCTAGCGCGCGGGGCGGAGGTTACGCAACGCGGCGGACGGACGGAGAGGCCCCGCCCCGGCGGTTGTGACGCGGCGCGCGCGGCCGCGGGCGGCCGCGATTCTGACAACTCGGTTCGCGTCTGCTAGAATTCTCGAAAATTCGTCGGTAAAAGTTTTGTCTGAAGAATGTCTCTCGAAACCGATTTCGTCGTCGTCGGGAGCGGCATCGCGGGGTTGCGCGCGGCCGTCGAGCTGGCGCGCGCCGGGGCCGAAGTCACCGTGCTGACGAAAGACCGGCGCGAGGAGTCGAACACCGAGTACGCGCAGGGCGGCATCGCGGTGGCCCTGTCCGAAGACGACGAGGCTTCGCTGCACGAGGAGGACACGCTGGCGGCGGGCGCGGGGCTGTGCGACGAGCGAGCGGTCGAAGTTCTGGTGGAGGACGGGCCGCGCTACATCCGCGAGCTGATCGAGTGGGGGGCGGAGTTCGACCGCGAGGGCGGACGGCTCCTCTTCACGCGCGAGGCCGCGCACTCGCGCCCCCGCATCCTCCACGCGCACGGCGACGCGACGGGCCGCGAGATCGTCCGCGCCCTGCTCGCGCGGGCGGGCCGCGAGCCGCGCGTCTCCTTCCTCGCCCACGCCGAGACCCGCGGCCTCGTCGTCGAGGACGGGCGCTGCCGCGGCGTCCGCTACCTCGACCCTCTGGTGCGCGCGCCGCGGACGCTGCGGGCGCGCGGCGTCGTGCTCGCCACGGGCGGCGCCGGCCAGCTCTTCCAGCACACGACCAACCCGGCCGTCGCGACCGGCGACGGCATGGCGATGGCCTTCCGCGCCGGAGCGGAGCTGGCCGACATGGAGTTCGTGCAGTTCCACCCGACCGCTCTGAACCTCGAAGGCGCGCCGCGCTTCCTCATCTCCGAGGCGCTGCGCGGCGAGGGCGGCGTCCTGCTCAACGCCGAGGGGCGGCGCTTCATGCCGCGCTACCACGAGCGCGCGGAGCTGGCCCCGCGCGACGTGGTGACGCGCTCCATCGTCGCCGAGATGGAGCGCACGGCGACGCGCACGGCCTTCCTCGACATGACGGCCTTCGACGCCCGCCACCTCCGCCGCCGCTTCCCCAAAATCTACGCCACCTGCCTCGGCTTCGGCCTCGACCTCGCGCGCGAGCCCGTCCCCGTCTCGCCGGCCGCGCACTACTTCATGGGCGGCGTCCGCACCGACCTCGAAGGGCGCGCGACGCTCGCCGGACTCTACGCCGCGGGCGAGACGGCCTGCACGGGCGTCCACGGCGCGAACCGTCTGGCCTCGAACTCGCTGCTCGAAGGTCTGGTCTTCGGCGCGCGCGCGGGGGCGGCCGCCGCGCTCGACCTCGCGCGCGAGACGCCGCCCGCGCCGCGGGCGTCGGGCGCGGCCGAGGCTGAAGAGGTCGCGCCTTCGGCCGAGGAGTTGGGGCGCGCCGTCGCGGCGGCCGGGGCCGTGCGCAAACGCGTCCGCCGGCTGATGTGGGAGCGCGTCGGCATCCTGCGCTCGCGCCGCTCCGTCGAGCGCGCGCTCGGCGAGTTCGGGCAGATCGCGGCCGCGCCGCTCAGCCCCGCCCCGCGCAACTTCCTGACGGTCGCGCTGCTCGTCGCCCGCTCCGCCCTCTGGCGCGAGGAGTCGCGCGGCGGCCACTACCGCCTCGACTTCCCCGAGCGCGACGACGCGCGCTGGCGCGCCCACTCGATCATCCAGAAAGATTCGGGGCTGGCCGCGGGCGAGACGGTGGAGTTCGGGGCGGAGGTGAGGGGTTAAGGGATGGCAACTTTCAAACAACTGCACGAGTGGTCTTTGACGCCGCGCGAGGCCGTCGAGCTTCAGAAACGGCTGCGCGAGCGCGTCAGGATCGAGCCGCTCGGGAAGAAGGTCGAGACCGTCGCGGGCGCGGACATCAGCTTCAACAAGTTCGACCCGACGATCTACGCGGCGGTCGTCGTGCTGCGCCTGCCGTCGCTCGAAGTCATCGAGGAGGTCGGCATCGTCAGCGAGACGCGGTTCCCGTACGTGCCGGGGCTGCTGTCGTTCCGCGAGTCGCCGTCGGTGCTGGAGGCGTGGGCGAAGCTGAAGACGGAGCCGGACGCCGTCATGTTCGACGGGCAGGGGCTGGCGCACCCGCGCCGCGTCGGCATCGCCTCGCACGTCGGCCTGCTGATCGAACGCCCGACGCTCGGCTGCGCCAAGTCCGTCCTCGTCGGCAAGTACGAAGAGCCGGGCGCGGAGCGCGGCTCGTGGACGCCGCTCGTGGACAAGGGCGAGACGGTCGGCGCGGCCCTGCGCACCAAGAACCGCGTGCAGCCCATCTACGTCTCGCCCGGCCACCTGATAGATGTCGGGGCGGCCGTCGAACTCACGCTGCGCTGCGACGGCGGCTACCGCCAGCCCGAGCCGACGCGACGCGCGCACCTCCTCGTCAACGCCCTCCGGCGCGGCGAGCGCGCCCCGACCTCGGAAGACCCCGAAGAGGGGCGGGGCGGCGGGCCGGGCGCGCAGGGCAGTTTCGGGTTCTAATCCGTAATCTCGCGGACGACGCGGCAGGGGTTGCCGGCGGCGAAGACGCCGCGCGGGATGTCGCGCGTGACGACGCTGCCCGCGCCGACGACCGAGCCGTCGCCGACGCGCACGCCGGGGCAGATGACCGCGCCGCCGCCGACCCACACGTCCGAGCCGATCTCGACGGGGCGGGCCAGCTCCAGACCCGTCCGCCGCCCGGCCGCGCTCATCGGGTGCGTCGCCGCGTAAATCTGCGCGGCCGGGCCGAACATCGTGCCCGACCCGATCCTCACCGCGGCGCAGTCGAGCACGACGCAGTTGAAGTTGAAGAAGACCCGCTCGCCGAGGGTGATGTTCGAGCCGTAGTCGCAGAAGAAGGGCGGCTCGATAAGCAGCCCCGCGCCGGCCGCGCCGAACAACTCGCCGAGCAGGCGCGCGCGCTCCCCCGCCTCGTCGTCGCGCGTGTCGTTGAAAGCCTTGAGCAGCAGGCGCGCGCGGCGGCGCTCGGCTTGCAGCCGCGCGTCGAGCGGGTCGTACAACTCGCTGGCCAGCATCTTCTCCTTTTCGCTTCTCATCGTCGCTCCCGTGGGCCGGCGCCCGCGGCCGGCAGCAAACCCCTCCCGCCCATGAAGCCCAGTAACTCTTCGGCGCTCGCGCGGTGGCCCTCCTCGGTCAGATGCCAAACGTCGTGGTAGCCGGAGTTGTTGAGCATGAAGATGTCGCTTTTCGCGCGCCGCCTGAAGGCGGGGAGGAGGTCGAGGCTCAAGATCGAATTACGCTCGCAGAAGGCGGCGAGCTTTTGCTGAGGGAAGAAGGGGTAGCCCTCGTCTAACTGGTAGGCGAGGGGGAAGAGGGCGACGACGAGGGCCGCGCCGTCGGCGCGCACGGCGTCGCGCAGCCGCGCGTAGTGCGAGGTCAGCCACAGCCATTCGGGCGACGACTCGTCCGTCAGCACTTCGATGCTGATCGGGTCTTCGCCCGTGATGTAGGTCGGCACGCGCTGCCCCTCGCCGAAGTCTCTGGGGCGGGCGAACAGGCGCTTGACGGCCGGCTCCAGCGCGCCGTAAAGCTTCGAGTGGCGCAGGACGGGCGGGCGCGCGTCGGCCGCGCGCGCGGGGTCGCTCATCCGGCGGATTTTGGGGAGGACGTGGCGGCGGTCGTATTCGAGGTTGGGGATGGCCGCGTCGGGAATCTCGACGCCGGGGGCGTCGCCCCAGTGGAGGCGCGGGTTGACCACGTCGTTCATGCAGAAGGCGACGACGACCACGTCGGCCCCGAACTCCCGGCCCCGGGTCAGGTAGTAGTGCAGCTCGTTGTAAGGGCCGTAGCCGGAGACGGCGGCGTTGACGACCTCGGCGGAGGGCCGGCCGCGCTCGCGCAGCAACGCCTCCAGACGATTCGGGAAGGTTCTCCCCGCGGGGACTGACGCGCCGTAGGCGAGCGAGTCGCCGAGGACGAGGACGCGGAACGTGCCCGCCGGCTTGGGAACGGTCACCTCTTCGTCGCGCGTCCCCTGCGGACTGATGTCGGGGTGCTCCGGGTTCAGGCCGTAGAGGAACGGCTCGCCGCTCACGACGTGCAGCGGCACGGGTGGCGCCTGCGGCGGCTCCTCACCCGCCACGAGCGACCGCGCCGCGCCGTAGCCGCGGAGGGCGACCTCAAGCAGCAGCAGCAGCAGCAACACCGCCACGACGGGCACGAGCAGGCGCAGGAGAAGTTTACGCATGGGAAAGAGGTAGACAGTAGTCAGTAGTCAGTAGCAGAAACCTTCTGTTCGGGCCGCGGGGTGAAGGCGTCAACTTCCGCTTCCCAACCTACTGTCTACTGACTACTGTCTACCGCCTTTTGAATTCCAGCTCCCTGAAGTCGAAGTCGGGGTTGGGCACGTCGAGCTTCATCTCGGAGACCTTGCCGTGCGGGTCGAGCGTGAAGGTGACGAAGCCGCGGGGGAAGGGGTAGACGATCGACTCGCGCCACTTGATGCGGAAGGTGTCGAAGTGCCAGTGTTCGAGGTCGCCGACGAAGTTGGGCGAGGGCGCGAGGCGGACGACGAGCCGGCCGCCCTCCTCGGCCACGAGCGCGTCGCCGAACATCTGGCCCGTGTAGGTTCCGGCGTAAGCCGCGGGCGCCAGCGACGGCTTCGTGCCGGGCACGCGGGCGTCCTCAAGCTTCTTCAGCTCGGCCTCCGTGCGCTCGCGGGCGGCCCTGACGCGGGCCTGATAGTCGGCGCTCCAGTCGCGGCGGGGGACGCCGAGGAAGGTGTCGAAGATTTTGTTCGAGACGACGACCGAGAGCGGCGTCTCGCTGTTGGTGAGGACGACGAGGCCGAGGTTCTCTTCGGGCATCAGCGCGACGCGCGAGGTCATGCCGTCGAGGCCGCCGCCGTGCGAGACCAGCAGGCGGCCGTGGTAGTCGTTCAGAGACCAGCCGAGGCCGTAGAGGTTGAAGTGCGTCGTCGGGCTGAAGCGCTCGTTGGCCTCGGTGATGCCGGAGACGACGGTGTGCGGCGTCCACATCTCACGCGAGCGCGCGGCGCTGAAAATTCGCCTGCCCTCGAAGGCGCCGCGCCCGAGCTGGAGGCGGAGCCACCGGGCCATGTCGGCCGCCGAGGAGTTGATCGCGCCCGCGCCGCCCGCGTTGTCGGCGTTGTCGTAGCGGATGACGCGGAGCTCGCCCCCGAACTCGTTGTGCGGGGCGGCGACGTTCCGCGCGCCCGTCAGCTCGCGGTGGCGGCTCGTCGTGCGCGCCATGCCGAGCGGGGCGAAGAAGCGCTCGCGGACGAAGTCGTCCCAAGACCTGCCGGTGACGGCCGGGACGATCTCGCCGGCGGCGAGGAAGAGGATGTTCTGGTAGCCGAAGGCCGAGCGGAACGAGGACACGGGCTTCAGGTAGCGGACGCGGCGGATGATCTCCTCGCGCGGGTAGCCGGACTCGAACCAGAGCAGGTCGCCGCCGAAGGTGGCGAGGCCGCTGCGGTGGCTGAGGAGGTCGCGCACGGTCAGCTCGCGCGTCACGAACGGGTCGTAGAGCTGGAAGCCGGGCAGGTGCTTCGTCGCCGGGTCGTCCCAAGTGAGCCTGCCCTCGTCCACGAGGACGGCGAGCGCCGCGGCCGTGAACGCCTTCGTGTTCGAGGCGATGGCGAAGAGCGTGTCGGCGTCGACCTGTTCGGGCTGCCGGAGCCGGCGCACGCCGTAGCCTTTGGCGAAGACGACTTTGTCGTCCTTGACGACGGCCACGGCGAAGCCCGGCACGTTCCAGTCGCGCCCGGCTTTGGCGGCGTACTCGTCAATCTCTTTCAGCCGCTCGTCGAGCGTCTGCGCGGGGGCGGCCGGGGCGAGCAGGAGGAGGAGCAGCAGGAGGAGCGCGGGCCGGGTCGAGAGTCTTCGCATCGAGAACGCCTTTCGGGGTGGTGAAATTCGAGTGGGCGATTCTACAGCGAAAGGCGCGCGGGTGTCAGGCAGAAGCGGCGGCCGGCGTAAAAGCCGGACGGCGCGCCCCGCGAGGAAGCGCGCCGCCCGGCCGTGTCGGTCTTAAGTCTGCGGGTTACTTCTTCTCTTCGACGACGGTGAACTTCGACGAGGGCGAGAGCGACTGCCCCGACACCTTGTCGCGGACGCGCACCGCCACCTCGTACTCGCCGGCGGCGAGGTTCTGCGTCGGGAGCAGGCGCGCGAGCGTCAGGCGCTGCCCGCCGTCGGAGAGGCCGCGCCAGTCCTCGGCCTGCTTGAAGAGCTCCCTGCCGTCCTTCGACAGCACGTACTCCACGTCCACCGAGGGCCGCAGCGTCGTCTGGTCGATGCCGGCGTTGTAAATCTGCATGTAGATGCCCACGTCCTGACCGCGGTTGTAGACGCCCGAGACGTTCGGCAAGACCTTGAAGGGGCCGATGCTGAACATGCCCGGCAGTTGGTCGTTGAGGGCTTGCAGCTTGACGGCCAGCACGAGCGACGAGTGGCCCAGCTTCTCGGGCACGAACTTCGGCACCTCGAAGCCGATGGACTTGACCTGCTGCGCGCCCGAGTTGATGTCGCGCACGAGCAGGTCGACCTTGTAGACGCCCGGCGAGAGCGGGAGCACGCGCTGGTAGGCCGACTTCTGCTCGCGCTTCGAGGTCAGCTCGCTGACGGTGGCGTGCGTCACCACCGGGTCCTCGAAGCTCGTGA
>Ga0196977_1000695_pt1 | contig 15992 bp, 14 predicted proteins | sample S3v_1013CmetaG_FD_148634 | JGI IMG/M metagenome (GOLD analysis project Ga0196977, IMG submission 148634) | Soil microbial communities from Anza Borrego desert, Southern California, United States - S3+v_10-13C | ecosystem: Environmental > Terrestrial > Soil > Desert | place: USA: California...
CTGTCGAAATTACTAACTCTTCGATTTGCAGTTCCTGGTCATGTGTCAAGGAACCCAGCCGTCGTCTGAATCGTAGAAGCTGAGCTCGAGCAATCTCCTTCGCATCAATCGGAGTAGCTTCGGTCATCTCTCGAACGTTCTCCATGACTTTCAAATTTTCTAGCTAACGCGACGTTTGGGAGGTGGACCTGTTCTCGCCCCTGAACAGGTCCACCCCTGGGGCGAAAACTCCACGAGTACAGGCACGATGGCGACAGTTTATGAGGGCAGGTTCACCACAATTACCGATCAGGCAGGCAAAGTGCGGCGCAGCAAGGTGGACGGACTTGGTCGTTTGATAAGAGTTGATGAGCCCTCTGATGCTGCGAATACGCTCGGCAGTCAGGCCTCGCCGACACAGGCGACCAACTACCAGTATGATGCGCTCGGAAATCTTACGCTCGTGACGCAGGGCAGCCAGACGCGCAGCTTTAGCTATTCGAGTCTCGGGAAACTGCTCAGCGCCAGTAATCCTGAAAGCGGCGTTATCGATTATGAGTATGATGCGAACGGTAATCTGACCAGGAAGATTGATCCGCGTCTGGTTCCGAACACATCAACTCGCCGTAGCATCACGTATAGCTACGACGACCTCGGGCGCGTGACGACGCGCACCTACAATGACGGCACTCCCAATGTCAGCTACAGCTACGACGCGGCGAATGTGGCTTTTTCCAATGGCCGGCTGACGGCAGTCACTTCCAGCGTGTCATCCTATTCATACGGCGAGTATGATGCCCTTGGCCGAGTGAGGACCGGGACGCAAACAACTGACGGCCAGGCTTACACGATGAGTTACTTGTACACCGCGGCCGGTGCGCTCATCTCGCAAACCTATCCCTCTGGCAGAGTAGTCACGACCAACTACGATGGGGCCGGACGCATTGCCGGGGTTAAGAACAACGCCAGCGGCCTCTACTACGCAGGCGCCGTTTCGACTGATGCGACGAATCGCTTGCAGTATTCAGCCGGTGGCGCAATCCAGGCAATGAAGCTCGGTAATGACTTGTGGGAGCACACCAACTTCAACTCGCGGTTGCAGATCACGCAGATCGGACTGGGCACGTCAAGCACTGATTCCAGTAAGTTGAAGCTTGATTACACGTACGGTGTGTTAGCGAACAACGTCCTTGACCCAACAGAAAATAATGGCAATCTCCAGAGCCAGACACTCACGTTACCGGGTCTGGTTCTAACGCAGAGTTACACGTACGATGAATTGAACCGCTTGAAGTCAGCGCAAGAGATAAATGGCTCCACGACTGTGTGGAAGCAGACCTTCAGCTACGATCCTTTTGGGAACCGGCGATTCGATGCCGCCAATACCACGTTACCGCAGATCACGCTGCAGAATGAGACGAGCACCAATCCTGCGATTAGTTCCGCCAACAACCGCATCTCGACTGCCGGTTATCGTTACGACCTTGCCGGTAATCTGGAGTGCGATCCCACGCATCCCTGCGGTTCGACTGCCCCTTTCCCGGCCTACTATCAATTCGATGGCGACAATCGCATCCTGACCGCTAACGGCGGCGTAGCCAGCGGTGGCTCAACCTATCTTTACGATGGCGATGGACGGCGAGTTAAGAAAATCATTGGTGGTCCAACGCCGAGCACGACAGTATTTGTTTATGACATCGCCGGACACATGATTGCCGAGTATAGCGATCAGCAATCAACTGAGGGCGGCACAAGTTATTTGACAGCAGACCACCTCGGCACCCCACGCGTGATCACAAGAGCAGACCGCAGTGTCAGCGGCCGTCATGATTATCAGCCGTTTGGCGAGGAGATCCCTGCGAGCTATGGCGGGCGGGCGGGTCTTGAAGGCTATCCCGCAAGCGACGGTCTTCGACAACAGTTCACCCAAAAGGAACGGGATGTTGAGACCGGGCTTGACTATTTCGTCGCGAGGTATTACTCGTCAATTCAAGGAAGATTCACGTCAATCGATCCTTTAAGGGCGAGCGCCAGCACAACTGATCCTCAGAGCTTTAATCGATATGCATACGTTCGGAACTCCCCACTCATGTCAATCGACCCGAACGGGATGGACGATTGCCAGATCAATAAAACATGTAGCTACACAACAGAAGATTGGGCCACCAACGGCGTCCATCCTGAACAAGGTCAAATACAGGAGCAAGTTACTTTGAATATTCCTCCTGTAGAACCGCTCGTACTGGAAACGACGAGCATGACTATCGCAGAGCATCTGACGCTCAACACCGGCCAAGTTCTGTCTGACACCGCGCTCGGAACGGGGAAATTCTTATACAACACAGGCTACGGCGCAGCAAACTTGGTAAACGGCCCCATCGATTATGGGCTTTCGTTTGTTACAGACTTTCAGTTTGGTCAAACCGAATTGTACCAACCAAGCACGCCAGGCGAACGGAACGCGATGTATACGATGGCAGCCTGCACCCTTGCGTACGGGGCGTATAGTGCTTATACCGGTGCCGCGCAAACAACTGCTCTTGCAAATAGTGCCAATGCTTCGAACGAAGTTCGTACCGGCACTCAGGTGTTTAGGGTTTTCTGGGATGATGCTAAGCCCTTTGGTCAGTCGTTTACGACTATAAACCCAGGCACAGTATCCACTACAGAGCGGCAGCTGGATTGCCCACACAGAATACGGGCAGGTTTGTGCTGGAAGGCATCCTCAACGATACACGAGGTGTCACCTTTCGCCATGCTCTTCCGGGTGCTGGCGGACGCGGAGGTTTGCCTGAGCTTGTAATTCCAGATGCGGCTCAGAAAGTTACTGTCACAAGGGTATCAGGTGTGAACCCACGGTTTTAGCATGACTAACGATTTAGACTTTGTTTTGTGTACAGCCGGGAGCGATGACTTCAGTCTACCCCGACTCTGCCGGCGGCGAAAGCGATTACGAGACAATATTCGCGACGATTACTTACTCGTGGGTATTATGCCGCCCATAATCGGTCAAAGGTATGGGCTTGGCGGTAACGACGTTACCCAACTGATCCTTGCTACTCGCCATGAGGGCATTACCCTTTTCCCTGTCACCGAATGGCCTGCTCACGTATATGTGTATCGTATCCTGGACGAGACCCTATTAAAGCAGAAGGTGTTTGAGGACCATCAGGTGGAGACAATCGCGTGGGGCATCATATATCGTTCACTGGCTGAGGCGGCTAATTGCACGGGCGACCCACCTTAACGCGAAGGTGATTTCATGAGTAAACGTCAACTAGTCGAATTCCATAGAAGCGAAGTTCGATTCCTCGCCGAGCAGGACGGGCCAATTGAACGAGAATTTCATAGAAGGCTAATAGAGCTCTTCAGCGAATATGAAACAGTTACAAAAGGCTACCTTGCGGCAGTTGACTATGGTACACCCGCCACCTTTACCGTAGCGCTTTGCCTTCGCGCATTTCCCAGTCCAGATACAGAGTTCGTCAAAAGGATAGGTGACGTATTTGCTTCAATTTTCTCATCCGCCGAACATTTGGACATTCTCTTTCTCGACGAGGAGCAGGAGATTCGCTTGAGACACGTTTGCCGGGCGTTCTATGAAGTTGCTTCCGAAAAGCCACGGCTATGACTCGAGTAGCGGCCGAGCTCAAGAATTGACCCCCGCAAGGCAGATTTGGATCAAGGCTTGCTCGGCTGATTAGTAGGACCAGCGAGCGCCAGGAAATGTGGGCCAGAGTCTTTGGCCGGCTTGCCCGATGCCCTGGGCCGAGTGAAGACGGGAACGCAAACAACTGACGACCAGGCTTGGTCAGCACCAATTACGACGGCGGTGGACGGATACCAACTTCAACTCGCGGTTGCAGGTGACGCAGATCGGGTTGGGCACGTCAAGCACTGATTCCAGCAAATTGAAGCTTAACTACACTTACGGTGTGTTAGTGAATGGCGTCCTTGACGCAACAAGAGATAATGGCAATCTCCAGAGCCAGACACTCACGTTACCGGGTCTGGTTCTGACTCAGAGTTACACGTACGACGAATTGAACCGGCTCAAGTCTGCACAAGAAATGAATGGCGTCATACAGGTGTGGAAGCAGACCTTCAGCTACGATCGTTTTGGGAACCGGCGATTCGATGCCGCCAATACCACGTTACCGCAGATCACGCTGCAGAATGAGACGAGCACCAATCCTGCGATTAGTTCCGCCAACAACCGCATCTCGACTGCCGGTTATCGTTACGACCTTGCCGGAAATCTGGAGTGCGATCCCACGCACCCATGCGGTTCGACTACGCCTTTCCCGGCCTACTATCAATTCGATGGCGACAATCGCATCCTGACCGCTAACGGCGGCGCAGCCAGCGGTGGCTCAACCTATCTTTACGATGGCGACGGACGACGAGTTAAGAAAATCATTGGTGGTCCAACGCCGAGCACCACAGTATTTGTTTATGACATCGCCGGACACATGATTGCTGAGTATAGCGATCAGCAACCCACTGGGGGCGGCACAAGTTATTTGACAGCAGACCACCTCGGCACGCCGCGCGTGATCACGAGAGCAGACCGCAGTGTCAGCGGTAGGCACGACTATCAGCCGTTTGGCGAAGAGATCCCCGCGAGTTATGGCGGGCGTGCGAGTCTTGAAGGCTATCCGCCAACTGATGGACTGAGACAGCAATTCACTCAAAAGGAACGTGATGTTGAGACCGGGTTGGATTACTTCTTTGCTCGTTACTATTCCTCGACCCAAGGCCGATTCGTTACGACGGATCAGTTTGATGGAAATCCTTCACGCCTCTCTGTGAGTTTCGATAGCTCTCCATCGGCCCCGTATGCGAATCTCTTGAACCCGCAGACACTGAATCTCTATGCTTATGTTCTAAATGATCCTCTATCGAACGTCGATGAAGACGGGCATCAGGGAGGTAGGAAACAACCTTTACCTGGGAATACTCGGTACCAGATTAGACCAGATCTCCGAAACCCGAACGATTCTCCTAACATTCACGTGTTCGATAGAGGGGGAAGAAGGGAGATCGGCCGTGTTGCGATTAGGCCTGGTGGCAACGAGTGGACAGGGAAGGTTCCCGAAAGTGTGAAGGCGAATGTTGAGGAGTATATCAGAGTGAGAGGGATTCAACCGCGGTTACCCGGACAGCCGCTCCAACCAGACCTCCCCTCGGGAAATCAAAGCCCGCAATCTGAGGCAACTGGGGGAACTGGTGGGCGACTTTTGCGAGGGACCAACAACAGCATTACGCTGTTGGCTTTTATTTTAGGAGCGATTAACGCAGTTAATGACGCACGTGACGCAGAAGCCAATGGCTATTACATGAATAACCAGGGGCAGATAGTAATTACTGATCTTGGCCGCGCCGCGCAACACTATCCCCAAGGTTATTATCTTGAATTTGGTGGGAACCTCTGGAAACCTCGAGGAGGTACGTGGGTTCCAGTAGATCCTTGTGGTTGCGAATTAGAACTGAAGAATGGTGAGCTTAGGGTCATTTATAAGACCGATTAATTGCCTTGAATGATTAAAAGAATATGGTCGAACTGTACTTAGCTCCTTCACGCCGAGACCCCGAAGGCACGGTCTGGCACAAGTGTCTTGCGGCTATGCAATTCGTTGATGATCGAGTGGGATGGGCAGTTGGTTCGGCCCAGATTGTTCGCACTGCTAACGGTGGCGGGACATGGTGTAATTTGTTTGATGAGAGCATGACCCATCTCGCATTTGCACCAAAGAAACTATCGGCACCAACGAGAGACATATGTTGGGTTATTGACATAATCGGTTCAGGAAAAGTAGGTTGCCTCTTTACTGTTGATGGAGGACAAACCTGGTCGCCCCTTGAACTCGGCTCGTCGCAATACCCTCGAGACATCTTTTTTTTCAACTCCCAACGAGGATGGCTGATCTGCGACAACGGCACTATTGAAGGAGGTGTTCCGACAATAAGGTCAACCTCGAATGGCGGACGAACTTGGCACTCTCAGCAGTTGAATATCGAAGGCAGACCCGAAACCATTCGGTTCTTTGACCATAAGTACGGTTGGTTAGTTGAGCGAATACTCACGAATGCTCAAATGGGGAGTATTTCGCGGTTACATAGATCGACCAACGGTGGTGAAACATGGGATTTCGTGACAGCATTCAACGATCGCATTCTTGATTTGAGAATAAGGGATCGTAAACAGGTTTTTGTGTGCGGTGAATCGGGCCTTATAGCCTCTTCTCACAATGGCGGCTCGAAATGGTGCCGTTTCAAGACCGGAACTAGTGTAGCTATAAATTTTGTCACCATATGCGGCGATCAGACCTTAGTCGCAGGCGGAGACTTTGGCTCTCTCCTGCTGTCGCAGGATCAGGGCGACACTTGGCGACAGGTACGTGGACTTAACAGTGAGGCAAACTTTGTGGGTGCCTATCTGCTTTCAGAGAGTAAGCTTATCGTCTGCTCGAGCGTCTCAATATGCTATGTCCGCATATAAAACCGGGTCAGATCTTCCATTTCACTCTTGATCTGGGCGCGGGCGAAGGAGGCCAATCTCGCCACGATGCGATCAACGGCTTCAGGTAACTATGGTGAAGCGGCGCTGGATGTTGGCGGTACACTCGGCCGGCAGGCAGTGCGGCCACGCACGGTAACAGGGGCTCGAAGCTACGTAAGCTGCGAGCCGCAGCGATGAAGCAGTCGACGCTACGCGATATTGGTAGGAAAAATATTACCCCTAGAAAAGGCGAAGCACTTGGCGAAAGCTGACGTTCGCCTCATATGACGAGCTCTGATCTGGATACGCCGTGATCTGAAGCTCGCCAGCATCCAACACTACGACCAGCTTGGACGGATACGACTGACGCGAAGATTAGAAAACTTTTTCAGCCGCGGCTCTGACGGATGAAACAACAGGTATCAAAGTGCAAACGCGCTACCTGATCAGTAATCCGTGCCAGCCAGCTAACGATTCGCAAATGTCTGGCTAACAACAGGTCGGTGCTTGGAAGCTATGTGCTGACCTCGAACCCGTATCGGGCGGCAACCTCAGGTGCTGCCAGTGCAGAAGCAACGATGGGTTGGACCAGAAGCAAGGCCGATATTGCCGGCCGGACCAGCGAAGTACAGACTTTTGCTGGCAGCACTCTGCCCGCGCCGTGGGGCGGTAACTTTACGACTACAGGCACGGTGGCGACGGTTTACGACGGCAGGTTCACCACTGTTATGGATTGGGCAGGCAAAGTGCAGCGCAACAAGGTAGATGGCCTCGCTCGTTTGATAACATTTGATGAGCCGTCTGATGCTGCGAATACACTTGGCAGTCAATCGTCGTCCACCCAGGCGACAAACTACAAGTATGATGCGCTCGGAAATCTTACGCTCGTGACGCAGGGCAACCAGACTCGCAGCTTTAGCTACTCGAGTGTCGGGAGACTGCTCAGCGCCAGCAATCCTGAAAGCGGCGTTATCGATTATGAGTATGATGCGAACGGTAAGCGAGATACTACTCAAGCGTGCAAGGTCGTTTCCTAGGTCCTGATCCTCTCCTTGCTAGCGGAAGACGAGCAGCACCTCAGAGTTGGAACCGTTATGCATACGTACTGAATAAACCCGTGCGCCTTATTGATCCCACCGGGTTAATTGGTTGCACGCCTCAAACGGCATGCGTCCAAGTGCCGGATCCGAATGGGACACTGTAGCACCCGTAGTCAACGGTGGCATCGTTGAGGTCACCCCGCCTACGCTCGAAGAAGTTCTCACAAGCAATGAGATCATGAGCGAGATCGCGCCTCGCCGCACTCAGTCGACCGCCTCGGATGATTGTCTCTACTGCGCGAGTTTGGCTCAAGAAATGCACCGAAGAGCTGTGCCAATGGCTGAAGTGATACAAACTTATGCTGAAATAGATGTAGCAATAAGCTGTTTCCACTTGCGCTGGGCGGAGGAGGTGTTTCTACCCTCGGCCTCGAAGCTGGAGATACTGCTGCCGAGGGTACGACTCTCTTCCGAACTGTGCTTCAACCGAATTAGCAAATATCGAGGAGTTTGGAGCTTACCGCCTAGGTCCTAATTCTATCGAAGAAGGAAAATATTTCTTTGAGTCGTCGAAAGATGCGGCTGGCTTCGCTCAAAAAATGTTTTTCGCACTTTCCTCACGAAGGTCCATACACGATCACATCCACAAATGTACCTAGCTCTGCACTGCCAGGTTCTACTAGAATATTCATTTCCGGAGAAGGACAATCAGTGCTTGTGCCTGCCGGTCGTTTGCCACTTGGACCAGTAAATATTTGGGAACTGGGATTGCCGGATGCCTCGATAGGTTCAAATTTTCCATTTGAGAGCGGCGGCTACGGCACCCGCACGCAGTAAGGGGTGCCCCAGACAGTGAGCGCGCACAAATAACATAAGGTCACGTTGTATTAGGCCACACCAGCGAATCGGACTTTGCCGACACAGAACAAACACCAAAGAATCTCTGTGAAGTAGAAGCTGAGGCCGTTGCGTTGCTTTGCTACGAGCCCTTGGACCTCGAAGGTGCAGACTATTGGCGCGGCTATATCCAGAACTGGGCTATATCGGGTGGCTGACTATAACGGCCAAGGCATACCCGAAAAGAGTGCGCGAGTTTTCCACGCGGCCGATCAGATTCTGAGGGCCGGACGACTACCCACCACAGAGAAGGCAAGCGGTAAGAGGGAAGTGACTTTACTCAGTTCGGCGTATTCACGGGCGGTCAAGTATGACAAGGCCGAATCGAACCCTTGCAGTAAAGTGGATCTCTTCACACTTGATAACCTCCGCTACCGGTACCTGCTACCGGAAGAGGAACCATTACTAATGGCCCATCTCAGCGGGCCATGCGCTCACTTAAAGCCAGCTGTAATTGTTGCCCTCGGCACAGGAATGCGTATGGGCGAACAGTTGCGGATGAAACGCCATCAAGTGGATTTCCTGCGCAATATCGTTACAGCGCGCGATACCAAGAACGGACGACCACGCGATATTCCAATGAACGATGATGTCAGAGAAGCTCTGGCTGAGTTGTGTGAGGATAAAGGACCGAATGATTACGTCTTTAGTAGTCCCAAGACCAAATTATGTTTGCGGGAGACGAAAAAAGGTTTTCGCACTGCCTGCCGACTAGCTGGTATTGAAGGACTGATTTGGAAAGATCTAAGGGCGACGTTTGGAACTCGTTTGGCCGAAGCCGGTTGCGATGCGTTCACGATCGCACAACTTTTCGGACATTCAGATGTTCGCGTGACGATGCGTTACGTGAGAGCCGTTGAGGATACCAAGCGGGTGGCGGTTGAGGCGATCAAGCTCAGCGCCAGAAAAAATGTCCAAGTATTGGCCAGTTGGCCAAAACAGCCAGCGACGGCGCTGGCTGTAAGTCATTGAAACTAAATGGTGGAGCAGAGGGGGGTCGAACCCCTGACCTCCGCATTGCGAACGCGGCGCTCTGCCAAACTGAGCTACTGCCCCACGCGGGTTGCCATATTAGGAAGCGCGGTTGATTAGTGTCAAGCCGCGATGACTACTATCAAGCGCCAGTTAATGACTGCGCAGCGCGTTCGACGGCTTCACTCAGGCGAGCGATGTTTTTACCGCCACCTTGAGCCATATCAGGCTTGCCGCCGCCGCGGCCGTCGAGTAACGAGCAGGCTTCGCGCATGAGTGCGTTCATATCGCCAGGCGCGCCGGCAGAACGAGCAAAGATCAAACGTGCGGCGTCTTTGTCGCATGAACCGAGCAAGGCGATTGTTTGCGGGTGAGAGATCAAAGCATGGACGATCTTCTTGAGAAACTCCGCATTACCAGAATCAAAGATGTGACTAACGAGTCGCGTGCCATCCCGTTGAATTACTGCCGAAGCTAATAACCGCTCAGCCTCAACACCCGCAGCCACTTCTTCCAACGCGCGCACCTGACGGTGCAATCCTTTATTTTCTTCAACCAACTGCGCAGCGTGTTGCGGTACGTCGTCGCGGGCCGTGCTGAAGAGAGCCGCGACGTCGCGCGCGGTGCGGTTTGCTTTTCGATAGTCTGCGAGGGCGCGGAGGCCCGCGACGAACTCGATGCGCGTCAAACCCTTCGCGCGTTCCCACGAACGCATCGCGATCATTCCAACTTCACCCGTGCGATACGCGTGCGTACCGCCGCAAGGCGTCAGATCAAAACCCTCGATCTCGATCAAACGCAATTCACCCTCGCGCGCCGGCTCTTTGCGCAACGCCATCGCTGCCGCTTCTTCCGAACTCACGTTGTGAATCGCGATCGCGCGGTCTTCCCAAACGACATTGTTCGCAAGCTCAACTGCGCGTTCGATCGTCTCCGTCGACGGATCACTCAGCTCGACGTCGATCTCGCACGTCGTTTCCAACACGCGAAAACTCTTCGTCGGCGCGTTGAAAAGTTTGACGAACGCCTGCGACAGAATGTGCTGGCCCGTGTGCTGTTGCATGTGGTCCAAACGCCGGAGCCAATCGACTCGCCCGGACACGATCGCGTCTCTTGCGGGGGCGAGACCTTGCAGTACATGCAGCACGCCACGGTCGCCGTCGTCGATACACTCGACGACGCGCGAGCCGTTGAGCGTTCCTGTGTCACTCGGTTGACCGCCGCCAGTCGGATAAAACGCCGTGCGATCGAGAACCACAGCCGTCCAGCCGCTGACGCGTTCAGTAACGTCGACGACGCGAGCTTCAAACTCGATCAGGTGCGAGTCGGCGTAGTATAGACGTTCGGTTGCAGGCATTAGTCGTTAAGCACGTTAATAATCCAACTCGGAGCCGGTTGCAAGCCAAGTCAACGCGCCGGCAAACCTTCACTGCAAAAGCTCGAGTTTTGACAGTGTCTCAACGAAACGAAGATAATCCGTCACCGATGAGCCTACCCAACCGAAGCGTCTTACTAACGTGCGTTCTCTTACTTCTTATCTGTGGCCAAGCGACAGCTCAGGAACTGCCACTGAAATCGATAACTTACCGGCTCGCGATGACGCGGCCCACGTCGCATCTTTTCGAAGTGGCGATCGAGACCGAACTCCCGAACGAACTAAGAGACAAACCACTTCAGTTTCAAATGCCCAAGTGGTCTCCAGGCCGTTACGCGGTCTTTGACTTCGCCAAAAATGTGCAGGAGTTTCGCGCCTTCGACGGCATTTGCGCGCCCGAAACGACGTGCACCAACAAACCGACTCGCGCGGTCACGCGCGTCGACGGGCAGACGTGGAGCGTCGCGCCTTCGGGCAGCACGACGCTAACAGTCTCTTACAAAGTATTCGCCAACGATCTCTCCGGCACGTTTTCGCAACTCGACGAACGCCACGCCAACTACAATGGCGGCTCGATCTTTATGTACGTCGTGGGCCACAAACCCGATCCGGTGAAGCTAACGATTCACCCGCCCACGGGCTGGAAGATCGTCAACGGCCGGATGGACCAACCAAACCAAACCGAATGGCAGTTTCCCAATTGGGACATCCTGATCGACACGCCTACGGAGATCGCACCCGATTGGACGCATGAGAGTTTCGACGTCGAGGCCAAGAAGTTTCACGTCGTGGTCCATTCGTTTGGACCAGAAGGCGGCAAGCGTTCCGCGCTCGTGCGCGATATCGAGAAGATCGTGCGCGCCGAAGTCGCGCTGTGGGGACCGCCGGAATTTTCGGAATACACTTTCCTGATTCACTACGCGGCCGACGATCACTCGGGCGATGGAATGGAACACCTCACGTCAACACAGATCATCGAACCAGGCGCACTCGGCGAAGCCGGTGTTTACGAGGACACGCTGGGCACCGTGGCGCACGAGTTCTTTCACGTGTGGAACGTGAAGCGTTTGCGCCCCGTCGAACTTGGGCCATGGGACTTCACGCAGCCGCTCAACACACGTGCACTCTGGGTAGCCGAAGGTTTCACAAATTACTACGGCCACATCATGTTGCGCCGCGCCGGCATCTGGGACGACAAACATTTCCTGAATCGAGCGGCGCAGACAATTAGAGGGATTGAGAGCGCACAAGGTAGTAAGTTGATGAGCGCGGAAGAGTCGTCGCTGTCAGCGCCGTTCATCGACGACGCGCCGCACGCGCAAGTGACCAATCTCGAAAACACCGCCATCAGCTACTATCCGAAAGGCGAGCTGATCGGCATGGTGATGGACCTGTTGATTCGCGGCCGCACGAAAGGGAAGTCGTCGCTCGACGACGTGATGCGCCGCATGTACGACGAGTTTTATGTGAAGAGTCCGAACAGTAGTTACTACTTGCGCGGGCGTGGTTATCAGACCGAAGACCTGGAACGCGTCGTTGTGGATCTTGCCGGTGCGGGGTTTCACGATTTTTTCAAACAGCACATTCGCGATGTGGAGGTGTTACCTTACGAGGAAGCGTTCGGATATGCGGGGCTGCGATTGGTGAAGACGACGGCGAAAGAACCGTTCGATGCCGGGTTGTCGATCGAGTTTGAAGGTGACGTCGGAGTGATCGAAAACGTGCGCAACTATTCGCCGGCTGAAACTGCGGGGTTGCAGAAGAACGAGGAGATCGTTTCGCTGGCGGGAAGGAAAGTGACGAAAGCTTCGTGGTTGAAGACACTCGCGCGTTACAAAAAGGGCGATTCAGTCGCCGTGGTCGTGAAGCGCGACCGCCGAACGATCAAAGCGGAGATGATCCTGGGAGATCCGGAACGCGTGGAGTACAGGATTGAAGAAAAAGCCAATGCCACGGATCAGCAACGCGCGCTCCGTACGGCGTGGCTTAGTGGAAAGTAGATCAGGGCACGACGACGTGCAGCGACTCCGATGCGATCTCGAAACGCATCGGTAGCGAACCGATCAACTCGCCGTCGATCTGCACGGGTGCGTCGCCCTTCGCTTCGACGCGCGCTGCTTTCACAAATCGCACACCCGGTTTGTCCTTCGGCATTCCTGCGCGCAACGCGTACGAAAGCAGGCGCAGATAACCAATCCGGCTCACCGTTTCGATAATACAAATTTCAAACTCCGGCTCCTCGAGACGCGCGCCGGGCGTGATCGCGAGGTCACCTCCGTAGCGCGCCGCTTTGCCAATCGCCGCAAACGTGCCTGTGTATTCCCGGCCCTCGATGTCGAGTGAGAAAACCGATGGTTTCCAATCTGCGAGATGACTCAACCCTGAAACCCAGAACGCGCCTTTGCCGATGCGCTTCTTCAAGCGCGGCTGCACTCGTTGCACGACAGAAGCGTCCAGACCGATGCCCGCCATCAACACAAACAGACGACTTGTTCCGGTTGTTTCTACAGTCGCGCGCCCGAGATGAATGCGACGCGTCTTGCCGAGCGCGGCAACGACAGTTGCTTGTTCATCGTCGAGCGGCAGGTTCAATTCACGCGCGAGAACGTTGGCAGTGCCGCGTGGAATGATTGCGAGGCGCGCGTTGCTGCCGGCCATTCCCTGAATTGCTTCATTGATCGTTCCGTCACCACCCGCGACGATCACGTCCGAACTTCCATTGCGAGCCGCCTGCGCGGCGATCTCGGTGGCTTCGTCCGGTGCGCTGGTGAGTTTTAGATCGACTTCGAGTCCTAGCGATTTAAGTTGTGCGGCAACGTCCTGGATGGGCCGCAACCGGCGTGCGCCGTAGCGGCCCGTTTTCGGATTGGAGATCAGGGTTGCTCGTCGAATGGACACACGGATAAAGCAGATTATTCGAGGCGATAATTCGGAGCTTCCTTGGTAATGATCACGTCGTGTACGTGAGATTCCTTCAAACCTGCGGACGTGATGCGCAGGAACCGAGTCTTCTCCTGAAACTCGTTGATGTTGTGACAGCCGGTGTAACCCATGCCGGAACGAAGTCCACCGACGAGTTGCGTGACCATGTCAGCAAGTGTTCCTTTGTAAGGCACGCGGCCTTCAATTCCTTCCGGCACCAGCTTCGACTCAGTAACGCCCATGTCCTGCGCGTAACGATCGCGCGAACCTTCACGCATTGCGCCGATCGATCCCATGCCGCGATACGTTTTGAACGAGCGGCCCTGGAATAGAATCACTTCGCCGGGTGCTTCTTCAGTGCCAGCAAACAACGATCCAATCATCACAACGTCGGCGCCTGCGGCGATCGCCTTCGCCACGTCGCCAGAAAACTTCACACCACCGTCGGAAATAACCGGCACCTTGCCGCGCGCTGCTTTCACACAACTCGCGATCGCCGTGATCTGCGGTACGCCCGCCCCGGTCACCACGCGCGTCGTACAGATCGATCCCGGACCAATACCGACTTTGATCGCATCGACGCCGGCATCGATCAGTTCCTGTGCGCCAGCGGTGGTGCCGACATTGCCCGCAATCAAATCCGTTTCCGGATGCCGGCTTTTGATGTCTTTCACGGCGTCGATTACGCGCGACGAGTGACCGTGCGCCGTATCGATCACGAGACAATCAACGCGCGCCTTGACCAGTTCATCGGCACGTTCGCGATAATCACCAGTCGCACCGATCGCGGCCGCGACGCGCAGCCGGCCCAGGTTGTCCTTCGCCGCCGACGGATACTTGATCGCTTTCTGAATGTCCTTGACTGTAATTAGTCCTTTTATACGTTTGTCGTCGTCGACTACCAGCAGCTTTTCGATCCGGTGTTTTTGCAGAACGGCCTTGGCCTGATCCAGCGTTGTACCAACGGGAACGGTGACTAGCGGTTGTTTGGTCATCACTTCCGACACCGGGATGTCGAAACGCGTCTCGAAACGGAGATCACGATTGGTGATGATGCCGACGAGATGTCCCGTTTCATCGACCACGGGAACGCCGCTAATATGAAAGCGCTCCATTACCTGGAGCGCTTCGCGAACTGGCCTATCCGGTCTGATGGTCACCGGGTCGACGATCATTCCCGATTCCGATCGTTTGACCTTGTCGACCTCCTCCGCCTGCCGTTCAATACTGAGATTCTTGTGAATAACGCCGATGCCACCTTGCTGGGCGAGAGCGATCGCCAGCGACGCTTCAGTCACAGTGTCCATCGCGGCCGAGCACAAAGGAATTTGCAGCCGGATGTTGCGCGTGAATTGTGTGGCGGTGTCAGTCTCGTAAGGCAGAACGTCGGAGCGGTCGGGAACAAGGAGAACGTCGTCGAAAGTAAGTCCTTCAAAAATATCTGATGTGATCATGTGCCCCTAAATCGCTGTTTGTTAATGTGAGGTCATTATACATAGGAGTGTGAGTTTGGTTCACTGCGAAAGCCGGTTCGTTGTTGAGAGCCGCCCTGGAGCGTCGTTGGAACCAGGCAAGCGCGGCTAGAGCGGCAGCGGTGAGTATCGCCAGGATCAGTATCGCAAGGACGACGGTCAGGACTGGGGAACGCGTTGCGGGTGTGTCCGTGTAAACTTTGGATTGGAGCGGATGAGTGTTGACGTCGTCGCTCGCCTCGCCGCCGTGCTCGCGCAAGTAACGCGTGTAACCCTCAATCGCTTCGCGTTCGTCGTAGCCGATACACTTCGCGTAGGCCTTTATAAAACTACGATTAAAGACGCCGCCGGGCAGACGTTTGTAGTCGTTAGCCTCGATCGCCTCGAGATATTGGACAGAGATCCGCGTCTCATCGCAGATTTCGCGAAGGCCGATACCTCGCGCCTCGCGTGCGAGTCGCAATTGTTCGCCAATAGTCGTGGCCATCTCCAATCGCTCGTCCTGGCGTTGGCTTGGTAGACTACCTCCGGGCGAAGCTCCGGAGCAAGATTACTTAAATGTGTTTACGAACCCACCTGGTCCTATCGGGCCGCTTGTTTGATTGCGTACAACTCCCACTTTTTCTGCAATATAGCTTCATGTGCTAAACGCTGTCAAACTACATTGCCGATTGCCAATTTGCGATTGCCGATTTTCTTTTCCGCTTTGCTCTTGCTGCCGCAGGTCAACGAGGAGAGCCGGCAATCGACAATCGGCAATTGGCAATCGACAATGCTTGTGATAGGTTGACGCCAACGGTGACCCGGTTTTTAGTTTTAATCTTTACAATAGA
>Ga0196977_1000696_pt1 | contig 15954 bp, 20 predicted proteins | sample S3v_1013CmetaG_FD_148634 | JGI IMG/M metagenome (GOLD analysis project Ga0196977, IMG submission 148634) | Soil microbial communities from Anza Borrego desert, Southern California, United States - S3+v_10-13C | ecosystem: Environmental > Terrestrial > Soil > Desert | place: USA: California...
GATCGTACCGCCGGTGCGATCGATCGCGCGCGTCAGCAGGCGCGTGAGCGGCAGCATCCACGCGGAGTTGTCCGCGGACGCGTCGGGAATGATGTTGACCAGCGAGGCCCAGCCGCGGCGCAGGCCGACGATCTCGCACGGCTCGTCGAGCATGCGCCAGACGAATGCCTTGATGGCGGCGTTCAGGCCGGGAACGTCGCCGCCGCCGGTGAGGATGCCGATGCGTTTCACCGCAGTCGCGCTTCCGCCGCCGCCTCTCCCTCCGGGAAGAAGACGACCTTCAGCGCCTCGTGGCGATCGAACTTCGCGATGCCTTCATGGAAATCACGGAGCGAATCGTAGGTGGCCTGCACGACCCAGGCGACGTCGAGTCCGGCGCGCAGCATGCCCAGCATGCGTTGCCAGGTCGAGTACATCCGCCGTCCGATGATCCCGTGCATCGTCACGCCTTTGAAGATCACGTTGCGCGTGTAGTCGTCGATCGTGACCGAGTGGCCGGCGGGGAGGCCGAGCAGCGAGAGCGTGCCGCCCATGCGCACGATGTCGAGGCCGAAGTTGATCGCGGCGCCGGAGCCCGACATCTCGCAGACGACATCGACGCCGACGCCGCCGGTGAGCGCTTCGACTGCCTGCTTCAAGGCGCGCGGATCGGTGGTGCGCACGTTGAACGTATGCAGGTTCGAGAATTCACGCGATGCGGCCCAGCGGCGGGCGGTCTCGAGCGCCTGATCGCTGACGTCGGTGACGATCACGACCGACGCGCCGTTGTGCTCCGCGATCGCGGCGGACATCGCGCCGATCGGTCCGAAGCCGGTGATCGCGACGGTCTTGCCGGCCAGGTCGACGACCTGCGTCGTGTGGACCGCGTTGCCGAGGGCGTCGAGGAACGCGCCGACGCGCGGCGGCACGAAGGAGGGGAGCTTGATCACGTTCGAGGCGGGCACCTTCACGAACTCGGCGAAGGCGCCGTCGTCGTCGAGACCGTAGATCTTCGTGCGCACGCAGATATGGCCGTCGCCCGCGCGGCACTGATAACACTCGCCGCAGATGATGTGCATCTCCGCGGCGACGTAATCGCCGATGGCGAGTGTGCCTTCGTGCGCGCGCGATGCGTCATTGCCGAGCTCTTCGACGAAGCCGCAGAACTCGTGGCCGTACACGCGCGGCGGCTGCACCTTCGCGCGGATCGAAGGATCCCAGTGATAGATATGTTTGTCGGTGCCGCAGATGGCGGCGCCGGCGACGCGGATCAGGACCTCGCCGGGGCCGGGTTTCGGGACAGGACAGTCACGGATTTCGGTCCCTTCCGGACCGTCGAGAGGAGCTGATTTGACGACGGCGATCATCGGGGCGCGGATGCTATCACGCCGGGTTTTCTGCGCAGGTTGCGGCGGATGACGCGCAGTGCCGCGTCGATCGTTTCTTCGACTCGCGACGGCGGTTCCACTTCGACCTCGCGCGTTGCTTCCGGCAGCTCGGCGACGAACTGCGAGATCGCGCGGACGAGCGAATCGGGATCGTGCTCGAACAGATTGCCGTGCATTCCGCCTTCGACGATGTGGATGCGCTTCGGCGTGTTGCACGCGCCGTAAAGCTCGTGCGCCATCGAGCTGGGGATCGATTCGTCGTCGCGGCCATGCAGTACGAGCAGCGGGATCTGCAGCCTGCGTACGGAATCGATCGTATCGAACAGATCGCCCGCGAGGAGATGCAGCGGCAGTTTCGGATGGAGCAGGCGCGCCATCGCGGTGAGATTGCTGAACGTCGACTGCAGGATCATCGCGTCGAAGCGATGGCGGCGCACGACCTGTGCCGCGACTGCGCCACCGAGGGAGAAGCCGTAGAGGATGGAGGGGAGAAGGGTCGGGCGGATCGAGTCGTGAAAACGCGCGGCAGTCACGCCGTCGTCGAGGACGCCGTCGACCGAGGGAGTGCCGGTGCTTTTGCCATAGCCGCGATAGTCGAAGAAGAGCACGTTCAGCCCCGCCTCGAGCAGGTGTGGAATGATCGGCGCGCTCACGGTGAGATTGCCGCGGTTGCCGTGACAGAAGATCGCGCTCGCGACCGGCTTCTCCGCACGGCAGTACCAGGCATAGAGCTCTTCGCCGTCCGGCGTTTCGATCCAATGCTCCTCGCACGCGCCCGCGGGGATGCCGTACGCGGTGGGATCCCAGCCGTGCTCCGGTTCCGGCGAAGGCTTGAAGATCTGCGTGCGGCGGTATTCGCGGCGACCGAGTGCGGCCGCGAGGACCACGCCGCCGCCAACTGCCAGCGGCAAGGCGAGCAGGTCGAGCAGCTTTCGGCGCGGCGCCATGACAGGCGTGCAGAGCAAGAGATGTGCAGGAGACGACGGGAGGCCTCCGGCGGCCCCGGCCGCCGGAGGCCTGCCGTCGTCTCTGCTACGCTCCGCGCATGCACGTCGAGTCGCGCCTGCGCGTGCGGTACAAGGAAACGGATCAGATGGGCATTGCCCATCACGCGAACTACATCGTGTGGTTCGAGATCGGGCGCACGGACCTCTGTCGCGCGACCGGGTTTCCGTACAACGAGATCGAAGCGCGCGGCTTCATTCTCGTCGTCACCGACGTGCAGGTCCGCTATCGCACGCCGTTCCGTTATGACGACGAGGTCTTGATCCGCACGCGCGTCGCGGAGATGGGCAGCCGCATCATCCGTTTCGCGTACGAGCTGTTCGACGGGAGCGGGGAGACACCGCGCGCGACCGGGACGACGTCGCACGTGTGGCTCGAGGAGAAGACGCGCAAGCCGGTGCGCGCGGATGAAGAGGTGCGGCGCGCGTTCGAGCCGTGGCTGCCGGCTACAGCTTCATGAAGCCGCCCTTGAGGAACTGCTCCGGGTTCGCGGCGAAGGTCCGTTTGTTCTCCTCGGTCGAGAAGTAATAGATCTTCCCTTTGTATTCAAAGGTGGGCGTGTTCGCGCGGATGGAGATCTTGCTGCCGTCGAGGGCGTCCATTGCGATGGCCGGCGAAAAAGGCAGCGACGCCCGCACTTTCTCATCCTCGGGTGAAAAGATGATCGGCGTCGGCGTCTCCCACGGCAAAGCCTTCGGCTTCGGCGGTGGCGCTTCGTCGAGGAGCATCGGCGGCGGATCGAGCGGAGCGGGCGTGGGGACGACGGTGTTGATCGACTGCACCGGAGCCGCCTGCGCGGATTGCGTAGGGCCCGAGTCGCACGCGGTGAGTGCGAGCATCGCGGCGGCGAGCGGAGCGAGAGCGGAAAGGCGCCTCATCTGATTGTCGCTCCAGGCCGTTGCGAATCGTAGGCCATGGTGCCCGGGACTGGAATCGAACCAGCACCCGCTAATGCGGACAGGCTTCTGAGACCTGCGCGTCTACCAATTCCGCCACCCGGGCAGGGGGAGCGCGATTTTAGTCGCAGGCGGATGAATGTCAAAGACGGCCTCGAAATTCCGTTGCGCGCGCTTCCCACGCCTCGGTGAAACGAATATCCTGCCGCCGCGAGATCTGAGCGTCGATGTCAGCCGCAATCCACCCCGTGCCGCGCGAAAAGCTATCGAACGAAGTCTGGAACCTGCCGAACGCGCTGACGCTGTTCCGCATCTTCCTCGTGCCCTTCCTCGTGGTCGTGCTGCTGACGAAATTCGAAGGGCGCGAGTACATCGGTCTGGCGATTTTTCTCGTCGCCGCCGTCACCGATTTTCTCGATGGCTGGGTTGCTCGCCGGCGCAATCAGACGACGAAGCTCGGCGCGCTCCTCGATCCGATCGCGGACAAATTGCTCATGTCGGCGGCGTTCATTTCGCTGGTGGAGATGGACGCGCAGCACGTACCAGCATGGATGGTGGTGATCATCATCGGCCGCGAGTTCGCGGTCTCCGGTCTGCGCTCGATCGCCGCGCAACAGGGTGTGACCATCGCCGCATCGCCATTGGGCAAATTCAAGATGTTCTCGCAGGTCATCGCCATCTCGCTGCTCATCCTTGGCTATGAGCTCGGGCAATTCCGCGTCATCGGCACCGTGGCGTTATGGGGCGTGATGTTCTTCGCGCTCGCGTCGGGCGTCGATTACTTCATCAAGTTCGCGCGCGGCGTGCTCATGGATCAGCCGACCAATACGCGATAGACGTCGTTCTTGCGCATCCCGAATTTTTCCGCGACCGCTTTGACCGCGTCGTTGCGGCGCATGCCGGTCTGACGCAGGCGCTCGAACTCCGCGCGCAGTTCGTCCGTTGTCACTTCCGCGGCCGCTCGTGCGGGGGCGGCCAGGACGAGGGTGATCTCGCCATGCACGCGATCTCGCTCGCGCAACGTCGCCAGCACTTCCGAGATGCGGCCGCTGAGGAACTCCTCGTGCATCTTCGTCATCTCGCGCGCGACCGTGACCTCGCTGTCGCCGAATACTTCCAGCACGTCTTCGAGCGACGCGACCACGCGCTCGGGCGATTCATAGAGAACGACGGTGTGGCCGAGGGTTGCGGCGTTGCGATAAAAATCGAGCCGCTCGCCTTGCCGATGCGGCGTGAAGCCGAGGAAGCTGAAGGGGAGGGGGGCGATGCCGCTGGCGGCGAGCGCGAGGACGCCGGCGAAAGGACCCGGGATCGGCTCGATGGTGAGTCCGCGCTCGCGCGCGAGACGCACGATCGGATAGCCGGGATCGGAGATGACCGGCATCCCGGCATCACTCACGAGCGCCAATGTTTCGCCGCGCTCGATGCGTGACACGAGCAGCTCCGCTTTCTGATCCTCGTTGTGCTCGTGATAGCTGTCGGTGGGGCGATCGATGCCGAAATGCGTGAGCAGCTTGCGCGTGTGACGCGTGTCCTCGCAGAGGATGAGGTCCGCGGACTTGAGGGCGGCGATCGCGCGCGGCGAGAGGTCCGCGAGATTGCCGAGCGGAGTGCCGACGATGAGGAGCCTGCCCATACGTCGCGAGTGTAGTCCGCGGCGCCATCTGGAGCGACGGGCTAAGAGCCCGTCGCTCCAGATGGCACGCCGAGACGCAGCGCGTAACTGCGCGCCAGCAAAATCGCCGCACTCGAGGCCACGTTCAGCGACTCCACCCGCCCGGACATCCCAATCGCGATCGTCGTCGATTGCTCGATCAATTCGGTCGACACGCCCGCACCCTCATTGCCGAACACGAGCACCGCGTTGCGAGACGGCGGATCGCCGACAGCGCCCGATATCGCCGTGGAGTACAGCCGTACTCCCGCATCGAGCAACTCATCAAGGGAGATCTTCGCGACAGGCACGTTGAGAATCGCACCCGCGGACGAACGAATGGCCTTCGGCCCGTACGCATCCGCGGTCCCGGGCAACAGCAGCACTCCGGCCGCATCGAACGCCGCGGCCAGTCGCACGATCGTGCCGACGTTCCCCGGATCCTGCACCGCGTCGAGTGCCACCGCGATCGTGTCGCGTTTCGCGAGAATCCCCGCGGCGCTCGCGCGCGGCCGCTCGAACAATCCGAGTGTTCCCTGCGTCGTGCGCGTCTCCGACAGCGCGTCGAACAGCTCCGCGGTCATCTGCACGCCGCGCTCGATCACTACGATCGGCTTCCAGCCGCTGGCGATCGCATCGGCCACGGCCTTCGGTCCTTCGATGACGATCTCGTCCGCATGCTCGCGAATGGCCTCGCGGATCCGTTTCACGAGAGGATTCTGCCTGCTGCTGACCGTTCGCATTAGAATGCGCCGCCGATGATACTGAAGCCCAGCGGGACGATTCGTTTTTCCGATCGCGTCACGGCGATGCAGGAATCGCCCACGCTGGCCGTGCTCAATCGCGCCACCGCGCTCATCGGTCAAGGGATCGACGTCGTCGACTTCGGACCGGGCGAGCCCGACTTCGCCACGCCGCGCGCGGTATGCGAGGCGGGCAAGACCGCCATCGACAAGGGCTACACGAAATACACGAACGCGAGCGGCCTGAAATCGGTCCGCGAAGCGATCGCCGCGCGCTACAACAAACGCTACGGATTGAATCTCGCGCAGGAGCACGTGATCGTCGGCAGCGGCGGCAAGCAGGAGCTGTTCAACGTCATGCTCGCGCTGCTTCGTCCGGGGGACGAGGTGATCATCCCGTCACCATACTGGGTGAGCTTCCCCGATCAGGTCGAGTTTGCGGGAGGCGAGGCGGTTTTCGCGCACACATTCGCCGATGATCGATTCAGGCCGACGTTGCGCGCGATCGAGGAAGTAGCGACCAAGCGCACGCGCGGAGTGATCCTCAACTCGCCGAACAATCCCACGGGCGCCGTGATCCGCGAATCGGAGCTGAAGAAGATCGTCGAGTGGTGCGCCGAACGCGACGCGTTCCTGGTCTACGACGAGACGTACGAGCTGTTCGTGTATGACGGCAACGAGCACGCGTCCGCGGCGAAATGGCTTGAGGAGCATCTCGAGACGGTCATCATCGTGAACTCGATGTCCAAGACCTTCTCCATGACCGGCTGGCGCCTCGGCTATGCGATCGCGCATCCGCAGATCATTCGCGCACTTGGGAAGATCCAGGGACACTCGACGTCAAATCCGAGCACGATCGCGCAGCACGCGGCGCTCGAAGCCTTGAACGGCGTCGATGAAGACGTGCAGCGGATGTACGACGCGTATCGCGAGCGGCGCGCGTGGCTCGTACCCGCGTTGAACGCCCTTCCGGGGCTCTGTTGTGCGGATCCTGACGGCGCGTTTTACGTCTTCCCCGACGTGAGCGCGCATTACGGCAGCGGTCCGATCACGAATTCGCAGACGTTCGCCGACTATCTACTCGATGAGGCGCGCGTCGCGGTCGTGCCCGGTTCGGCCTTCGGCGCGGACAAGTTCATCCGCATCAGCTACGCGACCTCCCTGGAGCGGTTGCATGAGGGTGTGCGCCGGATGGACGCCGCGCTGCGCAAGCTTCGCTGAGGCCGCTGGAATCTCCCCTCGGTTCGCCCCGTTCCCTCTCGCGTTCCGAATCATTAGAAGGAGACCTCGTGAAGAAAATCATTACGACCACCATGGCGCTGGCGCTGGTCGCGTCGGCCGGATTCGCGCAGCAGCAGACGCCGGCTGCCACTCCCGCTCCCGCAGCGGCGGCGGCGCAGGCCGATCCCATCATCATCGCCGCGGGCGGCCTTTCAATCCGCCAGTCGGAGTTCGAGTCGGCGCTCAAGAGCCTGCCGGCCGAATATCAGCAATACGCTGCCGGGCCCGGCAAGAAGCAGTTCGCCGAGGACTATCTTCGGATGAAGATGCTGGCGGCGGAGGGGGCGAAGGCCGGACTCGACAAGGATCCGGAAGTCATCTCGCAACTCGCGCTCATGAAGGAGAACCTCATCGCGCAGGCCCAGCTCAAGAAGATCGAATCGGGCATCGCGATCACCGACGAAGAGCTGAAGAAGAAGTACGACGCCGCGAAGGCGGACTACGAACAGGTCAAGGCGCGCCACATCCTGATCGCGTTCAAGGGCAGCCCGGCGCAGATTCCGACCAAGCCGGAACTGACTGAAGAAGAGGCGAAGGCGAAAGCCGAAGACATCCGCAAGCAGATCGTGGCTGGCGCTTCGTTCGATGAGCTCGCGCAGAAGGAGTCCTACGACACCGGCTCCGGCTCCCGCGGCGGCGATCTCGGCGCATTCGGCCGCGGCCAGATGGTGCCGGAGTTCGAGAAGGCCGCGTTCGAGGCGAAGAAGGGTGAGCTTACGCCGGTCATCCGCACGCAGTTCGGCTTCCACATCATCCGCGTCGACGAACACGACATGACGCCGTTCGAGCAGGTCAAGGCCAAGCTCGAGAAGGACACGCGTCAGGCGGCGATGCAGGCCAAGCTCGAAGAGATGAAGACGAACGCGAAGGTCACGTTCAACGACACCTACTTCGGCGCCGAGCCCGCACCGTCCGCGCCGGTCTCGCAGCCGCCCGCCGAAAAGCAGTAACGATTTCGCGAGTGCGGCGGCTCCGGCTGCCGCACTCGCATGCTATCTTGCCGGCGCATGGAGATACCGTCCAGGGTTTCGGTCTTCAACCGAACGCTCGAAATCAAGAACAAGCCCGCGACCCTCATCGCGATCAACGACCTCGGCTTCTACGAGATCGTCCTCGAGATCCAGCAGCGCAACCACACGGTGCTCTTCCCGATCGCCGAGACCGTGCTGATCTTCACGGATCCGCAGCCGTCCGTGTCCGCCGACTTCGAAGTCGAACGCTAGATGTGGGACGCGCCGTCGATCGTTCCCTCGATCCCGTACTCCGACGTGCCGCGCGCAGCCGAATGGCTCGAGCGCGTGTTCGGCTTCCGCGAGCGTAAACACGCACGGCTCTCCTGGCCGGGCGGCGGGATGACGTGGATGGAAGTCGGCGACAGTCTCTTTCATATCTCGACCGCGGACCTCACGTGGGGACCAGCGCATCCCGCCTCAGGCTTCGTGATGAAGGTCTACGTCGGTGATGTCGATCAGCACTTTGAGCACGCGAAGCGCGAAGGCGCCACGATCCTCTCCGAACCGCAGGACGGATTCTGGGGCGGCCGCACGTATCGCGTGCTCGACCACGAAGGACATCGCTGGGAGATCTCGCAGAGCGGAGTCGACCTTGCGGTGGAACAATGGGAGTTGCCGCCGGGAGTAACGCGCGGCGCGACGTAAAATCGTTTCGTGCGCACTCTGCTCGCGATCTGCATTTTCGCCGCCCTTCCGTCGTTCGCTCAGGAGTCGTCGCTCGCAGGCACGTGGAAAGGCTCCATGATTCGAGAAGGTGTCGCGCTGCCGGTGAGCGTTACGTTCTCGACGGACGGTGCGACGTTTTCCTCTCCACGACAACGCGCACTGGACATCCCTTTGCGCAACGTGAGAACTGAGGGCGACGCGGTTCACTTCGAGCTCGTCGGCGATGCGACGACGATCGTTTTCGACGGGAAGGTCGCGGCCGATTCACTTTCCGGAACGTTCAGGGAAGGCGCAGCGGCAGGTGAGGTTCGCTTCAAGCGCGCACCGGCTGATGCAGCGACGTATCGTGTCGAAGACGCGCGGTTCAACAACGGCGCGGTCACGCTCGCGGGCTCGTTCCTCGTGCCGCAAGGGAAGGGACCGCATCCGGCGGTGATCTTTCTGCACGGTTCCGGCGCCGAGGGCCGCGCAGCTTCGCGATTCGTCGCCGATCGTTTCGCGCGCGCGGGCGTTGCAGCATTGATTTACGACAAGCGCGGAGTCGGTCAATCGACGGGCGACTGGCGTGCGTCGGGATTCGAAGATCTGGTGGCGGATGCGGTCGCCGGAGTGGATTGGCTCCGCAATCGAGGCGACATCCGCCGCGGTCAGATCGCGGTGTACGGCCACAGTCAGGGCGGAATGCTCGCGCCTTTCGTCGCGTCGAGCACGCCGCATGTTCAGTTCGTGATCAGTGGAGCGGGCAGTGCGGTGCCGTTGCGCGAAGCCGAAGTGAACAGCATCGTGAATCAGCTTCGCGCGAGAGGCGTGGCCGAATCGGACATGGCCGCCGCGGCGGCGTATGTACACCGATATGTGGGCGCGCTCGCGACGGGAGCGTATTCGGCCGAATTTGCCGCTGAAACGGAGAAGGTGAAGACGGCGTCGTGGTTTCCTCACGTGCGGGTGCCGTCCGCCGACCACTGGTTTTGGCGGTATTACGCGCGTATTGCGAACTACGACGCGTCTGCTCACTGGCGCAAGGTGACCGTCCCAGCCCTGGTCATGTACGGCGAGGCCGATTTGTACGTGCCGGTCCAACGGAGCGTTGCGAATATCGATCGGGCGCTGCAGCAGGCACAGAATCGCGATTACACGCTGGTTGTGTTTCCGCGTGCGTCGCACGCGTTCGACATCGAGCCGCCTCGTGACGGCCCGTTCGAGTGGCCGCGTGTCGCGCCCGGTTTTCCGGAGCTCGCGATTGCGTGGTTGAGGGAGCGGTTGCGCGAGTAGGCTGCTGCAGCACGGCTCGGCAGATCTTCATGCTTCACGTCACGGCGACCCGCTATTCCAATCTCCGCAGAGTAAAGTTATCGCGGGACTTCTCGTCGATAGTCGTGTACCGTGGGAGTTGCTGGGGAACCTTCCTCATCCTTTGGAGCGTCTGAGCTAAGTCTGCGCGCCGAACCCACCCTCTTAGCTTCTCACCGAACTCATCGTCAGAGTGTCGTCCGTCCGGGCGTTCGCCAATTCGATTGCGGTGCAGGCCACATCAGGCCGAGGAGCGTTTCATGAAGCTGCACATCGGAAACATGTCCAAACAAACTACGGAAGCTGAGCTGGCGGCGCTGATTTCGCCGTTCGGGCCGACTTCATCCATCGAGCTGGCGAAAGATCGCGACGGCGGATCGAAAGGATTCGGCTTCGCCGAGTACAACGATGCCGACCACGCCCGCGCCGCGATCGCCGCACTCGATGGCAAGGAACTCGGCGGTAACGCGCTGAAGGTCAGCGAAGCTCGCCCGCGCAAGAGCTAATCCATTCGAGTTCAGGAGCTCTGCACGAGCTCCTGAGCATCTTCGGCATAACAGGAGGCAATATGAAAAAGATCGAGAAAGTCGTACGCGCCAAGGCTGCACCGAAAGTTCCGATTTCCGAATTGAACATCCGGAAGACCGCGACGCGTCTGCTCACGGTCAAGCTGGTCTCAACCGAAATTGCTTACGTACAACGTGCCCTCGGAACCACCGCCACTCAGGAACAGCTCGATGAGCGCGTCCTGGCCGTTCGCAGCATGCCGTGGTCGTCCATCGCCCTGCCGGACTAACTTCGCCGCATCGATTTCGAGTACCGCTTGTAGCCGTCGCGGAGCATTTTCTTATCGAAAGATATGCGCCTCGTTTGTAGCGCCAGTTCACCTTGGCCATGAGCGAGTGCGCGCGAGCGGCCGGGCGGAACGCGCGCTTCAGAGCCCGTGCTTCGCGGCGAGGCGGACGGCATGACGTTCCCGCCGTCATAGAACGGGGCGGTGGCGGCGTCCGTCGTAAACGAAGTGTCGTTCCCACGCGATAACGAGTGTCGATGGTCACCGCGCAGAAGGTGTCGTGCCACACGACGCGATCGCCGACGCTGACCGCGATCGCTGCGCTCGGGATCTGCTCTTTCGCGATGAGCGCCACGAGATCGGCACGCGCCGCTTCGATCGCCGTTGTGTAATCGCGCTGCGCGCCGACGCGCATCCGGCGAGCAGCACCAGCAGGAGGACGCTTCTCACTCGACCTTCTTGCCGAACACGAAAGCCACCGCGATCCCGATCAGGTACAGCAGGATCATCGGCACGGCCAGCGCCGCCTGCGTGACCATGTCCGGCGTCGGCGTCACCACCGCCGCGATGATGAACGAGAACACCACCGCGTATTTGAACTTCTGCAGCAGGAACGCCGGCGTCACGATGCCCAGCCGCGCGAGGAAGAAGATCAGGATCGGCGTCTCGAACACGAGGCCGGTCGCGAGGATGATCGTGCTCGCGAACGAGAAGTAATCGTCCACCGTCACCATCTGCTTGAACTGCTTGCCGGTCTCGACGAAGAAGCTGCACGTCGCAGGCAGCAGAAAGCGATAGCCGAAGTAGCCGCCGAGGATGAAGAAGAGCGTACCGAAGACGATGAACGGCGCGGCCAGGCGGCGTTCTCTTTTGTACAGCCCCGGCGCGACGAAGAGCCAGAACTGCAGCAGGATTACCGGCGACGCAACGAAGAGGCCGGTGAAGAAGGACACTTTCATGTACAGAAAAAACGGCGCCGTCAGCCGCGTGTACGCGAGCTTGTCGCCGGGCGGCAGGAACTTCGTCAGCGGCGCCTGCAGCAATGCGAAGATCGGCTCCGCGAAAGCCCAGCACGCGAAGAATGCCACTGCGACCGCGATGAAGGAAACGACCAGACGGCGCCGCAGTTCCTCGAGGTGATCGAGGAAGGTCATCTTCGGCAGTTCGTGATCGGGATCGACCGCTGACACTACGACGGTTCCTCGGGGTCCGACGACAGTACCTCGGGGTTCCTCGGAGTTCCTCGGGGTTCCTCGGGAGGATTGGCGGTGGTCTCGGTCGCCGCCGCAGTCTCCTCCGAGGAACCCCGAGGAACTCCGAGGAACTCCGAGGAACCGGTCCCTGGCTCACTCCTTGATATCGACTCGAGCGGCGCCATGATCGACGGACCGACCGACTTCAGCTCCTCGAGGCGAACCTCGCGCTCGATCGTGTGCTTCAGATCGTCGGTCGCTTTGCGAAACTCGCCCAGCGCTTTTCCGAGCATCTGGCCGATCTCCGGGATCTTCCGCGGTCCGAACACGATCAGGATCACGATGAAAATCAGGAGGATCTCAGGGACGCCGAGCGAACCAAACATGTCGTGTGATGGGCCTCGAACCGATCAGTGGGCGGTGACTTCGTCGTGAACGCCGAGGGAGTTACGAATACTCCTCCCTATAATGGCGTTACATTCGGAACAGTGTAAGCGCGAAAGACAACTATGGCGAAACTGAGAAAGACCGAGAAGTGGACGTTCTCCCTGACGCTGGTTGCAGCCATGGCCGGCGCCACGTTGTTCGGCGGGTTCTACGGCAACCGTCTCTTCGGTGCGCCGATGCAGAACGGCGAGATGCAGAAGCGGCTGAAGGAATACACCGACCTGCTCAACGCCGTGACGACCTGGTCCGCGGAAGAGATCACGCCCGACAAGGCCGTGTACGCCTCCGTCGACGGCATGCTCCGCGCGCTCGATCCGCACACGTCGTTCCTCGAGCCGAAAGAGTATTCGGACATGCAGGATCGCCAGAAAGGCACGTTCTACGGCCTGGGCATCCTGGTCACGAAGCGCAACGATCAAGTCACCGTCATCACGCCGCTCGAAGGCACGCCCGCGTCGCGCCTCGGCATCCGCGCAGGTGACGTGATCTCCGAAGTCGAAGGTGTCCTCACCGACGAGCTCTCGCTCGATGAAGTGGTGAAGCGTCTCAAAGGTCCGAAGGGCACTACCGTCAACATCAAGATCCGCCGCGTCGGGATGAAGGAGCCGATTCCGCTCACCATCGTGCGCGCGGCAATCCCCACGAACTCGATTTCCAACGTGCTGATGATCCGCCCGGGCGTCGGCTACATCCGCGTGAAGGACTTCACGTCCACCACCGTCCGCGAGCTCGATGAAGCGATCGAGAAGCTGCAGGGTCAGGGGATGCAGAAGCTCGTCCTCGACCTGCGCGGCAATCCGGGCGGCCTGCTCGACGCTGCGGTCGGCGTGTCCGATCACTTCCTCGAGAAGGGGCAGATGATTGTCTACACCAAAGGCCGCACGCCCGATTCCGCGCAGGAGTACACCGCGCCGGGCAAGCATGAGAAATTCGACCTGCCGCTCGTCGTTCTCGTGAATCGCGGCAGCGCCTCCGCATCCGAGATCGTCGCCGGCGCAATCCAGGATCACGATCGCGGTCTCGTCGTCGGCGAGACGAGCTGGGGCAAAGGTCTCGTGCAGAGCGTGTATACGCTGCAGTACGGCGCCGGCCTCGCGCTCACGACGTCGAAGTACTTCACGCCCGCCGGCCGCAACATCCAGCGCGATTACACCTCGGTCTACGACTACTACATGGCCGACGAAGCAGAGAACGGTCCCGAGGTTCCGCTCTCACAGCGCGAGCAGTTCAAGACCGCGACCGGACGTACCGTCTATGGTGGCGGCGGCATCACCCCCGACGTGATCATCAAGCATCCGAAGCTCGCGCGCACGACGCAGCTCCTCGAAGTGCGTAGCGCAATCTTCAACTACGCCGTCGAATATGCGGCCAAGCATCCCGACGTCACGAAAGAGCTCGCGATCACTCCGGCCATCGTCGAGGAGTTCGTCCGTCACGCGGTCGAGAAAGAGATCGCGCCGGAAAGCGACATTCGCGACGCGCTGCAGAACGCGGCCGATCGCAAGTACGTCGAGCGCGCGCTGAAGGCGGAGATCGTCGCGGCGAAGTTCGGCTACGACGCGTCGTATCCGTACCGTCTGCAGGGCGACGCGCAGGTCGAGAAGGCGCTGGAAGTTTTCCCCGAGGCGCAGAAGCTGGCGACGCTCGCGGCGGCGCGGTCACTCGGCGGCGATGCGGTCGTCGGCGAAGCCGGCTCGCGCTCCGCGCAGGCCAATCCGAAATCCAAATAGGCGCAGTATCGGCAGTGCACGTTGGCGGTTGGGAGTTGGCGCTCCCAACCGCCAACTCTTTTTGTGTTAACGTGCCGCCGTTTTTTGAGAAGGGGATCCGGAAACACCATGCCAGAGCTGGGAAGAAAGTACACCTGCTATAGCTGCCACACGAAGTTCTACGACCTCGGCAAGCCCGTGCCTCTTTGTCCGAAGTGTGGATCGGACCAGCGCGATGCCGACGAGGCGCCGGTCTACACCGCGCCGCGCAGCCGCCGCGTCGTCGAGGAGCCGGTAGAGGAAGAAGAATTCACACCCGCGGCCGAACCGGCCGAAGGGGATGAGGAAGAGGGCTTCGTCGCTCCGGCGGACGAACGAGAAGAAGAGCCCGAAGAAGAAGAAGAGTATTGATCGGAGGCGCACATGCGGAACCTCGGGTTGCTTGGCTGTGTCGGCGCGCTGATCCTCGCGCTCATCATCGGCGGCGCGTATTTCGTCGGCGTGCGCAATAACCTCGTCGGACTCGAGGAGCAGGTGAACCAGCAGTGGGCGCAGGTGCAGAGCCAGTATCAGCGGCGCTACGACCTGATCCCGAACCTCGTGCGCACGGTGCAGGGCGCGGCGAACTTCGAGAAGTCGACGCTCGAAGCGGTCGTGAACGCGCGCTCGCGCGTCGGCCAGGTCGCGGCTCCGGCCGCGGGCGCGCCGACGGACGAGGCGACGATGAATCAGTTTGCGGCGGCGCAGCAGGGACTGAGCAATGCGCTCTCCCGATTGCTGGTCGTGGTCGAGCGGTATCCCGAGCTCAAATCGAATCAGAACTTCCTCGAACTGCAGTCGCAGCTCGAAGGAACCGAGAATCGCATCAGCGTCGAGCGCCAGCGCTTCAATGACAGGGCGGCGGCGTACAACACCGCCATCCGCAGATTCCCGGCGAGCGTGGTGGCCGGCATGAGCGGCTTCAAGGCGCGTCCGTACTTCCAGGGCAACACTGCCAGCCAGACTGCGCCGGACGTGAACTTCGATTTCACGAACACCGCGACGACGGCGACGCGCTAGGGGTCCGATGACCCTTCGCGCGCGCGTTTTCGCACTGGCGTCGCTGTTCGCAGCATCGCTGTTCGCGCTCGAAGTTCCGCCGCCACCCACGCAGTGGTTCACCGACAAGGCGGGCATCGTCCCGCCGACGGAAGGTGATCTGCTCAATCGCAAGCTCGAGCAATTCGAGCAGTCGAGCGGCGCGCAGTTCATCATCTACATCTTCCCGTCGCTCGAGAACGAGTCGATGGAAGACTTCACGATCCGCGCGGTCGAGCGCTGGAAGGTCGGCCAGAAAAAGTACGACAACGGCCTGGTGCTGTTCGTGTTCGTGAAAGAGAAGCGCGTGCGCATCGAGACCGGCTACGGCCTCGAGGGAACGATCACCGACGCGTTCTCGTCGCGCGTCATTCGCGATTTCGTCGCACCCGCGTTCGCGCGCGGAGAATACGGCCGCGGGTTGAACACCGCCGCTGACGCCATCATCAACAAGATCCGCACGGGCGAGGAGCCGGTGCCGCCACTGCGCCCGGTCGGCTCCTCCGCGCCGCGGCAAGCGCGCGGCGAAGACATCGGCATCGTCCCGATCATCATCATCCTGTTCGTCGTCTTCTTCGTGATCTTGCCGATGCTCTCGCGCAGACGCAGCGGCTGCGGCGGCTGCATTCCCATCCCGCTCTTCTTCCCCGGCGGAGGCATCACGTTCGGCGGAGGTGGATTCGGCGGAGGATTCGGCGGCGGCAGCTTCGGCGGGGGAGGCGGATTCTCCGGCGGTGGCGGGGGCTTCGGTGGTGGCGGCGCATCGGGAGGCTGGTGATGCATCAGAAGGACTTCCTCGCGAAACTCGATCAGCAACGCA
>Ga0196977_1000697_pt1 | contig 15949 bp, 12 predicted proteins | sample S3v_1013CmetaG_FD_148634 | JGI IMG/M metagenome (GOLD analysis project Ga0196977, IMG submission 148634) | Soil microbial communities from Anza Borrego desert, Southern California, United States - S3+v_10-13C | ecosystem: Environmental > Terrestrial > Soil > Desert | place: USA: California...
ATGGCCGAAGGCAGCGGGGTCCACTCGGATCAGCTGTTCCGCCGGGTGACGATCGATGGCGAGCCTGCCCCGTACCTCGATTTCACCTGGCAGGGGCTGGCGCTCGTCGCCAACCTGCCGGCGACGGTGATGCCGACGGGGAAATTCTCCGAGGGCCTGCCGTGCGGGCTGCAGATCATCGGCCCGCACGGCGAGGACCTGACCAACATCCGCTTCGCCCGGGCCGCCGAGCAAGCGGCCGGCGCGTTCGTGCCACCGCCGGCGGTGGCCTGACGGCGACGGGAAATTTACCCGTCCGCGCTATGGGCGGGACATGCTCCCGGCAGCCGACCCGACCGCTGCGAACGACGGCCGCAAGATCGCCGGGCTCGAAGGCTTGCGCGGGTTGATGGCGTGGTGGGTAGTGATCGGCCACCTCGCGCACACCTTCGGCGCCACCCCTTACCTGCTGGCGCGCAACGGCCTGGCGGTCGACGTGTTCATCATCCTCTCGGGCTTCGTCATTTACCGCATGATCGAGGCCAGGCAGGAGCCCTACGGCGCCTACATCGTCCGCCGGGCCGCGCGGTTGCTGCCGGTCTATCTCGTCGTGCTCGGGCTGTCGGTGCTGCTGCTGCCGGTGTTCGCCGAGGCGATGCGCGGTGTCCCGTTCGCCAGCGAGCGCAACGCGCTGAGGCTGGCGCAGGCGAGCGCGGCGCTCGGCCATCTCTCGCCGCACCTGGCGGCCCACGTCGGGCTGCTCCAGGGCCTGGTCCCCGACGGCGTGCTGCGCTTTGCGCCCTACACGATCGTCGGACAGGCGTGGAGCGTGTCGCTCGAGTGGCAGTTCTATCTGGTGGCCCCGTTCGTGTGGCTGGCGATCGCCCGCCGGCAATGGCTGCCGCTCGCGGCGCTGACGGCGCTGGCGATCGCAATTGCGCCCAGCATCGGCGGCGCGTTCATCGGCGCCAAGGCGCTGCTGTTCGGCATCGGCATCGCCACCGAGCTCGCGCTGAGGGACCGGCGCGCCCGGCTGCCCCTCGCCGGCTGCGTGACCTTGTACCTGCTGCTCGGCGGGCACCTGATCCCGCCGCTCGTGTGGGCCGCGGCGTTCGCGCTGCGAGGCCCGCTGGCGCATCCGCTGCTCGTCTATCTGGGATCGCGTTCGTATTCGACCTACCTGGTGCACATGCTGCCGATCTACCTCGGAGCCTATACGCTCAACGGGTGGCTCGCGGGCGAGGCCTACATCGCCGCGCTGGCCGTGTTCACCGTGCTGTTCACGCTCGCCGCATCCGAGGCGTCGTACCGCCTGGTAGAGCGGCCCGGCATGGCGCTCGGCGCGTGGCTGGCGCGGCAGTCGCCGAAGCGGCGGCTGCTCGCCGAGCCGCGCTAGCCGCACAGCCCTTGCAGGAACCAGCCGGGCAAGCCGCCGCGGCCGTCGCCGAGCAGGCCGGCGCGATAGATCCAGTAGCGGCGGCCGGCGGCGTCCTCGATCCGGTAGTAGTCGCGCAAGCGGGCGCCGCCCTTCTCGCGCCACCATTCGGGCGCGATCCGCTCGGGGCCTTCGACGCGCGCGACCTCGTGCACCGCGCCGCGCCAGCGGAACTGCCGCGGGTAGCCGTCGGGGGTGGCGTACAGCACCGCGATCGGCTCTGCCTTGTCGAGCAGTTTCAAGGGCCTGGAGTGAAAAGCCAACTCTTCCTGTGAAGCCGGCTCGGGCTCGAGCGGCGCCTGCCAGCGTTGTGCGCGCTCGGGAATGTGGCTGGCATGGCCTACCGGGCGGCGCACCGCGGCCGCGCCGAGCCGCACGGTCAGCCGGTCGATGCACGCGGCGAGCGAGGTGCCGGGCGCCTCGGCGGCGCCATCGAGATCGGCCTGGGCGAGGCTCAGCGGCTCGGCCCAGGCGACGCGCAGCCGCACCAGCTCGATGCCGAAGCCGGCGTCGATGTCGTCGAGCCGGGTGGCGAGCAGGCGGGCGATGTGCGCCGGGTCGCGCGTCGCCGCGGCCAACTCGAGCGAGCGCAGCACGACATCGCCGTCGACCCGCCACAAGCCCAGCTCGAGCCGGCGCGCGCCCTCCCCGCGGCGCTCGAGCGCGCGCGCCATGTCGGCGGCGAGGTCGGCGACGACCCGGTCGAGCGGCTCGCGGTGGCGGATTGGCTCGAGCAGCCGCCGCTGGACCAGCGGGGGCGGGACGGCGATGACCGGCAGCAACGGCTCGGGGACGCGGCCAAGCAGCTGGTCGAGCCTCGCCAGCGGGCTGGCCATCGGCGAGCGGCGGTTGCGGAAGCGGCGCTGGAGCGCGTCGCGGCCGATCCCGGCGAGGTCGCCGATCCGCTTGAGCCCGAGCCGCCTGAGCACCAGCAGCACCTCGTCGTCGAGCCGCAAGGCCGCCACCGGCAGCCCGGCCAGGCGCAGCCCGGCATCCTCGCCGGGCTCAAGAATGGCGCGGTCGGGCCCGTAATGCGCCAGCGCCCAGGCGGCCCCCGCGGTCGGCGCGATGGCGGCGCGCACGGCCAGCCCTTGCCCGGCCAGGCGGGCGTGAACGTCGGCCAGCAGCGGCGCCTCGCCGCCGAACAAGTGCGCCACCGCGCTGGTGTCGACCAGCAGCCCGTCGGGCTCATCGCGCGCGGCCCACGGCCCCCAGCGCTGCGCCCACAGCGCCAGCCGCTCGAGGAACGCGCGGTCGCCCGCCGGATCGCCCGGCACGGCCTTGAGCGCGGGGCACAGCGTGCGCGCGTCGGTCACCGCCATCCCCGGACGCGCGCCCGCGGCGAGCGCGGCGTCGTTGGCCGCCTCGATGCGCGGGCCGTGCGCGGTCTCGGCGATCAGCGCGGTGGGATGAGCGTCGGCCTCCTCGCCCGGCGCGCAGCCTTCAGCGTGCCGCCAGCGATCGATCGCCAGCCGCGGCAGCCAGATCGCCATGATCCGGCGGCAAGGCAACGAGCTGCCCATCATCATACAAAGTCCATTCTCCGGGGATGTGCCCGCGGGCGCGGAACAGCTCGGCATGCCAGGCGGGGGCGCCGGGTGCCTGGGGGTTCCACTTCGGGCTCGGCGACGGCGCGGGGCGCACCCGCCAGCGCATCCGCGCCGAGCTGAGGTCGCGCTCGGCATCGAGGCGGACGAGGAACAGCGGCACGCCGTGCTTTTCCGCCGTCAGGCTCAGCCGGCGCGAGGCGGTGAAATCGAGCGTCCGGGGATTGCCGGCGATCTCGCCGATCACGCAGGCGAGCTCGCGGCAGCGCACTCCTTCCTCGAGCGCGAACAGGGCATCCTCGCAGCTGCGGGCGGCGACATGGATCACCCGGCGACGCAGCGCGGCCGGCAAGCCGGGGCGGTAGGGCCGCCCGGTCAGCCGCAGCGAGGCGGCGTCCTGGACCCACAGCACGCTGCGCTGCCCGGACTCCGCCCCGCGCAGCCCGTCGAGCGCCAGCGCCATGGCCACCGCCGCCCCGCTCGTCTCGCGCCCTTCGGCAAAGATCTCGCTGTGCGGCGCGCATGCCAGCCCCGGCCGCCAGCGGCGCGCGCGGACGCCCGGCGAGAGCTCGCCGGCGGGGGGCAAGGTGGACAAGTCCATGGCGAATCGACTCCTGAGTTCCCGTTATGTTCCTACACGTGCCGATTGGCAATGGAACCGAACCCGAGCGCCTGCGGTTGCCGGGGACAAGGAGGACCGCATGACCGACGCCGACGCCCTCAAGCTCAAGTTCTGGACCGCGCTGGCCGAGAGCCCGTTCGTGTTCGTCCAGCTCGACGCCGCGCCGCACGCGGCGGTGCCGATGACCGCGCAGCTCGACGCGCACGCGCACGGCGCGATCTGGTTCTTCACCGGCCGCGCCGGTCCGCTTGCCGCAGGCGGCCCGGCAACCGCCACTTTCGCGGGCAAGAACCATGACTTGTTCGCCCGCTTCACCGGCACTCTGTCGGAAGAGGCCAGCCGCGCCCGTCTCGAGCAGGAATGGAGCCCCGCGATCGAGGCCTGGTTCCCCGGCGGGCGCGACGATCCCGACCTGCTGATGCTGCGGATGGACCTCGGCCAGGCGGAAATCTGGAACGCGGACCTCGGCTTCGTCGACACCGCCAGGATGCTGCTCGGCTTCGACATGCGCGAAGACGCCGCCGACGACCATATCGAGACCGCACTCTGAAGCGCGGGCCGCTCCCGCGACGGAGCGGCCCTTATCCGGTCACGGGCGGCCGCGGTCCGCGACGCCGGGGATGTCCGGCTCGATCTCCGCCAGCGCCGGCCCGTGGACCTCGACGATGCCCCGGCCCAGGTGGCTGCGGCTGCGGCTGTAGAGGAAGTAGACGAACAGCCCGAGCACGCTCCATCCGGGCAGGAACAGCATCGCCGCCAGCGGCAGGTTGAGGAACAGGAACACGCAGCCGGCGATCGTCAGCGGGGCGATTAGCCACGCCGCCGGCACGCGGAAGCTGCGCGCCCGGTTCGGGTCCATCTTGCGCAGCATCAGCAACGCCACCGCCACCATCAGGAAAGCGTAGAGCGTGCCCGCGTTGGAGATGTCGGCCAGTTGCCCGACGGGGAAGAACGCCGCGGCGATCGCCACCGCCAGGCCGGTGATCAGGGTCACCACGTGCGGGGTGCGGAACCGCGGATGCACCTTGCTCAGCACCTCGGGCAGCAGCCCGTCGCGGCTCATCACGAAGAAGATGCGCGTCTGGCCGAAGATCAGCACCAGGATGACCGACGGCAGCGCGAGGAACGCGGCGATGCCGAGCATGTTGCCGACGCCGGAGAAGCCGATCGTCCGCAGCACGTGCGCCAGCGCCTCGTTCGAGCAGACCAGCGCCTCGGCATGCTCGGGCATCGCGCACTGGCGGGCGAGCTCGGGCGAGCCGGCCTCGAGCGGGATGCCGGCCGCGCCCATGATCGGCTGTCCGCCGAGGGTGCCGATCGCGCCCGCCGCGACGAGGATGTAGAACACCGTGCAGAACAGCAGCGAGCCGACCAGCCCGATCGGCACGTTGCGCTGCGGGTTCTTGGTCTCCTCCGCCGCGGTCGAGACGGCGTCGAAGCCGACATAGGCGAAGAACATCGTCGCCGCCGCGCCGACCGCGCCGAGGCCGGTGCCGAAGCCGCCGAACACGCCCGCGGGCAGGAACGGGTTGAACTTGCCGGCGTCCCATTCGGCGCTGGTGAAGGTCAGCGCGATGAACGCGGTCAGCGCGGTCACCTTGATCAGCACCAGCACCGCGTTGAACTTGGCGCTTTCGCTGGTGCCGACGACCAGCAAGCCGGTCACCAGCAGCGCGATCACCAGCGCCGGCAGGTTGATGAACCCGCCCTCGGCGCCGCCGAACGCGAGCGGACCCGCGCTGAGCCAGGCCGGCAGTTGTATGCCGAGGAATTCGTTGAGGATCGTGCCGGTGAAATAGCCCGACCAGCCGACCGAGACGGCCGAGGCGGCGATCGCGTACTCCATGATCAGCGCCCAGCCGACGGTCCAGGCGAAGAACTCGCCGATGGTGGCGTAGCTGTAGGTATAGGCGCTGCCGGCCACGGGGATCATCGCCGCGATCTCGGCATAGCACAGCGCCGCGACGATGCAGACGAGCCCGGCGATGGCGAACGCCAGCATCAGCCCGGGGCCGGCCTTCTGCGCGCCGACCGCGGTCAGCACGAAGATGCCGGTGCCGATCACGCAGCCGATCCCGAACAGCGTCAGCTGGAACCAGCCGAGCGTGCGGTGGAGCGACTTCCTTTCGGCGGTGGCGAGAATGGCGTCGAGCGGTTTGACACGACCGAACATGCGGTATCCCCTCAAATCCGGCGCGTCGTTACGCGGCCGATCCCAGACTGGTGGCGAAGCTAGCCGCATCCCCGCGCAAGGCAAGCCGCTTAGCGCGCGCTTTGCACAATGGCGCAGGCCCCTCTAGAAGCCGCCGCATGTCCACCTTCCAGCTCGATACCTCGACCAGCCGGGCGCATCCGACGCCGCAGCCGATGCGGCGCCTGACCGTGCCGGAGATCCGCGCGCGCAAGCGGGACGGCGCGACCGCCGAGCCGATCGTCGTGCTGACCGCCTATACCGCGCGGCAGGCGCAGCTGCTCGACGCGCATTGCGATGTGCTGCTGGTCGGGGATTCGCTCGGCCAGGTCATCTACGGCCTGCCCTCGACGATCCCGGTGACGCTCGAGATGATGGCCGGCCATGCCGCCGCCGTGGTGCGCGGCAGCTATCACGCGGTGGTCGTGGTCGACATGCCGTTCGGCTCCTACGAGGCCTCGCCCGCCCAGGCCTTCGCCAGCGCCAGCGAGCTGCTCAAGGCCAGCGGCGCGGCGGCGGTCAAGCTCGAAGGCGGCGAGGCGATGGCCGAGACGGTCGAGTTCCTCGTCCAGCGCGGCATCCCGGTGATGGGCCACGTCGGGCTGACGCCGCAGGCGGTCAACGTGCTCGGCGGCTACGGCGCGCGCGGTCGCAGCGAGGCCGAGGCCAACAAGATCGTCCGCGACGCGCGCACGCTGGCCAGCGCCGGCGCGTTCGCCATCGTCGTCGAAGGCGTGGTCGAGCCGCTGGCCGAGAAAGTCACCAAAGGCGTCCCGTGCCCGACGATCGGCATCGGCGCTTCCGCGCAGTGCGACGGCCAGGTGCTGGTGACCGACGACATGCTCGGCATGTTCGAGCGGGTGCCGCGGTTCGTGAAGCGCTACGACGACCTCGCGGCGCGGATCTCGGCGGCGGCCGAGGCTTATGCCGGAGAGGTTCGGGCGCGGACTTTCCCGGGCGCGGAGCAGACCTATCGGGCGGAGTGACGAAAGCGCTTTCCTACAGCCGCCCATTCGTGCCACGGACGCCGCATGACCCGCGCATTTCGGCCACTTTCGCGCTCGATGCCCCCGCCGGTACGGTCCGATCGGGCCGCCTCGGAGTTTTCGCTCAGGACTGTGTCAGAGTGGTCAGGTCAGTGTCACCTTCGTCAGACAAACCGGCAGCGAACATGAACGGCAAGCGGCCATTTGCCCGCCGCGAGTCGCCCGCTATGGCGCGGCGAATCTGAGCGAGGATCGGCGTGCTGCGCTACTACAAGGGCTCGATGATCTTCACCCTCGCCTGCCTCGCGCTGGCGGTGTGGTACGGCTGGGCTCAGACCGGCTCGGTCTCGGGCACGCTGTCGCTGGTGTGGATCGTCGTCGTCCTGTCGGTGCTCGAGATCTCGCTGTCGTTCGACAACGCGGTGGTCAACGCCACGGTGCTCGAAGAGATGGACGCGGTGTGGCAGCGGCGCTTCCTGACCTGGGGCATGGTGATCGCGGTGTTCGGCATGCGGATCGTCTTCCCGCTCGGCATCGTCGCCATCGCCGCGGGCCTCGGCCCGACCGAGACGGTCATGCTCTCGCTCAACGATCCGGTGCGCTACGAGGAGATCGTCTCCAGCGCCCACGTCGGCATCGCCGGATTCGGCGGCGCGTTCCTGACGATGGTCGGGCTCAAGTTCTTCTTCGACGCCGACAAGGACGTGCACTGGATCTCGCTGATCGAGAAGCAGCTGGCCAGGTTCTCGCGCATCGAGGCGGTCGAGGTCGCCTTCCTGCTGCTCGGCTTGTACCTCATCTCGCTGCTGCTGCCCGACGAAGAGGCGCTAACCTTCGTCGTCGCCGGCATGCTCGGCATCGCCACGTTCATCGGGGTCGAGGCCATCGGCACCGTGCTCGAATTGCGCGAGGAGGCGCGCGACCTGGCCGGGGCCGCGGTGCGCTCGGGGATCGGCGGGTTCCTCTACCTCAACGTGCTCGACGCCTCGTTCAGCTTCGACGGGGTGATCGGCGCATTCGCCCTGTCGAACAACATGATCGTGATCGCGCTCGGCCTGTCGATCGGCGCGATGTTCGTCCGGTCGATGACGATCATGCTGGTGCAGAAGGGCACGTTGTCCGAGTACCGCTATCTCGAGCACGGCGCGTTCTGGGCGATCATCGCGCTCGGCGCGATCATGCTGATGTCGGCGCACTACCCGATCCCCGAAACGATCACCGGATTGATCGGCGCAGTCCTGATCGGGTTGTCGCTGTGGTGGTCGGTGCGCCATAACCGGCGCCACCCCGACGCTATCGAGGAGGCGCTGCGGGCCGATTGAGCCGCGCCGCCAAGGGCGCGGAGATGATCAGCTGCAGCATGTGGTAGGTCAGCACCGGCAGCAGCAGCAGGCCGGCGACCGCGGGCGGAAACAGCACGCTGGCGAGCGGGGCGCCTAGGGCGATGCTCTTCTGCGCCCCGGCGAACAGGAAGGCGATCCGGTCGCGGCGTTCCAGCCGCAGCGCGCCGCCCGCCAGCCAGGCGCCGGCGAAGCCCAGCCCGAGGAACACGCCGACCAGCAGCAGCAGCGCTGCCCATGCCGCCGGGCCCACCTGCTGCCACAGCCCCTGCTCGACCGCCCCGGAGAACGCGACATAGACCGCAATGGCGATCGACAGGCGGTCCATCCATGTCGCCATCCGGCGATGGTCGCGCACGAGGTGCCCCAGGCGGCCTTGCGCGACCTGCCCGATGACGAACGGCAGCAGCAGGATCAGCATCACCCGCTCGAGCGCGCCGAGGTCGAACGCCGCCGCCTCGCTGCCGGCGAGCAGCGAGAACAGCGGCGCGCTGAGGAACACCCCGAGGATGTTGAGGAACGCCGCCGCGACCACCGAGACCGCGACGTTGCCCCCGGCGAGCGACGAATAGGCGGTCGCCGACTGCACGGTCGAAGGCAGGCAGCCGAGAAACAGCAGGCCGAGCGCCACGGTCGGCGGCAGCCACCCCTCGCCGGCCCGGGCCAGAGCCCACCCGGCGAGCCCCATCAGCCCGAAGCACCACAGCGCCAGCGGCAACAGGAAGCGGCCGTGGCGCATCCCGCGCAGCACTTCCGCTCGCGGCAGGCGCAGCCCGTTGAGCAGGAACAGCAGGAAGATGGCGCCGTTGGACACGGCCTGCGCGATCGAGCGATGCTCGGCGGTGACCGGGATTACCGACGCCAGCACGATGGCCAGCGCCAGCAGGCGCACCAGCGGGTCGAACCCGCCGACTATCCGTCGGACCACCACGGCCGCGCCCTGCCCGCGCCGAGGTCCGCTGTCCAGCTAGCGCAAGGCCAGCGCGGCCGTGTGAGACAGCTGGCGAGCCTTGGCGAGCAGCACCGCCGCCTCGCCGGGGCTCTGCTGGCCGGCCTGCATGACGCGCGCGAGCACCGCCGCGACGCGTCCGTTGGTCCGCTGCAAGGCATAAGCCCGCCGCGCGCTGGCCGCCGCGGCCTCCCGATCCCTTACGGCGAGCTGCGCATTGGCCAGGTCGGCCAGCAAACGGGGATCGCCGCTGCCGCCTCCCAACAGGGCGGCATGCGCCAGGAATGCGGCCGACCGCCGCCAATTCCCGCGATCGGCCAGCATCCGGCCGAGCAAGGCCGCCGCGGCCCTGTCGCGTGGATTCTGGGTGGCATAATCGGCGACGAGGCGCACGGCGGCATCCGTCCTCCCGAACATCCGTTGCGCCGCGGCCATCCGCTCGACCAGCGCGAAGTCCCGCCGAACGACCGCGGCCCGCTCGTACAGCGCGAGCGCGCTCGCCGCGTCTCCGGTCATGAGCGCCACGTCGCCGCGCAAGCGGGCGACGTCGGCCGAACCCGGATAGCTCTGGCCGAGGCTGGCCGAGAGCCTGGTCGCCTCACCGACCTCGCCGCGAGCGAGCATCCGCCGCAGCAGCGGCACCGCCGCGACGGCGTCGTCGCGTTGCCGCTGCCAGCGCCAGATGGTCAGGTCGCCGTCCGCATCGACCGGCAGCGCCTCGATGCGCGGCGACAGGGGCGCGGCGGCGCGATCGAGATAGCGTGCGGCGTCGTACCTCCGGCCGAGCTGCTCATACGCGCGGCCCATCAGGGTCAGCAGGTACGGCGAGGCGTCGGCCCTTGCAGCGGTGGCACCGAAGCGGGCGACGACCTCGTTGGCCTCGTCGTTGGCGAGCAGCGCTCGGCCGAGGAGCAATGCCGCCGCGCCGTTGTCGGGCTGGCTCCGGGCCAGCGCGTCGAATTGCTCGACGGCCAGCGCAGGATTGCCGGTGCGCAGCTCGAGGATGCCGGCGAGCAGCCGCCCTGCCGGAGCCTCGTCATAAGCCCCGTCGGTGCGCCACATCAGCCGGCGGGCGAGATCGTCGCGGCCGGCGCGGGCGGCGAGCACCGCCTGGAGGAAGTAGGCCCGGGGATGGCGCGGGTCGATCTCGACCATGCGCCGGGCGACCCGCAGCATATCGCGGTGGCGACCGGCCTCGCCGAGGGTGGCCGCGTACTCGCCGAGCAGGCCGATGTCGTTCGGGGCCTTGTCGAGCGCGCGCTCGAACCACGGCAGCGCCGCGATCAGCCCTTCGGCATCGCGGGCGAGCTGGCCGCGGAATTCCAGCGCGCGCGGCTCGCCCGGATCGGAGGCGACGGCGCGCGCCGCGGCGTCGAGCGCCAGTCGGTGCTCGCCGGCGAGGTAGCGCATGCGGCCGATGTCGACCCACAGCGTGGCGTTGCGCTCGTTTTCGGCCAACGCGCTGTCGAACGCGCGCGCCGCGCCGGCCAGGTTGCCTTCGAGCAGCTCGAGGCGGCCGAGCGCCTGAAACCCGCGCCCGCGGCTCGCGGCCGAGAACCGCGCCGGCTCGAGCCATCCTCGCGCGGCCGCCAGATCGCCTTGCAGCAGCTCGCCCTCGCCGGCGAGCGCGGCGACTTCCTCGCGCGCCGCGCCGGCCTTCAGCGCGCGCCCTGCGGCGACCTCGGCGGCGATGCCGTCCCCCCGGGCGACGGCCGCTTCGGCCGCCGCGAGCGGATCATCGCCCGGAACCGCGGCCGCGGCCGACACCAGCGAGAGCAGCGCGCCCGCGGTCAGCAGAACTCGCAGGTCAGGCCTGCAGATCATAATGCTTGAGCAGGTCGTAGAGCGTCGGCCGGCTGATGCCGAGCAGGCGCGCCGTGCTCGAGATGTTGCCCTCGCTGCGCGCCAGCGCGTGGCGGATGACCTTGCGGTCGGCCCGCTCGCGCGCGCTCTTGAGGTTGAGCACGTCGGGATCGTCCTCCGCCCCTTCCTGCAAGTCGAGGTCGGCGGCGGTGACCAGCTTGCCGTCGGCCATGATCGCCGCGCGCTTCACGCGGTTCTCGAGCTCGCGCACGTTGCCCGGCCAGCCCCACGCATCGATCGCCGCCAGCGCGTCGGGCGCGAAGCCGGTCACGTGCGGGTTCATCTCCCGGGCGAAGCGCTTGAGGAACGCCTTGGCGAGTAGCGCTGCGTCCCCGGGCCGCTCGGCCAGCGAGGGAATCTTCACGACGACTTCGGCCAGACGGTAGAACAAGTCCTCGCGAAATCGCCCGTCGCGGATCATCGCCTCGAGGTCCTGGTGCGTGGCGCAGACAATGCGCGTGTCGACGTCGATGGCCTTGCGCCCGCCGATGCGCTCGATCTGCCGCTCCTGCAGGAAGCGCAGCAGCTTGACCTGGAGCGGCAGCGGGATGTCGCCGACCTCGTCGAGGAACAGCGTGCCGCCGTCGGCGAGCTCGATCTTGCCCTCGGTTGTCTTGACCGCCCCGGTGAAGGCGCCCTTCTCGTGCCCGAACAGCTCGCTCTCGAGCAGGTTCTCGGGGATCGCGGCGCAATTGATGGCCACGAACGCGCCGCCCTTGCGCGTGCTCGCCTCGTGCAGGCCGCGGGCGAGCAGCTCCTTGCCGGTGCCGCTGGCGCCGAGCAGCATGACCGAGACACCGGTGTTGGCCACCCGCTCGATCGTGCGCGCGACGCGGACCATCTCGGGCGCGGTGGTGATCAGCCCGCCGAGCACGGTGTTGCCCTCGCCCGCCCGCTCGGCGAGGGCGCGGTTCTCGGCCTCGATGCGATGCAGGTTGAACGCCCGCCTGACGATCAGGCCGAGCTGCTCGATGTCCACCGGCTTCTGGTAGAAGTCGTAGGCGCCGCGCTCGATCGCCGTCAGCGCACTTTCGCGCGCGCCGTGGCCGCTGGCGACGATGACCTTGGTGTCGGGCTTCAGTGCCATGATCTCGTCGAGCACCGCGAAGCCTTCGCTGGTCCCGTCGGGATCGGGCGGCAGGCCGAGGTCGAGCGTGACCACCGGCGGCTCCTCGGCCCGCAACGCGGCAATGGCGCTCGCCCGGTCGCCGACGATGACGACGTCGAAATCGTCGTAGGCCCACTTGAGCTGGGCCTGCAGCCCCTCGTCGTCCTCGACGATAAGCAGCTTCGGTTTGGTGTCGGCCATCATGCCACCTCGGTGTTGCGGGTTTGATCGGGATTGGGCCGGTCCGCCGCGTTCGCCAGCGGCAGCCGGATCAGGAAGCGGGTGCCGAGCCCCTCGCGCGATTCGACGTCGAGCCGGCCGCCCATGCCGCGGATCAGCTCGCGCGCTTCGAACGCGCCGATGCCGAAACCGCCCGGCTTCGACGAATGGAACGGCTTGAACAGGCGGGCGCGGACGAACTCGGGACTCATCCCGCCGCCGGAATCGACCACCTCGATCACCGCCTGCGTCGGCTCCTGCCGCAAGTCGAGGAACACCGGCGTCGCCTTGACGCTCGCCTCGATGGCGTTCTGGACCAAGTGCACGAGCGCCTGCTCGAGGCACTCGCGGTCGGCCTGCGCGAGGCACGGTCCGCGCTCGATCAGCACCACTTCGTGCTGGTCCTTGTAGCGCGTGACGATGCCGGCGAGGAGCTCGTCGAGCGCGACCGGCTTGAGGCTCTCGCCGCCGTGCGTGCCGTAGCGGCCGAGGCGGTCGAGCAGCGTCTGCAGCTTGTCGGTGCTGTTGCGCAGCGTCAGCAGCATGTCGGCGCGGAACTCGGGCTTGTCGGCGTGCTTCTCGGCGTTGCGCGCGAGCAGCGACAGCTGGCTGGCGAGGTTCTTGATGTCGTGCATGACGAACGCGATGCGGCGATTGAACTCGTCGAACCGCTGCACTTCGCCGAGCGCGTCCTGGCTCGCCTGCTCCGCGAGATAGCTCGCCAGCTGGCGGCCGACGACGCGCAGCAGATCGAAATCCTCCCAGTCGAGTCGCCGCGCCACCGGCGGGCGTGCCAGCACGACGACGCCAACGAGTCGCTCGTAATGCACCAGCGGCACCAGCGCCCACGCGGAGTCCTGTTCCGTCAGCCAGACCGGATGGGACTCTTCCGGAATGCCTTCGACGCGCCCGGCCCGCAGATCATCCAGGTCGAGGATGAACTGGCTGTGCTCGAAGAACCGAGCTCCGGCGCCGGTCAGCGCTTCGGCCGGGACATCCAGCGCGGGCCATTGCCAGCGCGCATCGAGCACGAGGCCGCCGTCGTCGCCCGGCGTCAGCAGCAGGCCCGAAGGGCTGTCGGTGATGTCGGCAACCGCTTGCACGATACGCTCGCGCAAGGGGGCCGCCGCCGGCCCGGCGCGGCCGATCGTGTCGGTGAAGCGAAGCCATTCGACGCGATAATCGTAGCGATGCTGGAACAAGTGCTTCGAGAGGCTGACCCGCAGCCATCCGCGCAGCTTTCGCGACGGCAACACGGCCAGCGCGATGGCTCCGGCCAGGGCGAGGAACCCGGCCTGCACCAAGCGGGCGAACTCGCCGCCGGCGTAGGCCAGCCCTTGCGCGACCAGCATCATGATCACCAGGTAGGCCCCGATGACGAGCAGCGAAAACGACTGGAACGCGAACGAGCGCGATGGACGGAAGCGCAAGTCGCCGTCGTGACGCAGCGCGCCAATCGCCAGCAGCGTCACCATCAGCAGCACGGCCGCGCCGCGCAAGGTCAGCAGCGATTGCGGGCGCAAATCGCCGAGATAGGCAATGGTCGAGAGGTTGAGGTCGTAGACCCACAGCACGGTCAGAGCCGCGGCCGGCCAGCGCAACGTCTCGCGCGCAAGCTGCGATGCGCCGGCGTAGAGGTTGTGCACCAGCACCAGCGCCCCGGCGCAGAACAGCAGGCGGAAGGTAACCTGGAACCCGGCGATCGCGAGGCTTGCCGCCGAGCCGTCCGCATACTGCTGCTGCGCGATCACCAGCGCGAGCTGCATGAGCTCGACAAAGGCCAGCGCCAGCACGACCGAACGAATCGCGGCCACGCTCTTGTCGCGCTCGTCGTGCGCGAACAGCCGGTACAGGCTCCACAGCCACGCGAGATAGGTCAGGCTCAGCAGCGTTGCGGTGACGGCGGTAGGCTGACCGAATCCGGCAAACGCGAGGGCCCAGCAAGCCGTGAACGTGAGCGCGGCCGCCTCCGCCGTCGCAGCGGGCCCCCGCGAGCCGCGGCGCGCGAGCAGCCATCCGGCCAGCGCCAGCGCGGAACCGGCGCACAGCAGGTAGAGCACCTTGACGAGGACGGGCCAGGCCGCGTCCATCAGCGGGCGCCCTCGGGCCACAGGACCACGCGCAGCGTCTGCAGCAGGATCAGCAGGTCGAGAAACGGCGTGTAGTTCTTGGCGTAGTACAGGTCGTACTCGAGCTTGCGTCGGGCATCCTCGATCGAGGCGCCATAGGGATAGTTGATCTGCGCCCAGCCGGTGATCCCCGGCTTCACCATGTGGCGCTCGGCGTAATAGGGCAGCTTGTCCTCGAGGTCGTCGACGAACTGCGGCACTTCCGGGCGCGGCCCGACGAAGCTCATCTCGCCCTTGAGGACCGTCCATACTTGCGGCAGCTCGTCGATCCGCACCAGGCGGATGAAGCGGCCGAGGCGGGTGATGCGCGGATCGCCGCGCTCGGCCCATTTCGCCCCGCCCGCTTCGGCGTCGGCGCGCATCGAGCGCAGCTTGAGCAGCGTGAACGGCTCGCCGTACAGCCCGACACGGGTCTGACGGAAGAACGCCGGCCCGCGGCTGTCGAGCTTCACCAGCAGCGCGAACAGCCCGATCAACGGAAACGTAAGCGCCAGCAGCAAGCCGCTGGCAAGCACGTCGAACAGCCGCTTGGCGACGCTCGACAGCACCCGGCCCGACGAAAACCCGTCGGAAAAGATCAGCCAGCTGGGGTTGAGCGTGTCCAGGTCGACCCGGCCGGTCTCGCGCTCCATGAAGCTGGAGAAGTCGTTGACATGCACGCCGGTCGTCTTGATGCGCAGCAGGTCCTTCAGCGGCAGCGCGTTGCGGCGCTCCTCGAGCGCGAGCACGACCTCGCTCGCGCCGAGGTTGGCGACGAAGCGCGACAAGTCGTCGATCGCCGAGCGGGGGATGGCCTCGTCCAGCGCCGGCTGGCCTTCGTTCATGCCCACGTAGCCGACGATGGCCAAGCCGCTTTCCGGCCGCCGTCCGAGCTCCTTGAGCCGCATCGCGCGGGGCCCGGCGCCGAGCACCAGCACCCGGCGGCGAAACGCGCTGGCGCCGAGAATCCCGCCGACGACCACCCGGTTGAGCACCAACAGGCCGATCGACAGCACCATCGCGTAGAGCAGCGTTGAGCGCCAGAACGTGCTCCCGGGCAACACGAAGTCCAGCACCGCCAGGGCGATAATCGCCAGGCTCACCGCGACCAGCAGCCGCGCGCCGGCAAAGCGCAGCGAGCGCAGCGCCTCGCTGCCGTACACGCCGACCGCGGTCATCGCCGCCAGCACCGCCACGGCGAACACGGCGAGCATGATCGAGCGGTCGAGCAGCGCGCCCGCGTCCATGCCGATCTGCGACGCCCTGAACGACCATGCCAAGTCGCCGGCGATCAGCAGCAGCGCGCAGTCGATCACGCCGAGCAGCAGCACGGCATGCGGTACGTAGTGCTTGAAGAGACGGATCATCGCTCAAACCGGCCGCGCCCGCCTTCGGCGGCGGACTACGACCGGTTAGCGACGAGAGGTGAAATGTCGGTAAACTTTACACTTCGCCGGGGGCAGTGCGGCTCAGCGCACGCTGTCGGCGGCATCCTGCGCCGCGTCGCCGACCTGGTTGGCGGCCTCGCCGACTTCGCCGGCCGCTTCGGCGACGGCATTGTTCTCCGCCACCTCGGACCGGCTCATGCCGGAGAGGAAGTAG
>Ga0196977_1000698_pt1 | contig 15928 bp, 11 predicted proteins | sample S3v_1013CmetaG_FD_148634 | JGI IMG/M metagenome (GOLD analysis project Ga0196977, IMG submission 148634) | Soil microbial communities from Anza Borrego desert, Southern California, United States - S3+v_10-13C | ecosystem: Environmental > Terrestrial > Soil > Desert | place: USA: California...
CTCTATTATTTTGCGGCGTTCTTTCCGTGGCTCGTGCGTTGGTTGTTCGGCAAGGCGGCGATGGAGAATTATGGCCTAACCACCGTTGCGATTCGCATGGTGCCGGCAATTTTCGGCTTGGCGACGATCGGTTTGATCTTCTTGTTGCGCCGTTGGCTCGGCACGGTTGCTACGCTGAGTGCCGCTCTGCTTCTGGCTATCTCACCGGGCGCTGTTTACTTGTCTCGCTACTTCATTCACGAGACACACTTTGTTTTCTTTACGTTCGCGATCGTTGTGTCGTGTCTTTATTTTTACGAACACCGAAACCCGTTCTATTTGCTACCCGCGGCTGCTTCAGCGGCGCTGCTCTTCGCGACGAAAGAGACGGCCATGATCTCGGTCGCCGTGCTGATTATTGCGTTCGTCCTGACCGTTCTATATCGGTATCTCCGTCGCGAAAGGGTCGTGGAGCGAAACGTCAAAGGCCGCCCTCGACCTGAACGGTGGTCGTTGCGATGGTTTGTCGATGAGCTTGGGGGGCCAACCGTCGTTGGTTTCTGCGTACTCCTGGCGGCGATTAGTTTCGCCGGCCTGTACGTCCTTTTTTATTCTTCGTTTTTCAAAAATCCGAAAGGTCTTTCCGATTCGCTCCAAACATTTGCAATCTGGACGAAAACCGGAACCGAAGCACACGTCCATCCGCTTCACACTTACATCACCTGGTTAGTACTACGAGAAGGTCCGCTACTCATTCTGGGCGCGGCCGGCGCGCTCTTCATCGTGCTAAAGCCGAAGAACGCTTTTGCTTTGTTCGCGGCGCTTTGGGCATTTGGAATAATCGCAGCCTACTCGCTGATCCCCTACAAGACGCCGTGGCTCATGCTGAACTTCGTCGTGCCGCTCGCACTCATTGCCGGCTACGCAGTACAGGCAATCCATGAGCTTGCTGGACATCAGTGGCGGGTGACCGGCGTGCTTCTGTTTCTGGTGTTGTCGTTTACGGCTTATCAAAGCATCGACCTCAATTTCAAGAACTACGATAACGACGACAGCAGTTACGTCTACGTCTATGCTCACACGACCCGCGGCCTGCTCGACCTCGTTAAGGAAATCGATCGGATCGGCAACGAGCGAACCGGTGGGCAAACAGGAATAACTATCGTGAGTCCTGATTACTGGCCGTTGCCCTGGTACCTGCGCAACTACAGTCGCGTGGGCTACTACGGCCGGCTCGCGCCCTCAACCGAGCCAATGATTATTGCCAACGCGAACCAGCAACCCGAAATCGAGGCGAACTTCCGGGACATGTATCAGCAGGTCCGGTCCAATCGGCCGGATGGCACTTTTGAGTTGCGGCCGGGAGTCAGACTGCTCTTGTACGAGCGGCGAAAAGACCTCTACTTAGTCGACTAGCGATCCATCAGGCGGCCTTAAAAACTCAAGCCATCCGGTTAGCGTTGGTCTCACTTCCGTAACGCCCGATCATTTCGCGTTTGCACTTCACGTTGTGGTTGACATTCTAAGCGTGTGCAACTTATAGTGGCTCACCCGTACGAAGACCTCTCGCCGCCCGGCCATAAGGCGCAGAGGCTGGCCCAAAACAGAGCCGTGTACCAGTAAATGTTCAAACTGCAACGTCTGGAAATCACCGGGTTTAAATCCTTCGCCGACTACACCGAAATAATCTTCACCGGAAACGGGATCACCGCCGTCGTTGGCCCAAATGGCTGCGGCAAAAGCAACGTAGCCGACGCGATCGCCTGGGTACTGGGCGAGCAACGCGTCAAGCATTTGCGCGGCGGTGAGATGAAAGACGTCATCTTCCAGGGTGCGCGCAATCGGCCACCGAGCGGCATGGCCGAAGTGGTGATGCACCTCGTACGTGATGAAGTCGACGAAGTCGAGCCGGACATCGAGGACATCGACTCGACGTTGGAAAAGATCGACGATCAACTCGTCAGTGTCCAGATCGAAGCCGCAGAACCCGAACAAACCGCCGAGCCCGAACAAACCGTCGAGCCCGAACAAACCGCCGAGCCCGAACAAACCGTCGAGGCTGAACATGCCGCCGGGTCCGAAACGCCTGCAGAAACCGCGGGACCCAATCCCCAAAATCCCGCCCGCAGGGCGGTCCAGAAGCGCCACTGGCGACGCCGCAATTTGGCTCTCGAGTTTGCTCCCGGAGAAGCTGTTTCTGTAACTCGCCGGCTCTATCGCTCGGGCGAAAGCGAGTACCTCCTAAACGACAAAATCTGCCGTCTGCGTGACATTCAGGATCTGTTCTCCGGTACCGGTCTCGCCGGCGGACACTACGCGATCATCGAACAGGGCCGCATCGGTCAGATTCTCTCGGCCAAACCGATGGACCGGCGCACGATCATTGAAGAAGCGGCGGGCATCACGAAGTTTCGTGTGCGCCAACGCGCCACTGAAGCGCGGCTCGAATCTGCGCGGTCCAATCTCTCGCGTATCTCCGATATCGTCGCGGAGATCGATCGCCAGGTAAACAGCCTGCGCCGGCAGGCAGCAAAAGCGCGTCGCTACGGTGTGTTGCGTGAAGAGTTACGCGAACTGCTGCGTCACGTTTACGTCGCTGAAGATCGCAAACTCGCAGCCATTCTCGAAGAGACACACACTAAGCTCAGCGAAGTAACCGAGCTCGAACTTCGCATCAGTGAAGACCTCAGCCAACGCGAAGAAGCGGCTCGCACCGCGACTCAACAGGCACGCGCATTTGAAGACGAACTGGCGGGCGTGAGAGCCGCGGCTGCTGAGGCCGTGCTGCAACGCGATCGACAGGCCCGCGAGTGTGTTTACCAACAGGAACAGTTAGCGGAGATTGAGAAGCGCAAGGCCGAGGTCACTGCGGAGATCGAAGCGCTGACCGCCCGGCTCGTCCTGATCGAAGCCGAATGTCACCGGCTGCAACACGAAGACGCGCGTCTGCGTGAAGAGTCGGATCGGAGCGCGTTGCAGTTGCGATCTGCGGAAGAGACGTACGCGGAAAGACTCGCGGCCTCGAACGCTGCCGAAGCCGAAATTGAAACCGCTCGCAGTGAACTGCTTTCGCAAACGGCGGTAGCCGAACGATTGCGCGAGATCGCGCGCCAGCTCGGAACCACGCTCGAACGCCTTTCGCAGCAGGCTGAAGGTCTTGCACGCGAAGGCGATCGCGCGGCGAGCCAGCACGCGGAAAGAAAACTCGAAGCCGAGAGGTTTGCTGTCGAACTCGCCGAAGCGCGAGCGCGCGTCGTGCGTTTGCAGGCCGAGCGTGAGTCCGCGGTCGATTCAGTGGTGCGTGGTCATGAAGCAGTCAGCGATACCGAAGCCGAGCTCACGCGTGTTCGCGACGAGTATTCTCGCGCTAGTCACCGGTTGGAGAGTTTGAAAGAGCTCGATCAGAGACGCGCGTATTACTCGCCCGCCGTTCAACTTGTCTTTGCTCCCAGCGAAACGCCGCGCGACTTTCACTTCATCGGCACACTCGCGGATGCTTTGAATGTTGATGCGAAATGGGAACGCGCGGTCGAAGGTGTCCTCGGTTCGTCGTTGCAGTCGATCGTTGTGCCAACTCCGGACGACGCGGTTCGCGGCGCTCAGTGGTTACGTGAAAACAATGGCGGACGCGCGAGTTTCCTGGTGGCGGGTCTGCACGGCGGCAGCGATGAAGCAGACACGATCACGACCCTCGCCTGCCGGCTGGAAGAACGACCCGCGCTATCGCCCGGACAGGTCGAGAGCCTTCGCGACGATCTGCGAATCTCGGATCTGCTTGGCGCGCCGCAACAACTCGTGACCGTGCTGCGACGCACGTTGCCGCAGAAGATGAACGCACGTCTCGCCGCGAATCTCGAAGACGCGATGGTCAAGTCGATCGCCACCGGCGAGATGTATGTCACGCTCAACGGCGATTGGATCGCGAGTGGCCAGTTCGTCAATGCCGGCGACGCGCGTGCTCTCGAAGAAGGCGCCGGCCTGTTGGCGTTCAAACGCGAGCTGCGAGAACTGGAAACACGCGCGGAAACTCTCGCGACGGAAGTCGAGAACGCTAATCAACTTGCAAAAGAGGCACGCGCGCGTTTGGTCGAACTCGAAGACGCCGTCGTTCTCTTGAACGAAGCCATCGGACGCGAAGAGCGCGATGCGATGCAGCGCGAGTTGACCGTGAGCGGATTGGACCAGGAGGTAGAACGCGTCGAACGTCACATGCGCGTCGTCGGCCAGGACTCCGCGCGTGTAGACGCCGAACGGATCGAAGTCGAACATCGCCGGGCGCAGGCTTTGTCGGAAGCCGAAGCTGCCGAGGCGGCAAGAGAAGCAGCCGCTGACCAGGTGATCAAAGCTTCGGCGTCGTTGACTGAACTGAGAAAAGCCGCTGAGATCGAGAGTGAATCGCTGGCCGAACAACGCGCCGCCGCGGCCGCTGCCGCCGAGCGTCGACGCGCGACCACCGCGGAACTGCGACGCATTGAAGGCGAACTGACTGACCTCGATTCCCGTGTCGATCGCTATCGCATGGACCTGGCCGAGATGGAGGGCCGCAGCGCCGAGTTGAAACTCTCAATTGCGGATCTCGAACTCAAGGCGAGCACAGTCGAGAGCGATCGCGCTCGCGAAGAAGAGCAGATCGCGACGCTCTCGCAGCAATTGCAGGAAGCACGCCGGCAAGCTGACGAGTTCTCGGCTGAATTGTCAGAACTCAATCGCCGCGCGGCTGAAGTGCGAGATGCTCGTGCCGGTCTCGAAGTGCAACGCGCAGAAGCGCAGGCACGGCAAACGTTCGTTCACGAAAACTGCCACTCCGAGCTGGGCCAATCGCTCGAAGATCTCGCGGGTGAAATCACGCTGCCCGAAGATTTTGATTTCGACACGAGCCACGCGCGCGTCGAAGAGTTGCGTACTCGTCTCGATGGTTTTGGCGCCGTGAACATGATGGCCCTTGAAGAACTGGCGGAAGCCGAGGAACGTCTGTTGTTCTTGACGGTGCAACGCCAGGACATCGTCGAAGGAATTGCGGCGACGGAAGAAGCATTGCGCGAAATCAAGCGCCGCTCGCGCGAGCGTTTCCGTAACGCGTTCGAACAGATCAACAAGAATTTCAGCACGTTGTTCCAGGAATTGTTCGGCGGCGGACGTGGCGAAATGAGTCTGATCGACGCCGACGACGTGCTCGAATCGGGCATCGACGTAGTTGCTCAACCACCCGGAAAACGTTTGCAAAACGTGCTGCTGCTGTCTGGCGGCGAGAAGGCGATGGCCGCCCTCGCGCTGGTCCTGGGCATTTTCCACTACCGCCCGGCGCCGTTCTGTCTGCTGGACGAGGTCGACGCGCCGCTTGACGAAGCGAACGTGGGACGCTTTACTGATAAGGTCGTCCAGATGTCCGCCGACACGCAGTTCATCGTGATCACGCATAACAAGCGGACCATGGAGATGGCGCGCGCTCTCTATGGTGTCACAATGGAGGAAGCTGGCGTCTCGAAATTGGTGTCGGTAAAGTTTGAGTGAGAATTAAAAAATCATGAGGCTAGGGCTCCCCGCCGCGCTGATCGTTTTGAGCGCGGCGATTTCCATTTGCGGCCAGGATCAGCCGCAGACTAAACACAACACGCGCCCGAACCAGGCGACAACTCCAGCCGCGCCCGTTGCTAACAACAACAATCCGGACACGGTTAAGTACACCTACGAGTTCACGCAGCCCAAGTTTTACGTTAGGCACATCGTGCTCGAACATGATGCGAACGGGCGCGGCACAGTTACGTTCGAACGTCTGAATGAAGATGTGTCTGTGTCCGAACCGATTGAACTCTCGCCGGCCGCACTGGCCCGCATCAACGCCGCGTGGCAAGGGTTGCAGTTTCTCGATTCGAATGCGGATTACCAGGCGGACAAACAGTTTCCGCATCTGGGCACGATGCGCATCAGCATGGAGCGCGGCAATCGCAAGCGCGTGGCCGAGTTTAATTGGACCAGCAACACCGACGCGTCGACGCTCGTGAACGAGTACCGCAAGGTCGCTGACCAGGCCATTCTGATCTTCGACATCTCTGTCGCTCGCCAGAATCAGCCGCTGAACTCACCGAAACTGATGGAAGCGATGGAGTCGCTTCTCAACCGCAACGCGCTCTCTGACGCGCACCAGCTACTCCCGCTGCTAAAAGAACTCAGTACTGACGAACGTGTCCCCTTGATCGCCCGTAACCACGCACTCCGGCTCATCAAAAAGATCCAGAAGTGACTGTTAAGGAACAGTTGATTATTGACGTGTGGGACGAGATGGGGAAGGAGTCTGCCGGCGCTGCCGAACTCGATTTTATTCAACAAACTCTGATCGAACGTCTCGGCAACCAGGGACGTGAAAGCCCCGCTGCGATTGCCCGCGCGCTGGCCGATCAGGGCGTTCGGCTCAGACACCCGGAGATTCTGGACGCGGACGTTCGCTGGCGCGAACGTGAGATGTTGTCACTGTGTTCGCCTGAGGAGTTGAACTTTACGAACATCGAAGCGGCTTTGGCGTGGGTTCAAAAACTTGGCGCTTTGCCGCAAGAGTTCGAAGCGCGGAAATTAGTGTTGCCGGTGAAAGCCGAACTGGAGCTCGCGGCGAAGAGTATGCGAGTCGCTCTGCCCGAACGTTTGATAGCCGCCGAAGTCGCGCACTGGCTCACAGTTTGGCTGCAAAACCCGCCTATTTTTCGTGACTGGCTGACTTTGAAGCGCCAGTCTCCGGAATTTCAAGCGCGCTTCAAAACTGAAGCCCCTTAATTCTGGAACTTTCCTCCCGAGCCGCACGAATACCCAATGACTAGCGGGCCAAGGTTTTGATGGCGGCTGTGCGATGACCCAGAAAAACGAACTCAGCGATCACGAGTTACTCCGCCAGATGCTGGCCGGAGACGAAGAGGCCCTCGCGCAGCTTTACCGGCGCCGCCAGGCTTCAGTCTACCGGTTTGCGCTGCAAATGAGCGGGTCGCAGTCGATTGCTGAGGACGTCACGCAGGAAGTGTTTCTGTTCCTGATGCGCCAGGGACATGTGTTTGATTCGACGCGTGGATCCCTCAGCGCGTTCCTACTCGGGGTTGCGCGCAATCATGTGTTGCGACGGCTGCGTGTCGAGCATCTGCTTTCGCCATTGTCGGATGACAACGAAGGCGAGGGCGGCGGTTTTCAGGTCAGCACGGAGTTGTGCCCGCTCGAGGATCTGACGCGAGCAGAAACGATCGAAAGTGTGCGGAAAGCGGTTTTGAGTTTGCCCCCGAAATATCGTGAAGTGGTGGTGCTATGCGAGTTGCAGGATGTGAGTTACGTTGAGACGGCCGAGATTCTCGGTTGTGCGATTGGGACGGTGCGCTCGCGTCTGCACCGGGCGCGCGCGTTGTTGCTTGCAAAGTTGCGTCCGGCTGAAGGCGTTGAAGACGCGAACTCGGCCAGTGTGAAGTCAGCGAGGTGTTTCGCATGAACTGTCAAAGATTCGAACAAGTTGTTAGTGAGCTGGCTCGCGGTCAGATGATGGAAGCCGAAGTGCGGACCGAAGCGTTGGGTCATACTGAGGCGTGCGAGCACTGTTCAGCACGTTTGCGCGACGAGGAGACGCTCACTCGCGGTCTGCAGTTGTTGGCAGGCGATATGGAGTCGCTGGCCGCGCCCGCTGAGATCGAGATGAAGTTGCGCGAAGCATTTCGTGAACGGCGCGTTGTTGCTCCGGTTGCCGTGGCGTCGTCGAGATCTCGTTACTGGTGGGTTGCTGTAGCAGCCGTGTTGTTGTTGGCGATAACGGTCGCCGGTATGTGGTGGCGTTCAGAGACACCGCAGCAACGCATCGTTGAAAAGACGCCGCCAAAACAGCCGGAAGTATTTAGTGGTCCGGGTCAGCCGGCTCCGGCGCCTGCGCCGAAACAGGTGGATTATCAAGCAGGGAACCGGAAACTGAAACAACAAGCTTCAAAACCCGTTCGGCGCAACACTGCCAATCGGCGGGCCTCGGAAACTCCGGTCGCACATCACACGACAAACGAGGTCGCGACCGACTTCGTGCCGCTCGGCGACATGAACGCAGCGATTCTTCAGGACGGCGGACAGATCATCCGCGTGAAATTGCGACGCTCAGCCCTCGTAAAGTTTGGTTTTCCAGTGAACATGGATCGTTACAACGAGAACGTTAATGCAGATGTTTTGATTGGGGTCGACGGTATGGCCCGTGCCATACGTTTTGTCCAATGAAAGGAATGAAGAGATGAAAAGAGTGCTTGGGATTTCAATAGCGGTGAGTTTATGCGCGTCAGCCGTCGCTTCAGTCGCCTTTGCGCAACAGCCGCAGGCGGCGCAGGAGCGCGCCATCGTGATCGCGCAGCAGCGTATCGTTCAGGGATCGGAAGGCGCACCGATGCCGCCGCCTCCGCCAGGGGCTGATTTTGTGTGGATTGCCAGCGAAAATTTTAGCGGCAAGACCGTTAAGGGCGCTCCTTATTCAGGGGAAGCTGTGACTGAGACCGTGCAGACCCTCGCCGACGGCAATCGCATCGTCAACAAGTTCACGAGTCAGGTCTATCGCGACAGCGAAGGCCGGACGCGGCGCGAACAAACGCTAAAAGCCTTGGGCGTCGTGGGAACAGGTGAAGAGCCGTTGCAGACGATCTTCATCAACGATCCGGTCGCCGGCGTGACTTATACATTGGACACGCGCTCGCACACCGCGCACAAAAGCATGCCGTTCAGGTTTCAGCTTATGACGAAGCCGGGCGCGCCTGGGGAAGCGAACACTTTCGAATTCAAATCAGAACGAGGCGCCGCCGCGGGGGCAAACGTGATCGTGACTACGCAAGCCGGACCGGGCCAAACGGCAACGCGAGTGCCGCCGCCTGACGTCATGGAACATTTCAACCTCCGAACCGAAGGCGGCGCCGGTTTTGTGATTAGGACCAAGCCTGCGCCGGGCAACGAGATAAAAGAACAGCTTGGCAAGCAGATGATCGAAGGGGTGGAAGCGGAAGGCACGCGCACGACAGTGACGATTCCGGCGGGTGAGATTGGTAACGAGCGTCCGATCGAGATCGTGAGTGAGCGCTGGTACTCACCGGAATTACAACTCGTGGTGATGACGCGTCACAGCGATCCGCGTTCGGGCGAAACCACTTACAAACTCGCCAACATCAACCGTTCCGAACCGGCGAAATCTCTGTTCGAAGTGCCGCCTGGTTTCAACGTCACGGAGATGAAGTTTGGGGAGCCGAGTATCGCTCCCTTCCAGCGCAAGAAACTGGCGAACCCGGAGTAACCGCTCTCTCAATCGGTTACACCAAAGGCCACTCGGTTTAAGTCCGAGTGGCCTTTTCGATGTGAAATGAGTTTTGAACCTACTCTTCTTCTTCGCCTCCGCGAATGCGACCCTCAGCGCGCGATTGCTCCACGATCTTTTGGGCCAACTGACCGGGAACCGGATCGTAGTGCGAAAACTGCATGTGGAACACGCCGCGTGCGGCGGTGATCGAGTTGAGAATCGATTGGTAGTTGAGCATTTCGGCAAGCGGCACTTGCGCCTTGATCACCTGTTGTTTGCCACTCGATTCCATTCCCTGAACGCGTCCTCGCCGCGAGTTCAGATCGCCCATGAGATCACCCGCGTACTCTTGCGGCGCTGAGATCTCGACGTCCATTATCGGCTCCAGCAGCGCCGGCTTCACTTTCTCGATCGCCGCACGGAAGGCCTTGCGGCCCGCGGCGCGGAACGAATGCTCGTCGGAGTCGACCGGATGAAAGGAACCGTCGACTAACTGCACCTTGAAATCCACGAGCGGATAACCGGCGATCGCGCCTGATTGCGCCGCTTCGACGATGCCTTTCTCGATCGCGGGCCGGAACTGTTGCGGCACCGAGCCACCAAAAATCTTGTCTTCGAAAACAAAACCACCACCACGCGGCAACGGCTCAAAAACGCACTTGCAATCGCCAAATTGTCCGCGTCCGCCGGTCTGTTTCTTGTGGCGTCCCTGGACTTCGGCGCGTTGCGTGATCGTTTCTTTGTAAGGGACCTTCGGCGGATGCAGCGTCACTTCCACGCCGTAACGTTTCCTTAGTTTTTCCACCACGGTTTCGACGTGCAACTGCCCGGAACCGGAAAGGAGAAACTCTTTGGTCTGCGGGTCGCGGCTGAAGTGCAGCGCTGGATCTTCTTCCAGGATCTTGTGCAGCGCCGTGCTGATCTTCTCTTCGTCCTGACGTGACTTTGGTTCGATCGCAAACGCAATCGCAGCTTCCGGATACTCAACCGGGTCGTAAACGATCTGTGACTGCTTGTCGGAAAGCGTATCGCCGGTTTGTGTTTCTTTGAGTTTCACGCACGCAACGATGTCGCCGGCATGCGCTTCCGAAACTTTGTCGAGCTGTTTGCCTTGCATGACGTGCAAAGCGCCGAGTCGCTCGGCAACCCCGCGTGTCGAATTGAGGGCGTTAGCATCGGTTCCCAGGTGACCGCTGATAATCTTGAACACGTTGATACGACCCGCGAATGGATCGGCGATAGTGCGGAAACAGTAGGCCGAGAGTGGTTCGCCGTCGCTGTACTTGCGTGGAATTCGTTCAGCCTCCGGACCACCGTCAACTGGGCGGCCCCACTCCGCTTCGTGATGTGCCGGGTCGGGAGCGTAATCGACGAGAGCGTTTAGCAAAGCGCGCAAGCCCACCTGCGTAATGCTCGACACGGCGAACACGGGACACAGTTTGCTTTGCGCGATTGCATTGTTGATGTTCGGCAGGATGTCTGCTTCGTCGAGCGTGCCTTGCTCGAAGTATTTTTCCATCAACTGATCGTTTGACTCAGCGACCAGTTCGACCAAACGTTCGCGTGTCTTCTCGACGATGTCGCGTCCCTCGGAAGGAATGTCGATCTCTTTCGCCTGACCGTCTGGTCCAAGTTCGTAAGCCTTCATGTGGACCACGTCGACGACGCCGCGAAAATCTTTTTCCTTTCCAATCGGTAAAGTGAAGGGAATGATTGCTCTGCTAAACGTTGCCTGTGCGCTGCGCAGGGCCTCACCGAAATCGGCATGTTCTTTGTCGAGTTTATTGATCACCATGATTCGCGGGACCATGAACTCGTTAGCGAAGGACCACGTCTTCTCCGTTTGGACTTCAACACCTTTGCCGCCGTCAACAACAACGATGGCGCAATCCGCGACGCGCAGCGCCGGCCGCGCGTGGGCTATAAATGCCGCATAACCGGGCGTGTCTATAAAATTGAGTTTTGTATCGCGATGATCGAGATGTGCTAGTGCGGTATTAAGTGTGATTTTACGAGCTATGGAATCTTCTTCGTAATCCGTGACTGTGGTTCCTTCATCTACCTTTCCCCAGCGCGGTGTGGCTCCGGCGACGTAGAGAAGCGAGCTGATTAGCTGCGTCTTCCCTGCGTCGCCATGTCCAATGACAGCGAGGTTTCTGATGGCTTCAGTCGGATAGACTTTCATAAATGTGATTCCTTTCGGGCGTGGAGATTTTGTCGAAGGATACCTATCGACAAGGTTTAAAGGCAAGTTGACTGCAGCCATCTAAAACACGATTCAAGGCATCCCACCCACACGGAAATGGAGATGTTGAAAGGTATGTATCACAGGAAGTTAGTGTCGTCGGTAGTGGCCCTCGTGTTAGCGTTGTTCGCGGTTTGGGTTGCCTCTGCGACACCGAAAGTTAATGAAGACAACGAACAGCGCAGGCTCCAGACAATCGAGCCTTTGAACCTGGCGATTTTGATTCAGGACGATCTCGTACCGCAGGTTAGCAACGAGATTGGCGTTACGCGCGATTTCATTCGATCTTTGCCGCAGGGCTCGCAGGTGATGGTTGGTTACATCACTACCGGCACTCTGCAAGTGCGGCAACCGTTTACGACCGACCTCGAAAAGGCCGCGCGATCTTTGCGCATTCCGGTCGCGAGTACAGCGAGTTCGCCGTTCAATCCTTACGTCGAAGTGGTGGAAGCATTACGTAAGTTCGACGCAAACGGCACGCATGCGAACGCGGTTCTTTTGATTTCAGACGGACTCGACACGTCGCGTGGTTTTGATTCAACCGCGGCGGGTCATACAGTCGACATCGACCGGGCGATCAAGGAAGCGAACAAGCGACACGTGTCGGTGTTCAGTTTCTACGCTCCATCGGTCGGGTTGACGAGCCGCAGCCGCCTCGCGGCGAGCTACGGACAGAGTTCGTTGAACCGTTTGTCGAATGAAACGGGTGGACGAGCGTTCTTCCAGGGAACCAATGGGTTCGTCACGTTCAACTCTTACTTCAACCGTTTGCGTGAGACGTTGAACCGTCAGTACGCAAAGGCGCGGTAAGGCCAATAAATAGGTCAGAACAAGATAGGTCCTATAAGTCCTATAGGACCTATTTTCTTTTGCCAGTGAGGGTGATAAATTAGCGCCCGCGAGTAACCCACCGTGCGCGAATATTGTCTCATCGTCGAAGGCGCATATTTTTCCGAATCTGAGGCCGAGCATGCTTTGCGCGACCCCTTCCTCGAAGATTGGGTCGAGCAGACCGGCCGTTTTCGCATTCACAACATGGACGAGATTCTCGTCACGCCCGGCGTCACGCTCGGTTCGCTCGGCGTCGTGATGTTGGACGACCGCGTGTTCGAGATTGCAAGCACCGACCCCGATCATCCCCTCAACGAACATACCGCGAAGGGCGTAGCCGAAGCGCTGCGTCGCCAGGACATGTTTGACGAAATCAGAACTGAACCGCGCGGTGAAGAGTAACGAGGTAAGCCTAACGAAATGGCGCAGTCGTTTTTAGAAGACCGTGTCGTCGTGGCCGTTGACGACATAACGCGTCAGGACGTCGATGCGATTGTGAATGCCGCGAACTCAAGCTTGCTTGGTGGTGGCGGAGTGGACGGCGCGATTCACCGGGCGGGTGGACCAGAGATCCTCAAGCAGTGTCAGGAGATTCGCACGAGGCAATATCCGGATGGCCTGCCTACCGGCGAAGCTGTGATCACGACGGGTGGAAAGCTTCCGGCGCGCTTTGTAATCCACACCGTCGGTCCGATCTATGGACGCGATCCGGAACGCGAAGCAGCGTTACTGGCTGCGTGTTACCGGAATTCATTGAATCTTGCCGTCCAGCATGCGGTTTCCTCGATCGCTTTTCCTTCGATTTCAACAGGCGTGTACGGTTATCCCAAGGCCGAGGCCGCCGCAGTTTCGTCCCGGGCGATCAAAGGGTTTCTCAACAACGATCGCAGTATTGAGGAAGTGCGTCTGGTGTTCTTTCACGACGAGGATGCGCGGGTGTTTCTTCAGTACCACGAATTCTAGTAGACTCTTCGCTTTTGTGACCATGTCTAGTTGGGCAATTAACGAACACGGATGATTGAAACCCCTGATATTGAAAAGCGAGCGGCGCAGAAGACACTGCCTGCGCCGCTCGCGCCACTGGAGCGGCTGGCCTGGAATTACTGGTGGAGTTGGGCCGCGGACGGCGCCGGGACTTTTCGCGATCTAGATCCGGAGATCTGGGAAGAGTGTGAGCAGAACCCGCGACAACTGTTAGCGAAAACACCGGCGTACCGTTTGGCGGAAGCGGCTACGGATCCGGTGTATCTCGAACGCGTGCGCCGTCTCGATCAGAGTTTCCAATCGTACATGGCTTCCGGGTCCGGTTGGACCATCGACGATCTCAAGATCACAAAAGAACGTCCCGTTGCTTACTTCTGCGCTGAGTTTGGAGTGCACAACTCGTTGCCGCTTTATTCGGGTGGTTTGGGCATACTAGCTGGCGACCATCTCAAGTCAGCCAGCGATCTGCGTCTGCCCCTCATCGCCGTTGGCCTGCTTTACCGGTATGGATACTTTCGCCAACGTTTGCGTAATGACGGCTGGCAGGAAGAGCACTACGGCGAAACCTTTCCGAATGAGCTACCGATAACTCTGATCAAGAACGAAGACGGCTCGCCGATGCGGATTGAAGTCTCGATTCGCGAGCGGAACGTGTTGGCCCAGGTGTGGCGCGCTGATGTTGGAACAGTTCAACTCTATTTGCTGGACACAAACATTCCGGAGAACGTGGAGACGGATCGTTGGGTCACCGGACATCTTTACGGCGGCGATCGCGAAACGCGAATCGTGCAGGAGATGTTGCTTGGAATCGGCGGAGTGCGTTTGTTGCGCAAGCTTGGAGTGACACCGTACGTCTATCACTTGAATGAAGGCCACTCTGCTTTTCTCACGCTCGAACTCGCGCTCGAGGTTATTCAACAACAGCAGGTAAAGATGGCGGGCGCGATCCCGATCGTGAGGCAGCAGTGTGTGTTCACAACGCACACGCCGGTTGCCGCGGGAAATGACGAGTTTGACGCGTCGCTGGTGATGCGTGCGTTTGGCAGTGAATACGCGAAAAAGCTTGGTTTAAGTGAGGAAGAGTTTCTCGCGCTCGGCCGTGTTGATACCGCGAATAAAACCGAGCGTTATGGACTGACGCCGCTTGCGATCCACATGTGTCGCTCGACAAACGGCGTGAGTCTGAAACACGGTGAGGTGTCGCGCGCGCTCTGGCAGAAGCTTTGGCCGGAAAAGAAGGTCGAAGACGTGCCGATCAGTTACGTCACCAACGGTGTGCACGCGCCGACGTGGGTTTCGCCGTTGTTGCGTTACCTGTTCGAGAAATACATCGGACAGGATTGGGAAAAGACACTGCGCGATTCGGCTGCGTGGGCTGAAGCCGTAACGCGCATTTCTGATGAAGAACTTTGGATTGCGCATTCGATGTTGAAAGAGCGGCTGATTGCTTTTGTTCGTCATCGTACGACTCAGTCGCGTCTCGCGGCCGGTGAAAAAGCTGACTACATCGAGGCCGCGAAAATAATGTTTGATTCAGACGCGCTCACGATTGGATTTGCGCGGCGTGTGGCGGGTTACAAACGATGGAACCTGTTGCTGTCGGACCAGCAGCGTCTGTTACGGTTGATTAATAACGAAGAGCGTCCGGTTCAGTTTGTATTTGCGGGCAAGGCGCATCCGCAGGACGAGGGATCGAAGCTCGTGCTGCAGCAGTTGGCCCAGTGGAAGTATGACAAGGCTGTCAGGCATCGCGCGGTTTTTCTCGAGGACTACGATCAGGAAATCGCGCGACAGTTGGTGCAGTCGGTTGACGTTTGGCTCAACGTGCCGCGCCGGCCGCTCGAGGCGTCGGGAACGAGCGGCGAAAAGGTCGCGATGAACGGCGGACTAAACCTATCGATACTGGACGGTTGGTGGCTGGAGGGTTACGACGGCACCAATGGTTTTGCGATCGGAAGTGGTTTTGCGGCTGCGAGTGGAACCGAAACAGCGGAGGTCGCCGCCGTGGATGCGGCCGACGCGGAGTCGCTCTACCGAACCCTCGAACAAGAGGTCGTTCCGGTTTTTTACACGCGTGACGAGAGCGGCCTTCCACGCCAGTGGATCGCGATGATGAAGCGCGCGATCCAAACCCTCGCGCCGAAATACAACAGCAACCGGATGGTCGAGGATTACGTCCGTCAGGTTTATTCGTAGTACGTGCGCCAGGTTATTCGTAGTACGTGCGTTCAGGTTTATTCGTAGTACGTGCGCCCAGGTTATTCGTAGTTTGAACGCTGAAAGCGTTCGCCAGTTCGAGCCCAGGGTTGTTTCAACCCTGGGTAAGACGAAGCCCTAAAAATTCCAACGCTGAAAGCGTTGGCGACTCGCGAACTCTTTCAGAGTTCGACGGTTTCGGTTTGGAGTCTACCCAGGGTTGAAACAACCCTGGGCTGGAATTAGCCGACGCTTTCAGCGTCTGGGAGCGGAGCCGCTAGCGTCGATGCGCCCTTTGCTAGCCGACGCCTTTCGCGTTCGTTAGCCGACGTCTTTCGCGTTCGTTAGCCGACGTCTTTCGCGTCGTTAGCCGACGTCTTTCGTGTTCGTTAGCCGACGTCTTTCGCGTTCGTTAA
>Ga0196977_1000700_pt1 | contig 15880 bp, 14 predicted proteins | sample S3v_1013CmetaG_FD_148634 | JGI IMG/M metagenome (GOLD analysis project Ga0196977, IMG submission 148634) | Soil microbial communities from Anza Borrego desert, Southern California, United States - S3+v_10-13C | ecosystem: Environmental > Terrestrial > Soil > Desert | place: USA: California...
TCCGCGGGCGCTCTCCAGTGGATGCGTGAATTCCCGACGGCGGTGCTCAACTCGTTCGACATGGACAACAGCGTTTTTCACTGCGCAGGATTCGATTCTTATACGGCCGGCCTGAACCTCGCCGTGCTTCGCCTGGACAGCGCGGGACGCAACGGCTGCGAGAACGATCTTTTCCCGCTCGTATCTCCCATCACCGTTTCATCGCTTCCCGATACGTTCAGCGCCCCGCTAAGCATGATCGCAATGCCTTACACGCTGCCGGAAACTTCCCCCGCGCTCATCGACACTTCCGGCTGCTTCCCGCAAAGCGCGCCCGATCTTCCCGTCGCTGAGCCCGTGATCCGCATCGGCCCGCTGCCCGCGGACAAAGCCATTTTCGTCGACTGCAGCATCGCGCTGGACGAGGCCGGGCTGTACGATCTTTCGGGACGGCTGCTGCTGCGTAAACATTTGCCGCACGAAAAGCGTTTTCTCCTCGACGTTTCGCAGCTTCCCGACGGGCTTTACCTGCTGCGCCTGCGCTCGAAACAGGGCGTCTTCAGCAGGAAGATCACCGTGCAGCGCTGAGGCCGGCGCGTGCGTCATATTCGTACTTTTGCAGGACTTATGACCGCACTGAAAAACGCTTACCTCGTCGACGGCGTCCGCACCGCCATCGGAAATTTTGCAGGAACGCTCGCAACCGTCCGCACGGATGATTTAGCGGCGCACGTGCTGCGCGAGCTGATGAAAAAAAATTCATCCGTCGATCCCGCGCGCATCGATGAAGTGCTGATGGGCTGCGCCAACCAGGCCGGCGAAGACAACCGCAACGTGGCGCGCATGGCTTTGCTGCTTGCCGACCTGCCGTATACCATTCCCGCGGAAACCGTGAACCGCCTCTGCGCCTCCGGCCTCTCCGCCTCGATGGCCGCCGCGCGCACGCTGATGTGCGGCGATGCGGAGCTGATGATCGCCGGCGGCGTGGAGAACATGACGCGCGGGCCCTGGGTGATCTCGAAAACTTCGACGCCGTTCGGGCGCGATGCGCAGATGTACGACTCGAGCTTCGGCTGGCGCTTCGTTCACCCGAAGATGAAAGACAAATACGGCACGCACGCCATGGGCGAAACGGCGGAAAACCTCGCCGTGCAGGACCGGATCAGCCGCGAAGACCAGGATAAATTCGCACTGTGGTCGCAGCAGAAAGCGGCGGCGGCGCAAGCGAAAGGCCGTCTCGCGAAAGAGATCGTTCCCATTTCCATCCCGCAGAAAAAAGGCGATCCGAAAATTTTCGACAAGGACGAGTTCATGAAGCCGGATTCCACATTGGAAGGTCTGGCGAAATTGAAACCGTCTTTCAATAAAGAAGGAACCGTAACGGCAGGGAACGCCTCGGGCCTGAACGACGGCGCCGCGGCCTTGCTGCTCGCTTCCGAAGAAGGCTTGAAAAAAAATAATTTGAAACCGCTCGCGCGTTTCGTGAGCACGGGCGCCTCCGGCGTGGAGCCGCGCATCATGGGCATCGGCCCGGTGAACGCCGCCAACACCGCGCTGAAAAAAGCCGGCCTCACGATGAACGACATCGATCTCATCGAGCTGAACGAAGCTTTCGCCGCGCAAAGCCTCGCCTGCACCCGCGCCTGGGGCCTCGCCGACAACGATCCGCGCCTTAATCCCAACGGCGGCGCCATCGCCCTCGGCCACCCGCTCGGCATGAGCGGAGCGCGCATACTCCACGGCGCAGCGCTCGAACTGCACGAGCAGAACAAACGCTACGCGCTGGTGACGATGTGCATCGGCGTGGGGCAAGGCTACGCCGTGATCATCGAAAAAGCATAAGCATGAAACCGGTCGCGCTGCTTGTCGTGCTTATCCTCGCCTGCGCATTCGCCGCAGGTGACGACAGCGTGCCCGGGCTCTCGCTCATCAATTGCAGGGTGACCGGAAAAGGCCTTGGAACCGCCGAGCTTCTTGGAAGGCAAATACCCGCCGACAAATACGAGATCGTTTCCAGGACCAAAGTGCAGACCGTTTGCCGCTACGGCCGGGAAGGCGTGTACGAGATCAAGAAAAACCGCTACACGATCTTCGTCCTTCACGACACCGCCTGCGCATGGCTGGATTCCACCTACGCGGCGATCGACCGGAACTACGGAAAAATCCCGGGCGGTCTCCCCGACCTTCGCACCGGGTATCTGAAGCACCAGGGAAAGCTTGTTCCGTACATCACCTCGACGCACCAGCGGGAAGGCGCGTTCACCGTGATCTGGCTGAAAAAAAAGAGCTACAAGATCGTTCTTGAAGAATCCGGCGGCATGGGCAGCATGAGCTCGTTCCGCAGTCAAAATTTCCGCTTCAGCGATTAGCGCTGTATTCGATTTATCATGCAGCTGCACGATCCTATTACCATCTTCAATTTCCGCACCGAGCTCGACGAGATGGCGCTGGAGCGCGGCTGGTATTATTTCCAGAGCGGCTGGGTGAAAACGCCGCGCGAGGTGATGCCGGGATTTTTCGAAGCGGTGGTGGAAGAAGTGAACCCGCAGGCCGTCTCCTTCAGCCGCGACGATAACGAGCGCTTCGCGGACGTTTTCTGCACCTGCGGCGACAAGCTGGATTTTTGCAGGCACATGGCGGCGGTGCTGTTCTGGATCGAGAAGACGGAGTACCCGGAGCATGATCCGGAGGCCTTGTACAAGTGAGCAGCAGGAGAAATTCATTAAGTTCGCAAGACCATCATCAAACTCCCCGTCATGACACGATCGCTCCAAATCCTGGCGCTCCTGCTTCTTGCGACGTTCGCCGGCGCGCAGACCAACCAGGAAAAAGCCGAGGCCAAAGGCAAAGAAGCCATTCAGCTGATGGACGCCGGCAAGGTCGACGAAAGCATCAAGCTGCTCGAAGAAGCGCAGCAGCTCGATCCCGAACGTTTCGAATTCAAGTACGAGATCGCGTATGCGCATTACCTGAAGCAGAATTATGAAGAAGTGATCCGCATTCTCGAAAAGCACCGCGAGCACAAGGACGAAACGTTTCGCCTGTACCAATTGCTGGGCAATGCTTACGACGTGAACGGCCGTCCCGAAAAAGCGCTGGAGACGTACGATGCGGGCCTGAAAAAGTTCCCCAACTCGGGTCCGCTGCACCTGGAAAAAGGCAACGTGTACTGGGCGAAGCAGGAATACGTCAAGGCGCTCGATTTTTATGAAGCGGGCATCAAGGCCGATCCGAAATTCCCTTCCAACTATTACCGCGCGGCGAGAATTTACTGCAACTCCACGGAACGGGTCTGGGGCATGATCTACGGCGAGATTTTCATGAACCTCGAGCGCAACAGCCAGCGCACCGTCGAGATCAGCAAGCTCTTATACGACACGTACGACGCAGCGATCAAGCCCGGCGGCAAATCCATGAGCGTGAGCTTCAGCAAGGTGATGGTGATCGATGCGGAAGCGCTGAAGGACACGGCCCATCCGAAGCTGCCTTTCAGCATGGTCTACGAGATGAACATGGTGCTTTCGATCCTCATGGAAAAAAAGATCGACATCAATTCGCTGGACAGGATCAGGAGCAATTTCGTGGAGAATTATTTCAGCAAGGAGCATCACAAGACGCACCCGAACATTTTATTCGACTACCAGAAAAAGCTCGCCGATCTCGGTCACCTCGAAGCGTACAACCATTGGATCCTGATGAAAGGCGACGAGAAAGCCTTCTCGAAATGGCAGGAGAAGAACGAAGGCAAGTGGGAAGCCTTCGTGAAATGGTTCAGCGACAACAAGCTGAAAGTGGACGAGACGCGGAATTTTCACAGCAGCCAGTACTGATGGCTGATCAAATTTATGCGTTGGCTTCCGCAGCAGCTTTTACTTCCTCTTCCTCAATGCGCGCTGAATAGTTCTTCTCCGCTTTAATTTCCACGAAAACCTCCTGCTCACTTTCTCCGGCAGCATCGGGTGAACCAATTGCCCCGCATAATTTTTCGGGAACTCTTCATTGATCCCGAATTTCTCCGGCTCGTGATCGGGACAAGTATACGTTCCGAAAAGAATATCCATCAGCGGCGAAATGTTCGCATAATTCCCCGCGTCGCGATCGAGATCATGATGCCAGTGATGCAATTCCGGCGCGCCGATGAACCAGCGCAGCGGGCCGATGGGCAGGCGCACGTTCGAGTGAATGTAGATCGCCCAGATGCCGCGGAATGCGATCAGGCCCACGATCGTCTCCAGCGGAAAGCCGAGCACGAGCGGCGGCAGGTTGATCAAGCTCACGGTGTACACCGTATCCAGCGGGTGCTCGCGGTGCGCGGCCAGCCAATCCAAATGCTCGGAGCTGTGATGCACTTTATGAAAACGCCAGAGGAAACCGACTTTATGCTGCAGCCGGTGCGCCCAGTAGATCACGAAATCGCTCAGCACGACCACCTCTATCGCCTGCAGCCACCAGGGCTGCGCCGCCACGCTGCCGCGGAAATCCGGAGGCACGATCTGCACGAGCCAGTGGTTGAGGTACGAAAGCGCCAGCAGGATCAGGCCGCTGAACAAAAAATATTGCCCGAGAAAAAAACAAAGATCCATCGTCCAATCCGGACGGAAAAATTTCTGTCCCGGCTTCGCCGGGAAGACGCGCTCCATCGGCCAGAAGACGATCATGAGGAACAAAAGGCTGAGGCCCGTGGCCTGCAAAGCGTCGAGGAAGCTCATGCGCGCGGGAAGAGATCGGAGAATGACATGCTTGAAGTAATGTCGAACAATGAACAGTGAACATCGAATCGTGAAGTACGCGCTTCAGCGTTCTGCCGTGTTCGATGTTCGATATTCAGTTATTTCGGGCGATTCGGTTGATTGCCTTGATTGGCCGGCGCATTCGGTGCGGACTGGTATTGATTGACGGGCGCCTGCTGGGTCTGCTGCTTCTGCTGCTCCGTTTTTTTCGACGTGTCTTTCTTCGGCGTGAATACCGGCGCGGACTTCGAGCTGCCCATGTGCACGGGGATCTTTTCCACCTTTTCGGGCGTGTCTTTTTTCTCGGGAATAAAGATCGCGCCTGACTTCGAGCTGTTCATCATCGTGCCGGGATCGATCCAGCTCACGGAATCGGGCTTGCGCTTGATCGGTTTCCTCGAGGTATCCTCCGGTTTCACGAACATGCGGCCCGATTTGGAGCTGTGCATGAATTCGCGCTGCTGCATCGAATCGCGCGGCGAATCCAGCGCAGGCGCGGCGGGGTCGTCGGCAGGAGCTTGCGCGAAAAATCCTTCCAGCGCGCCGGCGCGATAGGCCACGAAGCCGGAGATGAGAAGAATGAAAAGTGTGAGCGTGGCTATTTTTAAAAGCAGTGAAGAGCGCATGAGGGTAGTGCTTGATTCCTTTACCAAGATATTAAATTCTGCCGGCATGCGCTGAACAAAAATCGGCCTGTGCAGCGGTAATGGTATATTAGGGAACTAAAACCATCCCGGTCAACTCAAACAAAAACGAAAAGCACATGAAACTAGGAGCATTTTCCGTCAGCCTCAGCGTGAAGGACCTTAAAACTTCGAAAGAATTCTATGAAAACCTCGGCTTCACCGTTTTTGCCGGGAGCATGGAGCAAAATTACCTCATCATGAAAAACGAGAATGCGCTTATCGGGCTGTTCCAGGGCATGTTCCAGGGCAACATTTTAACGTTCAACCCGGGCTGGGACGAGAACGCCGGCAACATGGAAAAGTTCGACGACGTCAGGGAGATCCAGCGGCAGCTGAAGGAAAAAGGAGTTGCGCTGATGAGCGAAGCCGACGAGAAAACTTCCGGCCCCGCCAGCCTGATGCTTACCGACCCGGACGGAAATATGATCCTGCTCGACCAGCATCGTTAACGTTATTGGCGCTCGCGCAAAAATTTCATCTGTGTTTATCACAACGAATTCGCTTCTTAATTCTAAACCCCGTCCTATGAAAAAAATTTTCATCCTGCTGCTGCTCGCCTGCGGCACTGCCGCCTCCGCGCAGTTCGTCGCGAAAATGGAAGTCAAAGAACCCATCCCCGGCATCTGCGACGACAAAGAAGTGTACGCGCTTTTCCCGATGTTCGAAGGACAAGTGGAAGCCGTTGCCCCGGTCACGAAAGACGAGCTGCTGAAAAAGCTGAACGAGATCAGCTACCTCAAAGACAATCCGAAAACGAAGACCAAAGGCATGGTCAGCCTCGTGATCAACTGCAAAGGCAAAGTGGTGCAATGCGAGATGGACGGCAACAACAAAACCTCCAGCGAAGCGCTCGACAAGCAGATCGTGGCCGTGTTCAACTCCCTCGGCGAATGGAAACCGGGCAAGCTGAACGGGAAAGAAGTGGACAGCTCCCGTCTCTTCAGCTTCAAAGTGAAAGGCGGGAAGATCAGCTGGGATTGACCGCGCTCACGCGTACGCGCGCGCCGCACAGCCATAATACAATTAGAATAATTGTATTTGGCTGAAACGCAATATTGACTGGTAAGAATTTGCCGCCTACATTTGCCGCCGTTAAGTTTTAAAGTCGGTTTTATTTTTACCTTGTTTGTGATGTACGAAATGAGTGCTGCGCGAAAGGCGCTGAAAGAATCCTTCGGCTACGACAGCTTCCGGCCCCTCCAGGAAAAGATCATCGAATCCGTGCTGAGCAGGCGTGACACGCTGGTGCTCATGCCCACCGGCGGCGGCAAATCGCTGTGCTTTCAAATTCCCGCTTTGCTTTCCGAGGGCGTGTGCCTAGTCGTCTCCCCGCTGATCGCGCTGATGAAAGACCAGGTGGAAAGCCTGCGTGCGAACGGCATCGGGGCGGCGGCGCTCAACAGCTCTATTTCTCCTTCGGAAGAAGACGAGATCATTTTCCGCTGCCGCAGCGGCGAGATCAAATTGCTGTACGTCTCGCCCGAAAAACTCGTGGGCAGCTTCGGCATCTTACGCTCGCTTTTCCCGGTCAGCTTCTTCGCGATCGACGAGGCGCACTGCATCTCGGCCTGGGGACACGATTTCCGCCTGGAGTACACGCAGCTCGGCCTCATCAAGGAGCAAATGCCCGACACGCCGGTGATCGCGCTGACGGCGACCGCTGATAAAGTGACGCGCCGCGACATCGTGACGCAATTGCGTTTGCGCGATCCTGAAATTTTCATCTCCTCCTTCGATCGCCCGAACCTCAGCCTCGAAGTGCGCAGCGGCCGCGACCGCCGCGACAAATTGCGCGAGATCGAAAGCTTCCTGCGGGAACGCGAGCAGGAATCGGGCATCATCTATTGCCTCAGCCGCCGCGAAACCGAAGAGATGGCCGAAGACCTGCGCAGGATGGGCGTGAAAGCCGCCTGCTACCATGCGGGCCTCGACAACGAAACACGCAGCAAAACGCAGGAAGATTTCATCAACGATCGCATCAGCGTGATCTGCGCCACCATCGCGTTCGGCATGGGCATCGACAAGCCGAACGTGCGCTTCGTGATCCACAACAACCTGCCGAAAAGCATCGAAGGCTATTTCCAGGAGATCGGGCGCGCCGGCCGCGACGGTTTGCCCAGCGCGACGATCCTTTATTTCAACCTGCGCGACATCGTCCTGCTCACGCAATTCGCCGGCGGCAGCAAGCAGAGCGAGATCAACCTGGCCCGCCTGCAGCGCATGCAGCAGTACGCCGAAGCGAACATCTGCCGCCGCCGCATCCTGCTGAATTATTTCGGCGAGAGCATGGAGCACGATTGCGGCAACTGCGACGTGTGCCTCAACCCGCGCACGTTCTTCGACGCCAGCCTGCTCGCGCAGAAAGCCCTCTCCGCCCTGGCCCGCACCGAAGAAAAGGTCGGCGTGAACATGCTCATCGACGTGCTCCGCGGCTCCTCCCGCGCCGAGCTGCTCGAGAAAGGCTACCAGCATTTGAAAACCTACGGCGCCGGCGCTGAGCATTCGTTCAACGACTGGCAGCAATATATCCTTCAGCTGCTGCATACCGGCGTGATGGAGATCGCGTACGACGAGAATTTTACGTTGAAGATCACGCCGCTCGGCAAAGAAGTGCTGTTCGGAAAAAAAACCTTGCAGCTCGCCCAGCTCACGCCCCGCGAAAGGCCGGCGCGCAAAAAAGAGCGCGAGAAAAAAGCGAAAGAGATCGCCGGGAAAAAACAGCTCACACCCGACGAAGCGTTGTTCCAGCGCCTTCGCGCCCTGCGCTCGCAGATCGCCCGCGCCGAGAACGTGCCGCCCTACATCGTCTTCGGCGACGCGGCGCTGAAAGAGATGGCCGCCATGATGCCGCAAACGGAGGAAGACATGCTCAACATTTCCGGCGTAGGCAAGCGCAAGATGGAAACCTACGCGCCGCAATTCCTGCAGGTGATCCGCGAGTTCACCGGGCACACCGGCGAGGATGATAACGACGATTGGGAAGCAACGCAGCACCGCGAGCGCATGAACCTGCAGCTGCAGATGGAAGAGCGCAAGCGCGAATTGCTCGAACGCCGCCGCGAAGTTTTTCTGAACGAGCAGGAAAAGCCGAAGAAGCGCGAGAAAGGCGACACGTACAAGCTCACGCTCGAGCTCTATCAAAAAGATCTCAGCATCGCCGACATCGCCAGGGAGCGCAGCCTGAACCCGGGCACGGTTTACTCGCACCTCTGCCGGCTTTACGAGCACGGCGAGCAAATTCGCCTGCACGATCTGATCAGCGCAGCCGAGCTGCAGCGCATCCGCGAAACCTTCGAAGCGCAGGGACGTCCCGCGCAGCTGAAGCCCTTGTTCGAAGCCATGAACGGCGAGATCGACTACAACAAGCTCAAGCTGGGACTGCTTGCGCTGCAGAAGCAGGGCGCGGTGCAATAGAGCGCTTTTCGCTAACTTGCGGGCCATCCGCATCCCATGAACTTACACGGCGAGATCCACATCGCACAGCTCGAAGAGCTGACCCGCACGCAGCACCAGTTCAGCGCCCTGCGCATCAAATACTGGAACGACGCGAGCACGGTTTTCGCCTTCATCCTCGAGCAGCTGGAGTTGAGCGAGCTGCTCGACGTGCGCATCGACAATTTCGACACCGACGGCGGGCTGATCCGCATCACCATGTCGCCGAAGGTGGAGAACATGCCGCACAAGCAGTTCATGGAGATCGCCAACCGCTTCATGGAACACATTACAAAACGTTGAGCGATGATCTACGAATTCAACGGGTACAAGCCGGTCGTGCATGAATCGTCCTTCGTCCATCCCCAGGCGGCGGTGACGGGCAACGTGGTCATCGGCCGCAACGTGTACGTCGGCCCCGGCGCAGCCATCCGCGGCGACTGGGGCGAGATCATCATCGAGGACGGTTGCAACGTGCAGGAGAATTGCACGATCCACATGTTCCCCGGCGTGACGGTGCGGTTGAAAGAAGGCGCCCACATCGGGCACGGCGCAGTCATCCACGGAGCCAGCATCGGGAAAAATTCCCTCATCGGCATGAATGCCGTCATCATGGACAACGCCGTGATCGGCGACGAATGCATCGTCGGCGCGCTCACGCTCATTCCTGCCGACACCGTCATTCCCGACAGGAAAGTCGTCGTCGGCAGCCCCGCCCGCATCGCCAAAGACGTAAGCGACGACATGATCGCATGGAAAACCAAAGGCACCGCGCTCTACCAGCAGCTCCCCGCTGAATTGTACGCCACGCTAAAACCCTGCGAGCCCTTGCGCGAGATCCCGCAAGACCGCCCGAAGCAGCAGGACGTGTACAAGACCTGGAACGAGACGAAAAAATAGATCGTACACAAAAAAATAAACGGGTGGTAAACAATTACGTTCCTGCGTCATCATCCGCCTAAGAAGCAATTACTTCACCGCAGGTGAAAAAGCTCTGCGTCCTCTGCGCCCTTCCTCCGCGGCAGAGGCTTGCGCGCGAGCCCTCTGCGTTTATTTTTTTGAGTAGGATCTATTGCGCCAGCAATTTCTTCAGCAGCTCCTCCGTCCCCTTGTCCGAGGGCCTCGCCGCATTTCCGTCCACGAGATTTCCCTCCTTGTCGATCACCACGTAGCGCGGGATCATGTTCACGCTGTAATCTCTCGCCACCTCGCTTTTACCCACGATCAGGTGGATGCCTTCGATGCTTTTATCCGTGATCGCCTTTCGCCATTTCGCGTCATCCGTATCCAGCGAAACGTAAAGGAAAACCACGTCCTGCCCCGTGAACTTTTTCTTCAGCTCCGCAGAGCCGGGCATCTCGCGCATGCAGGGTCCGCACCAGCTCGCCCAGAAATCGAGGTACACGATCTTGCCTTTGAAATCCGAAAGCGAAACCTGCTTGCCTGCAAGATCGCTGAGCGTGAAGGGCGGGGCGGGCGCGCCGGGGCCGAAGGCTTTCAGCCCTTTGTATTTTTTCTCCAGCTTGTTCGTCACCGCCGTATCGTAGCCGTGCGTTTTCAGCAGCGCAAGAATTTCTCCCGCCGCTTCCGTCTCGTCCGTGGCCAGCGCGAAGTGCGCGAGGCTCACCAGCTCCTGGTCGAGCGAGGCGCCGGTGTAAACGAGCTTCGCGTAGCTGAACAGGTTCGCCGCATTCACCGCGCGATCCTTGCGCGAGAAATTGACCGTGCGCAGGAACTGGTGGAACAAATACATATCGAGAAAACGCGTGTACGCCGGGCTCACGAGCGCGGAATCGTTGATGATGCCTGGCTTGTACATGAAATCGAAATAACCCGGAAGCGCGCTTTCCTCCTCGCCCGGGCGGATGCTGTACAGGCGGCTGCGCTTGACGAAGGTGATGCGGTCGAGACAAGCGGCGTATTTGATGTCGGAGCGCAGCTGCACGTAGAACTCAGGACTGATGCGGCTCTTGCGGGCCTCGACGAAACGCAGCTGCTGCTTTTCCAGCGTGTCGCGAAAGGCTTTGTAGGGTTTGGCCGAATCGCCTCGCATGTGCATCTCGTTGTCTTTCCGCAGCGCGCTGAACTGCGCCGTATATTCCTGCAGCACGTTGTTGTCCTCCGCACGCGCCCCGGCAAAACGGATGTTCTTCGAAACGTCTTTCCCGTCCAGCGTCACGACCAGGCAGTCGCCCGGCAGCACGTACAGCAGCGTCGCGCTCTTGTCGTAGTTCAGGCCCACGTACAAAGGCCGGTCGCCGCTCAGCTCTGCGCGGAATTTCTTTTTCTTGTCCAGCCTCACATCCTTGAACCGCTCGCGTTCCGCGAAGTGATTCTCCAGCCAGTGCAAACGAAAACTGTCGACGGTCGCATTTTCGACTTTGCCGGCGATGATGATCTTCTTCTGCTGCGCAGCCGCCGAAAAGCAGAGCAAAACGCAAAGAACGCTCAGGAGGTTTCGACGCGTTAGGGCAATTGTTCCTTGTGTTTTGAAAAGCTGGAGCTGCATCAGGTTTTTTTTACGCACTGTTTATTTGTTGCGTGCTGCGCGATTGAATCGGTTTATTGTTTTTGCTAGTGACGCGTTGCCGTGTTGCGTCTTGCCTTTCATCCGCGTCCTCATTTCACCACGAAGCTCTTCACCCCGCTCCATCCTCCACCGCTCAGCCGCGCATAATACAGCCCCGGCGCAACGCCCAGCTGCTGCCGGTAAACGCTCTGCCCGCTCAGCCTGCTCGCATGCACCGTACGTCCCATCACGTCGATGATCTCCAGCTGCATGTCTTTCGCAGCCAGCTCGCCTTTCAGCTCGATCGTGAATGCGCCTTCGTTCAGCGAAGGATACAGCAGCACGTTATTCGCGCTTGTGTTCGCCGGCGGCGCAGAAGTGAACATGCCGAGATCGTTCGCCCAGATGCCGCGCCCGAAAGTGGACACGTACACTTTCTGCAGCGGCACGTTGAACTCGATGTCCGACACGATCACGTTCGGCAGGCCCGCGCTCTCATTCGTCCAGGTCGTGGAAGAATTGTCGAGCACCCATACGCCGAGATCCGTCGCGACGATGATGTCGCCGTTCGTGCCGGGAATGTATTTGACGCAGTTCACGGGCGCGTTCGGCAGGTTATACGAAATGTTCGTCCAGGTGCTGCCGCCGTTCGTTGTTTTAAAAACTTTGTTGCCCGCGCTGAAGCCCGCCATGCACACGTAAGCGACGTTCGCATTGTTCTCGTCGATCTCCACGCCGGTGTAATACAGCGAATCCGGCAATCCCGCCGTCACGTTCGTCCAGGTGCTGCCGCCGTTCGCAGTGCGGAACACGCTGCCCGGAACGCCGTACTCGTAGCGCACGCGACGCGCCGCCATCAGCACGTTGCTGTTCGAATTCGAAACCGCTAGCGCGGAAATTTCATTGCCGTACAGCGTGCTCGGGAAATTCGAGATCATCTGCCAGGTCATGCCGCCGTCCGTGGTCTTCGACACGTTCTCGAAACCGGCGTACAGCGTGCCGTAATTATTTTCATCCGCCGCGATCGGGCTCACCCATTCCGCATTTTCGAAATTGAAGTTGGGGTCGAGGCTGAAGCCGGAAAAGCCGCCGTCGGGCGACCAATAAAAATTGCCGTACTGGCTGGAACCGATCACGATGTTGTTGTCGATGGGGTCGAGCCAGTTGTCCATGCCGTCGCCGCCGAAGATCGTGTACCAGCTTGCGCCGTCGTAGTAGAACGAAGCGTTGTCCTGCGCGCCCGCCATCAGCCTGCCCGCGGAATTTTTCGAGCTGGAGAGACGGTAGAACGAAGTTACCTGCAGCGCATTGTCGCTCACGTTCGTCCACTGCGTGGGCCAGGGAATGCTGTTGTTCGCGTCGTTCCAGGTGATCGTGCTGATCGCGTTCGTGCGGTACAAGCCGCCGTCGGAGCAAACGAAAATATTTCCCGTGAGCGGCTGGCGCTCGATGAAATGAATGTCGCCGTGCAGCGTGGGACCGTAGAAAAGCGTCCAGTGGCTGGCGGGATCCCAGGTCTGCCCGCCGTCGGCCGAGCCCCACATGTTGATGCCGCCGACGTAAAGAATGTCGCGGTTCGTGGGATGCACCATGAAGCCGAGGTCGTACGTGCCCTGCCCGCCGCTGTTCGAGCCGTCGTCGCTTTCTAAAATGTTCACGCCGGGATTGATGAACTGCCAGCTCGTGCCCGCGTTCGTGGATTTGTAAATGCCGTACAAGCCGCTCTGCGTGTCGACGGTGATCGCGTAGACGTAATTGTTGTCCGAAGGCGCGATGCCCAATTTGATGCGCTGCACCGAGCCGGTCGCGGGAATGCCCGTGGTGAGCATGCTCCAGGTCGCGCCGAAGTCGGTGGATTTGTAGATCGCCGCGTGGCCGTCGTTCGCGTTGTACACCCAGCCGCTGGCGGCGTACAGCACGTTCGGGCTCACGGGGTCCTGCACCAGGTCCCAGAAGAGCGTATCCATCAATTGCGTCCAGTTCGCGCCTGCGTCGGTCGAACGGTACATGCCGCTCACGCCGCAAGCCACGAGCTGGCTGCTGTTGTTCGGGTTGACGACGATCTTGCGAATGAGCGAAGCGTCGCCGTCCGTCAATTGAAAGCTGAGTCCCGTGGGCGACCAGGTCGCGCCGCCGTCGGTGGTCTTGTACACGCCGAGGCCGTAGTGCGTGTGGCGCTTGCGCCCGTTGAGATACAATCCGAAACCGATGTACTCGAAATCGGAGAGCGAGATGTACATCGTGTTCGCGTCGTTCGGATCGATGGCGATGTCGCTGATGCGCGTGATGGGCAGGTTGTCGGTGAGCGGCGTCCAGGTTTGCCCGTTGTCGGTCGTTTTCCACATGCCGCCCTGCGCCACGCCGATGTAATACGTCGAAGCGACCGAAGGATGGAACGCGATGCAGTTGATGCGGCCGATGCCGTTCTCCATGTAGCCGGTGAGGTTCGCGGGCAGCGCGTCGGGACCGGCGGGGTACCAGGTGCTGCTCATCGAGCGCGAAGCGGCCGCGGCTTGCTTTTCATTGGCGATCTGCACCGCCGCTTCGAAATAAGAAGAAGGATCGACGGGCTCGCCCTGCGCGCCGGTGTGCAGCTGCATGTCCATTTCCCAGCGCTTGAAGTATTTCCAGTGCTTCTGCGTCTTCAGGTCGCGCGATTTCGCCCAGTCGTTGTACTGGCGCTGCAGCTCGCGGAAGCTGATCGCTTCGTTGCCGTTCTTGCGGGCGACGAAAGGCTGGGCACCTGCATTCGTGAAAGCGAAAAGCAGGAGCAGGCGGAGAAGGTTTTTCATAGTTTCGTGCGGTTAGCCTATCAAATATAGCGAAACAGCATGACGTTCTCACGTTCTGACGTTTCTGCGTTTTTACGTTTAGCCGTTTTCGTTTTCACGTTTTCGCCATTTGCACGTTAAACGCGAAACGCGAAAACGTGAAAACGAAAAAAGCGCAAAAATTTCAGCAAAGACGCAAATGAAACGGTCGAACGTAATTAACGTTTCCGCTGGAACAGCATTCCGTATCTTTACGGCACAACGCACACTTTATGAACTACAAGCTTCTCGGCAAAAGCGGCCTGCGCGTCTCTGAAATTTGCCTCGGCACGATGACCTTCGGCCAGGAATGGGGCTACGGCGCGGACAAAAAAGAAAGTCGAAAAATCTTCAATACCTACCTCGAAGCCGGCGGCAATTTCCTCGACACGGCCAACCGCTACACGGAAGGCACGAGCGAAACCTGGCTGGGCGAATTCATCAAGGACAGCGGCCGCCGCGAAGAGCTGGTCGTGGCCACGAAATATTCGCTGATCACGAAAGCGAACCGCATCAACGACGGCGGCAATCACCGCAAGAACCTCGTGCAATCGGTGGAAGGCAGCCTGAAGCGATTGGGCGATACGTACATCGACCTGCTCTGGCTGCACGCCTGGGATTTCACCACGCCGGAAGAGGAAGTGATGCGCGCGCTGGACGATCTCGTCCGGGCCGGAAAAATTTTGTACGTCGGCATTTCCGACACGCCCGCCTGGCTGGTGAGCCGCATGAACACGATAGCCGAGCTGCGCGCCTGGACGCCTTTCATCGGTCTGCAGGTGGAATACAGCCTCATCCAGCGCGAGCCCGAGCGCGACCTGCTGCCCATGGCCCGCCACCTCGATCTCGGCGTCACCGCCTGGGCCCCGCTCGGCGGCGGCGCGCTCACGGGAAAATATTTAAAGCAGAACGAGGACCCGAAACGCCTGAAAGAAGGAACGAAACGCCTCAGCGACCGCAACAAAAAGATCGCGCAGGGCGTAGTCGACATCGCCGCGCGCCTGGGCTGCTCGCCAGGACAGCTGGCCATCCGCTGGGTGATGCAGAAGCATGCGCAGAACATTCCCATCGTCGGCAGCCGCAGCGCCGCGCAGATCGCGGAAAGCTTAGCGAGCATGGAAGTAAAATTGAGCGATGAAGTGATGAGCGAATTGGAAGAGCTCAGCGCCATCGAGCTCGGCTTCCCGCACGATTTCCTCAAAGGCGAAGGCGTGCAGCAGGTCACCTTCGGCGGCTTCCAGGGAAAAATTTTAAATCACAGGCAGAAATGAAGCTCGTGCATAGTTTGACCGCAGGAGGCGCAGCGTTCTCCACGCGCAAAATTTCCTGCGCGCCGCAGAGAACGCAAAGCTCGATGCCCCCGGCGGGTAATTACATTTCTGGAAAAGCTCTGCGGCCCCTGCGTTTTTCCCCTGCGGTGCGCGAGATTTGCGGGGAGGCTTCTGCGGTTAAACTTTTGTTATAAAATCTTTTTCATGCGCGTTACAGTATCCATCCGTGAGATCAATTCCGCTTTCGACAAAGAATACGCCGAGCGCGAGCATGGCGGGGAGGAAAGCGAAGACAACATTCTCTGCACCTGGGAAGACGAGCTGGAGGTGAACGAGGATGTCACTTCGTTCAAAATTCTCAATAACACTGTCTACGAGCTGCAGGTGGAAAAAGACGGCCAGGCCCACAGCTTCCCGATCGAAGGCATGACCGTGTGCGAATGCACGGGCGCGAGCGGCAATC
>Ga0196977_1000702_pt1 | contig 15849 bp, 7 predicted proteins | sample S3v_1013CmetaG_FD_148634 | JGI IMG/M metagenome (GOLD analysis project Ga0196977, IMG submission 148634) | Soil microbial communities from Anza Borrego desert, Southern California, United States - S3+v_10-13C | ecosystem: Environmental > Terrestrial > Soil > Desert | place: USA: California...
CGTACGCGAAGGTCGTAAAAGGAAAGATCACCGACGAGGTCGTATACCTCAACGCCCTCGAGGAGGAAGAGCAGGTTATTGCCCATGGCGCAACGCCCGTAGACAAGAACGGCCGCATCGTTCCCGATACCATCGAAGCCCGCAAGGGAGGCGAACCGGTGGTCGTAGGACGAGACGAGATCGATCTCATCGACACGTCGACCTTCCAGATGTTCTCCGCTGCGACCGCCATGATCCCGTTCGTGGACCACGACGACAGTAACCGGGCGCTCATGGGTTCGAACATGCAGAAGCAGGCCACTCCCTGCCTCATTCCAGAGGCACCGCTTGTCGCTACCGGCATCGAGGGTCACGCTGCCCGAAACACGGGACGCCTCGTGATGGCCGAAGAATCCGGAACCGTCTCGTACGCAGACGCGCGCAAGATCGTCGTTGAAGGCAAGGACGGAAAGCAGAAGTCATACAAGCTCCAGCCCCTCACGCAGACCAATCAGAACTCCGCCTTCAGCCAGCGCCCGTCAGTGTTCGTTGGCGACAAAGTGAAGAAGGGAGACGTGCTTGCAGACGCATCCTCTTCAGATCAGGGCCAGATGGCCCTCGGCCAGAACGTACGCGTCGCCTTCATGTCATGGGGCGGTGCCAACTATGAGGACGCCATCATCGTCTCCGAACGTCTTGTTGAGGACGCCAAGTTCACGACCGTGCATATCGAGGACTTTGAGGCAGCCGTACGCGACACCAAGCTCGGTCCGGAAGTCACCACCCACGATATTCCGAACGTCGGAGAGATGCGTCTTAAGAACCTCGACGAGGAAGGAGTCATCCGCATCGGTGCAGAAGTGCGCCCTGGTGACATTCTTGTCGGAAAGGTGACACCTAAGGGCGAGACCCAGCTCACGCCTGAGGAGCGCCTTCTTCGTTCCATCTTCGGAGACAAGGCCAAGGACGTGAAGGACACCTCGCTCCGCATGGAGGGAGGGAAGCGCGGTCGCGTCATCGGCGTGCGCGTCTTCTCACGTGAGAAGGGAGACCAGCTCGAGAGCGGCATCATCAAAAAGATCGTTGTGACCGTCGCTCAGGTGCGTAACGTCTCGGTGGGCGATAAGCTTGCCGGACGCCACGGAAACAAGGGCGTCATCTCGCGCGTGCTTCCGGTAGAGGACATGCCGTACGACGACGACGGCAACCCGGTGGACATCATCCTCACCCCGCTCGGCGTGCCGTCGCGTATGAACCTCGGACAGATCCTCGAGCTTCACTTGGGACTTGCTGCCAACACCCTCGGGTACCAGGCCATCGTGCCTCCGTTTGCAGGGGCAACTGCAGACGAGATCCGTAGTGAGCTTGTGGAGGCGGGATTTGATAAGAGCGGGAAGATGCGCTTGTTTGACGGCCGCTCGGGAGAGGCCTTCGCGCAGGCAGTCTCGGTCGGGTACATGTACATCCTCAAACTCCATCACATGGTGGAGGACAAGATCCACATGCGCTCCATTGGTCCATACTCCCTCATCACCCAGCAGCCGCTTGGTGGAAAGGCGCAGAACGGTGGCCAGCGCTTCGGCGAGATGGAAGTGTGGGCGCTCCTCGGGTACGGCTCCGCCTATACCCTCCGGGAGATGCTCACCATCAAATCAGACGACATCACGGGACGCTCCGCGACCTTTGATGCGATCGTGAAGAACGAACCGGTCTCACATTCCGGAACCCCGGCATCCTTCGCCGTTCTTACCAACCAGATCCGCGGCCTTGCGCTCAACATCGAGCCGGTCGAGATATCAGACGCTGAATAACCTTTCTGCATATGGCTTTCAACAACACACACACGGGCGGAAAGAAGTTCGGCATGCGGGGACCAAGCCGCTCGGCTGACTGGAACGCGCTTCGCCTCTCGGTTGCATCCCCAGAGCGCATCCTTGAATGGAGTCGCGGCGAGATCACAAAGCCCGAGACCATCAACTACCGCACTCAGAGAAGCGAGAAGCACGGACTCTTCGACGAGAAGATCTTCGGCCCCGAGCGCGACTACGAGTGCTACTGCGGCAAGTACAAGGGCATCCGGTACAAGGGCATCATCTGCGATAAGTGCGGCGTCGAGATCACTCGCTCCATCGTGCGCCGCGAGCGCATGGGACACATCGAGCTCGTCACCCCGGTCGCCCATATCTGGTTCCTCCGCTCCATGCCTTCTCGCATGGCGACCGTCATGGGCATACCGTCGGCTGACCTCGAGAAGGTCGTTTACTTCGCCGGATACATCGTCACCAAGGTGAACGAGGAGACCAAGAAGCGCCTTCTCTCGGAACTCGAGAGCGAGTACAAGACCAAGCACAAGGAACTCAAAGACACCAAGACCCAGGACGCGCTCAAGGAGCGCATGACGCTCGCCAAAAGCGAGATCGACTCGGTCACCGTGGGTCATGTGTTCGACGAGATCAGCTATCACCGTTTCTCGGTGAAGTACGGGACCTTGTTTGAGGCCAAGATCGGCGCCGAGGCCATTTACGATATTTTCAGGAACCTCGACCTCGTGAAGCTCAAAGCTACCCTCGAAGAGCGATACCCCAAGGCAGGCGCAGCTGAGCGCGAGAAGCTTGCAAAACGCATCTCGCTTATCTCGAACATGCTCGCTGCTGGAACCCGCCCTGAGTGGATGTTCCTCACCAAGATCCCGGTCATTCCTCCGGCACTTCGCCCGATGGTCGCCCTTGAAGGAGGTCGCCACGCAACGTCTGACCTAAACGACCTATACCGCCGCGTCATCAACCGCAACAACCGTCTCAAAAAGCTCCTTGATATCAAGGCGCCTGAGGTGATCCTTCGCAACGAGAAGCGCATCCTTCAGGAGGCAGTGGACGCATTGCTTGATAACTCAATCCGCAAGTCGGGAGCATCGGGAGGCGCGCTTACGCCCGCACAGCGCCGTCCCTTGAAGTCCCTTGCCGACTACCTCAAGGGCAAGCAGGGATACTTCCGCCAGAACCTTCTCGGAAAGCGCGTCGACTACTCCGGCCGCTCCGTGATCGTCGTTGGACCTGATCTCGAGCTTGATGAGTGCGGTATCCCCAAGCACATGGCCCTCGAGCTCTTCCGTCCGTTCGTCATCGCAGGGCTTCTCGACAGGGAACTTGCCTTCAACATCCGCGGTGCAGGCCGCCTCATCGAAGACGGCGTACCGGAGGTGTGGGAAATACTCGAAGAGGCCATCGAAGGAAAGTACGTCTTGCTTAACCGCGCACCGACCCTTCACCGCCAGGGTATCCAGGCATTCCGCCCGACCCTCATCGAAGGAGACGCCATCCAGCTCCACCCGCTCGTGTGCCCGGCCTTCAACGCCGACTTCGACGGAGACCAGATGGCCATCCACGTGCCCCTTTCAGAGGAAGCACAGTGGGAAGCCAAGAACGTGATGAGTGCGAACAAGAACATCCTGAAGCCTGGTTCCGGCCTCCCAGTCATCGCGACCTCGCACGACATCGCGCTCGGCGCATACTGGCTCACCCGCATCGTCGAGGGAGCCAACGGAGAAGGGAAGTTCTTCAGCACGCCGAACGCCGCCATCCTCGCCTATGACTTCGGCGCCGTCGATCTTCGTGCGAAGGTCCTGGTGAAGCCCTCCGATGAGAGGAAGGCCAAGTACGAGGGATTTGAAGGCAAGCCCTTCGAGACCACTGTTGGCCGCCTCCTCTTCAACACCGTCCTTCCGTCCGACTACCCGTTCGTGAACGACGCCATCACCAAAAGCGTCTTCCGCGACATCGTGAACGACTGCATCGTGAAGTATGGGCTTGATAAGGTGCCGACGATCGTCAACAAGATCAAGCGCTTCGGCTTCGAATATGCCACCAAGTCAGGCATTACCTGGTCCCTTGAGGACGTTGCCGTGCCTGAAGAGAAGGGACGGGTCGTCGCAGACGCGCGCGCCCAAGTCGCGAAGCTCGAAGAGAGCTTCCAGAACGGTCTTCTTTCGGAGGAGGAAAAGCGCCGCATGGTCATCGAGATCTGGCACGGCACGAAGACCAAGATCGAGGAACTCGTCGAAAAGAACATGGACCCGAACTCTTCCGTGCACGACATCATCAAGTCAGGCGCCCGCGGTACCATCGGCAACCTCACCCAGATGGCCGGTATGAAGGGCCTCATCCAGAACACGGCAGGCGAGACCATCGAGGTCCCGATCGTCTCCTCCATGGTGGAGGGCATGAACCCAGTCGAGTACTTCATGAGTACCCACGGCGCCCGCAAGGGTCTCACTGACACCGCGCTCGGCACCGCGCGCGCCGGATACCTCACCCGCCGCCTCTTCGACGTTGCGCAGGATTCGATCATCACTGAAAAGGATTGCGGCACCAAGCGCGGCATCACCATCAATCGCGTCTCAGCTTCCGGCATCCAGATCGATTTTGCCGAGGCTATCCGCGGACGCGCGTTATGCGCGGAAGCAGCCGGATTCAAGAAGAACCACTACCTCTCCCCGGAGGACGCGCGCGCCATCAACGCTGACGAAACGGTAACAAGTGTCTCGGTGCGCTCCCCGATGTCCTGCGAAACCCGATACGGCATCTGCGCTACCTGCTACGGCATGGACCTCACAAGCCAGGAACCGATCGACCTCGGCGAGGCAGTCGGTACCGTTGCCGCCCAGGCTATCGGCGAGCCGGGAACCCAGCTCACCATGCGTACCTTCCACGCCGGAGGAACTGCCTCCGTCGGCGGGGACATCACCCGCGGTCTTCCTCGCGTCGAGGAAGTCTTCGAGAAGCGCTCTCCCAAGAACGCGGCGACCGTATCCAAGTTCGACGGCATGGTCACCGAGATCCGCGAGGAGGGACGCGATCGAGTCATCGTGGTGCAGCCTGAAGTGGGCCAGGGAAAGAAGGACGGTTCGGCAACCGAGTACACCGTCAACTTCCCGCGCCAGGTACTCGTAAACGAGGGCGACAAGGTCGCCAAGGGGCAGCTCCTTACGGACGGCTCCGCCGACCTCGACGAGCTCTTCGAGCACGCCGGCCGCGCGGCCGTGCAGGAATACATCATCGCCGAGACATCGAAGATCTATGAACTCCAGGGCGCATCCGTCTCCCGCAAGCACCTTGAGGTGATCGTGAAGCAGATGTTCTCCTTCGTGAAGATCGTCGACACCGGCGAATCTGAGTACTCGGTCGGCGACGTCGTCGAGCACCTCGACTTCGGTGAGATCGTGAAGAACATGGAAGCGGAAGGGAAGGTGCCTCCGAAGGCGAAGGAAATGGTGCTCGGTATAAAGACCTCCGCGCTCTCGCGCCGCTCCTTCCTCTCGGCCGCATCCTTCGAGCAGACCACGAAGATACTCATTGACGCTTCGCTTCGTGGCGCCGTGGATACGCTGCGCGGTCTCAAAGAGAACGTGATTCTCGGGCGCCTCATCCCGGCAGGGACAGGCTTTGCAGAAAGCAAGAAGGGAATGGCTATCGCCAAGATCCAGCAAGCCCGCCGCGTCCGCCAGCAGGAAGCGATGGACCGCCTCGAGGAAGAGGCGAAGGCAGGGGTTGTGGTTGATACGACTGCGTAAATCATTCAAAGCAAAGCAGGCATCCCGAGTCGGGGTGCCTGTTTTTGCGTAGTAAATAAGGGCTGCTGTCGTGCTTGACAAACCAGAAATCTGGTATCATTATTATACATAGAAATACGGGCAAACTCGCCCGCGTATCAGGGGAGGATGACATGCGTCATCACACAGTTCTCACCATTCTTGCCACCTCAGCGCTCGCTCTCGTGGCCCAGCCGACTCTCGCGCAGGACGTGGAGGAAACGACGACCGAAGCTCCGGCTGCGGAAGTCGCGTCCCTCGACATCGGCGCCGCCGTCGAGGTCCTGCACAGCACCGAAGGCAATACGGTCATCACGCCGAGCTACAACTGGCGCCTGGGAGATTGCGGAGGCTTCGGCTTCGCCGACGTCTTTCCGGACGGCGGTCCGCTCGACTTCCTGACCGACAACACCGTCGACTGCAAGGTCGCAGGCCCGGTCTTCGCCTCAGTGGAAGCGGGCGCCACCAACTTCGGCACCACCTTCAAGGCGGGCATCGGCGCGAATGTGCCGGTTCCCGGCATGCAGTTCGTCACCATCACCGCCTATCCCTTCGTCACGAGGGGCGACGGCAACCGGCGGCAGCTGAAGGTCGTCTGGAGGTCGGAAGATTTCGAGCTCGCCAACAACGTCTCGATCTACGCCTCCGGCTTCGCGCGCTTCCGGGACGGCGCTCCCGACGTTGTGCAGCCGCAGGTCTGGGTGCGCGTCAACGATTCGCCGGTCGAGTTCGGCGGCGAGATCGCTTTCTTCGGCAGCGACGCCACCGTGCTGGTCGCGATCAAGCGCGCCCTCTAGGGCCGGGCGACACGCAAGAATGGAACAGCCTCAGAGTTTTACTCCGAGGCTGCTTCCGTTTTAAATGGTGTAGATGACGTTTCTATAAAGAACTCTTAAAAGTTCTTCGCCAAACCAAGCACTTATCCACGCCCCTGTTACCTAACAGAACTGCTTATCCTAGTTACGGTTACATAGGCCGGCTGCATGGTGCGGGATCAACATTGTCAGGTTGTGTCCTGAGGGATCGTACCCCTCAGCCGGCTTATTCTCTTGACGGAAATTTTGAGCTTGCTATATTTAGCCATGACAATGTTGGTCCAAATCCTTCAGGATTAGCGAAACCGCTCCGCAAAACGGAGCGGTTTCGCTTTAAAGCGCAGAAAAGCCGAAAGTGTAGAATGGAAGTATGGCGACCGACACTGTAGACAAAGTAAAGGCAAAGCTCTCCATCCTCGAGGTGGTGCAGCCCTACGTAAAGCTCCAGAAAGCGGGGAGGTATTGGCGCGGTCTCACGCCCTTCGGAAAGGAGAAGACCCCCTCCTTTTTCGTGAATCCCGAGCGGGGCACCTACTACTGCTTCTCCACTTCCCAGGGAGGGGATCACTTCACCTTCATAGAAAAAATGGAGGGAGTCGATTTCAAGGGAGCGCTCAAGATACTTGCTGAAAAAGCGGGAGTGGAAGTGGAGCGTCCGGGAGTCCGAAGTCGCACTGTCGAACAGCGTGATCGCTTGAGGGAAGCCATGCGGGAAGCAGAGAACTTCTTTGCGCGCACGCTGACCGACAACTCCGACGCATTCATATACGCAACTTCTCGCGGCCTCACTGTTGAGACCATCCGTGCATGGAACCTCGGGCTTGCTCCTGACGGATGGAGGGGACTCCTTGAGGCTCTCGGCGCTCTTGGATACTCGGCCAAGGAACTTGCATCAGCCGGACTCGTTAAGGAGGCGGACGAAAAGCCCGGTACCTGGTACGACCGCTTCCGCAATCGCTTCATGTTCCCGATACGGGACGCGGCAGGCAGAACGGTGGCGTTCACCGGACGCGCTCTTGATCCCAATGACCAGGCGAAGTACTTGAACAGCCCCGAGACCGACTTATTTAAGAAATCAGAAATACTCTTCGGCATGGACCGCGCAAAGGACGCCATACGCCAGAGAGGATTCGCTATTCTCGTTGAGGGGCAGTTCGACCTCCTCCTCCTTCACCAGGCAGGATTTCAGAACACCATAGCGCTTTCAGGCACCGCTCTTTCCGATATACACCTATCGCTCATTAAAAGGTACGCGGACAACCTCATGCTCTGCCTTGATGCTGACAGGGCGGGACTTGCTTCGAGTAGGAGAAGTGCCGAGGCGGCTCTCAAGGCCGGCATGCGCGTTAAGGCCGTGCGCCTCCCACAAGGGAAAGATCCTGCAGATATCATTGCAGAAGACCCCAAGGCATTCACTCAATTGGTGAAGGACTCTCAGTCGATCGTTGAGTTCTTCCTTGCCGTCCTTTCGACAGAGGAGAAGGACGAACTCAAGCTTCTCCGACAGGTCGAGGAGACCGTGCTTCCTCTGGTAACGGCAACCAAAAGCCCCCTTGAACAGCAGCGTCTGGTTGATATCGTGGCCCGTTCGCTCTCAACGACTCCTGAGGCTGTCAGGTCCGCGCTCCCGAAGCCCGAACGGGGAGCTCCTGAAAAAGGAAAGGTCACCCTTGAAAGCGCGTCTAAAGGAATATCGAGCGTCAAAGGGAAGCGCGATCTTGTAGTTGCCGCCATCGCCAGCTATCCCGATTCCGAGCTTGCCGAACACCTAATTTCAGAGTATTCTCGCATTATCGGCGCTCCACCGCCTACCGAGGGGGTAGATGAGCGTTTGCTTTTCGAGGCTGGACTCGCTTTCGGCGAGACGCCTGACAAAACCGCGGGAGACGATCTGATCAAGATGCTCGAACGTGCTGTGCTCACCGAGAATCTCCACCTAGCCACGGTGGAACTCCGGCGTGCGGAAGTGACGGGAGACGAGAAGGCGATCAAGGAAGCTGCAGAGACCTGCAGGGAGCTTTCTTCCCGCCTTGCCACCCTCAACTAAATCCATTCATTTGATATTCACTTATAAGCTGTTTTTGTAATTAGCTGCTTTACCCATGGCCACCAAAAAGAAAGTGAAAAAGGTAGCGAAGAAGAAAACCGCCAAGAAAGCTGTCAGGAAGGCCGCTAAGAAGACGGTTAAAAAGGCTGCCAAGAAGACCGTTCGGAAGCCTGTGAAAAAGGCTAAGAAAGCCGTAAAGAAGGCCTCGAAGAAGACCCGCGCCATGAACGTGGTACGTGCTGCCGTTAAGGGAGTGAAGGCAAAGGCGAAAGCCAACCAGGCAGACGCTGCGGAGCGCCTTATCGACAAGGGCCGCATACGCGGATACATCACGTACAGCGAGATCCTTCGGGAGTTCCCGCATGTTGAGGACGACATCAACTTCCTCGATGAGCTCTATAGCCGTTTCTCGATCGCCGGCATCGACGTCTTGGAGGGCGGCATGCTCGAGGATAACGCTGACGAATACCTCGCAACCCGGAACATAAAAGGCAGGGAATCCTCCGGATACGACTCCATCCAGATCTATCTCCGTGAGATCGGGCAGTACCCACTTCTCACAGGTAACGAGGAGAAAGAACTTGCTAAGCGCATCGAGGCAGGGGATGAGGAGGCGCGTAACATCCTTGCCCGCTCGAACCTCCGTCTCGTCGTCTCCATTGCCAAGAAGTACGTAGGGCGCTCTCCTGACCTCACGCTTCTCGACCTTATTCAGGAAGGGAACCTGGGGCTTTTCAAGGCGGTTGATAAGTTTGATTGGAATAAGGGCTTCAAGTTCTCAACGTACGCCACCTGGTGGATCCGCCAGGCTATCACCCGTGCGCTTGCAGACCAGTCCCGCACCATCCGCATCCCGGTTCACATGGTGGAGACAATCGCAAAGTATAAGCAGGTGTCCCGCCGTCTTGCACAGGCCCTTGGGCGCGACGCGCAGCCTGAGGAAATTGCGGTTGAGATGGGCGTTGAAGTGGAGAAGATCTACCAGATCGAGAAGATCAATCAGGACACCCTCTCACTCGAGAACCCGATTGGTTCTGAGGATGATGAGCGCTCCACTCTCGGAGACTTCATCGCTGACGACAAGATCCCCAGCCCTGTACAGGAATCCTCTGAACGCATTCTCACGGAACAGGTGAGGGATATTCTTGACGACCTTTCGCCGAAAGAGAGGAAGATCCTTGAGATGCGCCACGGGCTTCTGGACGGCGTCTACCACACCCTTGAGGAAGTGGGGAAGGAGTTCGGTGTTACTCGTGAGCGTATTCGTCAGATCGAGGCCAAGGCCCTTGAGAAGATCAGGACGCACGAGAAGAGTAGGAGGTTGAAGAGCTACTAGCCTGGGTCCAAATGGGGCCATTTGGATGAGGTTCAGTCAATTTAAGCCCACTCCTTGGCACGACAGGAAGTTCTATATTCCTGTTAGAATAAAAGTATGCATGGGACAAGTTCGTTAAAGCGCGACCCTCTTAAAGGAGTTGTAAGGATTCGAGAGGCCAAACCTCTTCTAAAATGGGCTGGCGGGAAAAACCAGCTCTTAGGAGAGTTAAATAAACATATTCCCTCTACATTTGGAAAATACATAGAGCCCTTCTTTGGGGGCGGAGCATTGTACTTTCATCTCCAGCCCAAGAGGTCAATAATCGCAGACAGTAATCCAGAGTTAGTGAATCTATATAAAACAGTTGCTACTTCACCAGAGAAAGTAATTAGTTTTCTTAATAAGTATAAAAACACCAAAAGCCACTTCCTCCTTGTAAGGGACATGAATTGGGAGGAACTGCCTCCCGCAGAAGCAGCAGCTCGAACTATATTTCTGAATAAAACCTGTTTCAACGGGTTATATCGAGTGAATAAATCAGGTAAATTTAATGTTCCGTTCGGGAACTATAAAAATCCAAATATTGCAGACGAGAAAACAATCTTTGCAGCAGCAGAATTACTAAAAACTGCAACTATAATTTGTGGTGATTATAAGATAGTTCTTCAGAGGTTTGCCAAGAAAGGAGATTTCGTTTTTCTAGATCCACCTTATCTTCCAATTTCTAAGTACAGCGACTTTAAGCGATATACGAAGGAGCAGTTTTATGAAGAGGATCATATTGAGCTTGCAGAAGAGGTCAAGAGACTAATCAATATTGGTTGCCATGTCATATTAACGAACTCAAACCATCCTTTAGTTCATAAACTATATGACCAATATGAAATAAGGGTAGTGAAAACAAAGAGGTATATAAATAGTAAGGCAAGTAAAAGAAGTGGTGAGGACGTGATTATAGTTGCGAAACCAGGAATGAGAGTTGATCTCAATCATATTGCACCTACGCTTTCGCCGCAGGTACAACACTTCCCATCATCGAGATTTATGGGTTCAAAAAGTAAGCTCCTCGATTCTATTTGGAACGTTGCCTCACAATTTGAATTTGATACAGTCCTAGACTTATTTAGTGGGTCCGGTGCCGTGTCATATATGTTCAAAGCCCAAGGTAAGCAGGTTATAGCAAATGACTACATGCATATGGCTTCTACTTACTCAAAGGCATTTATTGAGAATAATTCAGTGAGACTAACAAATAAAGATATTGAAGTCCTTTTGGATAGAAATACCAAGGATGATAGGTTTGTTCAAGAAACTTTTGGAAACCTTTATTTCTTAGACGAAGAAAACAAATTCATTGATCAGATAAGAGCGAATAGTAAGAGACTTAGGAGTACTAAGCGAGCACTTGCAATTACTGCCCTAATTCGAGCCTGTATCAAGAAGAGACCGCGAGGCATATTCACGTACGTTGGTAACAAGTATGACGACGGGCGTAAAGATATAAAAATGACTCTAGAGGAGCAGTTTATTGATGCGGTTGAGAGAATCAATAAAGCAATCTTTGATAACGGAAAGGATAATAAGGCTTTATGCGGAGATGCATTATCGATAAATGAAAAGGCTGATCTCGTTTATATTGATCCCCCCTACTTTAGCCCTTTCTCTGATAACGAGTACGTTCGCCGCTATCACTTTGTAGAAGGACTCTCACGAGATTGGAAAGGGGTTGATATTCAAGAACACACGATTACAAAGAAATTCAAATCTTACCCAACTCCTTTCTCGTCACAAAAAGGTGCCCGTGACGCGTTCGATAAGTTATTTAAAAAATTTAAGAAGTCTATTCTCCTAGTCTCCTATTCTTCAAATAGTTTGCCCACTCTTGATGAAATGATAGAAATAATGACTCAATATAAAGAGCATGTTGATGTCGTTCAGATAGATCATCAATACTCCTTCGGTACTCATAAGAATAAGTTAAGGAACAAGAACAATGTGGTTAAGGAATACCTTTTTGTCGGATACTAAACTATGACTCGAATACTCTGGCATCTCGGAAATACAACTGTCAGGAGCCCTTTTCGTTTAAGAGACGGATTGGTTGCCTTGAGCGGCTCTTCTCTAGAAGGAGCCTTGCACGGAAGGGAACAGGAAAAGCAATTCAGGAACCTGCTTGGAAACATGGGTATTGTGGAACTCGGTGATGATAAAACCTTTAGTGTTGGAAGGAAGTGGCGCTCTGCCTTAAGTCAGCTCGGCTTCCTTATACCAGAACTTCCTTCTAAACTCGGAATACATCAAGCGGAACTAGGAGCAGCGGATACTATTAGTGAAAACGGGAAAAGGCTTATTCAGGCCACCACAGTTCCTGCAATGCAAGAATGTTTTCTACGCGCCCTAGCAGCCTATCAGATCCCTAACCCTCTAGAAAATAATTACAACTATATCAGCTTTTCTCCTCTTAAATTCACACTAGCGATACTTACCGAGTTAGAGAGCAGAACGGGTGACTCAAAAATTAATTTCGTAGAGGTTGGGATATTTCTGCTCCGTAGCGGCGGAGATATATCAGTCTCAGAAATAGTTGATCAAATTCTGGAGTTTAGAGAAGCTCGCGTAAATGTTGGAAATAAGAAGGCTTTTGACAATAAAGCAAGGCAGGTCAGGGGAGTTGAACTGAATTACGCTGCCACAACTTTTAATGACTATGCAGATACTACTATTAGATACTTAAAAGCCACGGGTTTAGTGACAGCTCGAGGGAGAGGGATTGCTATATATGAGGAGAAGAGGACACTAATTCAAGAGCTTCTTATTCATGATGCTGTAATTTCTGATCCCCTTACATACTATAAACTTCTTTGTCACGGTGCAGAATTACCAACGGACGAAATAAGTGGCGCTAAGCACGTACTCAAAGATGTCTATCAGCGCGCAAAGAGGGTGGGAATTGAGGTGAATGATGGTGTCTTGCTGCTAGAGGATGTCGGAAGGCTCAATTCTGAGAGATACCGAGTCGAGGAGCGTTTATCTCAGGTGTATGAGGAAGAATATGCAAAAAATCAAATCTCTCAAGTTGAAGAGATACTCGAGTATTTGGACGCCTTAGATTCTAACTCGAGATCTCGAGGAGATAATAACGGTATTAATATACCGAGTTCTGAACGCCCTGCTTATCTTGAGTGGGCTCTATGGCGTGCATTCCTTGCAATAAATCACTTAACGAACAAGCCTTACGAAGCACGCCGTTTTAAAATTGATCAAGATTTCCTTCCAATAGGAACGGCTCCTGGAAATGGTCCTGACCTTATATTTGAGTTTGAGAGTTTTGTTCTTGTCGTTGAAGCAACCCTTACGGAGAATTCAAGACAGGAAGCAGCAGAAGGTGAGACGGTTCGTAGACATGTAACAGATGTGATGGGCCTGTTCCCTAACAAGCGAACATACGGTTTATTCATAGCCAGGAACATAAACACAAATACAGCGCATACCTTTAGGTTAGGCGTTTGGTACACCACGCAAGACAAACAAGTTGAATTTGCGATTGTACCAATATCACTCAAGCAATTTAGGAATATGTTTACAGTACTCCTAACCCATTCTGAAGATCGCATTGATCTAATAAGAGAGTTTTTAGAAAGATGTGTATCACTACGAACACAGTGTGATACCCCTGAGTGGAAAAAGGAGATTGGAGATGTTGTTCTAAACCTGACCTAAATGTTGAGATTTAACTGAGGAAGGAACAGCAAAAGAAGAGCCTTGACCTCTCGTCTTTTATGCCGCACTCTAAGCTCAGCAGCACTGACCATGAATCTAAAGTATCAAACCTTGGTTAAAACTCTGGATAAGATCTGCGCTTCTGCTCCGGATGAATATCGCATATTTAAACCGGCACGCCGTAATATTAATGCAATTAGCGCAGCACGAGCACGAGCGTACATACACCTCTATTTGCATGCAATATTTGGAGTCAGCGATTTCAAGGAAGCTGAAAGATATATAACTGACGGTGGCCAAGATGGAGGAATTGATGCATTTGTTTTCGATACAGAGAGGAAGAAACTATACCTAATTCAATCTAAATTTAAGACTGTTGAAGATAAGTTTGAAGTAACGGAAATAGACGCTAATGATTTATCAAAAATGGAGGTCACACGAATTATCCGTGGCGAGAAATATGATGAACAGGGAGTTCCCTATAACGGTAAGATCGCGAGACTTCAAAAGTTAATCGATAAGACACCCGACTTTCATCGATACAAGATTGAAGTGGTTATCCTTGCAAATCTCAAACGGCTAAGTTCTACCTCAATTCGACGACTTATAGAAGTCCCGGACTATGAGATTTTTGATTTTAGAAAAACATATGACAAGTTAATTCTATCGGTATGCTCAGGAACATATTTCAATCCCGAAGAGATTTATGTATCTATTAATCTCAAAAACAAGAAGGACCCAAATGTGGAACAGATAGTGAACACGTCTATTGGATCTTGCCGGGTGTTAATTTTGTTTGTCCCCACTATTGAAATAGCTCATATTCTTGGAACTTATAAGAACTCCATATTAAGCTTTAATCCACGTAACTATTTGTCCTTAAATAAGAATGAGATTAATAAAAAAATTGCTGATTCCATTAACAAAAACCAGACTAACGATTTTGCCGTTCTTAATAATGGTATAACCATCCTTGCAGAGGCTGCCGTATTTGCAGGTCCATTTGGTGATCCAGAGAAAGGACGGCTTATTCTGACAAATCCGCAAATAGTTAATGGTGCCCAAACGGCTTACACACTTTCTCGAATACTCGAGAAAGACTCTGCAAGCGCTACTAAATTTTCTAATAAGGAAGTAATGCTTCGTATCGTCGAGATAAAGCAACCAAAGGAGAAGGTCGCGACCTTTATAGAGGCCCTTTCAGACGCTACGAATCAGCAAAATAGAATCAATGAGGCCGATCGTAGGTCTAACGATCCGATTCAAATTAGCATCCAGAAGGAAATTTTTAATGAGTTCGGATATTTTTACGCACGAAAACGCGGAGAATTTGAGAACGGAATTCAAGATGGTTTTCTTGATAAGAGTTTAGTTATAGATAGGGACCATTTAGTTAAAGCCTATATTGCTTATCGGGGATTGGCCTCAGAAGCGCGACGAACGAGCGAAACTCTTTTTAAAGAAAAGTTCTTTAGAAACTTCTTTAGGGGCTCTTTAAATTACCGTGAGATTTTCTTTGCATATAGATGTTTTGTTGCAGTTAGCAGGACTGCTCGAGACCGCAAGACTTCAAAGAGGACAAAGGAATCACTTCGTTATAGCCGTATGGCGGTTATGGCAGCCATCGGTGCTCGACAAAGGATTCTTGACGGAGATTTAGATGAAATCGCGGAAAGTCAGTTGAAAAGAGTTCTTGGAAGATGGAATAAGTTCGAGAGCCACGTTCGAACAAAGAAGGCCAACTCCGTATATCGGAAACGCGGAGGTATGGACTGGGACAACTACTATAAGGGGGGAACATTAAACTCTGATATAAAATCGTTCTTTCGATAAGTCAGTAGTAATACATGCTTTTGCCAACTCTTGAGAAGAGATGGAGGACAAAGTACACTGAACCGCATGGACTACATATACCGCCTCGGGGCCCTCACCTTGGCGATATGCCTCCTATTCCAGCCCGCCCTTGCTGATGAGCTTGTTCCAGAACCTCTGCCGCCGGTAGAGGAAACACCTGCTGAACTAACTCCCGAACCGCTCCCAGAGCTCGAACCTGCGCCCGCAGAACCGGCTCCAGAGCCTGTTCCTGGACCTATAACCGAGGAGCCTCAGCTCGAACTGGAACCCGTAATCGTTGAAGAGGTAGTACCGCCCCCAGACCTGGAATACGTCCCCGGCGAAGTGATTGTCAAATTCAAGGAAAGCTCCATCAACCTCGAAAAGAAGAGCGGGGAAGCCAAGGTTGAAGACTTTGCTGACGCTCAGGGCCTAGAACTCAACGAAAGCATTGAACCCGCAAACATCGCCCTCTTTGAAACAGGGGGAGATGCTTTCATCGAAGCAGCGCGATTAAACGAAAACCCCGCAGTCGAATTCGCCGAACCAA
>Ga0196977_1000703_pt1 | contig 15824 bp, 18 predicted proteins | sample S3v_1013CmetaG_FD_148634 | JGI IMG/M metagenome (GOLD analysis project Ga0196977, IMG submission 148634) | Soil microbial communities from Anza Borrego desert, Southern California, United States - S3+v_10-13C | ecosystem: Environmental > Terrestrial > Soil > Desert | place: USA: California...
GAAGACGCCAGGCGCTCTTCGCCGAGCACCATTCCCCAACCAACGCGCGGCTCCGGACGCAGTTGACGCAACAACACGTGATCGATCTTTTGCGAATCCTCGTCGACGAGATTCTGTTCGGCAAGGTGCGCGCCGCGTTCGATTAAACGCAATCCCGCCGCCGCGCCGCCGAGGGAGCCAGTGACAAAGATCTGATCGCCGGGTTCGGCGCCAACACGTTTCACTGCGCGACCAACATTACATTCGCCGATAACAATTGAGTCAATGACGATCTTGTCGCTCGTGCGCGACGTGTCACCGCCGATCAACTGCACATCGTAGCGCTGCGCGAGACTCGCTAATCCTTCGTAAAACTGATCGACAAAGTCTGTTTGCCAAACATCATCCGGCACACCGATGGAAATGAGCGACCAACGTGGACGCGCACCCATCGCCGCGATGTCAGAAAGCGAAACTGCGAGTGCCTTATGGCCCAACAACATCGCGGGCGCAGTCGTGCGGCGAAAGTCGATGTCTTCCACCAGTAGATCGGTGGTTATAACTATCTCTCTGCCGGCCGCGCTGTGAAATACAGCAGCGTCGTCACCAATTCCATCACCGAAACGCCGGCGAAGTGAATCGATGAATTCAAATTCGCTTCGAGTCATCCGTTAGAGGTTGCGACGAAGCGAATCAAGACCTGCTTCTATGGTTTCGATTGAAGTTGAAAAAGAGAAGCGCAGATGACTCTCGCCGTCGACACCGAAGACGATGCCGGGAACGGTCGCAACCTGGGCGCGGTTCAGCAGTATGTCCGCTGCTTCGCGGCTATCCTGATGGACGAGGCGCACGTCTGGAAACGCATAGAACGCGCCGGCCGGAGGTTCGCACGTTAGCCCGAGTTCGTTCAGACCTGACAAAAGCAGATCGCGTCGCTTGCGATATTCGTCGCGTGCCTGATCGAGCAGCGCGGGATCCATGTTGAGTGCCGCGACTCCCGCCCACTGAGTTGGCGTCGAGACACCATTGGACGAATACAGGGTTGCTTTCTTCAAACCCGTCATCCACGGTTCGGGCGCCACCGCATAACCAAGACGCCAACCCGTCATCGCATACGACTTAGAGAACGTGAAGCAGGAGATCGTGCGTTCCCACATTCCCTCGAGCGCAGCGATCGAAAAATGTTCGCTGTCGTAGACCAAATCTTCGTAAGCCTCGTCAGCAATCACGACGAGATCGCGTTCCTGCACAAACGAAGCAACTGCTTTTGCGTCGTCAGACGTGAGCACCACGCCGTTCGGGTTCTGTGGCGTGTTGTAGTAGATGGCTTTGGTTCGTTCGGTTGCGTAACGCGCAAGTGTTTGCGCGAAACCGTTTTCACGCGCTTCGTTGGTTGGCACGAGCACGCTGCGTCCCTGGCAATGGGCCACGAGGTCCTTGATCGGCGTCCAGTAAGGAGAAAAGAGCAGCACTTCATCCCCCGGATTTACGACCGACTGAAACGCACCGAACAACGCCTGCATGCCGCCGTTCACGACGATGACGTCTTGCGCTTGCGCAGGGATGCGGTTTCGCGTGCGAAGTTTCTCGCCGATAGCCTCGCGCAATTCCGGAATTCCGGACGACGGGGCGTAGCGTGTTTTGTTCTCCGCGAGCGCGCGTGTCATCGCTTCTTTGATCGGTTCGGGTGTCGGCATGAACGGTTCACCGCCTTCAAACTGGTAAACCGTTGCGCCCTGCTCGCGCAGTTGCATGATGCGGTTGCGCAGTTTGACGATGTCAGAAAAGCCGACCTCTGTGAGTCGCGAAGCCAGCCGCAGAACCGTTGGCGAGGTTGTCACTGTTTTGGAAACATCCTTCCAGATTTTTGTGGTTGGGACCAGGGATTATAGCTTGCGTCGCAGGCTAGTCCAAGTTCAGGCGATACTTTTAAGAAAATGTTTTAAGTGACATGGGCTAAGTGTAAGTGCCGACACAGCGTAAGTATTGACACTTCAAACTTCACGCGGGTAACATGTGGCTCGTCCGACGGCTGCTGGCAGACTTGCCGTAACTTCCAACTTTCAAAGAACGCCCGATACAAGAGCCAGCTCAGCAACTCAACTTGAGATTTAGACCGCATGAGTCGTCCTGCTGTAGCTATACCTGAAAAGCTTTTCTTCAAGATTGGTGAAGTTTGTGAGCTTGCCGGTGTGCAGGCGCACGTGCTGCGCTACTGGGAGTCGGAGTTTCCGATGCTGGCGCCGCAGAAGAACCGCGCCGGTCAGCGTGTGTACCGCAAACGCGACGTGGAAATGGCGCTGCGAATCAAGGAGTTGCTTTACGAAGATCAGTACACGATCGCGGGTGCGAAGAAGCGACTCACGAATGAATTGCGCGGCGGTGGGAAGCTGAAGGTTGTTGGTGAAGATGACGGTCACGCTGCGAGCGACGGGAGCAATATGAACGGAGGCGAAACGTTTGCACCACCTGCTTATACTTCCAGCGTCGTGCCGTTAGCAGCCGAAGAGAGACAGGGATTGAAGCAACTCGCGGCTGAGTTGCGGGAATTGTTGTCGCTGCTCGAACAGGAAACCCAAGGCCGCGCGAAATAGAGCCACGAAGAGGCACAAGAAGCACCAAAGGCTTAGAGAGTTTTCCGTTAACTCTGTTGTGCCTCTTGTGCTTCTTGTGCCTTTTGTGGCTGCAGGTTTGACAATTGCCGTCGGGCACGTTAGTAACTGACGGAGACGGGACGTGGCGCAGCCTGGTAGCGCGCACGCTTGGGGTGCGTGAGGTCGCTGGTTCGAATCCAGTCGTCCCGACCATTCAATCACTCATTAACGGCTGCCAAACTCTGGCGGCCGTTTTTGATTAAGTTCCTCACAAACACTGATTGATCTACGCGTCGCGAAACTTTCGGCAAGTAATGGCGCAATAATGTCTTCCTCTCTTCCCCGACTCACTCTTAAGTAGCCTCGCCGCGACGGAGTAATTCGTCTCACTCTAACTCTGCGGAGGCATCTCATGAAAACAGCTCTATGTATTCTCACGTCCTTGCTAATGCTCGCGAGCGCGCGCGTAGCCAATGGCGCCACCGTGCCGCCAGGCTTTACCGATTCACTCGTGACCGCCGGTCTCACCGATCCTACGGCAATGGCACTGGCTCCTGACGGCCGCATTTTTGTCTGCGAACAAGGTGGAAGGTTGCGCGTGATTAAGAACGGCGTTCTGCTGCCCACGCCTTTTCTAACCGTCACAGTGGATTCACGAGGTGAACGTGGATTGCTGGGCGTCGCCTTCGATCCGAATTTTGTTTCCAATCAACTGGTCTATGTTTACTACACTGTTCCTATCCCGGCACACAATCGTGTCAGCCGCTTCACCGCCTCGGGCGACGTGGCCCTCGCCGGTAGTGAAACGATCCTCGTAGATCTGCCGAACCTGAGCACTGCCACCAATCACAACTCCGGAGCGATTCACTTTGGACCAGACGGCAATCTTTACGTCGCCGTCGGCGACAATGCCAATGGCAACAACGCGCAATCGTTCTCAACCCGACTCGGCAAGATACTGCGCATCACGTCAGCGGGCACTATCCCTACTGACAATCCTTTCTTCAATCAGACGACTGGCGACAATCGTTCGATCTGGGCGCTCGGTTTGCGCAACCCGTTTACGTTCGCGTTTCAACCCGGCACAGGCCGTATGTTCATTAACGATGTCGGTCAAGGTACCTGGGAAGAGATCAACGACGGTATTGCGGGTTCGAATTATGGATGGCCCAACTGCGAAGGCTTTTGCAGTCCGCCAAACCCGAGTTTCCGCGATCCGATTTTTGTTTACCAAAACACCGGCGTGGATTGCGCCATCACGGGCGGCACTTTTTACAATCCACAGATCATTCAGTTTCCTTCAAACTACGTCGGCCACTATTTCTTCGCGGATTTTTGTGGCGGCTGGATTAGCGAAATCGATCCCACCGGTGCAACCGGTTCGCAATTAGCCACCGGCATTTCGTCGCCCGTCGATCTGAAGGTCTCGCCGGACGGATTTCTTTACTACCTCGCGCGTACTTCAGGCTCCGTGAGCCGCATTGGCTTCACTGGGTCAGGTGGCGGCGGAGGTGGTGATGCAGTTCCGCCAAGTGTTTCGATTACGAATCCGGCGAATGGCGCGATCGTCGCACGCAGATCGACCGTCACGATCGCTGCAAGTGCGAATGATAACGTTGGTGTGACGCGGGTCGAATTTAGAATTGACGGTACTCTGCGGTGTACTGATACGACGGCGCCCTATAGCTGCAACTGGTCTGTGCCGCGCACGTTTAATCAGACTTACCAACTTCAGGCGCGTGCGTTGGATCAGGCGGGGAACGTAGCGAATGCGAGTATTCAAGTGACAGCGCGGTAATTGCGGCAGCGTTACGCCGTCAATAGTTAGGCTCAGAAGAAGTCTCCGGCTTCACTGTCCTCAAGCGTTTCCTCGTCTTTCAACTCGGTCACGAGGATTGGCGAGGTGAACGTTTTGTGCACGGGACACTTGTGTGCGATCTCCTGGAGGCGCGCGCGTTGTTCGTCCGTGAGTGGGCCTTCGATCGCGACGGAACGTTCGATCCGGTGAATGTAGCCTTCTGCTTGCTGGTCACACTCTTTGCAGTCTTTTGAGTGAACGCGATTCTGCCGCAGGCGCACGGTCACTTGCTCGAGTGGCCACTGCTTTCTGCGCGCATAAAGCGTTACGGTCATCGAGATGCAACTGCCGAGCGCGGCGAGCAGCAACGTGTACGGATCGGGACCAGCATCTTCACCGCCGGCCGCAACTGGTTCGTCGGTGATGAAAGTATGACCGGCGCCGTAGCGCACTTCGTTCCGCAGATTCGATTGTGACGTAACAATCACTTCACTCATCGTGGTGCTCCATTTCCGACTTTGCGCCTTTAGGCGAAAAACTCTACACTCGACCACCGTTTGGCAAAAACAATAAAACCTAATACTAAGGCTCTCGCATGAAGATTCACGAATATCAGGGAAAAGAACTGTTAAGAAAGTTCGGCGTGCCCGTGCCGCGCGGAATTGTCGCACGTTCGCCTGAAGAGGCGTATCAGGCAGCTAAAGAACTCGGCACTGACGTGGTGGTTGTTAAGGCGCAGATTCACGCTGGCGGCCGCGGCAAAGGCGGCGGTGTCAAACTTGCCCGCAGCGCTGATGAAGCACGCGAACTCGCGCGGCAGATGCTGGGCATGAAACTCGTTACGCATCAGACCGGACCCGAAGGCCGCGAGGTCACAGTGTTGTTGATTGAAGAAGGTCTGCCCATCGATAAGGAGTTCTATCTCGGCGTCGTGCTCGATCGCACCTCGGGGCGACAGGTGTTTATGGCTTCGTCAGCGGGCGGCATGGACATCGAAGAGGTTGCCGCGAACACACCCGAGAAGATTTTGAAAGAGACGATCGATCCAGCGGTAGGTTTTCAACCGTTTCAGGCGCGCAAACTCGCGTTTGGTCTCGGACTTCCCGGTCCACTCGTGAATCAGGCCGTGAAGTTCATGCAGTCGCTCTACACGGCTTACGAACAGATGGACGCTTCGCTCATGGAGATCAATCCGTTCCTGCTGACAAAAGACAACCGGCTCATTGCATTGGACGCGAAAGTTAACTTCGACGACAACGCGTTGTTTCGTCATAAAGACTTTCTCGACTTGCGCGACCTTAACGAAGAAGAGCCGCTCGAGATTGAAGCGTCGAAGTTTGATCTCAACTACATCAAGCTCGACGGCAACATCGCTTGCATGGTGAACGGCGCTGGACTCGCGATGGCGACAATGGACATCATCAAACTCGCCGGCGGTGAGCCTGCGAATTTTCTCGACGTCGGTGGTGGTGCGTCGCAGGAGCGTGTGGAAGCGGCGTTTCGCATTCTCCTGGCGGATGAGAACGTGCGAGCTGTTTTGATCAACATCTTCGGCGGCATTGTGCGTTGCGACATGGTCGCGCGTGGCGTGGTCGAGGCCGCGCGAAACTTGCAGATCAAGGTCCCGGTGGTGGTGCGGCTCGAAGGAACGAACGTTGAGGAAGGTCAACGCGTGATTCGCGACTCAGGCATGAATTTCACCGTGGCCGAGGGCATGAAAGACGCGGCGGAGAAAGTCGTCAGTCTCGCGGCATAAAGCGGACTCGCGGCATAGAACGGACTCGCGGCGTAGAACGGACTCACGGCGTAGCACGGACTCGCGGCGTAGAACGGACTCACGGCGTAGCACGGACTCGCGGCGTAGAACGGACTCGCGGCGTAGAACGGACTCGCGGCGTAGAACGGACTCACGGCGTGGACAACGCCGAAGGCGTTCACTAATTGCAGCCCAGCGGTTGGAGGCTTTGCGACAACCCTGGGGACCTTTTTTCTCTACGCCTGTAACGCTGAAAGCGTTGGCAAGCTTTACCTGATAGCAGCAACAGGTAACTAGAAGGAGCTTCTGTTTGGCCAGCATCTCTTTTTGGGGTGGCGTCGGAACGGTCACCGGATCGAAATACCTGCTCGACACGGGCAAGTCGCGTGTGCTCGTCGATTGCGGCTTGTTCCAGGGCTTGAAGGAACTGCGCGAACGCAACTGGCAAGATCCGCCGTTCGATCCGCGTTCGCTCAACGCCGTTCTGATCACACACGCCCACATCGATCACACCGGCTACCTGCCACGACTCGTCAAACAAGGCTTTCATGGACCAGTTTACTGTTCGCGTGGCACCGGCGATCTGTTGAAGATCATGCTGCCGGATTCAGGCCGTTTGCAGGAAGAGGACGCCGACTATCGCAATCGCCATCAACTCACGAAGCACACGCCGGCGCTTCCGCTTTACACTGAAAAGGATGCGTACGCGGCGTTGGAGTTGATCCGTCCTTTGGCCAACGAAGGCGACGCGATCGAAGTGGCGCCCGGTATTCGTGCCAGCTTCAAAACGGCCGGTCACATTCTCGGTTCGAGCCTGCTGCTCGTCGAACTCGACGGCGCAGGCGCGGATGGCAAGGGCCGGCGCGTGCTCTTTTCCGGCGATCTCGGTCATTACGATCAGCCGATCATTCGCGATCCGAGTCCACCGCCTCCGTGCGACTATCTCCTCGTCGAGTCAACCTACGGCGATCGCCTGCACGATCCGGAAGATCCGAAAGTCGCACTCGCAAGAATTATCAACGACGCCGCACAGCGCCGCGCGCCTGTGCTTATCCCGGCGTTTGCTGTCGGACGTACGCAAGAAATCGTCTACCTCATCCGCGAACTCGAAGACGAGAAAGCGGTCCCGGTGTTACCCGTCAGTGTCGATCGCCCATGGCCGCGGCAGCAACGGCGGCGTACGCAAATCGCAAGGAAGAACACGACGAGGAATACGCGAGTATCCTGATGCAGAAACGCCACCCGCTGCGAACTCACTCGATGATCACGGCAACGTCGCGTGAAGAATCGAAGAAACTGAACAGCGCGACCGGCGCGCGTGTGATCGTCAGTGCATCGGGGATGATGACCGGCGGGCGCGTGTTGCATCACGCATTGCGCATGGTTCCCGATCCGGAAGCGACGATCGTCTTTGTTGGTTATCAAGCGGCTGGAACGATCGGACGCCGCATACTCGACGGCGAACCGGAAGTGAAAATCATGAAGCAATGGATTCCGGTCCGTTGCCGCGTCGCAAAGATCGGCGGTTTTTCCGCGCACGCGGATTGGAAAGAAGTGCTGCGTTGGCTCGAAGGAATGCAGACCAGCGTCCCGAGCCGCACCTTTCTCACTCACGGCGAACCCGAAGCGGCAAACGCAATGGCCGCCCATATCAAAGAACGTTTCGGCTGGAACGTCCACGTCCCGCAATACAGCGAGCGGTTTGAACTTGTGTAGGTTAAACTAAGCCGTTATGAATTTGTCTGCCACAGATAAGTTGCGAGAGTGGGTACGAAACTGGCAAGTAGTTGGACCACGGCTGGAGCGTCTCCGGCGCGCGGACATTCGCAACGCTAATACTCAGGAATCCATCAAGCAATTCGATCTTGCATTCAAAGCCGCGCTCCGCAACACTCCACATCGTCAAACCTCCGGACTCGTAGAGTTTCAAAGACTGCTGCGCAAGCTCCCGCAACAATGATCGACCTGATCACCGAGGCTCACAGATTCCAGGGCTTGTGTGAGAGCCTACATTGGAAGTTCTGCTTTATCGGTGGTATAGCAGTGCAGCATTGGGGCGAACCTCGTCTTACTCGCGATGTAGACGCAAGCGTTCTCACTGGATTTGGCGCAGAGGTCGAGTTTATTTCCGTAGTTTTGAAGACTTACCAGCCGAGGATTCCAGACGCGATGACCTTTGCGCAACAACATCGAGTGTTGCTTGTTCAAACCCCTTCCGGCATTGATTTCGACATTTCGCTAGCTGCTCTTCCATTCGAAGAAGACATGATTCGGCGGAGTCAGCTCGTAGAATACTTACCGGGCGTTGAGTTGCGGGTTTGTTCCGCCGAGGATTTGATCGTTCTGAAGGCCTTTGCTAACCGAGCGCGAGATTGGCAAGACGTTAGTTCAGTTGTCGAGAGACAGGGAAGCGAAACCCTCAATTGGGACTACATTTCAGCGAGTCTGTCACCCTTGGTTGAACTTAAAGAAGAGCCGCAAATTTTAGAACGACTGAACAGTTTGCGATGATTTTGGTCTCCACAGATTCCATTGCTATACTCCGCCTTTTGAACTAAAGCCCGTAAATTCAAGGAGCATTCATCATTGAGCGTTCTGGTCGATAAATCTACGCGCCTGATTGTGCAGGGCATTACCGGGAAAGAGGGGACGTTTCATACCAAGCAGATGGTTGAGTATGGAACGAATGTTGTCGGTGGCGTTACGCCCGGCAAGGGCGGAACAATGCACGAGGGAATTCCGGTTTTTAATTCTGTGAGCGATGCGGTTAATGAAGCGGGCGCGAATGCGTCAGTTATCTACGTGCCGCCGTCATTCGCAGCCGACGCGATCATGGAAGCCGCGGATGCGGGTATCCCAGTCGTCGTTTGCATCACTGAAGGCATTCCGACGCTCGATATGGTGAAGGTTAGAGAATACTTAAGAGACAAACCGACGCGTCTGATTGGGCCAAATTGCCCCGGCATTATCTCGCCCGGCAAATGCAAGATCGGAATCATGCCCGGTCACATTCACAAAGAAGGAAACATTGGCGTTGTCTCACGCTCGGGAACGTTGACTTACGAAGCGGTGGGCCAGTTGACGGCGCTCGGTTTGGGCCAGTCGTCAGCGATCGGAATCGGTGGCGATCCCATTGTCGGCACGACACACGTCGACGCACTAAAACTCTTCCAAGCGGATCCGGAAACGACCGGCATCGTGATGATCGGCGAGATCGGCGGCACGGCTGAAGAAGATGCGGCTGCGTTTGCGAAAGAGCACGTTACCAAACCGATCGTCGCCTTTATCGCCGGCCAAACAGCCCCGCCCGGACGCCGCATGGGCCACGCGGGCGCCATCATCGCCGGCGGCAAGGGAACCGCGGCGGAAAAGATGAAAGCATTGGATGAAGCGGGTATTCATGTCGTTAAGTCACCCGCAGATATCGGAAAAGCTATGAAGGACGTACTGTAAGCCACAAAGAAGCACAAGAGACACAAAGCAAGTACAAGTACAAAGATGACCAACTTAACTTTCGGAATTGTAAAACCGGACGCTGTTCGCGCCGGACACACAGGCTCAATCGTCCAACGGATTCTCGACGATGGTTTCAAAATCCGTGGCCTAAAACTCATTCACATGACGCAGCAGCAAGCCGAAGGCTTCTACGCAGTGCATCGCGAGCGGCCTTTCTTTAGTGGCTTGGTAGAGTTCATGTCGAGTGGACCATCAGTGGTCATGGCCCTCGAAAAAGAGAACGCAGTGAAATCATGGCGCGATCTGATGGGCGCCACCGATCCGGCAAAGGCCGACCCGGGAACACTCAGAAAAGAGTTTGGCGGTTCGGTCGGCGAGAACGCCGTACACGGCTCCGACTCAGACGAAAACGCCGCGATCGAAATCTCATATTTCTTCAGCCGTCTCGAATTGGTCTGACGCGCCGCAGGTGAAGTTCCCCAGATGAAGTATTGTCCGCAGTGCAATCGACAGTACACGGAACCCTGGCTCACTTTCTGCTCGGACGACGGCACGATGCTGATCGAAGATCTGTCGCCGCCGGTGGATCCTAACTGGAACCCGGTCATCCGCGAGCCAACATATAAACCGCCTCCATCGGAAGAACAAACACAGTGGCTCCCACGCGAGCAGCCGATGGCGGGCGGTTGGGTAGCCCCAGACGAGCGACCACCAATGCGGCCGCCGGGGCCACCTGCGTGGGATTCTCCTCAATCGGCGCGGCCCGTGTGGCAACCTCCGCCACCGCCGTCACGGCCTGTCAAAGGACAAAGTCAGGGACTGGCGCTCGCGTCGATGTTGACGGGCTTAATCGGGCTGGTACTCGGCGGTTGTTTCGGGCCGTTGCCAGGGATTGCCGCAGTTATACTTGGCTGGATGGCGTTGTCACAGATCAAACGCTCGCCAGAGACAGTGGGCGGAAAACCGATGGCCATCATCGGCCTTGTAACCGGCGGGTTGAGCATCGCTTTCTACGGATTGCTCCTGCTTTGGATTATTTTTGCGGGTGCCTTTGGGAGTTTTTGACACAACGATTACACTGGACACATGTCAATTATTTCCGACGTTATCGAATCGACTAAAGCCATCATCCAGGGGATGGGGGTGACGCTGTCTTACATTCCCAAACGCAAGTGGACAGTGGAATATCCGGACGATCCGGTAACGCTTCAGCCGCGCTACCGCGGCCAGCATCTTTTGCACGTCGACGAGCTCGGCCGGGAGAAGTGCGTCGCCTGTTATCTTTGCGCCGCTGCCTGTCCTTCCGAGTGCATTTACATCGTGGCGGCGGACGATCCGCGTCCACCTGAAGAGCGAATCGGAGTCGACGAACGTTACGCCGCCGTTTACAACATCGATTACGGCCGCTGCATCTTCTGCGGTTACTGCGTGGAGGCGTGTCCGAAAGACGCGATCACGCACGGTTACAATTTTGAGCTCTCTGTTTACAGTCGCGCGGATCTCCTCAAGACCAAAGATGATCTGCTGATTACCAAGCAACTGCAATCGAAGAACTACCGCGTCGCGCTCTCGCATGAGGATGTGGATTCAGAATACAAAGAAATTTAATTCATTGCTGATTTCCGATTGCCAATTGCCGATTTGAAAGACTCTCCGATTTTGAATCGACGATTAAGTAGCTGGACAATTGGCAATCGGAAATCGGCAATGGACCATGTCTTTTCGTGAGCTTCATAAACGATGGGAGTTTGATCTCAAATCGAGTCCGGAGAGACTTTGGCCGTTCATTGCTGACACCAACCGATTCAATCGCGACACGGGCGTTCCCGAAATAGAGATCGACCCCGCTCACAAACCACTGCGCAACGCACGCCGCAAGGTGCGGCTCTCGATTTACGGCTTGCCCGTCGAATGGGAAGAACAACCATTCGAATGGGTCAAGCCGTTTCGTTTTGGAATCGATCGCGTTTACAGCAAAGGACCACTCTCGCGGTTGCGTGTGCTGGCGGAGTTGAATCCAAACGAAGGCGGCGGCACGCACCTCGTCTATCAACTCTGGTCCACGCCGCGGAATCTTCCGGGCGCGGTTGCCGTAGGGCTGCAGGTTAATTTGATCGTCTCGCGGCGTTTTCGCGAAGCAATCAAAAACTATGATGCGGCTGCCTTTGAAGGCGCTAAGAACGAAGCCAGTGAGCCCAACACTTCACATTCGTTATTCGATCGGGCGCGGCTTGCATCGTTGGGGCAAAAACTTGCTGCGGATCTCGAACAGGCGGGATTGCCGCCGGAGAAACGAGCGATCGCCGATCGACTGGTTGAGTTTCTGGAACACTCCGATGACTTCGCGGTCACGCGTATCCGCCCGTACAAACTCGCCGACGATTGGAACGTGCCACGACGTGACGTGCTCGAGATCTTTTTGTACGCGACGCGCGTCGGTTTGCTCGACTTTCAGTGGGACCTGCTTTGTCCGTTGTGTCGTGGTCCACAGGAGTCCGGCCGTTCGTTAAAAGACATCAATGCTCACGTTCATTGCCCCGGTTGCCAAATCGATTTCACCGTGAACTTCGATCGTTACGTTGAACTGACGTTTCGTCCCAATCCGGCGGTGCGGCGTGTTGCCATACAATCGTTTTGCATCGGCAGCCCGCAGTGGACGCCTCACGTCGTAGCCCAACAACTGCTTCCCGCAGGCGAACAACGAGTGCTGAACTTACCGCTTGAACGCGGCAGTTATCGTCTGCGCGCGCTGGAACTTCCCGGTTCGCAAGACGTCATTGTGTCGCCTGACGGTGCGACGTCCACGCAAGTCGTTGTTTCGCGCAATGGTTGGAGCAGCGATCCGTTGCAAGTGGCGGAAAGGTTCACGCTCGAGCTGCGCAACGACACCGACGCCGAACAGTTAGTGATGCTCGAACGTATGGCGTGGAGCGATCAGGCAACAACCGCTGCGGAAGTAACCGCGCTGCAAATGTTTCGTGATCTGTTTGCGTCCGAGGCGTTGCGTCCCGCGAACAGATCTCTGTGGGCACGCTGACGGTGCTGTTCACGGATCTGCGTGACTCAACCAAACTCTACCGCGAGATCGGTGACGCGACTGCTTTCGGCCGCGTCATGAATCACTTCGACGTACTGAAGAAAGCAATCGCCGACAACGACGGCGCGGTGGTGAAGACAATCGGCGACGCAGTGATGGGTGTCTTTCGTTGTTCTGCCGACGGTCTCGTCGCGATGCTCGACGTGCAGCGCAGGCTCGCGCAACCGAGCGATGGAAGTATGCCGTTACAGTTGAAAGCGGGCCTGCACACTGGCCCATGTATTGCCGTGACGCTGAACGATCGGCTCGACTACTTTGGCTCAACCGTCAATCTCGCCGCACGGCTCGAAGCACTATCGTCCGGCAACGACGTGATAATCTCGCGCTCGGTTTATGAAGACGCGCAAGTGCGCGAACTACTCGATTCCAAACGTTTGTCGGCAACTGAGTTCGATATCTCTTTGAAGGGTTTCGAAAACGAGAGGTTTGCGCTATGGAGAGTCAGTGAGCCGTGAGCGTCCTGTTGGCCGCACAAGAAGTCTCAAAAATTTATCAAATGGGCACGAACAGTGTGACGGCCCTCGACAATGTCTCGCTGGAGATTAACGAAGGCGAGTTTGTTGCGATTCAAGGCACGTCCGGTTCGGGCAAATCCACGCTGCTCAACATGCTCGGCGGATTGGACCATCCGACGAAGGGCGAAGTCTATTTCTCATCCAAGCCGCTAGGTCCGTTCAGTAAGAAAGAGATGGCGCGTTACCGGCGTTTCTCCGTCGGCATGATTTTTCAGAACTTCAATCTTATTCCGACGATGACCGCGCGCGAGAACGTATCGCTGGCGCTGGCGTTTGGTGGTCTGCGCGGACAACAACGACGCACGCGTTCGAGTGAGTTGCTGGCGCGAGTTGGGCTCGGCGATCGTTTGTCACACAAGCCTTCAGAGTTATCAGGTGGCGAACAACAACGCGTGGCGATTGCTCGCGCGCTGGCAAACAATCCCAAGGTGCTCTTGGCGGACGAGCCGACTGGAAATCTCGATTCGATTCGGGCGCACGAGCTGCTTGCCTTGTTGCGCGAGATGGTCAACCAGGATGCGTTGACGGTTTTGATGGTCACACACGATCACGAACTCGCCACCAGCTTCGCGGATCGCATCGTTTTTATGAAAGACGGAAGAGTTGTTAATGGAGGATCCAATGGCTGAGCCCGCAACCCAGATGACGCTTGAAGCGCTTCGCTCGGTGCCGCTCTTCTCGTCGCTCGACGATGACGCGGCGCGCGATCTACGCAACCTGCTTTCCGAAAAGACCGTGCCGCAGAACACGCGTTTGTTTCGACAAGGCGATACGGGCGACGCAATGTATTTGATCGAAAGCGGGCGCGTGCGGATCAGCATTCGCAGTGACGACAAGCAGGAACTCACGCTCGCGGAGTTGGCCCAGGGAGACTTCTTTGGTGAGATGTCGCTCATCGACGGGCGGCAGCGTTCCGCCGACGCTCACGTGATTGAAAGCGCGCGCCTTGCGGTACTCTCGCGTGATGCGTTTCTGTCGTTTGTCCGCAAGAAGCCGGACGTGGCCCTGGAGATGTTGAGTGCGTTGACCGACCGGTTGCGGCGCACCGACGAACTCTTGCGCTCGCGTGTTTCGCGGAACGTCAACGAAGAAGAACAAGCGCGAATGACTATTGCTGATCGCGCGGCAGATCTAATTGCCGAGTTTGGCGGTAGTTGGAAGTTCATCATCACCTCAATGCTGCTGATCATCTTCTGGATCATTCTTAACTCGTTCATTCTGGTGAGCGGCTTCGACCCCGCGCCCTACCAGATGTTGAATCTCACGCTAGCCGTGATTGCCGGAATGCAGGCTCCGATCATCATGATGTCGCAGAACCGGCAGGGTGGAAAGGATCGACTGCGTGCGGATCTCGATTATCAGGTTAACTTAAAAAACGAATTGTCGCTGTCGGAAGTGTTGCGGCGTTTGGACGTGTTGGAGAGCGAGCGTTTGCCGAAACTGCTTGAGGAGATGAAAACCCAAACCAAATGATCAAAGCGATCTTCTTCGACTTCAACGGCGTCATCATCGACGACGAAAAGATTCAAATGAAGGCTTTTCAGGAGGTGTTGCGTGGCCACGAGGTCAATATCACTGAAGAATGGTACTTCGATTCGTTGGGCATGGACGACCGGACGTTTGTGCGGTCCATGTTTTCTCGCGCGGGCAAGCCACTGAGCGATCCCGTGATGACGTCGGTGATCGATGCGAAGACGTTGATGCATCGCGACATCATTAAAGATGAGCTGCCGTTGTTTCCGGGTGTGCTGACGTTTTTGAAAGCGGTGTCGCGACACTTCTCGCTTGGGCTCGTGAGCATGGCAAACATCAACGAGGTCGGTTTTGTGTTTGAACGCGCGAACCTCACGCCGTTGTTTTCCGTGGTCGTAACGGCGGAAGACACTTCGGTGTGCAAGCCTGCGCCTGATTGTTACGCGTGCGGACTCGCGAAATTGAACGAGAAGCGACAGCGTGAACGGTTGTTGCCGTTGTTGCCGTCTGAGTGTTTGGCGATTGAAGATTCGCCGCCGGGAATCGCGTCGGCGCGCGGCGCGGGCATGCGAACACTCGGCGTGACGAACACGGTTGATGAAAAAGAGTTGCGTGCTGCGGGCGCTGACGTTGTCACCGGAAGTTTAGCGGATTGGAATGCGGACGCCGTGCGTTTGGTTTATTCATGAGTTTCCTCGACATTCTTTATCTCGCGCTTCGAAACCTGCGACAGGCGAAACTGCGCGCGACGCTGACGACGATGGGCGTGATTGTCGGCGTCGCGGTCATCGTAACGATGGTTTCGTTTGGACTCGGTTTGCAGAGCAACATGCTCGCGCGTTTCAAAGCGCTCGATCTGTTCAACGAGATTCTCGTGTACGGTCGCGGCCTCGGAACTCTTGCCGGACTCGATCGGCCTTCACGCCGTGATGAAGATGGGCGACGGAATCAGGAGTCGCGTGGGAACAGGTCGCCAACGCGTATTCTCGACGACGCAGGCATCAAAGAGATTGGCGCCATTGACGGTGTCGCTTATGTCGAAGCGAGCGTCAACTTTCCCGTTTACGTGCGTTCCAATGGCAAGTTGCTGAGTCAGTTTGTTGGCGGCGCGAACATCCCTAACGCCGCGACTCGCTTTCAACATTTCTCTGCGGGA
>Ga0196977_1000705_pt1 | contig 15823 bp, 14 predicted proteins | sample S3v_1013CmetaG_FD_148634 | JGI IMG/M metagenome (GOLD analysis project Ga0196977, IMG submission 148634) | Soil microbial communities from Anza Borrego desert, Southern California, United States - S3+v_10-13C | ecosystem: Environmental > Terrestrial > Soil > Desert | place: USA: California...
CGCGCACCAGGCTGCTCTACATCCCGCACCAGAACCTGTGCCAGGACGAGGAGGCGATGGAGGTGAGCTACATCGCGGGCACCCCCTACGTCGGGGCGGACGTGAAGATGTATCCGGGGCCGGGCGGGCACCGCGGCGAATTCACGGCATGGGATCCAGTCGCGGCGAAGAAAGTCTGGAGCATCAAGGAAGATCTTCCGGTCTGGAGCGGCGCTCTCGCGACTGCGGGCGACATCGTGTTCTACGGCACGATGGACGGCTGGTTCAAGGCGATCGATGCCCAGGACGGCAAGCTCCTGTGGCAGTTCAAAACGGGATCCGGAATCGTCGGACAGCCCATGACGTATCTCGGCCCAGACGGAAAGCAGTACGTGGCCGTCCTCTCCGGCGTTGGCGGATGGGCGGGCGCGGTCGTCGCGGGCGATCTCGACACGCGCGATTCATCGGCCGCACTGGGCTTCGCCAACGCGATGAAGGATCTTTCCAGGCGCACCGCAAAAGGCGGGATGCTCTATGTCTTCGCGCTGCCTTGAACGGACCGCTGCAGCATTGTGCTGTGCGCTGGCGCTCGGCTGCGCGCAAGCCGCGCAGCGCGAGCTTCGCGTCTGCGCCGATCCCGACAACCTGCCGTACACGCACGCCGATGGCAGCGGTTTCGAGAACCGCATCGCGCAGATCGTCGCCAGCGAGCTGCGCGCGACGCTCGCCTATACCTGGTTTCCGCAGCGGCGTACGTTTCTGCGCAACACGTTGAACGCCGGCGCGTGCGACGTCGTCATGGGCGTTCCAACCGAATACGAGCGCGTGCGCACGACGAAACCATACTACCGATCGAGCTACGTCTTTGCGTTTCGAGCGGACGCGGGCGAGCCGTTCCGGACGTTCGACGATCCGCGGCTCCAACGCGTGCGGGTCGGCGTGCAGTTGATCGGCGACGATCTCGCGGCGACGCCGCCGGGACACGCGCTCGCGCTGCGCGGCATCGTGAACAATGTCGCCGGCTATCCGATTTTCGGTGAGCGGCCGCAGGCCCAGGTCATGATCGAAGCGCTGGCGCGCCGCGAGCTCGACGTCGCGCTGGTCTGGGGGCCGCAGGCGGCGTACTACGCGCGCCAGCAGGCCGTTCCGCTGGCGATCTCACCGGCGCGCGCGCCGCCCGAGCTTGCAGACGTGCCGTTCGAATTCGATATGTCGATCGGCGTGCGCAAAGCCGATCGCGCGCTGATGGCCGAGCTCGATGCCGTTCTCGAACGCCGCCGCGCTGACATCGATCGCGTGTTGTTGGAGTTTGGCGTGCCGCGTAGCGACCGGCCGCCTGCAGAGCGCGCGCAGGCGGGAATTCCATGAACAACCGCGCCGGCATCGTGGCGATGTCGTGTGCATGTTTGCTGCTGGTGTCTTGCGAGCGCGAGGCGCGCCGCTTTCAGCAGCCCGCGCCGACCGCGGCGACGCCGCAGGCGGTGCCGGGCTCCGATATTCGCGCCGGGGCGCAGCCGCTGACGAAAGCGACCCCGAATCCGGCCGAACAGAACGCGTACGCCGTGGCGCAGGGAAAGCGGCTCTTCGTCTGGTACAACTGCGTCGGCTGTCATGCGCATGGCGGCGGCGGCAGCGGTCCCGCGCTGATGGACGACAAGTGGCTGTACGGCGCCGAGCCGGTGAACGTCTATCGAACCATCGTCGAGGGGCGGCCGAACGGCATGCCCGCGTTCGGCACCGTGATCCCGGAATCGCAGGTGTGGCAGCTCGTCGCTTACGTGCGTTCGATGAGCGGGCTGCTGCGCCCGGACGTCGCGCCGGGTCGCGATGACGACCTCGCAGCCGTGCCGCCGGAAAGCCGGCGCGAGCCGGCGGTGCCGAAGACCGCGAAATGAGCGCCATCCAGGATTCATTGCGGCCGGCAGGCGTGCAGGCGGCACAGATCTACGACCTTTGGCTGCTCATGCTGGTCGTGTGCACGATCGTGTTCGCCGCGGTCTTCGGCGCGTTCGTCATGGCGCTTTGGCGCGCGCCGCGCGCGACCGAAAGGACGGCGCCGGACGTGGCGGCGATCAGCAGCCAGGAGCCGAAATCTCTGCTCGCGGTGTCGATCGGCTTGATCGTATCGGCGGTGGGTCTCATCGCGCTCATCATCGCCAGCGTCCTCACCGATCGCGCGCTCGCCGCGTTGCCGCTCAAGGATGGTCTCGTGATCGAGGTCACCGCGCGCCAATGGTGGTGGGACATCGTGTACGACGACCACGAGCCGTCGCGCATCTTCCGCACCGCGAACGAGCTGCACATTCCGGTCGGCCGTCCGGTCGTGATCAAGCTCAAATCGAGCGACGTGATCCACAGCTTCTGGGTGCCGAACCTGCACGGCAAGAAAGACCTGATACCCGGCCACACATCGCTCATCCAGCTTCGCGCTGACCAGCCCGGCGTCTACCGCGGGCAATGCGCCGAGTTCTGCGGGCACCAGCACGCCAAGATGGCCTTCCTCGTGATCGCACACGAGCCTCAGGACTTCGAGCGCTGGGCGCAGTCGCAGCGGCAACCGGCAAAGGAACCCGAGGGCGAGCTTCAAAAGCGCGGCCGCGAGGTCTTCCTGTCCTCACCCTGCATCATGTGCCACCGGATCGACGGCACCGTCGCGCAGGGCAGGCAGGCGCCCGATCTCACGCACCTTGCGAGCCGGCGCACAATCGCCGCGGGCACGCTGCCCAACACGCGCGGCAACCTCGGCGGCTGGATACTCGATCCGCAGAGCACCAAGCCCGGCGTGATGATGCCGCCCGTTGCGCTCGCGGCAGCGGATCTCCAGGCGCTGCTCGCCTATCTCGAAAGCCTGCACTGATGGCGGCGGCACGCGCACGAGTGCCACGCAGCGCACCCGCCATCGAGGCCGACGGCGATCTGCACGCGCGGCTTTCCCGCGCGTGGGGCCGCGAGGGGGGCGTGGCGGGCTGGTTTTCAGACATCGACCACAAGACGAGCGGCGTGCGCTTCATCGTCACGGCGTTCGGCTTTTTCGTCGCGGGCGGCATCCTCGCGGCGCTGATGCGGCTCCAGCTCTCACGCCCGGAGAACACGCTCATCGGTCCGGATCTCTACAACCAGATCTTCACGATGCACGGCACGACGATGATGTTTCTCTTCGCGGTGCCAATGATGCTCGGCGTCGGCGTGTATATCGTGCCGCTCATGGTGGGGGCCCGAAACATTGCGTTTCCGCGCATGGTGGCGTTCGCTTACTGGGTGTTCCTGTTCGGCGGGCTCATGCTTTACACGGCTTTCTTCTTCAACGCGGGACCGGATGCGGGCTGGTTCAGCTACACGCCGCTGGCGGGGCCGGAGTTCACGCCGGGCAAGCGCTCGGATTTCTGGGCGCAGCTCATTACGTACACCGAAGTCTCCGCGCTGCTCGTGTCCATCGCGCTCATAACGACGATTTTCAAGCTGCGCGCGCCCGGCATGACGATCAATCGCATGCCGCACTTCGTGTGGGCGATGCTGGTGACATCGTTCGTGGTGGTGTTCGCGATGCCGGCAGTGATGTTCGCGAGTACATCGCTGATTACCGACCGTTTGGTCGGCACGCATTTCTTCAATCCCGCCGAAGGGGGCGATGCCCTGCTCTGGCAGCACCTGTTCTGGTTTTTCGGACACCCCGAGGTCTACCTGATCTTTCTGCCCGCGCTGGGCATGATCTCGATGATCATCGGGACCTTCTCGCGGCGTCCGGTCTTCGGCTATCCCGGCCTGGTCATCGCGCAGATCGCCACCGGTTTCTTTTCCTTCGGACTCTGGGTACACCACATGTTCGCGACCCAGCTCCCCGAAGTCGGCAAGGCGTTTTTCACCGCGGCGAGCCTGCTGATCGCGCTGCCGACCGCACTCCAGATCTTCTGCTGGATCGCGACTTTATGGACCGGCCGGCTCAACTTCAAGACCCCGCTTCTTTTCGTCCTCGCGTTTTTCGTGATACTCGTGATCGGCGGCCTGACCGGCATCATGCTGGGCTCGGTCGCGCTCGATCTCCAGATCCACGATACCTATTTCGTCGTGGCACACCTGCATTACGTGCTGATCGGCGGCGCGGTGTTCCCGCTGTTCGGCGCGTTCTACTACTGGTTTCCGAAGATCACCGGACGCATGCTGAGCGAGACGCTCGGGCGCTGGAACTTCTGGCTTTTCTTCGTCGGATTCAACGTGACGTTCTTTCCGATGCACAACCTGGGGCTGCAGGGGATGCCACGCCGCGTGTACACCTATCCAGCCGACATGGGCTGGAACGTGCTGAACGCGATTGCCTCGGTCGGCGCCGCGATGATCGCGGTCAGCATGCTGCTTTTCGTCGTCAACGTGGCGGTGAGCTACCGACGCGGCGCGCGTGCCGGCGCGAACCCGTGGAGCGCGTCGTCTCTCGAATGGGCCACGCCGTCGCCGCCGCCGCCCTACAACTTCGCGGCGATACCGGTGCTGGGCGGGCGCGAGCCGCTCTGGGAGGAGAAGGGCATCGCCGGGCGCGTCGAAGGACTCGATGTCGATACGCCGATGGCGCTCGTGACCACGCTGGTGGATGCAAAACCGGACCACCGCAGCATCCAGCCGACCCCGACGCCCTGGCCGTTCCTGAGCGCGGTGGCGCTCACGATGTTCTTCGTGGGGTCGATCTTCTCGCCATGGGCTGTCGTGTGGCTCAGCATCCCGGTGACGATCGCGGTCACGATCTGGTTCTGGCCACGCGAGCAGGAGACGCAGGAGCACCTCGCGCTGGAGCGCAGACCTTGAGCAGGCGCGAGGCGGACGAGGTGATCGACGTATCGGCACTGCCGACGTACGTCTACGGGCACCGCGGGATCATCTGGTGGGGTACCGCCGGCATGATCGCGATCGAGAGCACGGTCTTCGCCCTCGCGGGCTTCACCTACTTCTACGTACGGTCGCGCGTGGACCAGTGGCCGCCCAGCGCGGACGCCCCGGACCTCCTGTGGGGCACGCTGGCGCTCGCCATCGCGCTCCTCAGCCTCATTCCGAATCAGTGGACGAAAAAGGCCGCGGAGGAAGAGAACCGCGCCAAGGCACGGCTCGGACTGTTCATCTGCCTCGGCTTCGCCATCGGCCTGCTGGTGGTACGCGTCTTCGAGTTCTCGGCGCTCAACGTACGCTGGGACACGAACGCTTACGGATCGGCCGTGTGGATGCTCCTCGGCCTGCACACTGCGCACCTCCTTACGGATTTCTACGACAGCGTGGTGCTCACCGCGCTCACGGTCACCGGTCCGTGGGAAGGCAAACGGTTCGTCGATGTCAGCGAGAATGCGATGTACTGGTATTTCGTCGTAATCGCGTGGGTGCCGATCTACGGCATGATCTATCTAGCACCGCGGCTGCTGTAGAACCGTATGCTGCGCATCTGGCCCGCGCTGTTCGTCCCCCCGCTCGTGTTCCTCACGCTGCTGTCGCTGAACTACGCGCTGGAGCCGCCTGCGTGCGAAAACCAGACGCGGCTCGCGATGCATCTCTCCGCGGCGGCGAGCTTGGCGGTCGCAGTCGGCTGCATCGCGCTTGCCGTGCGCGTCTGGCGCTCGGTCGGCGGCGGGCTGCCGGACGATAAAGCCGGTCACGAATCGCGCACGCGCTTTCTCGCGGCCGGGGCGACGCTGTTGGCCTCGCTCAGCACGCTTTCGATACTGATGCTGTGGGTGGTGCAGATGCTGATCCCGCCCTGCGTGCGCTAGGGAATCACGACGCCCCAGGGGAGGCTGCCGACCGGAATGTCGGTGAGCTTCGTGTTAGTCGCAGTGTCGATCACGGATACGGAGTTCGAGCGTCCGTTCGCAACGTAGAGCTTGCGTGCGTCCGGCGTGAGCGCCATGTTCCACGGCCGCTGTCCGACGGCGATCCTCGCAATGATGGTGTTCGTCGCGGTATCGATCGCCATTACGCTCGCGTCGCGGCCGTTCGAGACGTAGACGCGTTTGCCGTCGGGCATCATCGTAAGCCCGTTCGAAAACTGCCCGGCCTTGATCGCGGCAAGCACTTTCCGGCTCGCCACGTCGATCGCGTAGACGGTGCTCGCGATCTCACACGCGACGTAGGCGACCCGTGAGTCGGGTGTGAATGCGATCCCGCGCGGGCGCCTGCCGACGGTTATTTCCGCCACCTGCATACGCGTGCGCGCATCGATCACGTCTACGGTGTCGCCGTCTTCGGCGCTCACGAAGAGCCAGCGACCGTCGGGGCTGAAGACGGCGTGCTCGGGGTTCTGCCCGCGCACCCTGACGTCGGCAACGACCTTCAGTGTCGCGGTGTCGATGAACGTCACGCTGTGGCTTTCCTCGACGGCCACTGCCACCGTGCGCCCGTCCGGTGACAGGCTGACGCCCTCCGGAGACTTGCCGAGCGCGACCTGCGCGATGGCTGCGCGTTTCGCGATGTCGACGACCTTGAGCGAATTTGTAGGGCTGTCACTGACAAAAAGGGTTCGCCGGTCGCGCGAGATCGCCGTCCCACGCGGCTTGCCCCCGAGCCGGATCTCTCCGATCACGGTATCGCTCGCCGTGTCGATGAGCGAAAACGTGCCGGAGCCTTCGTTCGGCACGTAGGCGATAGCCGGACGCTTGAGCGGCGTCTGCGCGCACGCACCGAGGGCGAACACGCTCAGGAGGAGGGCGAGCCGCAGGGTGGGTGAAACCCACCGCGCGAAACCAGCGCACGTCGGCGGACACAAAGAAAAAGCCCGGCCTGAGCCGGGCGAGTGCGGGGCTGGTGCTGTCCCCGCGAGGAGGAAACTCATGAATCGAGTCGATGCCATTGTCCCCCTCGAATCTTTCGCGAGCCTTACGCGTGCGCACAAACGCGGGTCGAGACCGCGATTTTTGTCACAATGCTTCGGCCGCGTAGTCCGCCAGCCGCGAGCGCTCGCCGCGCGTGAGCGTGACATGCCCGCTGTGCGACCAGCCTTTCATGCGATCGACGACGTAGGTGAGCCCCGAGCTGCCTTCGGTCAGGTAGGGCGTGTCGATCTGGGCGATATTGCCCAGACACACGACCTTGGTCCCGGGACCGGCGCGCGTGATCAGCGTCTTCATCTGCTTCGGCGTGAGGTTCTGCGCCTCGTCGATGATCAGGAACTTGTTGATGAACGTGCGTCCGCGCATGAAGTTGAGCGACTTCACCTTGATGCGAGAGCGGATGAGGTCGCGCGTGGCGGCGCGGCCCCATTCGCCCGCCTCGTCGTCGGTCTTGTTGAGCACATCGAGATTGTCTTCGAGCGCGCCCATCCACGGATTCATCTTTTCCTCTTCGGTGCCGGGCAGGAAGCCGATGTCCTCGCCGACCGGCACCGTGACGCGGGTCATGATGATCTCGGAATAGGTCTTGTGCTCCAGCGTCTGCGTGAGGCCGGCGGCCAGCGTGAGCAGCGTCTTGCCGGTGCCCGCCTGTCCGAGCAGCGTGACGAAATCAATGTCCGGGTTCATGAGCGCATTGAGCGCGAAGTTCTGCTCCCGGTTGCGCGCGGTGACGCCCCACACGTTGTTGCGATGGTGGCCGTAATCCTTGAGCGTCTGCAGCACCGCCGTCCTGCCGCTCACTTCCTTCACCTGCGCGTAAAACGGCTTTTCGTCCTCGAGATAGACGAACTCGTTCACGATGAAGCTCGAGGAGAGCGGCCCGTGCACGCGGTAGTACGTATGGCCGCTCTGCTGCCATGATTCCATGTCCTTGGCGTGCTGCTCCCAGAACTCGGGCGGAAGCGCCTGGGTACCGCCGTACAGCAGGTCGGTGTCCTCCAGGACCTTGTCGTTGAAGTAATCCTCGGCGGAGAGGCCGACGGCGCGGGCCTTGATCCGCATGTTGATGTCTTTGGACACCAGGATCACTTCGCGCTTCGGATGCGCCTCCTGCAGATGCATGACGACGCCGATGATCTGGTTGTCGGCCTTGCCGGTCCCGGTCGGCAGCCGCGCCGGCAGGGCGCTGGTGATCGCCTCGGTCTGCAGGAAGAGCTTGCCGGCGGCGGTCTTGTCGCCGTGCCGCGCGAGCGCGATGCCCTCCGCGATCGACGATTCGGAGCCGCTGATGAGCTCGTCGAGATAGCGGCTCGCCTGGCGCGCATTGCGGGCGACCTCCGACATGCCTTTCTTGTTGTTGTCGAGCTCTTCGAGGATCGCGATCGGAATGTAGACGTCGTGTTCCTGGAAACGGAAGAGGCAGGTGGGATCGTGCATGAGCACGTTGGTATCCAGCACGAAAAGCCGGGTGGCGGTGGAGGCGGAGGCGGGGAAACGCGCGACGTTGGACGCAGGCTTGCGATGGATCATGAACCTCCCGGGGAGTGAGTCAGTTCAGGGTTCTTACGAATTCCAGCACCTCCTGTGCATGTCCCGGCACCTTGACCCCTCGCCACTCGCGGCGCACCACGCCGCTGCGGTCGATCACGAACGTGCTGCGCTCGATGCCGCGGACCTTCTTGCCGTACATGCTTTTCATCTTGATCACGTCGAAGAGCTTGCAGGCGGTCTCGTCGGCGTCCGACAGGAGCTCGAACGGAAAGCCCATCTTCGATTTGAAGCTCTCGTGCGATTTCAGGCTGTCGCGCGAGATCCCGTACACGTCGCAGTTCGCCTTCGCGAATTCCTCGTGAAGGTCGCGAAACTGCTGGCCTTCGGTGGTGCAGCCGGGCGTGTTGTCCTTCGGATAGAAGTAGAGGACGACGGCTCGTCCTCTTGCGTCCGCGAGGCGGAAGTTCGTGCCTCCCGTGGCGGGAAGCTCGAAGTCGGGCGCAGGCTGATCTAGCATCTTACGAACACGAATATGAACTAATCTTCCGGCGCGCGCAACAAGATCGCCTCGCCTGCTTTCAAGCGGCGCGCAGGTTGCTGTCGTGCAGAATTTCTTGCGCAAGCGACCCGAACGCGGCGTCGCTCGCTTCGTTCAGGCGGCAATGCCGCGCACGTTCGAGTCGCGGATAGTGTTTGAGCGTGGAGCGCCGGTACGCAGGATCGTAGTGGCGTTCGAGCAGCTCTTCGACGAGCCGGTCCCAGGCGCGCTCGCGCGCAAGTTCCTGCCAGCGCGCAATCGTTACGCGTCCATGCAGTTCGGCTAGACAGTCGAGCTGCGCCGCGAGCGTTTCGGGCTCCGAGATGTAGTGGGCGTACTCGCTCTTCAGCAGCGCGACGCGCACCGGCACCGGCGCATCCAGCACGACGCAGTCGCTGCCCCACATGGCCTCGATCAGCGCCTCCGGTACGCGCAGCCGCCCGATCTTCCTGCTTTCACCTTCGACGAAGACGGGCCGGCGCTCGTCGAACGCTTTGAGCTCCTTCCATACGAGGCTGTCGAACATCTTCTGTGTCGGCTGCGGCTCATCGGGCATGTTGCCCAGCACCGAGCCGCGATGCGCCGCGAGCGCTTCGAGATCGAGCACCTGCGCCCCGGCTGCCGCGAGCTCCCGCAGCAGGCGGCTCTTCCCGGTTCCGGTGAGACCGCACAGCACGCGCCACTGAAAACGCGACGGCAGCGTCACGAGGTCTTCCACGACGGCGCGGCGATACGCCTTATAGCCGCCGTCGAGGCGACCCGCGCGCCAGCCGATCTGCGCGAGCACGTGCGCGAGCGCGTTACTGCGGCCGCCGCCGCGCCAGCAGTACACGAGCGGACGCCAGGTGCGCGGCCTGTCGGCGAAGCGCTCACGCAAATGCCGCGCGATGTTCGCGCTGACGAGCGCGGCGCCGATCTTCTTGGCATCGAACGACGAAGTCTGTTTGTAGATCGTGCCGACGAGCGCCCGCTCGCTGTTGTCGAGCACGGGACAGTTGATCGCGCCGGGGATATGGTCCTCGCCGTACTCGCCTTCCGAGCGCACGTCGATCACCTCGTCAAACTCGGGGAGTTGTGCTACGGTAACTGCGAGCGGTGCGCGCTCGCGCTGCTCGCGTGGAACGCTCTCTCGTTCTTGCTGTTTCTCCGGGCGCGACATTCCGCGATTCACCTCTTCTCCGAGTTTAACCATGAACCAGCCGATCGACCCGGCCGCGATCCGACTCACACAGCTTGCGCACGGCGGCGGCTGAGGCTGCAAGCTCACGCCGGCGTTGCTGAGCGAAATACTGGCGAAAGCGCCCAAGACGAGCGCGTTTCCCAACCTGATCGTCGGCACTGAATCGTGCGACGATGCGGCGGTCTATCGCCTGAACGAAAGCCAGGCGCTGGTCGCGACGACCGATTTCTTCATGCCGATAGTCGACGACCCGTTCGAGTTCGGACGCATTGCCGCGACCAACGCGATCTCCGACGTGTACGCGATGGGCGCGCGCCCCTTCATGGCGCTCGCCATACTGGGCGTGCCGGTGAACAAGCTGCCCCCGGAGATGGTTCTGCGCATCACCGAAGGCGGTCAGTCGGTGTGTCAGGCAGCCGGCATCCCGATCGCAGGCGGTCACTCGATCGATTCGCCGGAGCCGATGTACGGTCTGGTCGCCCTCGGGCTCGTTCACCCGGACAAGGTGCAGCGCAACGACCGCGCCCAGCCCGGCGACGTGCTCATCCTCGGCAAGGCGCTCGGCGTCGGCATCATGAGCGCGGCACTGAAAAAAGGTGAGCTCAGGCCGAAGGCCTACGAGCAGATGATCGAAACGACGACCCAGCTCAACACGCCGGGCCCGGAGCTCGCCGAGATCGCCGGCGTGCACGCGATGACCGATGTGACGGGATTCGGTCTCGTCGGCCATCTCATGGAGATCTGCCGCGGCTCGCGCGTAAAAGCCGATATTCAGTTCGCGGATCTGCCGGTGCTCACGGCGGCACGGCATCTGGCCGAGCAGGGCTACGCGACCGGCGCTTCGGACCGCAACTGGGCGAGCTGCGAGTCGGGCATCACGATGCCGGCCGATGCGCCGGCGTGGCATCGCAAGCTCCTCACCGATCCCCAGACGAGCGGCGGGCTGCTCGTCGCGTGCGCGCCCGATGCAGCACCGCGCGTGCTGGATATATTCGTGAAGCACGGCTTCAAGCAGGCGCGCGTGATCGGGCGGCTGTCCGCGGGTCAACCTGCGATAACGGTGGCCTAAACGCACGGTGCGTCGATGATGCACCGTGGCGGTGCGCGACCCCGCGAGCCCTACGGTTTCTTCAGCAGCGGCTTCAAGCCCTTCCAGACGGTTTCGAGCATGAGCGCCTGCGCCTCGCTCGTCGGGTGCACGCGGTCCTGCTGGAAGTAGCGCGTATCTTCGGCGAAGCCTTCGAAAAGGAACGGCACGAACGCGATCTTCTTCGCGCGCGCGACCTCGGCGAACGTCTGCTGGAACTTTCCGGTGTATGTCGTGCCGTAATTGGGCGGCAGGCGCATGCCGACGAGGAGCACGTCCGCCTTCGAGCGCCGGCTGGCGTCGATCATCGTTTCGAGGTTGCGACGCATGGCGTCGAGCGACTGTCCGCGCAGGCCGTCGTTTGCGCCGAGCTCGATCACCACGATCTGTGGCCGGTGCGTTTTGAGCGCTTCACCGATACGGGTTGCACCGCCGGCCGTCGTTTCGCCGCTCACGCTCGCATTGGCGACGCGGTATTTGTAGCCTTCCTCGGCGAGACGTTTTTCAAGCAGCCGCGGCCAGCCGTTTCCCTGCGGAATGCCGTAACCGGCGGACAGACTATCGCCGAAGACGAGTATCGTGGCCGCGCCTGCAAGGCCGGGCGCGACGAACAGTGCGAGTAAACCGAAGATACGTGCAAGCATGAGCATGGTGCCAGTAGAAAAACCCGCGGAAGCAATCATTCGCGTCGAGGCGCTCGGCAAGACCGTAGCGACCGACGGCTCCGCATTGACCATCCTGACCGACATTAGTTTCGAGGTCGCCTCGCGCGAGGCGATCGCCATTGTAGGGGTCTCGGGGTCGGGCAAATCCACGCTGCTGGGCTTGCTTGCGGGCCTGGACACGCCCAGCAGCGGCAGCGTGCGGATCGCCGGACATGATCTCTTCGCGCTCGACGAAGACGGCCGCGCGGCGCTGCGGGCGCGCACCGTCGGTTTCGTGTTCCAGTCGTTCCAGTTGCTGCCGGCGATGACCGCGCTCGAAAACGTGATGCTTCCGCTCGAGCTCGCCGGCGCACGCGAGGCGCGTGTGCGCGCGCTCGCCATGCTGGAGCGCGTGGGGCTCGCCGAGCGCCTCGGCCATTACCCGAAGCAGCTCTCCGGCGGCGAGCAGCAGCGTGTCGCGATCGCGCGCGCGTTCGTGACGCAGCCCGCATTGCTGCTCGCCGACGAGCCCACGGGCAATCTCGACGCCGCGACCGGCGAGCACGTGATCGAGCTCATGTTCGAGCTGAATCGAGAGCGCGGAACTACGCTCGTCCTGGTCACGCATGACGAGGCGCTGTCGCAACGCTGCGAGCGCGTGCTGAGACTCGCGGCAGGCAGGCTCGTGAACGGCGCCGCCGGATGAAGCTGCGCAGCGAATTCGCCCTCGCCACGCGGCTCCTGTGGCGCGACTGGCGCGCCGGAGAGCTCGCGCTGATCGCCGTCGCGATCGTCGTCGCGGTCGCCAGCGTCACGACCGTCGGCTTTTTCACCGACCGCGTGCATCAGGCGCTCGGGCGCCAGGCGAACCAGCTCCTCGGCGCCGATTTGGTGATCGGAAGCGGCAAGCCGCTGCAGCCGCAGTTCGAGAGGGAGGCGCGCGAGCGCGGTCTCACCGTGGTGCGCGCGGCGCGATTTCCCAGCATGGCGGTCAGGGGCGAGCGCAGCGCGTTGACGAGCGTGAAGGTGGTGAGCGCGGGTTTCCCGCTGCGCGGCGAGCTGCGCACCGCAAAGGCGCTATTCGGCCCGGACGCGCGCGCCGCGGGAATCCCTGCACCGGGTACGGCCTGGGCCGACGAGCGCCTCGTCAATCAGCTCGGTCTTGCGCTCGGCGACAAGCTCGAGCTGGGACAGGCGGCCTTCACCGTGGCAGCGATCGTCACGCACGAGCCGGAGGCGGCGATCGGCTTCATCAGCAGCGCGCCGCGCCTGCTGATGAACGAAGCCGATCTCGAATCGACCGGCCTGATCCAGCCCGGCAGCCGCATCAGCTATCGGCTGATGGCGGCCGGCACCGCCGAAGCGATTGAATCGTATCGGACGTGGGCACAGCGCGAGCTCGAGCCCGGACAGCGCATCGAAGGCATACGCGACGCGCGCCCCGAGATCCGCGCGGCGCTCGAGCGCGCGGAAAAATTTCTGAGCCTCGCGGCGTTGGTCGCGGCGGTACTCGCCGCCGTGGCGATCGGCCTCGCCACGCGGCGTTTCCTTCAGCGGCACCTGGACGCCTGCGCGATGATGCGCTGTCTCGGCGCGAACGAGAGCATGCTGCTGCGCCTGTACCTCATGCATTTCGTGCTGCTCGGGCTCGCCGCGAGCGCGTTGGGGTGTCTCATCGGTGTCGGCGCGCAGGCCGCGCTCGCGCAGTGGCTCGGCACTCTGGTGGACGTCGAGCTCCCCGGCCCGGGCGGCCGACCGGCGCTGCACGGCATGCTCACCGGTCTCGCGGTGCTGCTCGGCTTCGCGTTGCCGCCGCTGGTCGCGCTCGGCCGCGTGCCCACGCTGCGCGTGCTGCGGCGCGAGCTCGGCGTGCCGCCGGTGACCGGGATCGCCACTTATGGTCTCGGGTATGCGGCGGTGGCGGGCATGATTCTGTGGAAAGCCGAGGGTCTGCGCCTCGGTGCGATGGTGCTCGGCGGCTTCACCGTTGCCGTCGGCGCCGCGGCACTCCTGACCTGGCTCGCGCTGAAGGCCGTCGGCCGCATGCGCATGGACGCGCTGGCGTGGCGTTACGGCGTCGCCAATCTGCGCCGGCGGGCTTTGGGGAGCGTGATTCAGGTCGTCGCGCTCGCGATCGGCATCATGGCGCTGCTCGTGCTGACCGTCGTACGCAACGATCTCATACACGCGTGGCGTACGAGCCTGCCGCCGGACGCGCCGAACCGGTTTCTCGTGAACATCCAGCCGGATCAGGTGGCGCCGCTTCGCGCCTACTTCGCGCGGCACGCGGTGCGTTCGCCGACGCTCTATCCGATGGTGCGGGCGCGGCTCACGCGCATCAACGAGCGTCCCGTATCGGCCGCGGACTACGCCGACGAGCGCGCGCGCAGGCTGATCAACCGGGAGTTCAACCTCTCGTGGGCCGAGCGCATGCAGACCGATAACCAGCTCGCGGACGGCCGCTGGTGGAGCGGCACGGCGCCGCAGCCGCAGTTCTCGGTGGAAACCGGCATCTCCGAGACGCTCGGTATGCAGCTCGGTGACATGCTGACGTTCGACATCGCCGGCGCGCCGGTGACGGCGCGCATCACGAGCCTGCGCAAGGTCGACTGGGACAGCTTCAACGTGAATTTCTTCGTGCTCGCTCCGCCCGGCATGCTCGAGCGGCATCCCGCCACCTATGTCACGAGCTTTTACCTGCCGCCGAACGATGCAGCCCTGCTGACCGGGCTGGTCCAGCAGTTCCCCAACCTGCTGGTGATCGACGTCGCGCAAGTGCTCGCGCAGGTGCAGAAGATGATGGATCAGGTGTCGCGCGCGGTGCAGTTCATTTTCGTGTTCACCGTGCTCGCCGGTCTCGTCGTGCTCTACGCCGCGCTCGCCTCGACGCGCGACGAGCGCATCTACCAGGCCACACTCATGCGCACGCTGGGCGCGAGCCGCCGGCAATTGAAGCAGGCGCTCGTCGCCGAATATGCGGCGCTGGGGACCCTCGCGGGACTGCTCGCGGCGTCGGGCGCCGCCGCACTGGGTTACGTCGTCGCGACGCGCGTGCTCAACCTCCCGTACGCATTCAGCGCGAGCGTGTGGCTCGTCGGCGCGCTCGCCGGTGCGATCGGCATCGCCGCGGCGGGATATGCCGGCGCGCGGCGCGTCGTGGAAGTCGCGCCGCTGAAGGTGCTGCGCGAGCTCGGCTGAGGGCAGCCGCGAGGGAGCGCGGGTTATACTCGCGCGATGGAGATCGTGCTCGCCACACTCGCGCTCGTCGCGGTCGCGCTGCTCGCGTTCGTGGCCCTGCGCGCTGCGCATCAGGGTCGTGACGTGCAGGCGCTTTCAGCGCGTGTGTCGGAGCTGTCCGAGCGCCTCGCCGATGCGCTCGAATCGAAACACCGCGGCATGCTCGTCGATCTCCACAGCGGCCTCACACAGCAGGGAGACCGGCTCGGCGGGCACCTCACCCAGTCGAGCGAGCGCCTGCGCAGCGCCGTGGCGGAAGAGCTCAAACAGACGCGCGACACCGTCCACGCGCTGAAGCTTTCGCTCTCACAGAGCATGAACGAGTACCGGGAAGCCATGATGGTGCGCCTCGGCGACACGACGCAGGCGCTGAACACGCGCATCGACGAACGGCTCAGCGAGATCTCCGGCAAGGTGAACGAGCGCCTCGACGAAGGTTTCAAGAAGACCAATGAAACGTTCGTGAGCGTGATGTCGCGCCTCGCGACGATCGACGAGGCTCAGAAGAAAATCGAGAGTCTCACCGGCAGCGTGGTCAGCCTCCAGGAGCTGCTGGGCGACAAGCGCTCGCGCGGGGCCTTCGGCGAGGTGCAGCTCGAAGCGCTGGTGCGAAACGTGCTGCCCTCGGCCGCCTACGAGATGCAGGCGACGCTTGCGAACGGCATGCGCGCAGATTGCGTGCTGAAGCTGCCGGAGCCCACGGGCAGGATTGCGATCGATTCGAAGTTCCCGCTGGAGAATTATCACCGCATGTTCGCCGCCGAGGCGAACGACCTGGAGCGTGCGGCGGCGCAGAAGCAGTTCAGAACGGACTTGAGACGTCATATCGACGCGATCGGCACGAAGTACATCATCCCGGGCGAAACC